>Ga0307406_10001477_pt1 | contig 12978 bp, 20 predicted proteins | sample 322Cmetagenome_3_FD_203706 | JGI IMG/M metagenome (GOLD analysis project Ga0307406, IMG submission 203706) | Maize rhizosphere microbial communities from greenhouse at UC Davis, California, United States - 322HYB-C-2 | ecosystem: Host-associated > Plants > Roots > Rhizosphere > Soil | place... | reverse complement strand
GTAAAACATTTCTATTAAACCGCAATTCATCTATCATCTTATGAGGATTTGATATAAACATTCTATAAATTCTACCGCGCTCAGCTGCAGTCTTGTATATTATTTTCTCGTAGACAAAATGATTTATCGTATGTGTATACAAAATATTAACTTTAATAGAATTTAACGTCATTTCTCTATAAAAACTCTCTAATTCTTTTTTTTATAATTACCTATTAACATATTAAAATAAGATTTTAATCTATCAATAGAATCGAAAGAAACATAAGATAAGGATTTCGTGGTATTTCTGCCCATCATTCTTCAATAATTTTTTGAACACGTTCTTTTTCTTTTGCTTTTAATTGAGCAATATCGGGATCATCTCCATAAAAATTAATATTAGATTGCAAAAAGACTGTAACCTTTTTAATTTTATTATAACATGTAAATAATTTTGAAGTAAACATATTTTTAACTATAAATAACAATAACATTTATTTTTAAATATAGAAGAACAAAGGTATAAAGTTTCAAAAATAAACGAAGGTTATTTTTTGTATAAAAAATATTTATTTTAGTTTATTCATCCCATTCTAATGCATAACTACACCAAACATAGACAAAACCAATAATCAATTCGATTAAAAATTCAATCATAGTCCAAAAAGCAAACGAATAATTAATATTTAAGGTTAAAACCCAAGGAAAAACAAAAACAGCTTCTAGATCAAAAATAATAAATAAAATAGCAATTAAATAAAATTTAACATCAAAAACTTTTCGTGCATCATCATAAGGATTAAAACCACATTCATAAGCGGTTAATTTCTCTAAATCATCTTTTTGTTGAATTAATAAAAAAGATAAATTAAAAATTAGAATAGATAAAAATAAACTAAATATTAAAAAAATAAAAATATTTAAATAATTGGTTAACATAATTTTAAAATTGTTAAATATATAAAAAAAAAATAGAAGCGGAAAAAACGGGACTCGAACCCGCGACCCATAACGTGACAAGCTATTACTCTAACCAACTGAGCTATATTTCCTCTTCGATTAAATTTAATGTAAATTTAAAGCATCGTTAATATACATACAAGTTAAAATAGTAAAAACATAAGACTGTATAATAGCTACACCTAATTCTAAACCTATTAATAAAACTAATAAAATTAAAGGAATAAAATGTGCCATAAAAATAATACTATTTACACTTAACATTGCCCAAGCAAAACCTGCAATTACCTTTAATAAAGTATGTCCTGCCATCATATTAGCAAATAATCGAACTGGTAAACTAATTGCTCTAAAAATATAAGAAATTAATTCAATAGGAACTAATAAAGGTACTAATAATAAACTTGAACCACTTGGTAATAATAAATTTAAAAAATTTTGTTTATGTTTTCTTATTCCAATAAAATTAAAACCAAAATAAATAATTAAAGATAATGAAAAGGTAACAATTAAATGACTTGTTAGTGTAAAACTATAAGGAATTATTCCTATTAAATTACATAGTAAAATAAATAAAAATAAAATAAAAATTAAAGGGATAAAATGTTTTCCTTCTTTTCCTATATTAGAATAGGATAATTCAATAGAAGTATTAAAGATTATTTCAAAAATTTGTTGAAAACTTGTTGGAATAAATTTCATTTTTATACAAAAAAAAATATATAAAAAAGTAAAAACCATTATTAAAATTAATGAGGAATTTGTAAAAATAAATGGAAATTTTAAAATAGGTAAAATTTCAAATTGTTCTAAAGGACTATTTATCATAATTAATTACCACCCCACCAATACACAACAACAAATAAAAATAACCAAACAACATCTACAAAATGCCAATACCAAGCAGCAGCTTCAAAACCAAAATGATGTGTTTTTGTAAAATGTCCATTAATTAAACGTAAAAGACTTACTAGAATAAAAATAGTTCCAACGATAACATGTAATCCATGAAAACCTGTTAATAAAAAAAAAGTTGTTCCATAAACACTATCTGAAATTGAAAAAGAACTTTCAATATATTCATAAGCTTGAATTAATGTGAAAAAAACAGCTAAACCAATTGTTATAATTAAACTTAAAATAGTACTTCGTCGATTTCCTAAAATTAATGAATGATGTGCCCATGTAATTGTTGCACCTGAAGTTAATAAAATTAACGTATTTAAGAAAGGAAAACCCCATGCATTAATAGTTTCAATTCCTAATGGAGGCCATAAAGAACCTATTTCTGGAGTTGGTGCCAATGATGCATGAAAAAAAGCCCAAAAAAAACTCATAAAAAATAATAATTCACTAAAAATAAATAAAAGCATTCCATTTCTTAAACCTAATTGTACTTGTCTAGTATGTTGTCCTTCGAAAACAGCTTCTCTAACAATATCTCGAAACCAAGTATACATTGTTAAAATGATAATAATAAAACCTGTAAAAGTTAAAATAAGACCACCAGTATAACTATGAAAATACATTGCTAATCCAAAAGTTAAAAAAAATAATCCAAAGGAAATAACAAAAGGCCAAGGACTTGGTTCAACTAAATGATAAGGATGTTTATGTATATTAATTGTAGTAGTTAATTTTTTTTCTAAAAATCTAATATATTTTCTTTTTTCATATTTTGATTTATTTTTTACATAAAATTTCATAATATTAATTCAGTCATTAGATATAATCTATATTTATTTTAGTTTTAAATATGATAAATTTTTAATATTATAATACATATAATAATATTTATTTTATTAAGCGAAAAAAGGGATTCGAACCCTCAACTCTTACCTTGGCAAGGTAAAACTCTACCATTGAGCTATTTTCGCTTTATTTTTTTGAACAAAAAAATAAATTTAATAATAAAACAAATTCCTTTTTTAAAAAAGTATTTGTTTGAATTATAACGTCAATTGAAGGTAATTTTTGGAAAGAAAAAAATTCCGTTTTTAATTCAAAAAAATTTAATAAATGTTTATTAGGTATTGTTAATGTTAAACTTTTTTTATTTATATTCAAAATTGAAAAAGATGCTGAAAAAAGTAATTTTTCTAAAAAATCATAAATTAAACTCTTATGTAATGTAACTTTACATCCTATAATAGAGTTTTTTTTGATTTTAAGAAAAATATTATTTTTTTTTGATTTTGTCAAAATAGGTTCTTGATTAGTTATTATTTTTAATAAAGTTAACATTGAAATAATTTTTTGTTTTTCTGTAGTAATTGTTTTTAAACCTATATTTATATGTATTGCTATTATTTTAGGAATCTGTAAATGATTCTTTATTCTTGGAAGTTTTGAAATTAAATCATAAATAATAATTGAATTATAATAAATTTGTAAATTTTTTTTCATAGAGATTTATAATATATGTGAAGCTAATGATAGTATTTTTAATTGTTTAAATTGACGAAATTTAGATGTAATAGGTCCAAAAATACGAGTTCCAATTAATTTATTTTGATTATTTAATATAATACAACAGTTGGAATCAAATCGAATATAATTTCCAATTGTACTTGGATATGAATATTTTGTATGAACAATTATTGCTTTAAATAAATCTCCTTTTATTATTTTTATTTTTTTTTTTGGATTAAGTTTTAAATTTTTAACTGAAATTAAAATAGTATCACCAATAATCCCTTTTTTGTTTTTTTTATAAATTTTAATACATTGACCTAGTTTAATACCACTATTGTCATTTATTTTTAATTTTGTTTGAATTTGAATCATATTTTTTTTAATAAAAACAGTTTTTGAACCTATAATTTATATATAATAAATATATCAATATAGTAGTTAAAAATAACTTTATCAAAGAAGGGACTCGAACCCTTAATGCTGAAAAGCTTTACATCCTAAGTGTAACGTGTTTACCAATTTCACCACTTTGATTTATTTTACCTACTATTGGACTTGAACCAATAACCAAAAAGGAACAGATTTTAAATCTATCGTGTTTACCAATTTCACCAAGTAGGCTTTTATGAAATTTACATCAAAAACATTTTTACAATTACATATATATGAATTTCAAATTCATTTTTTAATAGCATTATTCTCATTTATATATTTATTTATTATCTCTTATTTTTTTTCAGATCAAATTTTTTTTCTATTTATAATAAAGTTTTTTAAAAATATACCAACAAATTATTTTATATTTACTAATTTTACAGATAAATTTTTAACAAATATATATATATCTTTATTTTTAAGTTTTCTAATTTTAATCCCAATTTTTTTATTTCAATTTTGGTTTTTTTTACGAAAAGGTTTTTTTAAATATGAAAATTTCTTTTTCTTTTTTTTTATTTCTTTTTTTCTTTTTTTTTATAATTTATTATTTTATTTTAGTTTAAAAAAATTTTTACCTTTTGTTTGGAATTTTTTTACAAAAAATACAATAATAAATATATATATATATAATATATATTTTGAACCAAATATAAAAGAATTTTTTTATTTCTTATTTTTTTTTTGTAATTATATATATATTCTTTTTTTTTATTTCTTTTTTTTTATCTTTTTTATTTTTAAAAAATTAATAACATTAAAACAATTAATTAAATTACGTAATTTTTTTTATTTAAAATTTATACTTATTAGTATTTTTTTTTCTCCACCTGAAATAATAAGTCAAATATTTTTATTTTTTTTTTTATTTTTAGTATTTGAAAGTTTTATTTTGGTATATTTTTTATTTAAAAAATATAAACTTTAATTTTTTTTATTTTTGAAAGTTTTATTTTTAAAAAAAAAATTAAAGTTTTCAAGAAAATTTTTAGAAAATTTACATGAAGTTTTCTTTATTGAAGCACCGTTTAATAAAATAATTTTGTTTTTATAAAGAAAAAGTTTTTTTGATTTTGATTTTTTCATAATTTAAATTGGCTTGATAACATAATGGTAATGTAAAGGACTGCAAATCCTTGAATGACGGTTCGAATCCGTCTCGAGCTTTAAAGATAAAGGATAGAGTGGGATTCGAACCCACGGTATTTTTACATACTTCAGTTTTCAAGACTGATACCTTAAACCACTCGATCACCTATCCACAAAATATATGAAGACGTATATTAACGTCTTTTTTTTTTTTTTTTACGACATCCATTAAAAGGTCTTAAGACTTTATATCGTGCAGAAAGAATCCTAATTTTACGATCTAAGTTTCGAACAATATTACGACGACCATAAGCTGTTCCTTTAATAATTATATTTAATTTTTTAATTCTTTTTGATTTTAAAAAAGAATTCATTTTAAAAACTATACCGTTAATATTATACGTTGTATTTTTTTTAAAAGTTGTTTTCTTTAAAGATTTTGTTGAAATTTGTTTTATTAAATTTCCTTCTTTATTTGTTAAAAATAATATTGTATTTTTAAAACTTGCCTGAACATGTAAATTTCCTATAGAAGTTAATTTTTTTTTTTTAATAGGAAGATTTTTTGTATTAATAATAGGATTTTTAAGTATTCTTTTTCTTATTTGTGGTTTTTTTTTCATCATAAAATTTTATTTTTTCTTAGCTTTTGCTCTCATAATAGCTTTATTTTTTCTTCCTTTTTTATTATTTGGGATCTTATTACCATTTAATCTTTTAGTAGTTTTTGCATTTGTATGAGTTCTTTGTCCTCTAACAGGTAAACCATTAGTTTGCCTTACTGCTCGAGTTAATTTTATAGTTAATAATTCATCAAAATGATTTTTTTTTTTTAATTTCAGTTTTTCTTCGATTTTCATTTTTTTGTTTAACTTGGTTAAAATCTCATTTAATTGAATTGTCTTCAAATTGTCGATTACAATAAGGGGATTTAGTCCTAAATCTCTGCAAATTTTAGTTGATTGGTATTTATTAATACCAAATAATTTTGTTAAGGAATAAATTATATTTTTTGTTCGTGGAATGGGTTTATTAAATATATATAATACTGGTAACATAGTTAAATTATCTCTATATATAATATAATATGTATGTAAAAAAAATAAAACCAATTACACCGTCACAAAGACATACTCTTTTATTGAATAAAAAAACATTTCAAAAAATTAATAAAAGTGATATAAATGAACTTAAATTGCAAATTGAAATTAAAAAATTAATAAAAGGTTTTACTCGTTCTAATGGTCGAAATAATACTGGAAAAATAACAGTTCGATCTAAAGGAGGAGGTCATAAACGTTTATATAGACTAATTTCATTTAATAGATCAAAAAATTTATCAGGTTATGTAAAAAAAATTTTGTATGATCCAAATCGTTCAGCAAATATCGCTTTTTTACTTAATAAGAAAAAAGATACTTCCTTTATTATTGCACCACATAATTTACAATTAAATCAATTTATTGAAAGTTCTGAAAATGCTCCTTTAAAGATTGGAAATGCTTTACCTTTAAGAAATATACCTATAGGTAGTATTATTAATAATATAAGTTTACAACCGAATGGAAAAGGAAAATTAATTCGTAGTGCAGGTTCTTCGGCACAATTACTTCAAAAAATTAATAATAAATATGCTAAAATTAGATTAAATTCTGGAGAATTAAAGTTAATTTTATTATCTTGTTACGCTACTTTAGGAATGGTTTCTAATATTAATCATCAAAAAATAAAATTAGGTAAAGCTGGACGATCTCGATGGTTAAATAAACGACCCTTAGTTCGAGGAGTAGCTAAAAATCCCGTAGATCATCCACATGGTGGAGGTGAAGGAAAGACAAGTGGAGGTCGACCTTCAGTAAGTCCACAAGGAAAGCTTACAAAAGGAAAAACTACTGTTAATAAAAAAAAAAAAAAAAAAATTATTTTATAATAATTTTAAATAAAGATTAAATTATGTCACGAAGTAAATATAAAAATTATTATATAAAATATGATATATTTTTACAATTAAAAAAAGATAAAAAAACAAAAATTTTAGATAAAAGTTTAACCATTTTACCTCATCATTTAAATAAATTTATTAAAGTTTCTAATGGTAAAAATATAGTTACATTAAAAATTCATAAAAAAATGATTGGTTATAAATTTGGTGAATTTTTATATACACGAAAAAAATTTTTATATAAAAAAAAATAATTTATGGGACAAAAAATTATACCAATTAGTTTACGCTTATTTAAAAATAAAAATTGGGATATTCATTGGAATTTAACTAAATCTGAATATTCAAAATTTTTATTTTTAAATTTAGAAATAAAGAAATATTTTAAAACTCTTTTTAATTATAAATATTTAAAATTAATAAAATTAAATATAATTAAATTATCTAATAATATAAATATTTATATTTATATTCATCAAATACCTCCTTATAGAAAAAGACGATTAAATTTTAATAAATTAATATTAAAATTAAATGAATCTTTACAACATCAATATGTTAAATTGTTTATAAAAACAATTCGTGTAAAAGATCTTCATTTTTTAAATTTAAATTTATATTCAATTTTTGAATTTATTAAAAAAAAAAATTATTTAAATAAAGAAACTAAAATAATGATTTATATTTTTAGTTATGCTTTATATACACGAAACATTTTTTTAATATCAAATTATATTAAACAAATGTTAATGAAAAAAAAATACCATCAACGACAAATTAGAACAATTGTTCGTATACTTGGATCTTTTTTTAAATTATTTGGAAATTTTTTAGGATTTAGATTACAATTTAAAGGAAGAATAAATGGTGCAAGACGTAAAAAAAAACAAACATATCAAAAAGGAAAAGTTCCTTTAAATTCATTAAATTGTAATATTAAATATCATTTTACTGAATTTAAAACACCTTCAGGTATATGTAGTATTAAATTTTGGGTTTTTTTAAAAAAACAAAATATGGCTATTCAACCTCTTCCTATTGTTTCTTCAGTTCAAAAAAATGAAAATAATATGAAACCTAAAAAACATGTATATAATAGAGAAACTAACTTTTTTTATCAGACTTTAAAAAAAAGCCGAGAAAAAAAAGAAATTTTTCAACGTAATAATTATTATCATAGATTAAAAATGCGGAAATTTTATTATCAAGATTATCGTAATACTTTATTAAATATTCTACCTGAAGATTTTAAAGGAAAATATAATCATAAATATCCTAAGTTTCTTAATAGAAATAAAAAGAAAAATTAATTATGTTATTTCCAAAAAAAATAAAACATAAAAAGCAATTTAAATCAAAATTCAATAATAAAAAAATTTCACTTAATCATAAAATGATTTATGGAAAATTTGCCTTAAAAGCTCTTGAAGAAGCTTGTTTAACAGCTAAACAAATTGAAGCAACTCGACGTATTATTGTTAGAAAAATGCATCGTTTAGGTTTTTTATGGATTCGAATTTTTCCTAATATACCTGTTACATCTAAACCCATTGAAAGTAGAATGGGTAAAGGTAAAGGTTCTGTATCTTATTGGATTGCTAAAATTAAAAAAGGACAAATTCTTTATGAAATTAGTGGATTTTCTCATGAAATAGCAAAACAAGTTTTAATGTCTGGTTCAAAAAAATTACCTATTAAAACAAAAATAATTTTTAAATAAAATTTAAATTATTTTTATTTAAAGCCTATAGTTTAATTGGTTAGAGCATACCGCTCATAACGGTACAGTTGTAGGTTCAAGTCCTACTAGGCTTATAATTTTTAGCTTTATAAAATGAAATTATTGAAAAAAAGAAAAATTAAAATAAAATACATTCGCCCAAAGTATAAAATTTCTTATAAAATTTTTTTTAAAAAAAAAAAAAGACAAATGATTTTAAGACCTTTAAGAGCAAAAATCAATAAACTTTCTTATAAATATTTTTTAAAAAATAATTTATTAAATCAAAAACAATTTAAATTTCCTCAATTATATGAAAATCTTTTCCTTTATAAAAACAATAAATTTAACTTTTTTTTATTTAATAAATTAGAAAGTATAAGTCATCTTGAAAAATCTAAAATTTCGAAATTTAAAAAAAAAATGACAAGTTGTAAACATTTTTTAAATTTTGATCGTTTTTTTTTTAATATTAGATTAAATTTTTTTATTATTCAAAATTTTAATAAAATAAAATTAAAACAACAGTTATCACAAAATAATAATTTTTATACAGTTGGCCGTATTTTAAAACAAACAAGAACTTATACAAATATTTTATTATCTGTTTTTGGGATTATTTTTATTATTAAGACTAGAAATTTAAAAAGAGTTATTGATAAGTTAATGCGAAACAAATATGTTTTTTTTCAAATAAGAAGAAAAAAAAATAAGAAAAAAAAAGAAAGAAAAAAACTTAAAATAGATAAATATTTTAAACTAGAACAAGGTAGAAAACTTTTATTTAAATATCAATCTAGACTTTTACGTTTTAAATTATTATCTTTTAATAATAATTTAGCTAAATTTTCAAGACGTCAATATTTAAGATTAATGAAAAAAAATAACAAAATAATTAAATTAAAATTATTTAAAGAAAAAAAAACATTTTCATTTTTACAAAAACAATATTTTTTATATTCAAAGAAAAAAAAGAAAAAGATTGTACAATCTTATATGTATAAGAAGAAAAAAAAAAGAAAAAAAAAATAAAGAATGCCACAATTCGATCAATTTTCCTTTTTAAATCAAGTTTCTTATTTTATAATTTTTTTTTTATCTTTTTATTTTTTAATAACATATTATTTTTTACCTAAACTTTGTTATAGTATAAAATTTCGTAAAAAAAAAATTGATTCGGATAAAAAAAAAACCATCCAAATTTTATTTGAAAAAAATAATAACTTCTTTTTTTTTAATCAATCCTATCAAACATTTTCAAAGAATTTTGAGCAGTTTTTAGGAAGAAAAATGTCTATTTATACTTTAACTCAAATTAATAAAATAGATCAAGTTCCTATAATTAATAAAATATTTGAACAAAAAATTAATTTTTTATTAAATCAAAAATTTTTAATTTTTAAAAAATTTTTTTTTAATTAATATATAAAAAAAAGTATGTAGCTCAGTTGGTAGAGCATTGGACTTTTAATCCACTGGTCTTGGGTTCAAATCCCAACATACTTAATACTGGGGATATATTTCAATGGTAGAAAATATGTTTTGCAAATATAAGGTTATCGGTTCGAGTCCGATTATCTCCAAATTTATTTTAAAGTTAAATTATTCATTTTATGCAAAAAAAAATAAAAAAAAATATAAACCAACGTTATCTTTTTAAAACTTTTGAAAAAAAAAGATTAGTTTTAAAAATTTTAATAAATAATTTATTATTAAAAAAAAAACAAAGAATAAAAGCTCAACAACATCTTTTTTTTTTTCCTAAAAATTCATCTCTTTCACGTATTAAAAATTTATGTATTTTAACTGGACGAACTAGAAGTATTTATAGATTTTTTAAAATTTCACGATTACAATTTCGTAAATTAGCATCAAAAGGGTTTTTAACAGGTATTTCGAAATATAGCTGGTAGTTTATGATTATTACAGATACACTTGGAAATTTATTTTCAAATATTAAAAACGGTTATTTATCGAAAAAAACAAAAATATATCAAAGAAATACTAATCAAAATAAAGTAATTTTAAATTTATTAATAAAAGAAGGTTTTATTAAAAGTTATAGAATTTTATCAAAAATTAATTTAGAAATTTTTTTAAAATATAAAAATAATAAACCTGTATTAACAAATATTATTAGAATTTCAAAACCAGGAAGAAGAATATATATAAAAAATAAAGACTTGTTTAGAAAACAACATCAATTTTTTTTTTTATCTACTTCACAAGGAATTATTACAAATCTTCAAGCGAAAAAATTAAATCTTGGAGGTGAAGTGATTTGTAAAATTTTTTAAAATAATTTTATGTTAAAATTAAATAAGAAAAAAACTTTTAAAAATTATTTATTTTTAAAAAGTAAATTAATAAATGTTAATCTTTTTTTTGTAGATTTAGAAATTAAAATTCCTATCTCTATTTCAAGTTTCGTATATAAAGATATACTTTTTTTAAAAAAAGAAACAAATAATTGTTTTTTTAAAAATAAAAAATTATTTATTTTTAAAAAAAATAAAAGAATCTTCATTATTATTAATGAAAATGATAAACGAAATTATAAAAAATTATACAAATATTTATTTTTTTTTAAAATAAAAGGATTACTCCAACGATTTAAAATTATTTTAAATTTAAATGGTATAGGTTTTAAATCTTTTATTAAAAATCAAAAATTAATATTAAAATTAGGTTATAGTCATATTATTCTTATTGATATACCTACAAATATAAAAATTTTGAATCATAATAATAAATTAATTTTTTATAGTAGTAATTTTATTTTTTTAACTCAATTTGTACATTTTGTAAAAAGTTATAAACCTGTTGAACCTTATAAAGGTAAAGGTTTACTTTTAAATTTAGAAAAAATTTTACGTAAAGAAGGTAAAAAAAGTAAAAAATAATAAGTATGAAAATTTATAAAAAAAAAACAAATATAAATATAAAAAAAACTAAATTATTCAATACATTAATGAAATCTAAAATGATGTATGGTGAAACTATAAAAAAAACAAAGTCTGAAGTTTTACCTTTTCTTTATGGTACTAGACATAATTATACAATAATAAATATTAATTATACAGTTTCATTAATTGTTAGACTTTTTAAATTTTTAAAGGATTTTAAATCTTTGAATAAAAAAATATTAATAATAGGAAATTCTTTAGATATACAATTTATGATAAATAATGAACTTTATAAAAATAATGAATCGATTGTTTATTTCAATAAATCATGGAAACATGGTTTAATTACGAATATGTCTGTTTTTAATAAAAATCGTGATAAAATAGTAGGAGAAAGTGTAGCTAAAAAAGAAATTCAATTAATTATTATTTTGAAAAGTACTTTACATGAACCAATATTATTAAAAGAATTAAAAAATATTAATGCCCCTATTATTGCTATTACAACTACTAGTAGTAATTTAAAAAACATACAATTTCCTTTTATATCATCATCGAATAATATAAAAGCTTTATATACTTTATTATATGTTTTTAGAAAACTAATTTAATTTTATTATGAATAAATTACAACCAAAAAATAAAATTTGTTTTCAAAATAAAGCTTTAAGAGCTAAACTTAGATTCTCTAAATATAGAAATAAAAAATGGAATATTTTACGTAGACACTTAAAATATCGTAAGGAATTAAAACCGGAAAGTAGAAAAAGATTTTTTCAAAAAAGATTATTTGAAAAACAACAATTTCAAAATTTTTATCAAGTAAAATATTATCAATTAAAAAATTTATATAATTCTTTCAAAAGAAAAAAAGCAATACCTAATATTTTTCAAAGTTTTGTTTATACCTTAGATAGTCGTTTAGATATTTCATTAGTTCGATTAAATTTAGCTAATTCTATTTATCATGCAAAACAATTAATTACTCATAATAAAATTAAATTAAATAAAAAAATTGTAAATAAAAATAATATTTTTTTAAAAAAAGGAGATTTTATATTACGAATACATGACTCAACGACCAATTACACAACAAAACAAAAACAACAATATAAACAAGAAATTTTATCCGAAAAAAAAAAACGGAAAAAAATCTTTTTGGAAAAATTACAAAAACTCATCTTCAAACAAAAACGAAACCCAAAATTCACACCATACTTTTACTACAAAGGGAGAATGGTACGATAAAAATAAAAAAAATAATCAAAGGTCGAATAATTATAATTCTAATAAAAAATTTCATCCACAAAATAATAAAAAAAAGTGGAATAATAATGGTCATAAAATAAATTCAGTTCCTTTTAGGTTAAAAAATTTTCCTGATTCTGAACGAACAGTTTATGATTTAAAAAGGAAATTTAAAAGAAGACGTTTTTGTTTGGATCCATTATTTTTACAACAATATTCAAAAAATATGAAAACAGGGGCGTGCTTATATGTAAAACCACCCTCAAAACATAATATTATAT
>Ga0307406_10001476_pt1 | contig 12981 bp, 8 predicted proteins | sample 322Cmetagenome_3_FD_203706 | JGI IMG/M metagenome (GOLD analysis project Ga0307406, IMG submission 203706) | Maize rhizosphere microbial communities from greenhouse at UC Davis, California, United States - 322HYB-C-2 | ecosystem: Host-associated > Plants > Roots > Rhizosphere > Soil | place... | reverse complement strand
CGAGCGTCGGCGTGGCCCTCGCCGGTTGACCGCGGGCACCCGTGTCGGCGCGGCCCTCGCCGGCTGAGGGCTGACGCGGCGCGCGCGGGCGCCGGCGCGGCATCAGTTGCGGCCCTGGTCGCGGAAAGACGCGATCTCGATGCCGTAGCGGCGGCACCAGCGCCGGATCTGCATCGGCGCCTTCCCCAGGCTGCGGCCCACGGCCGTCACGTTGCCGCGCTGCTCGCTCAGGAGCTCGACGAGCCGCTCGCGCAGCGCCCGATCCTCGGGCCGCAGGCTCGGGCCGGTTGGCCGGAAGTTGCGGATCGCCTCGGGGAGGTGCTCGAGGCGGATCTCGCGCCCGTCGGCGAGCGCCACCGCGGTCCGCAGCGTCTGCTCGAGCTCGCGGATGTTCAGCGGGTACGGGTACGCGAGCAGCGCGCGCGCGGCCGGCCGCTGGATCGTGATGCTCGCCGGGTCGGCCACGATCCGGCCGAGGATGGCGCCGATCAGCGTGCCGATGTCCTCGCGCCGCTCGCGCAGCGGCGGCATCGTGACGATGTAACCGGCGAGCCGCGCGTACAGATCCTGCCGGAAGCGCCCGTCGGCGATGCGCGCCTCGAGGTCCTGGTGGGTCGCGGCGATCACGCGCACGTCGATGCGGAGCGCGTCGGCCGCGCCGACCGGGCGCACCTCGCCCTCCTGCAGGACGCGGAGCAGCGCGACCTGGGACTCCGCGGGGAGCTCGGCGATCTCGTCGAGGAACAGCGTGCCGCGGTCGGCCCGCTGCACGAGGCCCACCCGATCATCCCGCGCGCCCGAGAACGCGCCGCGCTTGGAGCCGAACAGCTCGCTCTCCACGAGCGAGCGCGGCAGCGCGCCGCAGTTCACCGGGACGAACGCGCCCTGCCGGCCCGAGCGCTCGTGGATCGCCCGCGCCGTCAGCTCCTTGCCGGTCCCGGTCTCCCCGCGGATCAGCACGGGCACCGACGAGGGCGCGAGCCGGATCAGCTCCCCGGCTCGCTGCTCGAGCTCGAGGCTCGCGGTGCGCAGGGCCGGGGGAAGCGCGGTCGCGACGGCGACGTCCAGGTTGCCGACTTCGGGGCTCCCGCGGCCGGCGTCGCGATACACGAGCATCGCCGCGCCGATCTCGATCACGTCACCGTCCACGAGCACAGCGCGCTTCACGGGGGCGCCGTTGACCAGCGTGCCGTTCCTCGAGTCGAGATCGATCAGCTCCCAGTCGCCGGAGTGCCTGACCAGCCGCGCGTGCTGGCGCGAGATCTCGGAGTCGCTGATCCGGAGCTCGAGCGTGCGCCCCGAGCGAGCCCACGCTCGGGCGCCGCGGCCGATCTGGACCTCGTCGAGCTCGCCCAGCATCAGCCGGACCGCCGCCGACAGCGGACTCCGGACCTCGAAGGCGAGGATCAACCGGGGCGACTCGTGCTCGCCATCCATATCGCTATCCACATCGACCGTGCGGCTGGCGGTAATGGACGCATCGTCGGTCATGCAGAACTCCGGATCACACCAGCATATCGCGATAGAGCCGAGCTCGGGGACGCGGTGCCGCCCGATCCTGGACAGCGGAAAGCTGGTAGGGATCGGACCTACAGCTCGAGATCATCGAAGTGTTTGGTCTATGTCACGAATGACGATGGTGCCGTTGCGATCGGCGCTCGCGAAATAGGCTCCATCATTCGAGAATTTTCCGGATATGATGTCGGTATTGTGATCTCGTACGTGGATCCAGTGCTTCTTGATCACCGAGTAGAACCACGAGCCACCATCTACACAGACGAAAGCAAACATTTCACCATCATTCGAGTAATCGATGTTACGTGCAGAGATGAAGAGATCCGTCCATGGCATCCTGGGCGCTGAAGCGAGCGCGACGGATCGAACGCGGCCGTCTTCTGAGGCGATGAGTAGATCACGATTGCGTGGATCGAAACGGATCTGGCGGATGCTCGCTGACAATGTCGTTTCGTAGGTCGTCTGATAATCGGATGTTTTGTAAACCGTCACAATGCCACCGCCGGTGTCGTTGCTAGAACCGACCGCCAGCAGGCTGCCATCTGGAGACGCGCGGAGGATGGTGATCGTACGTCCATCTGCCTTGCGAACCTGCCGCGCGCCACCTTCGCGAGTCACGCTCCAGATGGCTCCGCCGGCGTCGCTCGCGACGAAGCCGAGGCGATCCACAAGGTGGAGGACGGTGAGCTTTCTCAGCGGCTGGTGATGAGGGTGTGTGAAGACCACCGAGACATCGGTACCTTGGGGAGACCACACCAGCAGTCGACCATCGTCGCCAACCGATGCAATGTGGCGACCGCCATCGATATATTCCGCTTCGCCGACGTTGCCATGCTCCGAGAAGATACGGAGGCCAGTGTGGCTCGCAGGGGTCCAGGTCCGGACCGTGCCATCGATGCCATAGCTCGCGAACGAGCGCCCATCGAGAGCCGTCAGGGTCCTGAGGATGGCGCCCTTGTGACCCGTCAACATCGTCGCAGCACCATCGGCGATGGTAATATGGCGGACGATACCGTCCCTGCCATCGGTGACAATAGATTTGTTATCCGGGGTAAAGGCTGCTCCGAAGATCGTATTGCTGGCTTGCAGGACCGCTCTCGCGGCGTGTGCAGGCACATTCCAGAGCCGGACGGTCCCGTTAACATTGCCTACCAGAATCTTATTGAAATCGGTCGTGGGCGCCGCGATGAATGATACTCGTCCGACGTGCCCTTCATGACGTGTTGTCAGGTGGCGACTGGTATCGTGTGAATAGACGATGTTGGAGTCGGTCATGGCGACGATCCGGGTGCCGAATGCGTCCAGCTTGGCATCCAGCCCCGCATCTCGGATCGGCAATGTCTCCACGATGGCCAATGTCCGGTGACCCTCATCGTATGCGAGCATTCCGGCCCTATTGTCCTGACAGGCGAACGCGATGGCGCGTGCACGCTCCGCAAATCGCGTTCTGTTGACCCGCTGGTGGCAAGCTTGGACCGTGGCGATCGTGGTCAAGTCGTGTGAGAGCAGGGTGATTCGCCCATCCTCATCGCCGACGATAACGTTCAAACCGCTCACGTCCAGGCTCGTGAGCGCAGGGATGGTACGCGATGGCGTGGTCTGTCCGGGGGACAGGGAGATCGAGACGAGCGTTGCCTGATCCCGGATGATCAGGTTTGCGGGACCGGCGAAGAAGACCACGGCGCCTCGGCGCGGCGTCTCGAAGATCTTGGTAGCCGCGAGCTGAGGGGACAGCTCCCAGACGGTGAGCCCACTCGAATCGAGGGCCGCCAGCCGCGAGCCATCTGACGTGATAGCCATCTCGATGGGGGTGACGGCTGCGATGGGTATGCTGGTCTGGGTCTTCAGGTCGAGGACAGAGATCCCGGTCGGGGCACGTGCGTAAGCGAGGATCCCGCGCTGCGGAGCGTAGGCGTGGAGTCCGGTCGGAAGCAGATCGGCAGCGAGGGTCGTCGAGGTCGTACCTCGCGTGACCCGGATCCGGCGATCCTGGGAGAGCGAGAAGATCGCGCCGCTGGCGTCACCTGTCAGGAACCAGATCGTATTGGTATGGGGCGTGAGGTCGGCCGCCGCGACGCCACGACCGCGGGCCTCGGCGAGTAGCATCTGGCGCCGGACCTCGTCCTTGCCGCGGTAGCCGGCGAGGGCTGCCACGACGGCAGTCGGGTCACGGTGCATCAGCAGCGCGGCATTCTGGAGCACGAGCTCGTCGTTGGCCTGCTCGGCGCGCTGATGCTGCTGCTCGGCGCGCCGCTGCTGCTGCCCGGAGATGGCCAGCGCTGCGTCGGCTCGGTCGCGCTCGGCGGCTATGTTCGCGACGGAGACGATGCTGCCGGCGATGGCGATCACGGCCGCGGAGACGACGGTCGCCGCGAGGGCTCGGTGCCGCCGGATCCAGTGGGTCAGCACTGCCGGCACCGAGTAGCGGCGTGCGGCGATGCGCACGCCGGCCTTGAACGCCTTGAGGTCGGCGGCCAGCTCGCCGGCGTCGCGGTACCGGCCGGCCGGATCGGCGGCCAGCGCCTTGCCGATGATGGCGATCAGATCCTGGTCGATCCCCGCGCGGCGCAACTGGCGCGCCCGCTCGCGCGGCTCGGCGGGGGGCACCTTCGCGAGCGAGCAGAGCTGCCACAGCATGATGCCGATCGCGTAGACGTCGGTCCGCTGATCCACCGACTCGCTGCGACGCTGCTCCGGCGACATGTACAAGGGAGTCCCGACGGGGCCGTCGGCTGCCGTGAGGTCGTCCGCCGGCGTCGTGCGAAACGGCGCCAGGGCGGCGCCGGCCACATCCGCCGCCGAGAGATCCTTCGCGAGCCCCCAGTCGATCACGATGGTCTCGCCGAAGTCCCCGGCGATCACGTTCGCGGCCTTGAGATCGCGGTGAATGATCTTGCGCTTGTGCGCGTATGCCACCGCGTCGGCGACGGCGATCACGTGGTGGAGGAGCTCGAGGCGGGCTTCGATGGTCGTGCGCTCGGCGAGCAGCTCCTTCAGTGAGCGGCCTGCGACGAGCTTCATGACGTAGAACGGCGTGCCGTCGGGCCAGCGGCCGGCCTCGTGGATCGGCACGATGCCGGGGTGCTCGAGTCGAGCGGTGATCAGTGCTTCGCGGAGGAAGCGGAGCTCCGCGACGTCATCGCGCGAGATGATCTCCTTGATGGCCACGTCGCGGCCGAGCTCCCGGTCGTGGGCTCGCGAGACGGTGCCCAAGCCACCTCGTCCGTGCTCGCCGAGGACCTCGTAGCGATGGGGATCCCGGTACTGGAGCGGGGCGACGAGGCGAGCCGGCGGGGGTTGTGAAAGGGCAACGCCGGCGGGCTCCTCGGCCGTCAGGGTACGTTCGTTATCGTTATCTGCCATGGCTCGGGCCGCGAGCTTGGCAGAGGTAAGCGGCAAGCGGTTCTCAACGGCGCTAGTGCGTACGCGCGGCGCGGCTCTGAGGGGCAACGTTCGATCCACCGCGGCGCGGCTCGCGCAAACGATGCGCCGGGCGCGACGTCGAGTAAGGCGTTGAAATCACGTGGCGGTACCAAAGTCGGCAACTACTCGAGCAGCAGCTCGGGTCAGCAGGCTGGGCTCGAGGCACTCGGGCTCGCTGGTGCGCACGCAGCGCAGGACGGCGTCGATGCTGCATGGCGGTCGCGGTGCCCGCGGCTGGCTAGCTACTGGCCAGTGGCATCGAGGTCCCGGCACTACGGGCCCACAATAAAGGCCACAGTACCCTTGCAGGAGTTGTTGGAGTAGCAACCCCCATGAATTGTATAGTTACCGGTCGCCGCCGCGACGAATGAGATGTTCGACGCCGTTCCGTGGCAGGAATCGTCGTTCGACGCGATCTCGCCTCCGGTGGGGTTCTTGACGCGTAACCAGGTATCCCCATAGACCACGGAGCCGCCGAAGATCCCGCAGGTCCCCGCGGTCACTACCTGCCCAGCGGATGCGTAAATGCTGTATTGATACGTGTTGGTGGTCGCGTTCGAGGTAGCGCCCGTCTCGTACGTGAACGAGTTGAGGTTGCGGCTAGAAACGTTCGGCTGCTCGCAGATGAAGTAGGCCTGGTTGCCGCACGCCCAGTCGTTCCATTGCTGGCCCCAGCCGTCGACGATGCAGTCCTCGTTGGAGTACTTGGCGTCCGGCTGACCCGGCCACCAGTTCACGAACGTGAACGGGCTGCCGTCATTCCATGCCCAGGTCCCCTCGTACGGAATGTCGTTGCCACCGATCCACCATTTGGTGTCGTAGGGCGCCTTGGCGATCTGCTCCTGATGGAGCCAACTTTCCTCGTAGCTGTCATTCACGCTCACGAGCTCGTACCCGATCGATTCGCAGTAATACGACGCCGAGTACCAGTCTTTCGGCGATGTAACAAAAAGGTAGTCGTGGCCATTGTAGCTGATCGCGCTCGAGTGAACGCTCAGCGTCGGATCCGGTTCGGGATCCATGTCGCAGCCGCCGGACGGCAGGGCCCAAGCTGCGACGGCCATCACCATCAGCGCGCGACATGCACGACTTCTAAATGACCAGATTGCGCTTTCATTGCTCATGTGTTCGGTGCTCCTCTTCATGATGTAGACGCCTTTGGGACTGCATCGCGGCCGATAAGTGGCCCGCTCACCTGGAATGTGAATTGGCTGCTACGGATCGAGCTGGCCACACCAACACTGTGACGACATGGCACTGTCGCCGATGGCGCCCCCGGCGATAGGGCGCGAGTCAACCGAGCTGCAGGCGAGCTGCAGGCGAGCTGCAGGCGAGCTCGTCGCGCGAGGTCACACTCAGATCGGCGATGGCCATGGCCAGCCGCCTCGCTCGCATGCGAGGTCTGTTCAGTCAGTCCTCAGGTGGTCTCGTGTTTACCTCCGAGGAGGGTGGGTCCCACCCTCCTCGGGCTCTTTGGAGGTCTGCAGATTTTAGAATCTTTACAGTGTTGAGGTTCAGTTGTAAGCGTTTGGGAGTTTGGCTCTTCTTCATCTTGACCCTTTATGAAAGTCTGGATTGAGTCACGAATGACGAATGTTCCCTATGAACGGCGCTTGCGTCGGTTGTCGCCGTGAGCTCGCCGAGGACTTCATAGCGATCGAGACCGTCGCTATCCGCCATATTTCGCGATTCGAACCTGGCAGAGCCGACAGGCGAGCGGTCTTCGAGGGGGCCAGCACGCCAGCGCGACGCGTGTTTGAGGGCTGGCCGTCGTTCCATCGCGAACCCGCTCAAGCAAACGGTGCGCCGGCTCTGGCGAGCGGCAATGCAGCGAAATCACTTGGTATGGGATGGAATCCAGCGGCAGGCGATCCAGAACGGTGAGTCGCCGGTGTTCCGATCTCGCCCATCGCCTTCCGCGCACTCGAGTCGAGCGGAACATCCACCGTGTTCTGCTCGTGTTCCGGTGTCCCGCGATAGCGAGGTCCCACGCGGTCTCACCCTCAGCCCGCATCGCGCCACACCGATCCGCCCCCAAGATGGTGCGGCGCTCGCAGGTGGGGCGGGCGGTCGAGCGCGGGCGCCGAGGGGCCCGGCGGCCGGGCTACTCGAGCGGCAGCTCGGGGTCGGACGGGCCGGGCTCGAGGCGCTCGCGCTCGATGGCGCGCACGCAGCTGTTCCAGCGCAGGAGGGCGTCGACGTTGCCGGGCGGCGGGCGCAGCGCCTCGGCGCGCTCGTACCACTCCATGGCGTGGCGGAAGCCGTCGTAGGCGGCGGAGCGGACGACGTTCTTGCGCGCGAGGTAGGCGCGCGTCTCGCGCTCGTAGACGATGCCGGTGTAGTAGGCCCGGTCGTACTCGTCGTCGAGCTGGGCGATGTGGCCGCGCGCCTCGCGGGCCGCGGCGGCCGCGCCGCCGGCGCCGAACTGATCGGTGAGGGCCAGGATCAGGGCGCGCAGCGCGGTCTGGTTGTCGGGATCCGCTGCGAGGACGTCCCGGTAGATGGACTCGGCCTGCGCCGGGTCGTTGAGCAGCCGGTAGCGCTCGGCCATCTCGAGCGCATGCGGGATCCCGTCGGGCGAGATCCGCTTCAGCTCGTGGTGGCCGTCGGTCACCGCTCGGAGTCCTTCTTCTCCTCGGCGACGGTCTTGGTGCGGCGGCGGATCCCGAACAGCTTGCGGCCGATGATCGCGACCGGATCGAAGTACCGATCGACCACGCGCTCCTTGAGCGGAATGATCCCGTTATCGGTGATGCCGATGTGCTCGGGGCAGACCTCGGTGCAGCACCGCGTGATGTTGCACATGCCCGAGCCGAACTCCTTGCGGATCTCGGGGATGCGGTCGTCGGTGTCGAGCGGGTGCATCTCGAGGCTGGCGAGCCGGATCATGAAGCGGGGGCCCACGAAGGAGCTCTTCTCGTCGCGGTCGCGGATCACGTGGCAGACGTCCTGGCACAGGTAGCACTCGATGCACTTCCGGAACTCCTGCACCCGGTCGACGTCCTCCTGGTGCATCCGGTGCGTGCCATCCTGCTCGCGCGGCCGCGGCTTGAACGGGCGGATGCGCTTGTTCTGCTGGTAGTTCCAGGACACGTCGGTGACGAGGTCCTTGATCACCGGGAACGTCTTCAGCGGCTGGCACGTGATCGTCTCGGTGTCGCTGAAGATGTTCATGCGCGTCATGCACGCCAGGCGCGGCTTGCCGTTGATCTCCATGCTGCACGAGCCGCACTTGCCGGCCTTGCAGTTCCAGCGCAGCGCGAGATCGTTGGCGTCGCGCGCCTGGATCCGGTGCAGGACGTCGAGGACGACCATGCCCGAATCGACGTCGACCTCGAACGTCTTGAACTCGCCGCCTTCGGCGTTCCCGCGCCACACCTTGAAGGTTCGCTTCGCCATCTCTTGATGCTCCTTGCGCCTGCGCCGTGTGGTGAGCTAGGTGACGTCCGCGCCGACCTTGCCGGACTCGAGGTCTTCGATCTTGGCGTTCGCGATCGCGACCAGGTGGGGCGGCCCCTCGGGCTTCGCGCGCTTCTCGACCTCCATCTGACCGTCGGCGCCGCGGCGGATGATCACGTTGTACTTCACCCACTCGGGGCTCTCGCCGGGGAAGTCGAGGCGGGTGTGCGCGCCGCGGCTCTCCTCGCGGGTCAGCGCCGCGCGGGTGACGGCCTCGGACGTGACGAGCAGCGAGCGCATCGAGAGCGCCTCGTGCCAGCCGGGGTTGTACTGGCTCGCGCCGGGCGCCCTCATGGTCCTGGCCTCTTCCTTGAGGGCCTCGAGCTCGGAGATCGCCTTCTCGAGCTCGTCCTTCTGGCGCACGATGCCGACGCCGCGGCTCATGGTCTCCTCGAGCTTGCCGTGCAGCATGTACGGGTTCGTGCCCTCGGCGCGGTTCAGGATCTCGGTCGCGCGCCGGATCGCGGCGGTGATCTGGTCATCGACGGGCCTGGGCGTGGCGGTGAGGCCCGCGACGTACTGCTTGGCGCCGTCGCCGGCGAGCTTGCCGAACACGATCAGATCGGACAGCGAGTTGCCGCCGAGCCGGTTCGCGCCGTGGAGCCCCGCGGCGCACTCGCCGCACGCGAACAGCCCCGGCACCGTGGTCTCCTGGGTGTCGGCGTCCACGCGGATGCCGCCCATGAAGTAGTGCAGCGTCGGGCCGACCTCCATCGGCTCCTTCGTGATGTCGACCTCCGCCAGCTCCTTGAACTGGTGATACATCGACGGGAGCTTCCGGCGGATGAAGTCGGCGGGGCGGCGCGACGCGATGTCGAGGAACACGCCGCCGTGCGGCGAGCCGCGGCCGGCCTTGACCTCGGCGGTGATCGCGCGCGCGACCTCATCGCGCGTCAGGAGCTCCGGCGGGCGGCGGGCGGTCTTGTCGCCCTCGAGCCAGCGGTTCGCCTCCTCGACGGTGGCGGCGGTCTCCGGCGCGAAGCGCTCGGAGATGTAGTTGAACATGAACCGCTCGCCCTTGTTGTTCTTCAGGATGCCGCCGTCGCCGCGCACGCCCTCGGTGACGAGGATGCCGCGCACCGAGAGGGGCCACACCATGCCGGTGGGGTGGAACTGCGTGAACTCGAGGTCCATCAGCTCGGCGCCGGCGTCGTAGGCCATCGCGATGCCGTCGCCGGTGTACTCCCACGAGTTCGACGTCACGGGCCACGCCTTGCCGCCGCCGCCGGTCGCCAGGATCACGGCCTTGGTGCGGATCACGAAGAAGCGGCCGGTCTCGCGCCAGTACGCCAGGACGCCGGCGATCCGCCCGCCGTCCTTGAGCAGCTCGAGCGCGGTGCACTCCATGTGGAACTGGATGCCCTGGTGGACGCCGTGATCCTGCAGCGAGCGGATCAGCTCGAGGCCGGTGCGATCGCCGACGTGCGCGAGCCGCGGGTACCGGTGGCCGCCGAAGTTGCGCTGCGAGATCAGCCCCTCCTTCGTGCGATCGAACACCGCGCCCCACTCCTCGAGCTCGCGGACGCGATCGGGCGCCTGCTTGGCGTGCAGCTCGGCCATGCGCCAGACGTTGAGGAACTTGCCGCCGCGCATGGTGTCCCGGAAGTGGACCTTCCAGTTGTCGCGCGAGTCGACGTTGCCCATCGCGGCGGCCATGCCGCCCTCGGCCATGACGGTGTGCGCCTTGCCGAGGAGGCTCTTGGAGAGGACGCCGGTGCTGAGGCCGTGGGCGCTGCACTGGATCGCGGCGCGCAGGCCGGCGCCGCCGGCGCCGATCACCACGACGTCGTGATCGATGGTCTGGAGCTCGGATACGTCGATCATCGTCGGGTCACCAGGTGTTGAGATCTTTGATCACGCCCATCGAGAGCAGCCGCACGTAGAGGTCGGTCACCATGACCCAGATGAGGCTCGCCCACGCGAACTGCATGTGGCGCTCGTTGAACCACGTCGCCTTCTTCCACGCGCCGTACTGCGCCGTGTTCTTGCCGCACGACATGCAGTCGCTCCGGCCGCCGATCAGGTGGCGGAACGAGTGGCAGCCGAACGTGTACGACGCGATCAGGACGACGTTCATCGTCAGGATCAGGCTGCCGACGCCGATGCCGAGCCGGCCGCGGTAGAAGAACGCCTCGACGGCGTCCTTGCCGAGCAGGACGATGAAGGCGAGCGCGAAGTAGAGGAAGTAGCGGTGCAGGTTCTGGAACAGGAGCAGCGCCGTCTCGCCGCGGTACTTGCGCTTGCCGCCGAGCGGGCCGACGGCGCAGCCGGGCGGCGAGCCGGCGAACGAGCGGTAGTACGCCTTGCGGTAGTAGTAACAGGTGAACCGGAACCCGCCGGGGAAGACGAGGATCAGGATCGCCGGAGACACCGGGATCGCGGCGGGCCACCACGCCGGGAAGTACCCGAACCACGCGTGGCTCAGGGGCGCGGAGCCAGGGATGGCGAGCGCCTCGGGCGTCGTGAACAGGACGGGCGAGTAGAACGGCGAGAGGTACGGCTCGACGTAATAGTGGTTGCCCTGCAGCGCCGCCCAGGTCGTGTAGACGACGAACGTCGAGAACACGAGGAAGGTGACGAGCGGGCCTCTCCACCAGTTGTCGTTGCGGAAGGTCTTGCCGAAGCCCTCCGCGTGCCCACCGATCACGGGCAGGTGTGTGGCCATGTCGCGGCGGACTATAAGGTTTGTGCGAGACGGCGAGCAAGAAGCCGCGGCGGGAAGCGCGTGCGGCGGCGGCTGGGCCGGGCCGGGCGGCGATCGCCCCGCCGTCGGCCGGCAGGGCGCCAGCGGGCTATCGGGCCAGCTTGGGGGCGGGCCAGGGCGCACGCCTCGCTGCGCTGCGGGTGCGCGGAGCGATGGCGCTCAGTCGTCCCACGGGGACTCCATCGGGCTGGAGAGACGCGTCCTCGCTGCGCTGCGGGCGCGTACGATCAGTCGCCCTCAGTCGTACAGGAAGTGGGCGACCCCGACGGCGAGGAGCTGGTCCTTGTCGTCGTAGATGAGCCGCAGGGTCATGCCCTCGGTGATCGGGTTCTCCTCGGAGCCGGTGGCGCTCGGATCGATGAGCTCGACGAGGATCGAGCGCAGCTTCGCATCGGCCGGCGCCTTGAGCGCCTGGACCATCTCGTCGGGGACCTGATCCCACGCCTCGTACGCGCCGGTCGCGTCGGACTGGAAGGACAGCTTGCGATCCTGCTGCGCGCTCGAGAGCTCGTCCTTGAGCCACGCCACCAGCTCCGCGGCGGTCTTGCGCTCGTTGTCGATGAAGATGACCTTCGTCGCCGGCGGCTTGCCGGCGTTCGTGGCGGCCGCCCACTGCTTGAGCCGCTCGAAGTCGGCGCCGCTGATGTTGATCCCCACCTTGCAGGCCTTGCCGCGCTTGTTGAGCTCCGAGACGTTGGCGACCTCGAGCGCCGAGATCGACTTGGCCTTGAACTCCGGGCGCGCCTCGTACCACGGCTTGGCCTGGAACACCTTCCACTTCTTCTTCTTGAACACGAGGCCGTGGGCCGCGTAGATGCAGTTCCGCGCGTAGTCGAGCGACTTGCAGTCCTGGTAGCCGAGGTCCTTCGTCATCATGCCGCCGCACTCGGCCTTGTAGGTATCGAGCAGCTGGGCCAGCGGCGTGTCGGTCAGGAACAGGCACGGCTCGCCGCAGCGCGCGGCCTTGATCTTCGGGCTCAGCGCCGGTGCGGCAGCGCCAGCGGCGGCGGAGCCTGCCGAGCCCGCCGAGCCGGCGGCGACCGTCGCGGAGCCAGCGCCGGAGCCTGCCGCGCTGCCGGCGGCGGCCGCCGCCGTGCTCGATCCGGAGCCGGTGGCCGAGGGCTTGTCAGCGCCGCCCTTGCAGGCGGCGAGCAAGAGGGCACCGGTGATCGCGATCGTCCCGCGCGTCATCCGCTCCTTGTATCAGGGATCAGCGCCCGGTGTTGATCCAGCCGACGGCGCGCTCGAGCACCTCGTCCCGGCCGGCGCGGACACCCGCGATCGTCGGCGCGGCGGCGATCGTGGGCTTCACGCCGAGCTGCTGGAGCTGGCGGCCGTCGGCGTGGCGCACGGCCTGGCCGGTGAAGATCATGCGCAGGCCGCCGGGCAGGCGCATCATGGTGATGTCGCCGTTGGAGCCGTGGGTCGGCGCGCCGATGAAGGTCGCGCCGGCGGCGGCCTCGAGGAAGAGGCAGGTGTGCTCGGACTGGCTGATGGCGCGGTCGTCGATGAGGACGGCGACCCGGCCGGTGTAGAGGGGCGCAGCCGGGTCCTGCGGCAGGGGCTGGAGGAACGTCGTGCTGTAGCGCATGGGGCCGGCGAGCGCGCGCACGAGCGGCTGCGCGAAGAGGGCGCCGTGCTCCGCGCGCTTGACGTTGAGGTACGGCGCGAGCGGCCACGCGGTGCCGTTGGGGTAGCCGCGCAGATCGAGGATGAGCCCGCGCGTCTTGCCGAGCGCGGCGAGCATCGGGCCGACCTCGGCGGGTACGAGCAGGCGCAGGTCGGCGTAGCCGACGTTGCCGGGGAGCTGCTTCCAGTGCGGCGCCGACGAGGGCGGCGGCAGCGGCCGGTCGCGCGGCAGCGTCACGGTGCGGAGCTTG
>Ga0307406_10001475_pt1 | contig 12991 bp, 12 predicted proteins | sample 322Cmetagenome_3_FD_203706 | JGI IMG/M metagenome (GOLD analysis project Ga0307406, IMG submission 203706) | Maize rhizosphere microbial communities from greenhouse at UC Davis, California, United States - 322HYB-C-2 | ecosystem: Host-associated > Plants > Roots > Rhizosphere > Soil | place... | reverse complement strand
ATCGAACAGCATGTCCAGCGGCGTTGCGAACAGGTCGTTGCAGTGCAGCGCATGGCTGCGCGCCAGCGGCTCGTGCAGCATCTGGCGCGCCGCGGCATTGGCGCCCGCCACGGTGCCGTCGGCGTCGATGCACAGCAGCCCGTCGGTGGCTTCTCCGCGCGGGCAGCCCGGCCACGAGAGATGCAGCCGCAGTTCGCAGGGCTGGTTCAGCACCAGCATGTTCTCGATGCTGCGCGCCGACAGCGTCGCCAGGTGCCGCAGCTCAGGCCGCTCCACCGCCTGCACGCCGGTCAGGTCGAGCATGCCGATGCAGTCGCCCCGCGGGCCGAAGAGCGGCGCCCCGGCGCAGCTGTAGATGCTGGTGTCCTCGAAGAAGTGCTCGCCGCGGTGCAGCCACACCGATTCCTGCTCGGCCAGCGCGGTGCTGATCGCGCTGGTGCCGACCGCGCGCTCCGACAGGTCGACGCCCACGCGGGCGATGTTGCGGGCATAGCGGCTGTCGGCGTCGGTGCCGTCGGGCAGCGGGCCCACGTCGACCACGATGCCGTCGGCATCGGTCAGGACGGCGAAATAGCGCGTGTCGGCAATGGCGCGCGACAGCCGCTCGATCACCGGCCGGGCCGCCAGGACCAGTGCGCGGTTGCGCTCGGACGCCTCGCGCTCGGCCGACCTGGCCACCGGTTCGAAGCTGATCCGCTGATGCGGCTGCCGCCCCGCCTGCATGCAGCGCTCCCAGGAACGCAGGATCCACGGCTCGATGCGCACCGCGCCCCGCGAGCGGGGGGCTTCGCCGTGGATCAGCTCCCGGCGGGCCTGCGCAATGGCGGCGGAACGTTCGGGCAGGGGCGCAACGAAGGAGGCGGACATCGGGTCGGTTCGCTCGGGTGGGGCGGTTTTTTCCAGACTTGCCGGGCCGCAAGCTGTTTCATTTTGAGAATTTCGTACGCGCTGCGCAAGCGGCAAGGGTTTTGCCTAGGATAGTGCACCGGGCCGGCATCCAAGATGCCTTTCGCTGAACCAGCCATCACCTTCAACGGAGACAGCCAAATGCAGGTAGCTTTCACGGTCAACGGCCGACCGGCCACGGTCGACGCACCCCCCAATACCTTCCTGGTGCACGCCATCCGCGAGCATCTCCACCTGACCGGCACCCATGTCGGCTGCGACACCGCCCAGTGCGGCGCATGCACCGTCCACATGAACGGACGCGCGGTGAAGTCGTGCAACATCCTGGTCGGGCAGGCCGCCGGCGCGCAGATCACCACCATCGAGGGCATCGCCCAGCCCGACGGCACCATGCATCCCATGCAGGCCGCCTTCAAGGAATGCCATGGCCTGCAGTGCGGTTTCTGCACCCCGGGCATGGTCATGAGCGCCATCGACCTGTGCACCCACCATCCCAAGTCGAGCGAATCGGAGATCCGCGAACTGCTCGACGGCAACCTGTGCCGCTGCACGGGCTACCAGAACATCGTGAAGGCCGTGCAGATGGGCGGCGAGGCCATGGCCTCGGGCACGCCGGTCAAGACCACCGCCACGGCGTGAAGGGAGCAACATCATGGGTGCCTCCGACTTCTCGAACCTGCCCCACATCGGCGAAGCGCTGCGGCGCAAGGAAGACTATCGCTTCCTGACCGGCGCGGGCAACTACACCGACGACATCACGCTGGCCAACCAGAGCCATGCGGTCTTCGTGCGCTCGCCGCACGCCCACGCCGTCATCAAGTCGGTCGACACCGCCGAGGCACTCAAGATGCCCGGCGTGGTCGGCATCTTCAGCGGCAAGGACATTGAGGGCAAGATGGGCGGGCTGCCCTGCGGCTGGCTCATCAACAACCCCGACGGCACCCCCATGAAGGAGCCGATGCACCCGATCCTCGCGATCCACAAGGTGCGCTACGTGGGCGACCACGTGGCCATGGTGGTGGCCGAGACCGTCGAGCAGGCCAAGAACGCGGCCGAGGCCGTGGTGGTCGACTACGACGTGCTGCCCGCCGTCGTGAGCGTGGCCGATGCCGCCAAAAAGGCCAGCGGCGTCACGCTGCACGACGAGGCGCCCGACAACCAGTGCTACAAGTGGGCGCTGGGCGACAAGGCGGCGGTCGATGCGGTGTTTGCCAATGCCGCGCACGTGACCCGGCTCGACCTCGTCAACAACCGCCTGGTGCCCAACCCGATCGAGCCGCGCGTGGCCATCGGCAGCTACGCCCGCGGCACCGACGACTACACGCTCTATGTGTCCAACCAGAACCCGCACGTCGAGCGCCTCTTGATGACGGCCTTCGTGCTGGGGCTGCCCGAGCACAAGGTGCGCGTGATCGCGCCCGACGTGGGCGGCGGCTTCGGCTCCAAGATCTTCCTGTACGCCGAAGACGTGTGCCTGACCTGGGCCGCCAAGCAGCTCAACCGCAACATCAAGTGGACGGCCGAGCGCTCGGAGTGCTTCCTGTCCGACGCGCATGGCCGCGACCATGTGAGCCACGCCGAAATGGCGATGGACAAGGACGGCAAGTTCCTCGCGATGCGGGTGCACACCGACGCCAACCTCGGCGCCTACCTGTCGACCTTCTCCACGGCCGTGCCGACCATCCTCTACGCCACGCTGCTCGCGGGCCAGTACACCACGCCGCAGATCTACGTCGAGGTCGATGCCTGGTTCACCAACACCGCGCCGGTCGATGCCTACCGCGGCGCGGGCCGGCCCGAGGCCACCTACCTGCTCGAGCGGCTGGTGTCGCGCTGCGCCTGGGAAATGAACCTGGGCCAGGACGAGATACGCAAGCGCAACTTCATCACCGCCTTCCCCTACCAGACCCCGGTGGCGCTGCAGTACGACACGGGCGACTTCCACGCCTGCATGGACAAGGCCCGCGTGCTGGCCGATGTGCAAGGCTTTGCGCAGCGCAAGTCGGCCAGCGAGGCCCAGGGCAAGCTGCGCGGCATCGGCTATTCGAGCTACATCGAGGCCTGCGGCATCGCGCCGTCGAACATCGCCGGGGCGCTGGGCGCCCGGGCCGGCCTGTTCGAATGCGGCGAGATCCGCGTGCACCCCACCGGCAGCGTGACGGTGTTCACCGGCTCGCACAGCCATGGCCAGGGGCACGAGACCACCTTTGCGCAAGTGGTGGCGGCGCGCCTGGGCATTCCGGTCGACAACGTCGACGTGGTGCACGGCGACACCGGCCGCGTGCCCTTCGGCATGGGCACCTATGGCTCGCGTTCCATTTCGGTGGGCGGTGCCGCCATCATGAAGGCGCTCGACAAGATCGAGACCAAGGCCAAGAAGATCGCCGCGCACCTGATGGAGGCGAGCGACGCCGACATCGAGTTTGCGAACGGCGAGTTCACAGTCAAGGGCACCGACAAGAAGATCCCGTTCGGACAGGTGGCGCTCACGGCCTACGTGCCGCACAACTACCCGCTCGACAAGCTCGAGCCCGGCCTGAACGAAACCGCCTTCTACGACCCGACCAACTTCACCTTCCCGGGCGGCACCTACATCTGCGAGGTCGAGGTCGACAAGCAGACCGGCGAGGTGCGCGTGGACCGCTTCACCGCGGTGGACGACTTCGGCACCATCATCAACCCGATGATCGTCGAGGGCCAGGTGCACGGGGGGCTGGTGCAGGGCATCGGCCAGGCGCTGCTCGAGAACTGCGTGTACGACAACGAGACCGGCCAGCTGCTCACCGGCAGCTTCATGGACTACGCCATGCCCAGGGCCGGCGACTTTCCGCAGTTCAAGCTCGACACCGTGTGCACGCCGTGCACGCACAACCCGCTGGGCACCAAGGGCTGCGGCGAGGCGGGGGCCATCGGCTCGCCGCCGGCCGTGATCAACGCCGTGCTCGACGCGCTGGCGCCGCTGGGCGTCAAGGACTTCGACATGCCCGCATCGGCCAGCCGCGTCTGGGAAGCGATGCAGGCGGCCGCCTCCCACTAGAACAACGAAGGAACCCACACCATGTACGCCTTCACACTCGAACGGCCGGCCACCGTGGCCGACGCGGCCAAGCTCGTTGCCGCGGGCGCCAAGCCGCTGGCCGGCGGCCAGACGCTGCTCGCCTCCATGAAGCTCAGGCTGTCGGCGCCCGAGCAGCTCGTGGACCTCGGCGGTATCAAGGAGCTCACCGGCATCAAGAAGGACGCCGGCACGATCACCATCGGCGCGATGTCCCGCCATCTCGACGTGGCCAACAACGCCGACGTGAAAGCCGCCTTCCCCGCGCTGGCCGACCTGGCCGGGCGCATCGGCGACCGGCAGGTGCGCGCGATGGGCACCATCGGCGGTTCGGTGGCCAACAACGATCCCGCCGCCTGCTACCCCAGCGCGGTGCTCGGCGCCGGTGCGACGGTCATCACCTCGAAGCGCGAGATCGCCGCGGACGACTTCTTCCTGGGCCTGTTCACCACGGCACTCGAAGAAGACGAGCTGATCACCGCGATCCGCTTCCCGATCCCGAAGCGCGCCGTGTACGAGAAGCTGCGCCAGAAGGCATCGAACTTTCCGCTCGTGGGCGTGTTCCTTGCGCAGACGGACAGCGGCGTGCGCGTGGCCATCACCGGCGCGGGCAACGGCGTGTTCCGCCACGCGGGGCTGGAAGATGCGCTCAACAAGAGCTTCACCGCGGCCGCCGCCGCGGCCGTGAAGATCGATGCGGGCGAACTCAACAGCGACCTGCACGCCTCGGCGGCCTACCGCGCCAACCTGATCAGCGTGCTCACGCAGCGCGCCGTCACCAGGGCGCTGGGCTAGAAATGGGCTAACCCCCAGGCTTCGCGCACTTCGTGTCGCTTCGCCCACCCCCTTGCAGGGGGCAACACCAGCGGCCCCGCAAAGCCGGTTCCGCGGTGTTCGCGAAAAGGCAGCGCTGCGCATGCCGGCTTGTTTCAGCATCCGCTACGCTTCGCCATGATCTTTCCGACCATCGATTCCCTTTCCGAAGGCTTGATGCAGGCCGGCTACTTTGCCGACCGGCGCCTGGCCACGGCCGTGTTCCTTGCGCTCAGGCTGCAGCGTCCGCTGCTGCTCGAGGGCGAGCCCGGCGTCGGCAAGACCGAGCTGGCCAAGGCGCTGTCGACCGCGCTCAACCGCGAGCTGCTGCGCCTGCAGTGCTACGACGGGCTGGAGCAGCGCGAGGCGCTCTACGAATGGAACTACGCCGCGCAGCTCCTGCACATGCGCGCGGCCGAAGCACAAGCGAAGGCCCCCACGCTCGGCACGGCCGTGTCCTCACTGCCCCCCGAGGGGGCGCTCGCGCCTTCGGGCGGCCGTGCGGCGCTCGGCGCTGCACGAGACGTCGAAGCCGAGGTCTACCAGCCGCACTACCTGATCCGCCGCCCGCTGCTGCAGGCCCTGCAGACGCCCGCGCCCGGCGCCGTGCTGCTGATCGACGAAGTGGACCGCGCCGACGAGCCCTTCGAGGCCTTCCTGCTCGAATATCTGGGCGAGTACCAGGTCAGCATTCCCGAGCTCGGCACCGTGCGCGCCGTGGTGCCGCCGGTCACCATCCTCACGAGCAACCGCACGCGCGAGCTCAACGACGCGGTGAAGCGGCGCTGCCTCTACCACTGGCTCGACTACCCGGAGCGCGAACGCGAACTGGCCATCGTGCGGGCCCAGGTGCCCCAGGCCGGCGAGAAGCTCTCGGCCCAGGTGGCCGCGTTTGTCGCGCGGCTGCGCGATGCGCCCTTCGCCAACGCCTTCCAGCGCGCGCCCGGCATCGCCGAAAGCGTCGAGTGGGCGAGGGCGCTGATCGCGCTCGACACGGTCGAGCTCGACCCCGAAGTGGTGGTCGACACCGCCGGCATCCTGTTCAAGCAGCGCGACGACGTGGCGGCGCTCACGCACGAGCTCGCATCCGATCTGCTGAAACCCGAGGAGCCGGTCGCGCCCTGAGCGCGGCCGAAGGTCGAGGCGCCCGCATGGCCGGCATCCAGCAACTCGGCGACGTACGCAGCGGCAAGCTGGCCGGCAACATCACGGCCTTCGGCCGCGCGCTGCGCCGCGCCGGCGTTCGCACCGATGCCATGCGCATTGCGCTGGCCGCCGAAGCGGCCACGCTGGTGGGCGTGGAAAGCAGGCTCGACCTGAGCGCCGCGATGGAAGCCGTCATGGTCAGCCGCGAGCAGGACCGCATGGTGTTCCGCGAGCTCTTCGATGCCTGGTTCCGCGACCCCGAACTCGCCAACAAGCTGCTCGCGCAGATGCTGCCCAGTGCCGAGGGCAAGGCCGAGCCCTCCAAGCGGCGCCCGCGCGTGCGGGAAGCGCTTGCTGCACCGCGTGAGGCCGCGCGGCCCGCCGCGGTTGCCAAGCCCGACAAGGAGATCGAGTTCGATGCCGCCATGACATCGAGCGACCGCCAGCGCCTGCAGCATGCCGACTTCAATGCGCTTGGCGCGTCCGAGTACCGGCTGGTGGAACGGCTCGCGCGCGATGTCACCTTGCCCATTCCTTCGCTGCCGTCGCGCCGGTTGCGCGCGGCCAACGATGCAGGTTCGCAGCATGCGCGCATGCACTGGCCTGGCGTGCTGCACGAAGCGGCGCGCACGGGTGGCGAAATACTTCGCCTGCCGAAGCTGAGCCGCCGCGAGCAGCCTTTGCCGCTGCTGGTGCTGGTCGACGTGTCGGGCTCGATGGAACGCTATGCGCGGCTGCTGCTGGCTTTCCTGCACGCCTCCACGCGGCGGGCCGGGCGGCGCGACGTGTTCGCCTTCGGCACCCGCCTGACCGACCTCACACCGGCCTTCCGGCTGGCCGACACCGATGCGATGCTGGCGGCCGCCGGTCTGGCCATCGACGATTTCGCGGGCGGCACGCGGCTCGGAAGTTCGCTGGCCGAGCTTCGCCGTGCGCACGCCCGCCGCCTGACCGGCCGCCGCACGCTGGTGCTGGTGATCAGCGACGGGCTCGACACCGGCGAGCCGGCGCTGCTGGAGAACGAGCTGCTTTGGCTCAAGCGCCACTCGCGCCGCCTGCTGTGGCTCAACCCGCTGCTGCGCTTCGAGGGCTACGTCCCTTTGGCGCGTGGGGCCAGTGTGCTGCACCGGCATGCGGATGCGATGCTGGCGGTCCACAATCTCAGTGCCCTCGAACAGCTGGCCGCCAGCCTTGCCGCCCTCATGCGGTCCGGCCGCTAGTGCCTCACGGAAGGAAAAAAGGAAAACCACCATGGAAATGCTCGGCAACCGCCGCCTCGGCGTCACCCAACAACAGGCCTGGGAAGCGCTCAACGATCCCGAGACGCTCAAGAAGTGCATTCCCGGCTGCGACAAGTTCGAACTCACGGGCGACAACCAGTACAGCGTGGCGCTGGCGGTCAAGATCGGCCCGGTGTCGGCCAAGTTCAGCGGCAAGGTCGCGCTGTCGGACATCGTGGCGCCCGATGGCTACAAGCTCAGCTTCGAGGGACAGGGCGGCGTGGCGGGCTTTGCCAAGGGCTCGTCCAGCGTGACGCTGCGGCCGCTGGACGGCGCCGCCGAAGCCACACCGGCGCCGGCCGGCTGCGAGCTCGACTACACCGTGCAGGCGCAGGTCGGCGGCAAGATCGCGCAATTGGGCCAGCGCCTCATCGATGGCGCCGCCAAGTCGACCGCCGACGATTTCTTCAAGCGCTTCGAGGCCGAGATGCAGAGCCGCTATGGGCCGCCGCCGGCCGCCGCTGAAACGGCCGAGGCACCCGCAGAAAAGGCCGGCATGATGTCCGGCCTCATGAAGAAGATCGGCCTCGGCAAGAAGGACGACAAGGACGCGTCCGCCGCACCGGGCGACGCCAGCAGCTAGGAACGGATCAGGCGATGGAAAATCTCGACGTCATGGTGCTGCGCACGCTGCGCGACTGGCGGCGCGCCGGCAAGCGCGCGCTGCTCACGACCGTGGTGCGCACCTGGGGCTCCTCGCCGCGGCCGGTCGGCTCGATCATGGCGCTGGCCGACGATGGCGCGGTGGTGGGCTCGGTCTCCGGCGGCTGCATCGAGGACGACCTGATCGCGCGCTACAGCCATGCGCACGGCAACGGCGAAGAGGTGCCCGTGGGCGCACCGCCCGTGCTCGTGAAGTACGGCATCACGGCCGACGAGGCGCACCGCTTCGGGCTGCCCTGCGGCGGCACGCTGGAGCTGCTGCTCGAGTACGACCCCGACGCGGCCGCGCTCGACACGCTGGTGGCCCAGCTGGAGCAGGGCCGCCTCATGCAGCGCACCGTCACGCTCTCGACCGGCGCCGTGCGCCTGGCCGAAGCCACCGCGCCCGACGAGCTCAAGGTGAACGACACCGAGCTCACCAACACCTTCGGCCCTGAATACCGCATGCTGCTGATCGGCGCCGGCCAGCTGGCCGAGTACCTTGCGACCATGGCCAAGTTCAGCGGCTTTGCCGTGACGCTGTGCGACCCGCGCGCCGAGTACCGCACCGCATGGACGCTGTCCGGCGTGGAGATCACGACCGAGATGCCCGACGACGCGGTGCTGGCCTTCAAGCCCGACCGCCGCAGCTGCGTGGTGGCGCTCACGCACGACCCCAAGCTCGACGACCTCGCGCTGCTCGAGGCACTGCAGAGCGAGGCCTTCTACGTCGGCGCCATCGGCTCGCGCCGCAATGCCGAGGCGCGGCGCGGCCGCATGATCGAGCACTTCGGCCAGACAGAGGAATCGCTCGCGCGGCTGCGCGGCCCCATCGGCATCTACATCGGCAGCAAGACGCCGCCCGAGATCGCCGTGAGCGTGATGGCCGAGATCCTGGCCGTGAAGAACGCGGTGACGCTGCCGCGCGAAATGGAAGTGGCGCGCGCCAAGGGGATGCAGCAGCTCGCGATGAGCTGACGAGGCGCCGGTTTCATTCAGCCGGATTTGGCCGCCGGCGGCACGTCGCCCCCCTTTTGCCGTTCCCGGAAGAGCGCGGCGCGCATCAGGAAGATGGTGGTGATGGGCGCCGTGAGCGCAATGAACAGGACAATGAGCACGGCGTGCAGGAAGAGGCTGAAGCCCTGCACCGAGAAATAGACGATGGTGGCAATCGTCATGCACCACACGCCCACCGTGGCGCCGAGGGTCGGCGCATGGATGCGGCGGAAGAAGGTGGGCAGCCGCACGAGGCCGAAGGAGCCGATGGCGGCAAAGGCCGCGCCCAGCACCGCGAACACGGCGGTGACGATTTCCGCCCACAGCGGCAGCGGCCCCACGATGAAATCCGTCATTCGATGACCTCCCCGCGCAACAGGAACTTGGCCATCGCCGTCGACCCGACGAAGCCGAACAGCGCCGTCAGCATCGCGGCTTCGAAGTACACGTTGCTCGCATAGACGATGCCCAGCACCAGCATCATCAGCATGCCGTTGATGTAGAGGCAGTCCAGCGCCATCACGCGGTCCTGCGCGCTCGGGCCCACCAGCAGCCGGGCCAGCGCGCAGAGCATGGCCACGGCCAGCAGCAGCAGCGCCAGTTTCAAAGCCCAGAAAAGTACAGGCGTCATGATTCGAAGATCTCCATCAAGGGGTGCTCGTAGCGCTGCTTGATCATGGCGATGAAAGCGGCTTCGTCGTCGACGTCGAACACATGGATCAGCAGCGTGCTGCTGTCGAACGCGATCTCGCCCCAGGCCGTGCCGGGCGTCAGGCACATGATCATGGCCAGCACCGCGAGCCCGTTGGGATCGCGAAGATCCAGCGGCACGTTGATGAAGCGCGAGGCGATGCGCGAGGTGCGGCGCGTCAGCAGCCGCCGCGCCACGAAGAGTGCCGATTCCAGCATGTCGGCCATGGCCCGGCCCGCGAGCCGCAGCGCGACCCAGGGCTTGCGCATGCGCACCGTGGCGGGCCGCAGGCCCTTGGTGAGCAGCGGAACCGCAATGGCCAGCAGCGCGGCCGACAGCAGCGTGGCGGCTTCGAGCGACTGGTTGAGCAGCAGCCACACCGCAAACAGCGCCAGCGAGAGCGGCGGCGAAGGCATCCAGCGCTTCATGGTGCCGGACCTTTCGCGGGGGCCGCGGGGTTGGGCACCTGCCGCGCGCCCATCACGGCATTGCGGTAGGCGGTGGGCGTGCGCAGCCCCTCGGCGGTGGTGATGGCGTGGCGCATGACGGGGCCGGCCCAGACTGTGAGCGCCACGCTGGCCGCGAGCAGTCCGGCCACCGGCAGCACCTCGAGCGCGGGCAGGGCCGGCATGGTGGGATGCGGCTGGGTCCAGAAGTGGCGCATGCCGGTGCGGCTCAGCGCAATCAACGCCAGCAGGCCCGAGACGACCAGCAGTGCCAGGAAGATCCATGCGGGCATCGAGGTGCCGCCGGTGGAGAAGGCGCCCGACAGCATTGCGAACTTGCCCACGAAGCCCGACAGCGGCGGCAGGCCTGCGAGCAGCAGCGTGCAGCCGATGAAGCTCAGCCCCAGGAAGGCCACCCCGGCGGGAATCGCGCGGCCGTAGAGCGCCTGCGCCTCGTCGTCGAGGTTCACGTCGTCGAGCACGCGCAGGTCTTCCGCGAGGAAGGGCGCATTGCCTGCCTTCTCGTGCGGCGCAACGCTCATGCCGGCATTGCGCCAGCGCTCGATCATGTCGGTCAGCAGGAAGAAGGCGCTCACGGCCAGCGTCGAGCTCAGCAGGTAGTAGAGCGCCCCGGCCCACACGGCCGGCTCCCCCAGCCCGATGGCCGCGAGCAGCGTGCCCGCCGACACCAGCACGCTGAAGCCCGCAAGGTTGGAGAGCCGCTGCGTGCCCACGATGCCGATGGCGCCCGCGAACAGCGTCGCCAGCCCGATCGCGATGAGCGCCGACTGCCCGAAAGCGGCCGAGCTGCCGGCGTCCGGCGCGAAGAGCAGCGTCCACAGCCGCAGCAGCGTGTAGATGCCGAGCTTGGTCAGCAGCGCGAACACGGCGCCCACGGGCGACACCGCTGCGCTGTAGGCCGGCACCAGCCAGAAGTTGAGCGGCCAGGCACCGGCCTTCGCGAAGAACGCGGTCGCGAGGATGGCGGCCGCCGCATGCACCAGGCCGCGGTCGGCCGGCGCGAGCTGCGCGATGCGCATGCCGAGGTCGGCCATGTTGAGCGTGCCGGTCGCGCCGTAGAGCAGCGCCGCGCCGATCAGGAAGAGCGACGAGGCGGCCAGGTTGATGGCGATGTAGTGGAGCCCGGCCTGCACCCGCAGCCGGCCCGAGCCATGCAGCAGCAGGCCGTAGGAGGCCGCGAGCATCACCTCGAAGAAGACGAACAGGTTGAACAGGTCGCCTGTGAGGAAGGCGCCGTTCAGGCCCATGAGCTGCAGCTGCAGCAGCGGATGGAAATGCACGCCCGCGCGGTCCCAGCGCGAAGTGGAATAGATCGAGGCCGCAAAGGCGACCACGCCGGTGAGCGCCACCATCATGGTCGACAGCCGGTCCGCCACCAGCACGATGCCGAACGGGGCCTGCCAGTTGCCCGGCAGGTAGACACCGACCGAGCCGGGGCCGTCGCCGGTCTCGGGTGCGTTCACCCAGCGCAGCAGCGCCAGTGCCGCCAGCAGGCCCACCAGCCCCGAGGCCACGCTCAGCGCCGACTTGGTGCGGCGCCGGCTTTCGCCCAGCAGCAGCATCAGTGCGGCCGTGAGCAGGGGCACGAGGATCGGCACCGCAACCAGGTGCGGCATGCTGAACTCGAGCAGCCGGTCGAGCAGCTGGAGCAATTGCCCCGTCATTCCGCCGCCTCCTGCCGCTCTTCGCCGTCGACGTGGTCGGTGCCGGCGAGGCCGCGCGAGGCCAGCAGCACCACGAGGAACAGCGCCGTCATCGCAAAGCCGATCACGATCGCCGTCAGCACCAGGGCCTGCGGCACCGGGTCGGCGGTGTTGGCCAGCGTGGCGGTGATGCCCTTGACCAGCACCGGTTCGCTGTCGAGCTTGAGCCGCCCCATGCTGAAGATGAACAGGTTGACCGCGTACGAGATGAGCGTGAGGCCCATGATCACCTGGAAGGTGCGCGGCCGCAGCAGCAGGTACACGCCCGAGCCGGTGAGCACGCCGATGGCCAGTGCGAGCACGATCTCCATCAGCGCGCTCCTTCCGGTGTTGCGCCGGCGGCCGCGGCAGCTGACTCGGCTTCCTTCTCGCGCTGCTCGTCGGCCCAGCGGTGGCTGCGTATCGACTGGTGCGCCAGCGCGGTGAGGATCAGCATGGTGGCACCCAGCACCAGCGCGAACACGCCGATGTCGAAGAACAGGGCGCTCGGCACGTGCAGCTCGCCCAGCACGGGAAGGTGCAGGTGCGCGGTGTGGGTGGTCAGGAACGGATAGCCGAACGCCACCGCGCCGCTGCCCGTGGCCAGCGCGAGCAGCAGGCCGCCGGCGATCCAGCGGCGCGGATAGATGCGCAGGTGCTCTTCCACCCACTCGGTGCCCGAGACGATGAACTGCAGCACCAGTGCCACCGACATCACCAGCCCTGCGACGAAGCCGCCGCCGGGTGCGTTGTGCCCGCGCATGAAGAAATAGACCGACACCAGCACCGCAAGCGGCAGCAGCAGGCGCACCAGCACGGCCGGCACCATCAGGTAGCCCACGGCCGTGTCCTTGGCCAGGCGCGGATTCAGCAGGTCGCTGCTTCCATCGTCGGCCTGCGCGCGCTGCTGCACCGGCAGGGCCATCGATTCGCGGGCTGGCCGGAAGCGGCGCAGCAGTGCATAGACCGTGAGCGCCACCACACCCAGCACGGTGATCTCGCCGAAGGTGTCGAAGCCGCGGAAGTCGACCAGCATCACGTTGACCACGTTGGTGCCGCCGCCCTCGGTGAGCGCATGCTCGAGAAAGAAGGGCGAGATGCTTTGCGGGAACGGCCGCGTCATCATGAGCCACGCCAGTGCCGCCATGCCGCTGCCGACGCCAGCCGCCACCAGCAGGTCGCGCCCGCGCCGGCCCCAGGGGCGCAGCCTGGCGCGCGCTGGCTGCACCGCATCCTTGCTGCGCATCGGCAGCCAGCGCAGGCCCAGCAGGATCAGCACCGTGGTCACGGCCTCGACCACGAGCTGCGTCAGC
>Ga0307406_10001474_pt1 | contig 12992 bp, 13 predicted proteins | sample 322Cmetagenome_3_FD_203706 | JGI IMG/M metagenome (GOLD analysis project Ga0307406, IMG submission 203706) | Maize rhizosphere microbial communities from greenhouse at UC Davis, California, United States - 322HYB-C-2 | ecosystem: Host-associated > Plants > Roots > Rhizosphere > Soil | place... | reverse complement strand
CCGCCACCTCGACCTCGAACGCATAGTCGCGCCGGGGCGGAGCCTCGGCGGCGAACAGGGCGGCGAGTTTCTGGTCAGGCGTCATCGGGACCTCCGAGCGCTTTCAGCAGGCGCGCCCGTCCGCGCGCAACATGGGACTTCACCGTGCCCAGAGGCAAGCCCAGCGCCTCCGAGGCCTCGCCGTGAGACCAGCCGTCGCCCAGGCACAGGGCCACGCAGGCTCGCACGTCCGCCGGCAGTTCGGCCACGGCGGCCTGAAGCGCCATCTTTTCCTCCGCCGATATGCCCGCCGGCGTCTCGACCGCCTCCAGCCAGCACGAATCGCGCGCCGCCCCGCGCCGGGCGCTGCGGATCCGGTCCTGCGCCTTGCGCCAGGCGATCCCGCAGAACCAGGACCGCACGCCCGCCGGGTCCTTGAGGCTGCGCAGCGACGCCCAGCCGGCGACGAAGGCCTCCTGGGCCACATCGTCCGCCTCGGCCCAGCCGCTGCCGAGGAAGCGGCGCAGGAAGGCGCGCACCGCCGCCTGGTGCCGCTCGACCAGCCGCGAGAAGGCCGCGTCCGAACCGGCGAGCGCGCGGCTCACCAGTTCGGCGTCGGTCATGGCGTGCTGCACGGTTCAATGTCCCCCCGGCCCGGTCCCTCAGCGATTCCGGCGGCTGGTCAGAGCGCTGATCAGGGCCCAGATCGCCACCGCGCCCATGACGAAGGACACCACCGTGAAGGCGCCGCTGTCGCCGTCCATATTGGTCAGGTAGGACGCCCCGAAGAAGCCGACGCTCAGGGCCGTGAACAGGCCGAACAGCGACCAGTAGTTGGTCGGCTGGCGATTACCCGGCGATTTGCCGTCCCAGCCGTCCTCGTCCAGCGGACGCTGCAGCACCTTCAGCAGCGCCTCCGGCGGCTCCTGCCCCTTTTCAGCATAGGTCTTAAGCAGGTTCAGCGCGTCGCGCTGACGCCGATAGCCGAGCAGGCTGTTGAACGCCCCCGCCAGCATGAAGCCGATCGGGAAGAGCAGCCACCAGAACTGGTAGAAGAAATGTTCCATCGTCGTCATCCCCGCTGGCGAAGGCCGTCCTCCGCGCTATTCATTCCGTAGTCGGCGCCGTTCCGCCTTGCGGATGCGGACGCCCGAAAATTACTTCATCCACAGCCGGAGGCTCGACACCGGCGCGTCTGCGGTCAAGGTAGGCGACCCGCGTGCACCAGCGTACGTTCCCGCAACCGCATCGTCACGGCCGCGTTGGCTGTCGCGACGCCAGACATCCCTCCCCCGGCCCGGAGTTCCGCCATGGTCCAGATCACCTATCGCATCGTCGAACACGACGGAGGCTGGGCCTACAAACTTGGGGACACCTATTCGGAAACCTACCCCGACCACGACTCGGCCCGCGCCGCCGCCGTCGCCGTCTCGCGCGAGCAAAAGGTGTCGGATGAGGACGCCTTCATCGAGTATGAAGACACCAACGGGCGCTGGATCACCGAGCGGGCGGACGGTCACGACCGTCCCGACGCTGACGTCGAGGGATGATCCGCCGCAACCGGTTGTGATCACTTCGGGGTAGGCGCGGCCCAGCATGGCCGTTAAGTCCTGCGCGAAATTTGATGGAACCGGTTACATGCATCACCGACTCGGCTCAGCACCGTCCCGTCGATGGCTTCTCGCCGGAGGCGCTCTTATGGCTGGAATGATGATGGCTCCCCGTATCGCTGCCGCTCAGGCGCAGGCAAATCTCTCCCGTGTCGACGCCCTGATCGCTCGCATGACGATCGAGGAAAAGGCCGGCCAACTGAACCTGATGAACGACCCGTTCCGCTGGCGGCCGGAGGGGGTGAACCCCGGCGACGCCCTGGACACGGACCAGTCCCAGACGGCCGCCGACATCCGCGCGGGCCGTATCGGCGCCCTGTTCAACGGCGTCGGCGCCGCGAGCACCCGCTATGTCCAGGACATGGCCGTGCGCGAGAGCCGGCTGGGCATCCCCCTGCTGTTCGCCGCCGACATCATCCATGGCCTAAAGACCACCTTCCCCGTGCCGCTGGGCGAGGCCGCCAGCTGGGATATGGACCTTGCCGAGCGCACCGCCCGCGCTGCGGCGGTCGAAGGCGGCGCTGCGGGTGTGCACCAGACCTACGCCCCCATGGTCGACGTGGCCCGCGACCAGCGCTGGGGTCGGGTCGTCGAGGGCGCCGGTGAAGATGTATTGCTCAACAACATGTTCGCCGTGGCGCGGACCAAGGGCTTCCAGGGCGACGATCTGACCGCCTGGTCCTCGCTGCTGGCCACGCCCAAGCATTTCGCCGCCTACGGCGCCGCCGAAGCGGGCATGGACTACAACTCCACCGACATGAGCGAGCTGGCGCTACGCTCGGTCTATCTGCCGCCGTTCAAGGCCTCTCTCGATGCGGGCGCCCTGTCGGTGATGAGCGCCTTCAACGACCTGAACGGCGTGCCGACCAGCGGCAATAAGTGGCTGCTGACCGACATCCTGCACGGCGAGTGGGGCTTCGCGGGCTTCGTGGTCTCCGATTACACCTCCGAGCAGGAGCTGGTGGCCCACGGCTACGCCGCCGACGGCCGTGACGCGGCGCGCCTGGCCCTGATGGCCGGCGTCGACATGTCGATGAAGAGCGGCCTGTTCCTCAAACACATCCCCGAACTGGTCCAGTCGGGCGACGTGCCGATCGAGCGCGTCGACCAAGCGGTGCGCCGGGTGCTGATGACCAAGGCCGCCCTGGGCCTGTTCGACGATCCCTATCGCGGCTCGGACGTACGCACCGAGCGCCGCGTCACCGGCAGCCCGGAGCATCTGGCCCTGGCCCGCGAGGCCGGGCGCAAGTCGATCGTCATGCTGAAGAACGACGGCGGGGTCCTGCCCCTGCCCAAGACCGGCAAGCGCATCGCCCTGATCGGCCCGTTCGGGGCGGACAAGGCCGACATCTTCGGTCCGTGGTCGGTGTTCAAGGACACCCGGCTGGCCGTGTCGCTGGAGGACGGCGTGCGCGCGGCCCTGGGCGAAGACGCGACCCTGACGGTGGTGAAGGGCTCGGACGTCGAGGCCCCGATCGCCGGCGGCATCGAGGCGGCGGTCACCGTCGCGTCCGAGGCCGACGTGGTCCTGCTCGCCATCGGCGAGTCGAGCGAGATGTCGGCGGAATCCAAGTCGCGCGTCGACATCGGCATTCCCGCCGCCCAGCTGGCCCTGGCCGAGGCCGTCGCCGCCACGGGCAAGCCCGTCGTCGTCCTGCTGCGCAACGGACGCGGCATGGAGCTGTCCGGCGCGGTCCGCGACGCGCAGGCGATCCTCGTCACCTGGTTCCTGGGATCGGAGACCGGCCACGCCGTCGCCGACGTGCTGTTCGGCGACCACGCCCCGGTGGGCCGCCTGCCGGTCAGCTTCCCTTACGCCTCGGGCCAGTCGCCCTTCTATTACGCGCACAAGTCGACCGGCCGGCCGTCGCGGCCGACGGACCGCGAGTTCACCTCGAAATTCCGCGAGGTCCCGCACGCGGCCCTCTATCCGTTCGGTCACGGCCTCAGCTATTCGCCGGTCAGCTATTCGCCGGTGCGCCTGTCGTCGCCGACCGTGACGCGCGATGGGTCGGTCACCGCCTCGGTCACCCTGACCAACGACGGCGAGCATGACGCCTCGGAAGTGGTGCAGCTCTACATCCGCGACCGCGTCGCCTCGATCACCCAGCCGGTGCGTCTGCTCAAGGCCTTCCAGCGGGTGATGGTCCCTGCGGGCGGCAGCGTGGAGGTCTCGATCCCCCTGCCCACGTCGGACCTGACGTTCCTCGGCGCGGATCTGCGTCCGACCCTGGAGCCCGGCCTGTTCGACGTCTGGCTGGCGTCCAGCGCCCAGACGGGCGAGCCGGCGCAGCTCACGCTGGTCTAGACCATTTTTGCTTCAGGTCGCTTCGACCTGAATCCAAAAAATGGTCCAGAATCAAACTGGAGCGAAATCTGAGCCGAGTTGGACGACGCCCAACTCGACCGATTTCGCTCTAGCTGAACACGGCCGCATAGATCTCGGACTTGAAGCCCACGGTCGTGCGGCCGTCCACGTCCAGCACCGGGCGTTTGATCATCGACGGATTGGCCAGCATCAGGCCGATGGCCTTGTCGGCGGTCAGGCCCGCCTTGTCCTCCGGCGGCAAGGCCCGGAAGGTCGTGCCCGCGCGGTTCAGCACCACTTCCCAGCCGTGCGTCTCGACCCAGCCGCCCAGCGTTTCGCGGTCGATCCCGGCCTTCTTGTAGTCGTGGAAGGCGTAGGCGACGCCGTGCTGGTCCAGCCAGACGCGCGCCTTCTTGACCGTGTCGCAGTTGGGAATGCCGTAGAGCGTCGGGATCATGGTTTGGCCTCAAGCGTTTCAGCCGGGTCTGCCGCAGCCCGCCCCGGCCCGCAAGGTCCCGTCCGCATATCCGGAGAAGCGCCCATGACCGCCCCCCGACAGAAGATCATTCCCTGCCTGTGGTTCGAAAAGCAGGCCGAGGAGGCGGCGCGGTTCTATGTCTCCCTGCTGCCCGATTCCCGCATCGACGAGGTCCAGACCGCCCCCGGCGATTACCCCAGCGGTCAGGCGGGCGACGTGCTGCTGGTCGAGTTCACCCTGGCCGGCTCGCGCTACACCGCGCTGAACGGCGGGCCGGAGTTCCGGTTCAACGAGGCCATCTCGCTGCAGATCGAATGCGAGGACCAAGCCGAGGTGGACCGCCTGTGGGACGCCCTGTCCGCCGTGCCGGAAGCCGAACAGTGCGGCTGGGTCAAGGACCGCTACGGCCTGTCGTGGCAGATCGTGCCCCGCCGGTTGACCGAACTGTTCAGCGACGGCGACCCCGGACAGAGGCAGCGCGTCTTCGCCGCCATGATGCAGATGCAGAAGCTGGACATCGCCGCGCTGGAGGCCGCTGCGAAGGACTAGCCGCCCGCAGCCGCGTGGATCGGCGGCTCCATCAATCTGCATGACCGTCGATCCCGACAAGCTGGCCCAGATCACGGTGCAGACCACCTTCAAGGAAGGCCGCGAGGTGTGGCGACGCTAGAGGCGGACGTCGTCGTGGACCCGCTGGGCGGCGCATCCCTCAACCAGGAAGTCCAGCAGCAGGCGCACTGACGGCAACAGCCCCCGCCGCGAGGGGAAGACCGCATGCGCTATCCAGGGTTTGGGCCGCCAATCGGGGAAGAGATCGATCAATCGCCCGTCCTCCAGATCCCGGCTCACGGTCACGGTCGGCAGCATGACCACGCCCACCCCGTGCAAGGCCCCCTCGTGCAGCATATGCAGGTCATCAGTCACCAGACGCGGCGTATGCCGGACAGAGGCCGTCATCCCATCCTTATGATTCAGGGCCCAGACGTGGTCGCGGTTCGCCGGACCGAAGTCCAGGCTGGGCCAGTCGGCCAGATCCGCCGGACCGGACGGCGCCGGGAACCGCGCCATCAGCTCGGGGGAGGCCACCAGACGGTGCACGCTCTCATCCAGCTTGCGCATGACCAGATCTGTCACCTCCAGCGGCGGCTCGCGCACGCGGATGGCCAGGTCGAAGCCCTCGCCGATGACGTCCACCCGGCGGCTGGTGCTGTGCAGATGCACCTCGACCTCGGGATAGAGAGCCATGAACCCGGCGATCAGTGCGCCCATCTGATAGGTCAGCAGCCCGGGCGTGCAGGCCACGCGGATCACGCCACGCGGCTGCGCCGTGACGTTGTCGATCACCGCCTGAGCCGCCTCGGCCTCGACCAGCATGGCCAGGCAGTGTTGGTAGTAGGCCTGACCGATCTCGGTGACCGAGAATTTGCGGGATGAGCGGTGGATCAGCCGCGCGCCCAACTGGTCCTCCAGCGCGGCGATGCGTCGGCTCAGCTTTGACTTCTGCATCCCCAACGCCCGCGCGGCCGGGGCGAAGCCGCCGTGGTCCACCACCTGGACGAAGTAATAGAGGTCGTTGAGGTCCCGCATCGTTCTATTGATAGGACGCTCCGACGCGATTTCGCAATCTATCGAGGCCGGCGTTGCCGGATCATATGGATCCTAACGCGACCGGCGAGGTTCGATCGCCCCAAAGGAGACACGTCATGAAGAAGGTTCTGGGACGATACGGCAACGATCGCGGCCACTGGGTCGGCGACGGCTTTCCTGTGCGGTCGCTGTTTTCCTATGACGCCGCCGGCAAGCAGGTCAGCCCCTTCCTGCTGCTCGACTACGCCGGTCCTCACAATTTCGAGCCGACCGACAAACGGCGCGGCGTCGGCCAGCATCCCCACCGCGGCTTCGAGACCGTGACCATCGTCTATGACGGCGAGGTCGAACACCGCGACTCCACCGGCCAGGGCGGCATCATCGGCCCCGGCGACGTGCAGTGGATGACGGCGGGCGGCGGCATCCTGCACGAGGAGTTCCATTCGCCGGCCTTCGCGCGGACGGGCGGGCCCTTCCGCATGGTGCAGCTGTGGGTGAACCTGCCGGCAAAGGACAAGATGACCCGTCCCGGCTACCAGTCGATCCTGAATGCCGACATTCCGACCGTCGCCCTGCCTGACGGCGCGGGCACGGCCCGGATCATCGCCGGGGCCATGGACGCGGCCGAAGGCCCGGCCAGCACCTTCACCCCCATCAATGTGTGGGACGTGCGGCTGAACCGGGACGCCGAGACGACGCTGGACCTGCTGGAAGGCCACACCGCCATCGTCGTGGTCCTGTCGGGTCACATCACGGTCAACGGCGACCAGCCGGCCGGCGCCGCCGAGGCCTTGTTGCTGGATCGCAAGGGCGACAGCGTCGCCTTGAGCGCCGACGCGGACGCCGTTCTGCTGATCCTGACCGGCGAGCCGATCGACGAACCCATCGTCGGCTACGGCCCGTTCGTGATGAACAGCGAGCAGGAAATCCGTCAGGCGATCACGGACTTCAACAGCGGCCGCTTCGGGGCCATTCCCGCCGCCGTCTGATCCCCTACCCCAGGCCCGGTCTGCAGACCGGGCCTTACCGTCCCAACAGAGAAGGGTCTCCGATGATTGAGATGATAATCGACCAGCGCCGCAAGGATCTCGGCGGGTTCGAGGTGGGCCGCGTCCTGCCCTATCCGAAGCGCCGCGCGGTCGGGCCCTTCGTCTTCTTCGACCATATGGGTCCGGTCGACATGCCTGCCGGCGTTCCCAAGACGGTGGACGTGCGCCCCCACCCCCACATCGGCATCTCGACCCTGACCTACCTCTTCTCCGGCGAGATCACCCACCGGGACAGCCTGGGCGTCCAGCAGGACATCCGTCCGGCCGAGGTCAACTGGATGACCGCCGGCAACGGCGTGACCCACTCCGAACGCTTTGAGCGCGCCCGCCGCGAAGGCGCCCTACTGGAAGGCATCCAGGCCTGGGTCGCCCTGCCCAATGGCCAGGAAGAGACCGCCCCCTCGTTCCAGCACGTTCCCACCGCGGACCTGCCGACCTGGCGCGCGGACGGGGTCAAGGGCCGTCTGGCGGCGGGTGAGACCATGGGCATGAAGGCCGGAGTCAGCACCTTCTCGCCCCTGCACTACCTGCATCTGGAACTGGAGCCCGGCGCGCGCTTCCAGACCCCAACCGACCATTCCGAAAGCGCCGTCTATGTCGTCTCCGGCCTGATCGAGGTGGACGACGGCCGCCCGCTCGGCCACGGCCAGATGGCGGTGCTGGAAAAGGGCGTGGCCTCGGTTCTCTGCGCGCTGGAGCCCTCGACGGTCATGGTGCTGGGCGGTGAGCCGGTCGGTGAACGCTTCATCGACTGGAATTTCGTCTCGTCTTCCAAGGACCGTATCGAACAGGCCAAGGCCGACTGGCGCGCCGGACGGATGAAGTTGCCCGACATGGACGACCAGGAATTCATCCCCCTGCCGCCCGAACCGGCCCCCGCCAACCCCATGTCCTGATTGGAACCGTCCCATGGCCATCGCCCACGCCCACATCGGAACCGCTCGCTACCTGACCTCGATCAGGACGGGCGGCGACCTGAAACACGTCCTGACCGCCGATGAGCCCGAACGTCTGGGCGGCGCCGACGCGGGTCCCGCCCCGTTCGACCTTCTGGTCTCGGCGCTCGGCGCCTGCACCGCCATCACCCTGACCATGTACGCCGAGAAGAAGGGCTGGCCGCTAGAAGGGCTGGACGTCCGCCTGGAATACCTGGGCGGCGAGACCCCGCCGCGCATCGAGCGGATGTTGGTTCCCGCCGGTCCGCTGGACCACGCCCAGCGCGCCCGCCTCGCCGACGTAGCCGAACGCACCCCGGTGACGCTGGCGATCAAGAACGGCGTGCCGGTGCACACCACCCTGCAATCCTGAACCTGAAGGAAGGCCGCCTACGTCAGGCGGTTGGAATCCACCGGCGATCTTCGAGCAGCCCCAGGATCCGGTCGGCGGCCGCTTCGGGAGTGAGCGCGAGCGTATCGACGACCAGGTCCGGATCGGACGGCGGTTCATAGGACGAGCCGACGCCGGTCAGGTCGAGGATGACGCCCGCGTCGGCCCGGGCGTACAGGCCCTTGGGGTCGCGCGCGCGGCAGGCGTCCAGAGGCGCATCCACGAAGATCTCGAGGAAACCGTTCGTGGGCAGACGGTCACGGACGGCCCTGCGCGCGGTGACGCTGGGCGAGACGAAGGCGCACAAGCTGATGACGCCGCCCTCGGCGAACAGGCGCGCCACCTCGCCGGCGCGACGGACGTTCTCGGCCCTGTCTTCCGGCGAGAAGCCGAGATCCCGGTTCAGGCCGTGACGCAGATTGTCACCGTCCAGCAGGACCGTCCGTATGCCCCGTCCATGGAGCTTGCGCTCCAGGGCTGTGGCGATGGTCGACTTGCCCGAACCGGGCAGTCCGGTCAGCCAGATCGCCCCGCCCTCGTGACCATTCAGGCGAGATCGGTCGCGCCGCGAGACGGCTTCGGCGGTGGGATAGATGTGTCCGGCCTGACCCAGCGCGACCCGGGCCACCCCCGCCGCCGCGACGGCGCCGGTCTCCCGGTCGATCAGGACGAAGGCCCCCATGGCAGGATCGTCCGTAAACGGATCGAAGGCGATCGGTGACGACAATGTCAGTTCGGCGGCGGCGATCTCGTTCAGGTTCAGCCCCGCATTGTCGCCGGCTTCGGCCTCGGCCAGCACGACCTTGACCGGCGAAATCCGGCCTCCGATGCGGATTCTGTAGGCGCGATCGGATGCAAAGGACCGGTCGCCCATCCACAGCAGGCTGGCCGAAAACCGATCCACCGAGGTCGGCCGGGCGTGCGGCAGCGCCAGGACATCTCCGCGCGCCACATCGACCTCCTCCTTCAGCACCACGGTCACCGCGTCGCCGGCCTCGGCCGAGGTCCGGTCGCCTTCCCAAGTCACGATGCGCGCGACGGTCGCCGTCTTGCCCGATGGGCTGACCACAATCTGGTCGCCTGCGCGGACCCGCCCGGAGGCCACCGTTCCCGCATAGCCGCGGAAGGTGTGGTCGGGGCGATTGACGTACTGCACCAGGAAGCGGAACGGCCGCGACAGACGGTTGTCCTCGACGGGCAGACCTTCAAGCGCCTCGATCAGCGTCGGCCCCTCGAACCACGACAGTTCAGGCGAGCGCCGGACGACATTGTCGCCCTGCCGCGCGCTGATCGGCACAGCGGAGACCGACCGAAAGGCCAGGCCCGCCGCGAAGGCGGCGTAGTCGGAGGCGATGGCGTCGAAAACCGAGAGATCGTAATCGACCAAGTCGATCTTGTTCACTGCCAGGATGACGTGCCGGATTCCGAACAGGGAGACGATGCGGCTGTGGCGCTCGGTCTGGGCCGTCACGCCCCGGGTCGCGTCGACCAGAATGACGGCCGCGTCGCACCCGGACGCACCGGTCGCCATGTTGCGGGTGTATTGCTCATGGCCGGGGGTGTCGGCGACGATGAAGTTGCGGCGGGCCGTCGAGAAATAGCGATGGGCCACGTCGATGGTGATGCCCTGTTCGCGTTCCGCCTCAAGGCCGTCCAGCAACAGGGCGAAGTCCAGCGCGTCGCCCGCCGTGCCGAAACGACGGCTGTCGCGTTCAAGCGCGGCGAGCTGGTCGTCCGCGACCTGGCCGGTGTCATGCAGCAGGCGGCCGATCAGGGTGGACTTGCCGTCATCGACCGAGCCGCAGGTCAGGAACCGCAGATGGTCGCGGGCCGCGGGGTCGGGAATGGTCCCGGACAGGGGCACGACTTCACCATCCATCAGAAATAGCCCTCGCGCTTCTTGCGCTCCATCGAGGCGGTCTCGTCCGCATCGATCAGCCGGCCCTCACGCTCCGAGACGCGGCTGGTCCGCAGTTCCGCGATCACGGAATCGATATCGCCGGCGTCCGACTCGACAGCCGCCGAGAGCGGGTAGCAGCCGAGCGAACGGAAGCGCACGCGGCGCAGGCGCGGAACCTCGCCGGCCTGCAACGGCAGGCGTTCGTCGTCGCGCACGATCAGCGCGCCGTCGCGCTCGACGACCGGCCGCAGGGCGGAAAAATAGAGGGGCACCACCGGAATGGCCTCGATCCGCGTGTATTCCCAGACGTCGAGTTCGGTCCAGTTCGACAGCGGGAACACCCGCAGGGATTCCCCGGGCTGGAGTGCCGAGTTCCAGAGTTTCCACAGTTCGGGCTTCTGGCGGCGTGGATCCCAGGTGTGGTCAGGGCCGCGCACCGAGAAGATCCGCTCCTTGGCCCGGCTCTTCTCCTCGTCCCGCCGGGCGCCGCCGAAGGCCACGTCGAAGCCGTGCAGGTCCAGCGCCTGTTTGAGGGCATCGGTCTTCATGACCTGAGTGTGCAGCGACGAGCCCGAGGCGACAGGACTGACGCCGCGCTTCACGCCGTCCTGGTTGATGTGGACGATCAGGCGGGCGCCGTAGGTTTCGGCCACCGTATCCCGATGCCGGATCATGTCGCGGAACTTCCAGGTCGTGTCGACGTGGAGCAGCGGGAACGGCGGCGGAGCCGGATAGAAGGCCTTGGCGGCAAGGTGCAGCAGCACGCCGGAATCCTTGCCGATCGAATACAGCATCACCGGATTGCGCGCCGTGGCGGCGACCTCCCGGAAGATCTCGATGGCCTCCGCTTCCAGGCGCCTCAGGTGGGGAGACAGCCGTCCGATCGGCGCCAGGGGCGCTGTCGGCGTATCGGAAGGACGGACGAGTGGTGCGGCAAGAGTCATGGAAGCCTCGTGGATGCCCTACCCAAACTCCACCCGCGCGGCTCAGGTCGAACGATTTGATCTGGGTGGCGCCGATAGATTTTCTTACACGTCACCCGACGAAGGCCCGCTCCAGGACATAATCCCCGGGGGCCGCGTTCGAACCCTCCGTGAAACCCGCCCTTTCCAGCAAGGTGGCCACGTCGCGGATCATGGCCGTCGATCCGCACAGCATCGCCCGATCGGTCGCAGGGTCGAATCCGGAGCCGAGATCCAGATCGGAGAACAGGGCGCCGTCCTCGATGCGGCGGGTGATCCGCCCCGGCCGATCGAACGGTTCGCGCGTGACGGTGGGGTAGTAGAACAGCCGCCCAAGGGCGAGGTCGCCGATCAGGGGATCGTCGAAGACGTCGCGCGTCAGGAAGGTCCGATAGGCCAAGTCTTGCACCTGCCGGACAGTGTGGGTCACGACGACCTGGTCGAACCGCGCCCAGGTGTCCGGGTCGCGCAGCACGCTCAGCCAGGGCGCCAGGCCGGTCCCGCTGGCGATCAGGAACAGTCGCCGCCCGGGGGTCAGGGCGTCCAGCACCAGGGTGCCGGTGGGCTTCTTGCCGAGCAGAACGCCATCTCCGGCGGCCAGCCGTCCGAGCCGCGACGTCAGGGGCCCGTCCGGAACCTGGATGGAGAAGAACTCGAGCTCGTCCGACCACTCCGGGCTGGCGATAGAATAGGCCCGGAGGGTCGGCTTGCCGGCGCCGTCTTCGGCCGGGAGCCCCAGCATGACGAACTCCCCGGAGCGGAACCGGAAGCTCTCGGGCCGCTCGACGGCGAAGCTGAACAGCCGGTCGGTCCAGCGCCGCGTCCACAGGATGCGGGGCTCATGCCAGGCGGAGGCCGCGGCGGCGGGACGGACGGGCGCAAGGGTTTCAGTCATGGCGATCCTTCAGGCAGGACCTCGCCCATAGGAGACAGCGTCGCCGCAACGCGAACGACTTCTTCTGCCGCCATGAGGCAGAAAAACTGCGACCGCCCCCTAGAGCTGATCCAGGCCCGTGTCGTGGAGGGCCGCCTGCTTCTTCAGCCAGTCGGTGAAGGCCTTTGCGCTCGGGGACAGCGGCCGGTCCTTCGGATGCACCACGTGATAGGCGAAGCCGACGACCGCCCCGCCGTCGTGGAAGGGCGCGATCAGGCGTCCCGCCGCCAGGTCCGCCTGGGCCAGGGTGCGCTTGGCCAGGGCGACGCCACGGCCCGCGACCGCCGCCTCGATCAGCATGGCGGACTGGTTGAACCGGGAGCCCCGCCGTGCATCGCCATGGCGAACCCCGCGCGCCATCAGCCACATCGGCCAGTCCGGCCGTCCGGGATCCCCGTCGCCCGACATGTCGTGCAGCAGCACATGATGCGCCAGGTCCGCCGGTGTCCGGATCGCGTTCGGCCGCTGCATCAGCGATGGCGCGCAGACCGGAAGGACGCTCTCGATCAGCAGCCGTTCGGCCACATGCCCCGGGTAGTCCCCGGGGCCATAGCGGATCGCCAGGTCGATCTGCCCCTGATCGAACGCGACCGGCTCCATGTCCGCCGACACCCAGACCTCGATCTCGGGATGAAGCGCGTGGAAATCGTCCATGCGGGGCATCAGCCATTTGGAGGCGAACGATGGCGCGACACTGATCGAGACCTGCCGACGGCGCGGGGGTTCCCGCATCAGGGCCGAGGCGTCGCGCAGTCGGTCCAGCCCCTCGGCCACCAGCGGCGCCGACGAGCGGCCCAGATCGGTCAGCTGCAATCCCTTGGCTTCGCGCTTGAACAACGGAGCGCGAATGATCTCCTCG
>Ga0307406_10001472_pt1 | contig 12997 bp, 18 predicted proteins | sample 322Cmetagenome_3_FD_203706 | JGI IMG/M metagenome (GOLD analysis project Ga0307406, IMG submission 203706) | Maize rhizosphere microbial communities from greenhouse at UC Davis, California, United States - 322HYB-C-2 | ecosystem: Host-associated > Plants > Roots > Rhizosphere > Soil | place... | reverse complement strand
TTGATCGCGCTGGTCAGCGCGCTCATCGAGAACGCCGGGTTGTGAAACGGGTTGTTCATGGACATGGGTCAGACTCCGCGGCGCACGAGGACGCCGATGGCACGCAGCTGCGAAGTGGCGGCGGCGCGTTGTTCAGGGGTGGCTCGGATCGGCCAGACCAGAGCGTGGTCTGCGACCGTTGCGAGCCGGGCGACGATCAGGCCGTCCGGACTCGGGTCGGTGGTGGTCGTAATCGGCAGGATGGCGACACCGGCGGCGATCTCTCGGCCATCGGTGGCCAGCGGATCGAGCGCGGCAATCTCCCCGGTGGCGGAAATGCGGCCGACGACATGACCGAGCTTGAGCACCTGATCGGCGGCGACGGTGACTTGGTCGCGCGAGTACAGGTTGTCGGCCTCGAACTTGAGCAAATCGCCCAGGTTCTGACCCTCGTGGACCGGTGGGTAGGTGGTCAGTCGCATCTCAGCGCTCCTTGCGCGCCGATGCAGCGCGCGCCTTGACGGCATGGATCAACGGGTTGTCGTCGAGCGACATCGCCGTCGACGGAAGCGGCGTGGTCGGCGACAGGTGGCTGGTGATTTCGGCGGAATCGGCCTTGGCCGCAAGCAAGCGCTGACGAGCAACGGCCGGGGTGACGCCTTCGGCCAGCAGCGTCGCGGTCATCTGTGGTTGGCCGGCCAACTCGCACAGCTCGGCGATGGCGAGGGCGTCGCTGCGGGCTTGCGCGCGTGCAGCATCAAGATCAACGACGGCCGGCGCCGTCGCTTCGGGGGTGGACATCGTGGGGTTCTCCAGGAAAGGCAGACGCACGGTGGCGTCGAGTTCGGTGTGCATTTGCTGCACGGCATCGCTGAGCGTGCCGAGGCGATCGGCCAGGCCGACGTTGATGGCGTCCTGGCCGAAGTACAGCGCCGCTTCGGTCCTGCGTACGGCATCCGCGCTGAGACCACGTTGGTCGGCGACGGTCAGGACGAACAGTTCGTGAAGGCGGTTGACCTCGGTCTGGATCGAATTGCGGGCTTCATCGGTCAGGGGACCATGCGGCGTGCCGTCGTTCTTGCGCGCACCCGCGTGGATGGGGGTGAACTTCAATCCGGCATTCGTATCCGACTGCGACTGATCGACGTGCAAGGCGATCACCCCGATCGAACCGACCCCCGCCGTACGCGTCAGAAACACACGGTCGGCAGCACTGGCGATCGCGTAGGCGGCCGAGAACGCGGCGTCGTTGGCGACGGCCCAGATCGGCTTGCGGGTTCGTGCCGCGTGGATCTGGTCGGCCAGATCGAACACGCCCGCGGCTTCGCCGCCGGAGCTGTCGATGTCCAGGACGATGCCGCGGACCGACTCGTCGGCCAGCGCCGCATCCAGCCGGCGTGCGATCGACTGGTAGCTGGTCAATCCAGACAGCGCGTCCAATCCAACTGTCCGCTGCACCAGGGTGCCGTGGACCGGCAAGACGAAAATGCCGTTCTGTGTCGGCAGGGGGGACGGGGGCGCCTGACTGGGCGGCGCCATTTGTGGCGGCGGCAGGGTGTGTAGCTCGAACTTGGGCGCCAGCACACCCAGGATGACTTCCAGCTTGGCGCGTTGAATAAGCAGCGGCGTGTTGAACACGCGCGCCGCCAGATGTGGCAGTCCGGTCATTGCGTAGGTTTCGGTTCGGGGGGCGGCGTGCCTGTCGGCGGTGGGGCGTGTTTGACACCATTGCGGGCGACGACGCGGGGATCGGTGTCGAGGACCAAGCCGAGGGAATCGGCGCGCTGGGCGTCGGCGGCGATCTCGCGGTCGATGGTCTCGGCGTCGTAGCCGGAGCTGGCGATGGCTTCGGAGCGCGACAGCAGCCCCGCGCGGATCGCCAGAATCATCGCGTTGAACTCCTTCTCCGGATCGACCCAGCTCCAGCCCTGTGGCACCCATTTGCAGGCGCGGTACTCGCGCTTACGCCGCCGGTAGCCGGGCAGCTCGATCGCACCCGACAGCACGGCCGCATCGACGAACGCGTTCCAGATCGGCCGGCACAGCTGATAGACCAGTACCGCGTGCTGGACCATCTCGCAGCGGCGCCGGAACTCCAGCAGGCCCGCGCGAATGGACGAGTAGTTCACTCCCGACAAATCGCCGGTCAGCTGCTCGTAGGTAATGCCGATGGCGGCGGCGACGGCCCGAAACTGGGCGCGCAGGAACGGGTCGTAACTCGATCCCACGTCCGCCGGCTGCGAGAAGGTGACGTTCTCGCCGGCCTCCAGAATCTGCAACGTGCCCGGTTCCAAACCGAGCGGTGCATTACCGGATTCGTCGGGCGGCCCGTCGCCGGGCAAGGGGTCTTCCGGACCGTCGCGGGTGATGAAGCCGGCGAACATCGCCGCGGTCTTCTTGCGGACCAGTTCGGCGTCGTCGTACTGATCCAGCTCATTGAGCTTGACCAGCGCGCGTGCCAACCACGGCTCGCCGCGAATCTGGCCCGGCCGCAGGGGCCGGAAGATGTGCAGGATCTCCGACGCCGGCACCCGGAACGTTTCCATCCCGCCGTGCCGCGACATCGGCGCCATCGCCCCGTCCTGCGGGTGCGACAGATACAGGTGGTACGCCACGCGTCGACCGAGCCGGTCGAACTCGATGCCGGCCCGAATCAAGTTGCCGTTCGGCTCCTCCCGGTTGAGCGACATCGGCAGATGCTCGGGTTCGAGCAACTGCAACTGCAGGGGGACCGACAGGCCGTCCTCGGGGCGGCGCGGGCGCAGCCGGACCAGGCACTCGCCGCCCTCCAGCAGCGCGCGGCAGGCCAGGGCTTGCAGGCCATACAGATCGGTCAGCCCGGTCGCATCGGCCTCGTCGCACCAATCCCGCCACAGCGCTTGTAACGCTTCGCGTTGCGGTTGATCGGCGAGCAAGGACTGCGGCTTGATGCCCGTGCCGACCGCGTTTGCGACGAACGCCTCGACCGCGGCATTGGCCCAGGCGTTGCGGCGGACCAGGTCGCGCGAGCGCACTCGCAAGGCGTCGCCGGTCGCCAGCAACGCGGCTACGGCACCCGGATTGCTGGGTTGCCAGGCGGTCGAGCGGCGGCCGTAGCCCGATGCTTCGTGCACAGGCGAGCCTCCGAACATCGAGGTTCGGAGGCGGGACCACCAACTCATCAGAATCCTTTGTTCGTGGTCACGCGCAAACGGCGGACGCGGCGTGGCTGGCCTTCGGTGCCGGCGAGCGCAGCTTCGATCTCGCGGATCGCCGCCAGCAATTCATCGACGCTGCGGTACTCGACCAGACGGTCGCCGAAGCTGACGCGGCGCTCGCCGCGGGCAAGCGCCGCCCTGAGCGCCCTCAGCTGCTCATGGGTATAGGGAAGATCAGACATTGAGAAAATCGAGAGACAGAAACGACGAAGCCGCCCAGCGGGCGGCTTGTTAAATGAAGGGCTACGCGGCGCCGGTTGCGGGGTCCGGCTCTTACGCTATCGGACCGGCTGGTGGCTCAGAAGCTCATACCCACGAAGCAATGAAGCCCGTGCTTCCTGGAAGGTAAACAGGTCCATATAGAACGCCACGCCGATTTCGGTATCGGGGTGATTGATGCTAGAAACGGTGCTGTAGCCCTGTAGACCCTCGCGCCTCAACAATGCGTCCAGCTCACTCAGACGCTTACGAACCTCGACTCGTCCACCATGAATCCCGATCAGTCCGTCGTCCACGAGGTCCTGCAGCATGTCCTTTACGTCGGCCGTGCCCTTGAAGAATGTCGGGATCATGCATCCGCTCCTTGAATTTTCTCTGTGCGCCGTCCTATCGACTTCCGCCGACTGGCGCCTACCATCATGCACCGAGCCATTGGCTTCGCACCAGCCTGCGCGAGCGACGCCCTGTTGCGACGGTACTGGCACCTGTAATCGCGTGGCTATGAGGGATATCCCTCAGTGGCTCAGTGTCCACTGATGCATATTGCTTCACGATCTTCAGACTTCGCTCCAGTTCAACCCAATGCCGTTCCTCGAAGCGATCGATGCCCGCCTGCATCGCTGCGGCGCGCGCCATCACGTAGCAGTCCAAAGCCTCGTTCCGGTCCCGTCGCTTCTCCCAAGTCCGTATGGGATAGCCGTGGCGGTCCCGGCGGCTAATCAGATGCTCGGCGGTGAGCTGCTGCAGGAACTCGCCATCGATCTTCGGGAGGTGGACGTAGCCCGCCGGGAACGCCGGCTGTCCATCGGGACCGATCTCGATCGACAGCCGCAGCGCGTTGTAGAACTCCAACTTCGCGATGCCACCCGCGACGGCGAACAGCTTCAGGCCGCGTCGCAACCGCTTGCCCGGTACGCTGACGTCGACGGCGGTCGGTGTACCGATCAGCGCCGCGCCACTGCCGACGCCCTTCATCGGGAGTAGCCGGGGGTCGGCGGCACCGCGTGCGAAGGCATAGGCCTCCTGTGTCGCGAATCCCGTGTCCAGACCCATCCGGGTCAACGGCAGCAGCACGCCGCTGGCATGGCTCCAATGCTCCGAAAGAATCGCGCCCAGCTCATTCCAGACCGCGGCGCGGGCGGTATCGCCCATCAGCACCCGGTGCTCCACCAGCCAGGTCTCGCGACCCCGGCCAAAAGCCCAGACCGACACCTCGATCCGATCCTTCTGGATGTCGGCGCCGCCGGTCAGCAACAGGCCACCGGCCGGCACCGTGCCGATCCGATAGTCCTCCCGGCGCTCCAGCAGACGCTCCCAATCCGGAGCCTCGCCTTCCTCTTCCCAGGTTTCCCCGAGCTCGGTGTTCTTGAATGCCTTCAGCGCCGTCGCCGAACCTTGAGCCGACTCCCAGGCGGCAGCAATGTCGGCCCAGCTGCGCCAGCCCACCGGTGAGTAGAGCGACGACAAGTGGTAGCCGGCAGTCTTGCCTTTGTTCTTCGGCGCCGTCGCGATCCACTGCCCCGCTGCCAGCATTGCCGTCTTGTGGTGCTCGCCGATGGGCTGCTCGCAGCTTTCGCAGATGTAGCGAGCCGAACGCGGGTCGCCCCAGGTCCAGCGCAACTGCTCGAACCGCAGCCATTGCTCGTGGGCGCAGTGCGGACACGGCACGAAGTACCGGCGCTGGTCGGAGGCCAAGTACTCGCGCTCGATGGTGCTGGCGCCGGCAATCGTCGGCGTCGACACCAACAGAATCTTGCGCCGGGTGAAGGTGCGGGTGCGGGCCTCGGCCAGCGCGACCGCATCGCCTTCGCCCTCCACGTCGCGCGGATAGCCGTCCACTTCGTCCAGAAACAGGTAGCGCACCGGCATGGAGCGCAGGCCGACCGCGCTGTTCGCGCCGGTCATGACCAGGACGCCGCCGCGGAACTCCTTGGCGAGAATCGTGTTGCCGGCGTCGCGCGCGCGCGACGGCGCAATGCGCTCCCGCAGCGACGGCGATTCCTCGATCAGCGGGTCGATTCGCTGTTTCGAGTTGCGCTTGGCCATTTCGACCGTGGGGGCCACGGCCATCATCGGGCCCGGCGCGCAGGCGATGACGTAGCCGATCCAGTTATTGCCGCACTCGGTGCCGCCGACCTGCGCGCCCTTCATGAAGACAACGCGCTCCGTCGCCGAGGCCGGCGACAGGTCGTTCATGATGTCGCGCAGGTACGGCGTGCGCGCGGTGCGCCAGCGGCCCGGCTCCGACGACGAAGTACTCGACAGCACCCGATCCCGGTCGGCCCAATCGGACACGTCGAGAAACGGATCGGGCGTCAGGCCATCGCGCCACGCCTTCTCAACGTGGTCGAAGCCGTCGTACAAAGATCAATCCAGTCGGGCGTTGAACTCCGCGAGTTCGGTCAGGTGCTGCCGCACTTCGCGCTCCAGCGCGACATGCATGGTGTGTGGGTCAAGTCCAAGCTCAGCGGCCAGCATCGAGCTGATCCGCGCCGGCCAGTTCAGCCAGGCGTCGCGCTCGGCCCGCGCCAGCGCGAACACCTGCGTCATCGCCTGTGAACGATCGATCAACTCACCCTTGAGCTGGGCGATACGCAGCTTGTGGTGCTGCGCCTTGAGCACCTCATTGGCGGTGCGAGCCTGCGCGTAGGTGTTGCTGCCGCTCTTGGTGCCTGCCGGCGCCATGCCGGCCATATCGTCCTCGACGGCGGTTGCCGCGCGCGTCCGCGCCTGCCGCGCGGGCACCGCCAGGGGCGGGTCCGGCGCGCGGGTGCTAGCCGCCCACTCGGCGTCGGCGCGCGCGGGATTGATGGTGCCATCCGCCTCGGCGTTGATGCGGCCGGAGGCGATGGCTTTGCGTACCGCCGTGTCCGACACGCCCCGATGGCGGCCGTAGGCGCGGATGGAAATTCCCACAATAGAAGCAGTCGAATCCGGTGCCCGCCGGGCCCGGCGCGGAGGTTAGTGAAGGCGAAGCGCGCAAACCCCAACGCCCGATGGGCGCTGGGGTTTTCCCACTCCGCGTTAGGGAACCGCCGCCGCCTCGTTGACCTCGTCCAGAATCGCGAACCAATCAGGTTCGCTCGGCAGTTCAATACGCGCGTGCTCGCACAGCATCTTCACGATTGCCCAGCAGCTCGACGCCATTGTTCGCGCCGCCAATAGATCGTCCAACTCCAGCTGCAAGGTGTCGTCCCAGCGCAGTAGCTCATGCAGGCAGACCTCGAATCGCTCTAACTGCTTAGCCGTGCTGCGAAAGTCCCGGTGTTCACTCATCGTCGCGTTCCTCGTTGCGCCGCGTTGTTGCGGCGATGACATGAACGCTTCATTTCGAGCAGAAGCCAAGCGGTTTTCGAGCGTTTCTGCGAGATTAGTTTCGCGGGGCGCACTCTGCACCCGCGATCGCACTTTCCAAGTGACGCAGGGCCAACCTCAGCTTTGGCTGGTACTCGGCATCGATCACATCCCAGACCTGCATCAATCGGACGTCGCGTACCGCGCGCCGGAGTTGATGCACCGGAAGCGCTACATACTCCGGCTCCAGTCCTTCGAGGTAGCGGTCAATCTGGTCGTACAGCGCGCGCAGGATGATCTCGTCCTCGCCGAACTCGGAGGGAATCAAGCGCCGCTTGTTCCACCCATCCACCTGATCGATAGCTCTTTCCACCACAATCAACTCCAGCCGGCATAGTTCGACCCACCGAACCGCGGAGGCGGGCTGCAGGCGAATCGATCGGCTCGCGATAATGGTCGTAGACAGCAGATGTAACAACCCATTGCAAACGCGTAGCTGCAGCTTCTGCTCCGGCTCAAACACCGGTCCGTTCGCGAGCAAAATCCGCTCAATACAATCCCGCAAGTCACGCAGCTCAGATTTGGCCCTTACTTCAAGATCGTACATGCGTTCTTCCTTGCATAACCGCGTCGGTGCGGCGTCGTGATGAACGCTTCCGGCCGCGAGCATCGCTCGTCAATTTGCGCGGTTCTGGCGCATGGACAGCAAACGGACAGGTGCCGGGTGACGATCTGAGAGGGAGTGCCCCAGCGCCCGGTGGACGCTGGGGTGTTCGCTCTCAGGTCGTCACGCCGCAGCGTCGTTCAGTTGCTGAACCACCGTCGTCAGGTCCATATCCGGCAAGAACTCCAGGGAGCCGCGCTCGGCCAGTAGTTGGACGATGCTGAGGCAGCTGGTCACCAATTGCTGCGCGGCGCCCAGTTCCTCGTCGCTCAGAGGCTCAGGATCGCCGTCGACCATTTCCTCCAAGACGCCTTCGCAATCCTTCAAAGCGAGCACAGTGTTCTGAAATCGGCAGTAAGACATACTCGCCATCCTTTTTCTCTCGAGATTCACCGCGTTGGCGCGGCGGCGTCATAAACGCTTCCACTCAGGACAAAGCCAAGTACTTTCCCCTGGAAATCAGAAAGCGTGACAGCGGACGGACAGGAAACTGCTGGCCGAAGATTCGGAAGAGCGAATGCCCCAGCACCCGGTAGGCGCTGGGGCTTTCACTCTCGTGCGATCAGTGTGCGCCGGCTTCGCTGTTGAACTTCTCAACCAGTCGCGCCATGTCCGGCTCGTCGGCGATTTCGGCGCCGCCGGCATCGCACAGTAGGTAGACGATATCCAGGCAGGTCCTCGCCAGCTCTTTCGCGGCGGCCAATTCCTCGCGCGATAGCGGGACCGCCGGGTCATGGACCAACGACTCCAGCGCCGACTGGCACTCATTCAGATCAACAAGTGTGTTGCGAAACCGGCAGTGAGACATGTTCGGCATTTCGTTCTCTCGTCGTCGCCGCGTCGATGCGGCGACGACATGAACGCTTCCTTCTGTTTGGAAGCCAAGCAGTTATCGCGAGAAGAACGAACGCTCTTCTGTTCTGTTTAGCTTCCAGACAACCATCTGGCCTCAGCTGTACGGCGGTTGTCTGGCGACGGTGAAAACCTGGATATGACGACGGCTTCGCTTGGCTTCCGGTCGAGCCGAAGGGTTCATGCGTGCACCCAACACGAACGGCCACGGAGGCTGTCATGCACAAGAAGACGCTCACCACCATCGCGCAACAGCATTTAGATGTAGCGACGCTAGAGACTCGCGGCAACGATAGCCTGGACTTCCATAGCGTTTCGGTTTGGGGTATCGATGCCGCACTGACCGCCGCCTACTTCGCGGGTTACGCGGCGGCGGTACGCGCGGCCAACGGCAGCGGCGCCGACGCGCTGACCACCGAGCGACACATCATGCTGTGCGGCATCTGGCTCGGCGAAGGCGAAGCCACCGACTGGTCGCTCGACCAGCGGGCGGAAACCGTGGTCACCCTACCTATCCCGGAGGTCGAGCTGCTGGCGTACCACTGGACTGAGCGAAAGGCCTGCGACGTGCTCATTCCGACCGCCATCCGACAACGTCGAATCGCCTGAGACCTAATCGCCCGAAGCGCAACTGATACGCCCCCAAACGGGGGGCGCATTTTGTTTCTGCCCGCTGTAGCTGTCCGACGCCTGTCTACATCCGAGAACGATCATTCTTTATCGCGGAATCCGCTTGGCTTCGTCGGAGAAGGAAGCGTTCATGTCCCCACACCAACGCAAGGCTACGGAGGCCGACATGAACAGCGAACTCTTTACCACCATTGCGCAGCAGCACCTCGACGTGGGCACCTTGGAAGAACAAGGTAGCGATTCGCTGGATTTCCCCAGCGTCGGAGTTTGGGGAATTAAGGCAGCGCTGACCGCCGCCTACTTGGCCGGCTACGCCGCCTCAGCGCGCGCCGCCAACGGCAGCGGCACCCCGGACGATGAGCTGCCGACCGAGCAGCACACGATGGTGGGCAACACATGGCTGGGTGAGGGCGGGACGAGCGAATTTCCGGACACCCCCGGCGCCCGAACCATCTTCACCTTGCCCATCCCCGAGAAAGCTCTGCTTGGGAACCGCTGGGAAGCGGACCGCGCACGCACGGAGCTGATCCCGACGGCCATCTTGCAGCGTCGAATCCTCTGATCCGCGTCGATCGCAAAGCGCCCCTCGGGGCGCTTATTTTCTGCGCGTTCGATGAAGTTGTCTGGCAGGTGTACGCGTTGGAGAACGTTCGTTCTTAGTCGCTCTATTCGCTTGGCTTCGGCGCGGAAGGAAGCGTTCATGTCCCTACACCAACGACGGCCACGGAGGCCATACATGAGAGACGAAACGCAAATCCTGAAGGACTATCTCGACGGCCTGAAGACAGGAAACCGCTCGGCGCTGGCGCAACTCACGGTGCTCCAAGACTGGAGCGATATCGCGCAACGCGAAATCGAACGCCGCGCCACATGCTTCCTGCAGAAGCTTCCCGACGACGTGATCCAGGCCATCGCCAGCGGTGACATCGATGTGCGCGGCGTCATCGGCGAAGTCCTGATCAGCTGAACACCCCGCGCGCCCGGCAGCAGCGGGCGCGCTTACCGATTACACCCATCACCTACCAAGGAAACTGCAATGACCAAGCTTACCGACAGCCAGCGCGCCCTGATCCTTCTCGCGACCGAGACCGCTGGCCGCATCGAGAACTATCCGAAGAACCTCGGCGGCGGTGCGCGCACGGCGGTGGTGCGCGGCCTGTTGCGCGAGGATCTGATTGCCGCTGACGGTGCCGGCTACGCGCTAACCGCTGCCGGCTACGAGGCAGTCGGCCACCAGCCCCCGGAAGCCGACATGGTTGAGGTCGGCTTTAGCGACGCCGCCGGCAGCAACATGGTCAACAACGACAATGCCGCCGATGCCGATTCCGGCGAGGATGCCAACGATGACGCGGTTGACGCAGGCGACACCGACAACGGTGGCCCGGGCAGCGGCATGCAAGCGGCGAGCGCTGGCGACTCGACGGACGCTGATCCGGTCGCCGCCGCAGCGCCGTCCAAGCGCAAGGAAACCCGTATCGACCAAGTGGTCGCCCTGCTCATGCGTCCGCAAGGCGTGACCATCAAGGAGGTGATGGAAGCGACCGACTGGCAGCAGCACTCGGTGCGTGGGTTCTTTGCCGGCGCCCTGAAGAAGAGGGGCTACGAACTGATCAGCGATAAGGAGGGCAAGGCAGACCGCGTGTACCGAGTCCAGGCCGAGGAAGCGGCGACGCCCGAGATCAAGTCCGACGAAGAGGAATGATGTAGCAAACGCGGCCGGGCGATAAGCCCGGCCGCTCTCCATGGAGGGGTGCCTGCGTTCTTGTCCGAGGTCTTAACGCCATCGTGGATCTGCCTGCATCGGATCGGAGTCCGCTTGGCTTCCCAGCGGAAGGAAGCGTTCATGTCCCCCCGCGCATAGAGATCAGCCGATGCACCCCAACGACACGAAACGCCCCAACCCCATTCTCGCTAGCCTGCCCGACCGAATTCTCGCTACGGTCGAGGACGCCTTGTCGAATGACGAATGTTCCACCGACGCCGAGATGGCACGGTATCTCGCGGACATCGGACTGACCGACGAACAGGCTCGGCACGCAGTGAGCTACCGCGACGTGTACCGCTTGAATATGTGGATCGAGTGCCACACGCCGATTCGCGGCTACGTCCAGGTCCGATACAAAGGAACCACGGGTCAGTACGAAGTCGCCTGATGCCAATCTCGCCGTGCCCGGCGCGGCGGTCTTCCGGTCGACGGCCTAGCCGGCATCACCTTGTTCTGAGAATCGTCATTCTTGTCCGACGCCTTAACGACTTCAGATATTCGTGCGATACCGCGATATACCGCTTGGCTTCCATTGGGAAGGAAGCGTTCATGTCGGCACGCCCACTGCGGAAGACCACCATGATCACCACGCACATCAAGCCCCGCATCCAGAAGGTCCGATTCGCACGCAAGGCCGAGAGCCTGTCCTGGGTTCAGCGGGAACTGCGCGATACCAACGTGCCGGCCGAGTTCGCTCGCATCGTCGAGGTGAAGGAGCTGACTGCCCACGAGTACGACGCATTTGCCAAGCAACCGCTTCGCGACCGCGACTGGCTAGCCGACTTCTGCGGCATCTACACCGACGCTATGGAGATTCGGTCGCCCGGCCGCGCGACGCTATACGTGCGCACGGACGGCTACAAATATGCCCGCTACATCGGGCTGGCCGCTGACTAAGACGGAGCCCCCTCGTTAACTTCGTATCCGAGCGCAGCGTCAACCCCGCAGGGCGCGGAGGATTTCGGCGGCAACTTGCGGGACGATCGCATTGCCGGCGGCGCGCAGCTTAGGAATTCTTGCGGATATCCCATCAGCCAGAAGACGAATTCTGGATTCAGGTACCCGGCGACCGGCGAGGGTTTGACTTGTCTGCCAAGCATCCCATTCTCCGGTGCGCTGCCAACGCTCGACGCGTCTTTGTGATCCCGTGTTGTCGGCGTCGCCCAGACCGCCTGCGCCGGCAGCGGTCGGGTCGATCCACTGCCGAACTGCTGATTGGGGCCGCCCTTCTCGCCGTCGCTCGCCCGAGGCGTGCTCCACACCGCCTTCGCCACTCCCGGCAGGCCATTGCGTCGCTCGGCCGCAAAGTCGCCGCGCTTCTCTGCGTCGTTCGCCGTCGCCGTCGGCCAGACCGCTTTCGCCGCGACCTGCAAGCTGCTGATCGTCTGGCGAGGCCCACCGGGCATCCGGCGCTTCATCGCTAGATGACCTGCCGGGCTCTTGTTGTCGTCGTTCGCTACCGCAGTCGGCCAAACGGTGCCCGACGATCCAGACGCGGTCGCGTCGGTGCGGGGCGTTGACGGCGCAAGCTGGAACAACAATCGCCCGGCTGGCGTAGCCTTCGGCTTCCAGATCAGCAATAACTCCGTCGAGGCCCAGCGGGATGAGGCCAGCAACGTTCTCACCCAGGAATAGAGCGGGTCGCGCCGATGCAACAAGGCGGCGCAGTTCCGGCCAGAGGTGGCGGTCGTCCGCCTGCGCGCGCTGGCGGCCTGCAACGCTGAACGGCTGGCAGGGGAAGCCGCCGGTCCAGATCGGCTCGTCGTCCGGCCAGCCCGCGAGCCGGCAGGCGTAGGCGAACCCACCGATGCCGGCGAAGAAGTGGCATTGGCCGTAGCCGCGCAGGTCGTCTGCGCAAACAGATCGGATGTCTCGGTCATCTACGTCACCGGGGGGAATGATGTCGGCCGCGATTAGATTTCGGAGCCAGTCGCACAGGTATCTGTCCACTTCGTTGTAGTACGCCGGCCTGGTCATTCGCCCGCGGCCTTCGCTTCGGCCTCAGCATCGCGAGTCGCGTCCTCGAACGCGACGCCATCCGATTGCCTGGTGGCCGCTTGGCCCGTGTGATCTTGCCAGCGGCGGACAATGACATCGACGTACTTCGGATCGAGTTCGATCAATCGCGCGCGGCGACCAGTCTTCTCGCAGGCGACCATCGTCGTTCCGGAGCCGCCGAATGGATCGAGGATCAGATCGCGGGTCTTGCTGCTGTTGCGGATCGCCCGTTCGACCAGCGCCACCGGCTTCATCGTCGGATGCAGGTCGTTCTTACTGGTGCGGTCGATGAACCAGACGTCGCCCTGGTCGCGCGCGCCGCACCAGAACCGGTCATTGCCGTCGCGCCAGCCGTAGAGGATGGGCTCGTACTGCCGCTGGTAGTCGGCATGCCCCATC
>Ga0307406_10001470_pt1 | contig 13013 bp, 16 predicted proteins | sample 322Cmetagenome_3_FD_203706 | JGI IMG/M metagenome (GOLD analysis project Ga0307406, IMG submission 203706) | Maize rhizosphere microbial communities from greenhouse at UC Davis, California, United States - 322HYB-C-2 | ecosystem: Host-associated > Plants > Roots > Rhizosphere > Soil | place... | reverse complement strand
TGGAACTCGATCGAGGGGATCAGCTCCTGCTTGAGGCTCGTCAGCGCGAGGCCGCCGAAGATCGCCGCGACGATCGTGATGAGGGCGATGAGCGCGCGGTTCTTGAGGCTCAGGACGGCGAGATTCGACACGGGAGGCCTTTGCGATACGAGGGACAGCCGATACAGACCTGTATCGGTTCCATTCTCACACGCGGACCCCGCGGCGACCTCCTCCTGCGGGGGGATCCTGAGGCGGGCCGTGGGGTCGAGCGGGGGCTCAGCGCGGGAGGAGACCGCCGAGCATGAACCCCAGCGCCGCGGCGATCACGGCGGCGACCAGCGTTCCGAGCAGGTTGATCCACGCCCAGTCGCGCCGTCCCGCCTGCGCGAGGAGCACGGTCTCGACGGAGACGGTGCTGAAGGTCGTGAAGCCGCCGAGCACGCCCACGCCGAGGATCGTCATCCACGCCGGTCCGATGACGGCCGCCATCCCGGTGAGCAGGCCGAGCGCGAACGAGCCGGTCACGTTGACGACGAGGATGCCGAGCGGGAACGCCCCCCTGCGCCCGCGCATCACGAGTCCGTCGACCAGGTACCGGCCGCCCGCCCCGAGACCGCCCCCGACGATGAGGGCAACGAGCTCGAGGGCGGTCATTCGGCATCCTCCGGGGGCTCCGCCGCCTCTGGACGCCCGGCCAGGCGGCGGCCGAGCATGAGGCCCGCGGTCGCGGCGACCACGCCGCCGAGGACCGAGAGCGCGATCAGGCCGAGTCCCACGACGGGCGCGGCGCTCGAGGTGGTGACCACGTGCACGGCGAACGCGCTGTACGTCGTGAACCCGCCCATCATCCCGGTGCCGAGGAACAGCCGCAGCAGCGGACGCCGGTCGTCGAGCACGCCGACGATCACGCCCAGCAGCAGCGAACCGACCACGTTGATCACCAGCGTGAGCGCCGGCACGACCAGCGGGTGGGTGCCGGCCGTCAGGGGGACGACCACGAGCGCCCGCAGGGCGACGCCGACCGCGCCGCCGACGATAACGAGGACGAGCGCGGCGGGAGAGAACCAGCGCGGAAGGGCCACGCCCTCACGCTAGGGCCCCCTCAGCCCAGGATCAGGGTACGGATCGCCGATTCCGGCGATACCGACGTGTCCAGCAGGCGCCCCTTCTTGTAGGCGGCGAACACGCGGGGATCGATGTAGGAGCCCCGGGCGACGGCGGGGGTGTTGCCCAGTGCCTCGGCGGTGGTGCGGACGGCGAGCACCTCGGCCCGCTTGCGGTCGGCGGCCGTGTCGACCGGGCCGATCCGCGCGAGGGCGTCGGCGGCGAGGATGGTGCCGCGGAGCGTCCGGAAATCCTTCGCGGAGAACGTGCCCCCGGTCATCGCGCGCACGTACGCGTTGACCTCCCGCGGCGTGAGGGGAACCCGCCGGCGGCTCCGCTGGTACGCCAGGAGGGCGGATGCCGGACGTCCCGCCGCCATGAGGGCGACGGCGACCGCGAGGTCCTCGTCGTCGATCTCGAGCCGCTGCCGCTTGCCGCTCTTGCCGGGGAAGCGCAGGCTCGTGAGCGTCCCCTCGATCACCGCATCGCGCCGCTTCAAGGTGGTCAGTCCCCGGCTGCCGTGGCGCTCGAGGTAGCGCTCCGAGCCCACCCGCGGGGCGGCCTGATCCAGCAGTCGGAAGGCGGCCGCCAGCACGCGCTCGCGGTCGAGGTCCTCGCGCCGCAGCGACGTCGTGACCCGGGCGCGGGCGCGGGGCAGCGACTCGGCCAGCTGGAGCGCCCGGGCGAACTTGCCCTTGTCGCGCCCGGCGGTCCACTTCGGGTGGTAGACGTACTGCAGCCGTCCGGCGTCATCGATGCCCGTGGCCTGGATGTGCCCGTTCGGCGACGCGCAGATCCACACCTCCTGCCAGGCAGGCGGGATGACGAGGGCCACCACCCGCTCGCGCTCGGCCGGCGGCAGGGCCGCCCCGTCGGCGTCGACGTAGCGGAAGCCGTTTCCGGCACGCAGGCGGCGGTATCCCAGGTCCACCCCGGGGCGGACGCGCACCAGTCTCGGCATTCCTTCAATCTCTCATGCGTCGTATGCGGCCACCGGCATCGCCGGCCGCTAGTGGGTGCGGAGCATCGTGATGAGCTCCGCCTTGCGCGTGCCGGAGTACCCGCGCAGACCCAGCTCCTTGGCACGGGCACGCAACTGCGCCACTGTCCAGTCCTCGTAGTCTCCGGACTCCCCGCCGCGCCGCCCGACGGCCCGCCGTCCGTCCCGGGCCGCGGCGTTGGAGATCCGGGCGGCCTTCTCCTTCGAGGCGCCGTCCTTGCGGAGCTCCTCGTAGAGCTCCGGGTCCTTCAGGCTGTTCGATCCGCGTCCGGCGGGCATGGCATCCTCCTTCGACACGGCGAGGATAGGACCCACCCCGCGCCGCGTCGGAGGGGCTTGACCGGGAGGCGACGCCGGGAGTAGGCCGGAGTCGGTGCGCGGACGGCGCGATGTGCGGACGGTGCGATCGCACGCGATAGCACCGCCGGTTCGGCACCGTCAAGGGTCTGTCCCGCATCGGCCGGGGGCCCTAGCGTCGAATCGAACGGTACCCCGCTCGCCGATCGGCTGCGGGCCCGCAGAACGGAGCAAACAGACATGAACATCGCACTCCTCGTCATCATCGTGGTCGCCATCGTGCTGGCCATCGTCAGCGGACTGAACGCCTCGCTGCAGTGGCTGCTGTGGGTCGCGCTGATCGTCGGCGTCATCGCCCTGATCGCCTTCCTGCTGCGCGTCGTGCGCGGTGGCAGCCGCACCTGACCCGTCCAGAACGCAGAACGCCCCCACGGTCCGCCGTGGGGGCGTTCTGCTGTTCCGGTGCGGCTAGAGCCGCGTGGCGGCATAGTGCCGCAGCGCGTCGCGCACGAGTTCGGCGCCGGCCTGGCCGCCGTAGTTCTTCGCGAACCGCGGGTCCGCGACGTACATCTCGCCGAGCCCGCTCACGTACCCCGCGACGTCGCCGCCGGGAGTGGTGGCGGGTGTGCCGGGGATGCCGGTGAGCCACGCGACGTGACGTTCCGCCAGCGCCTGCGCCTCGTGGCCGTCGGCCGGGATCCCGCGCGCGGCGGCCTCCATCCAGGCGGCGCCGAGCTCGGTCGTCCGCTGCTGCCACTGCGCCTTCTCCTCGGCGCTCATCCCGCGCCACCAGGCGTCGCCCGCGGCGTCGGCGTCGGCGCCCCAGCGCTCCTCGACCTCGTCGCGGTACTGCGTGTGGTCGAAGCCGTCGAACATGTCCTCTGCCATCAGTTCCTCACCTCCTCTCATCGCTGCGATGGTCGACTCGACCGACGCGATCTGCCGCGCCAGTCGCCGTCGCTCCTCGCGGAGCCACGCCAGGTGGCCCTCGAGGGCGCTCTCCTCGCTCGTGGCCCGGGCGAGGATCTCCGCGATCTGCGGCAATCCGAGCCCGAGCTCCCGCAGCAGCAGGATCCGCTGCAGCCGCACGAGCGCCGCGCCGTCGTAGTGCCGGTAGCCGTTGCGACCGATGCTCGACGGCGGCAGCAGACCGAGCTCGCCGTAGTGCCGCAGGGTGCGGCTCGTGGTGCCGGCGAGCTTCGCGATCTGCTGGATCGACCATTCCTTCGTCATGCGTCCCACGCTAGAGGTTGACGCGACGTCAAGGTCAACCCCGCCGATGTCCCCCTTCCGCCATGCCATGTCCCACTCTCCGCAGGGCATGTCCCACTCTCCGCTGGCCATGTCCCACTCTCCGCAGGGCATGTCCCACTTTCGGTCGATTGCGCCCCTGCGAAGCCACCGATTGTGGGACATGCTCACCGGGGTCAGCCCGGAGGCAGAGCGCCAGCTGTGCTGCGACATGCGCCGGCTGTCTCCCTCCGCCGCCCGCAGGCATGTCCCACATTCGGTCGAATCGGCACCGGCTGAGCGACCGAAAGTGGGACAACCCCCAACCGAATGTGGGACAACAACAGGGCGGGAGGTTGACAAAGTCGAGATATATCGTGTTATGGTGGCAATACGCGATATATCTCGATCCATCCGGATCATCGCGAACGGACTGAGGAGACATCATGACCCTGGAGAAGTGGCTCATCCACCCGGGCGAGACGCGCGTGATCGACATCGAAGGCGTGCGCAAGCTCAAGGTCGGACTCGTCGGAGGACAGGTCGACGTCGTGGCCCACGACGAGCCCGGCATCCGCATCGAGGTGCACGGCGTGAGCACCAAGGACCTGCGGATCGAGGCGACCGGCGACACCGTCGAGATCGATCACGCGCAGCTGCGCTGGGACAACTTCCTCGAGGTGTTCCGCAACTTCGGCAGCGGCGGACCCAAGGCGGAGATCAGCGTCGCCGTGCCCCGCGGCACCGACCTCAACCTCGGCGTCGTGAGCGCGAGCGCGCTCGTGTCGGGGCTGGCCACCGACGCCCGCCTCAACACCGTCTCGGGCGACATCATCGTCGACGGCCACACCGGTGACGTCTCGGTCAACGCCGTGTCGGGTGACGTCCAGATCCGCGGACTCGAGGGCGCGCTGAGCGCCAACTCGGTCTCGGGCGACGTCGCGGCCACCGGACGCCTGCGCAAGGCCTCCGTCGACACCGTCTCCGGCGGGATGCTCATCGACACCGCCGGCGAGATCCTCGCCGTGAACCTCAATACGGTGAGCGGCGACGCGAGCGTGCGGGTGGACGAGGGACGCCCCGCCAACTACGTGCTCCGCAGCGTCAGCGGCCGCGTGACCGTCGACGGCATCAAGCGCTCGACCTCGGCGCCGACCAACTACACCGACTCCGTCGGCGAGCTCAGCAGCAGCTTCGTGGATGTCCGCGTCAACTCCGTCTCGGGCGACGTCACCGTGCTGCGACGGGCGGCCGACCCCGTCGGCGCCGACGACGCACCCACCCCCGAGGAGTGGTGAGCATGGCTCCCGTCTTCTCGCACGGCGACCTGCGCCTCTATCTCCTGCGCCTTCTCGACGAGGCTCCTCGCCACGGCTACGACCTCATGCAGGCGCTGTCCGACCGCACCGGCGGCACGTACACGCCGAGCGCCGGCACGATCTACCCCCGCCTCGCCAAGCTCGAGGAGGAGGGCCTGGTCACCAAGACCGTCGACGGCCGCAAGACCGTCTACGAGATCACCGATGCCGGTCGCGCCGAGGTGGCCGCCCGCGCCGACGATCTCGAGGGCATCGAGGCGGGCCTCGCCGACAGCGTGCGGCTGATCGCCGACGAGGTGCGCGGCAGCGTGCGGGAGGCCATGAAGAGCCTCCGCGCCGATCTCGCTGCGGCCGCCGAGGCGGACCGCACCGCCGGCCGCTCCTCCCCGGAGCGGAACGGCCCGCCGCGGCCCGCCGACGACGCCCGCGCGGCGTCGAGGGAGCAGCTGCGCCGCGCCGACGCGGCCGTGTCCGAGTTCCGCGCCACCGTGCGCGCCGACCTCCGCACCCACGTCGCCCGCGGCGGGGTCCTGCCGGCAGCGGCCGTCGATGACCTGACCGCCGCGCTGACGGAGACCCAGCGGGCACTCACCGTCGCCCTGCGCGACTGATCACCCAGCGCGACTGATCGCCCTGCGCGACTGATCACCCTGCGCAGCGGATCGGCCGGGCAGGTCAGCTGTCGGGCCAGAGCTCCTCGTCGTCGCGGGCCGGCTGCTCCAGCGGCACCACGAGGATGGGGCGGGACTGCCGGTGCGCGAGGCGAGCGGCGACCGATCCCGTGAAGAACTCGCGGATCGACTCGCCGAGGCCGCGCCGACGGGTGCCGACCACGATCAGGCGGGCGTCGGCGCGCTCGGCGAGGTGCTTGATCGCGAGCGCGGGATCGCCGACGAGCTGCTGCACGCTCCACTCGACGCCGGCGCCGTCGAGGACCGCCGAGGCGGCGGCCGTCACCGCGGCCAGCTGAGTCTCCCCGCCGCTGACGTCGATGTCGATGGGCGCCGAGTGGACGTACCCGTCGGGGTCCTCGTAGGTCACGAAGCGGGTGACGTCGACGTGGGCGACCAGCAGCGGGGCTCCGAAGAGCTTCGCGTAGCGCGCCGCCTCCCTCAGCACCCGGGCGGGCTGATCGGGGATCGCCCCCACGATCACCGCCCGCTGCGGCACGGCACCCCCGGAGCCGGCGTCGACGCCGTAGGGATCGGTCTGGTCGGTCATTGATCAGCCCTCCGAACTCGTGGCGAACCCGTGGTGAACTCGTGGTCGAGCGTCGTGTCCGCCGCGGACCGCGGCATCAGACGGCGAGCGGTCGGATGCCCCGTGTTATCCTGAATGCTACTCTTCCCGGCTGAGCGCCGGACTGTTCTGCGACGGGCAATTCCTTTCCAGCCCGTGACTCTGAAATGAGGGGGTCTCGCATGGGGCGTGGCCGTCAGAAGGCGAAGCACACCAAGATCGCTCGCGAACTCAAGTACGACACGTACAACGTGAACTACTCGGCTCTCGAGAAGGAGCTCGGTCACCACGAAGAAGACGCGTACGTCGACAAGTGGGCCGATCAGTACGCCGACGACGAAGACGAGCTCGAGAAGGCCTGAGCCCGACCGACGTCGACACGGACCTGGTCACCAGGTCCGTCCGTGGCGACGCTCCCATTCGTCTTCCACCGTCCCCGGACGCGCCAGTCGCACGCCCGCGGGGATCGACGCGACGATCACGAGCGCCAGAGTGACGAGCGGGATCGTCCAGGACTCGGTGAGGTCGTGCACGATGCCCACCCCGAGCGGCAGCGCCGCAACGATCGCATAGCCGATGCTCTGCACGAACCCGCTGAGAGCGACCGCGGTCTCGTGGGTGCGGGCCCGGATGCCGATGAGCGCGAGGGCCAGCGGGAAGAAGAGCGGGGTCGTGCCCAGGAGCACCACCCACAGCACGGGCGCGGCGCTCGGCGCCCAGAGCAGGCCGGCGACGGCGGAGACGCCGGCGAGCACGGCGACCGCGAACAGCACGGGGATCACCCGGCGCCGTGAGGCGAGCACCGGCACCACGAGCGCGGCCGGCAGGCCCATGACCGCGAACAGCGACAACAGGGCGCCCGCCTGCGCCGGCGTCACCCCCGCCGTGTCGACCAGCAGCGACGGCAGCCACGCGAAGCTCGTGTAGGCGACGGCGCTCGAGACGAGGAACGTGACGGTCACCGCCCACGCGAGCGGGAGCCGCCAGAGCCGCCCGAACAGACGCGGGTTGGCCTGCTCGATGTCGACGGCCAGCCCCGCGCGCTCGCGGATCAGGAGCGCGACCCACGGGAGGATCGCCAGCGTGCTGAAGACGGCCCAGAGCCCGAGCGAGGTGCGCCAGTCGACGGCATCGGCGACCGGCACCGCGAACAGCGGCGGCAGGAACGTCGAGAACGCCATCGTCGTCGAGTAGAGGGTCGTCACCAGCCCGATCCGGTCGGGGAAGTACTTCTTCACGAGCGGCGGCAGCAGCACGTTGCCCACCCCGACACCGGCGAAGATGACCGCCGTCGTCACGGCGAGCATGCCGGCATCGGTCGACAGTCCCCGCGCGACGAGACCGGCCGAGACCACCACGAGCGCCACGACGGTCAGCCGCTCGAGCCCCAGCCGGCGTTCCAGGCGCGGCGTCAGCAGCCCGAACAGCGCGAAGCACACCGGCGGCGCCGTGCCGATGGCGCCGACGATCCACGCGGGGACGTCGAAGTCGACCCGGATGTGGTCCAGCACCGGCGAGAGCGAGGCGACCGCGGAGCGCAGGGAGAACGCGAACAGCGCGATGCCGAGGAGGGCCAGGACGCGCCCCCGCCACAGCGGGCGAGAAGCGGCGGACGTCACCGCCCCAGCCTAGGGCGTCGCCGCGGGGTCGGGTCGCTCAGCTCTCCTGGGTGCCCTCGACCCAGGCGAGGTACTCCTCGGAGACGGTGCCGGTGATGTACCGGCCGTCGAAGCAGCTCATGTCGAGGTCCTCGACGTCGGGCGAGCCCTCCAGGATCGCAGCCTTCAGGTCGGCGACCTCCTGGTACACGAGGTAGTCGCAGCCGAGCTCCGCCGCGATCTCGGGGATGGTCCGGCCGTGGGCGACGAGCTCCTGCCGCGAGGGCATGTTGATGCCGTACACGTGGGGGAAGCGCACCGGCGGCGCGGCCGAGGCGAACGTGACCGAGAGCGCACCGGCATCCCGCGCCATCTGGATGATCTCGCGCGAGGTCGTGCCGCGGACGATCGAGTCGTCGATCAGCAGGACGTTCTTGCCCTTGAACTCGCTCGACATCGCGTTGAGCTTCTGGCGCACGCTCTTCTTGCGCACGGCCTGGCCCGGCATGATGAACGTCCGGCCGACGTAGCGGTTCTTGTAGAAGCCCTCGCGGTACTCGATGCCGAGCTTGCGCGCCACCTGCATGGCCGCCGGTCGCGACGAGTCCGGGATGGGCATGACGACGTCGATGGAGCCCTCGGGGGTGTACTTCGCGATCGTGTCGGCCAGGCGCTCGCCCATGCGCAGCCGCGCCTCGTAGACGGAGATGCCGTTCATGATGCTGTCGGGACGCGCGAGGTACACGTACTCGAACGAGCACGGCACGAGCTGCGGCGCGGAGGCGCACTGCTTGGTGTGCAGGTTCCCGTCGAGGTCGATGAAGACGGCCTCGCCGGGCTCGACGTCGCGCACGACCTCGAACCCGCCGTTCTCGAGCACGAGCGACTCCGACGCCACGGTCCACTCGTACCGCGCCCCGTTCCCCGAGCTTGTCCCGGTCCCCGAGCCCGCCCCGGTCCCCGAGCTTGTCGCGGTCCCCGAGCTTGTCGCGGTCCCCGAGCTTGTCGCGGTCCCCGAGCTTGTCGAGGGGTCGGCCTTGCGGGTGCCGAGGATGAGCGGGCGGATGCCGAACGGGTCACGGAAGGCGAGCAGCCCGTATCCAGCGATCAGGGCGATCGCGGCGTAGGAGCCCTCGACACGCTCGTGGACGCGGCCGACTGCCTGGAAGATCTGCTCCGGGTCGAGCTCGAGGCCCGCCATCGACTGCTGCAGCTCGTTGGCGAGCACATTGACGAGGAGCTCGGTGTCGGAGGAGGTGTTGAGGTGGCGGCGGTCGTTGCGGAACAGCTCTTCGGTGAGCTCGCGCGTGTTGGTGAGGTTGCCGTTGTGGACGAGGACGATCCCGTAGGGCGCGTTCACGTAGAACGGCTGCGCCTCCTCCTCGCTGGAGGCCGTGCCCTTCGTCGCGTAGCGGACGTGCCCGAGGCCGACATTGCCGAGGAGGGCGCGCATGTCCCGCGTGCGGAATGCCTCGCGCACCTGGCCCTTGGCCTTGAAGATGTGGAAGACGCCGTTGGCCTCCGCCGTGGCGATCCCGGTCGAGTCCTGGCCGCGGTGCTGCAGGAGCAGCAGCGAGTCGTAGACCTCCTGGTTGGCGGGCCCCTGACTGACGACCCCGACGATTCCGCACATGTGTGTTGCTCTAGTCCGTTTCTGCGTACGCGCCCACGAGGCGCACGGCGCCGCCGTCGACGCCCTTGGCGCCCTGCTCGAACTCGCCGGCCGGCCGTGCGTCGTCGCGCACGACCCCGACCTGCCAGGTGGCGATGCCCTCGGCGGTGAGGGCGGCGGTCGCCGCGGCGGCCTGGTCGGCGGCGACGACCGCGAGGAAGCCGATGCCGAGGTTCCACGTGCCCTCGGTCGCGGTGAGCTCCAGGCCGCCGAGGTCGGCGAGCACGCGGAACACCGGCGCGGGCGACCACGTCGAGCGGTCGACGTCGACCCAGGTGCCCTGCGGGAGGACGCGGGCGAGGTTGGCGGCGATGCCGCCGCCGGTCACGTGGCTGAGGGAGTGCACGGCATCCGGCAGGGCGTCGATCAGCCGGAGCAGGGGCGAGGTGTAGAGGCGGGTGGGCTCGAGGAGGGCCTCGCCCCACGTGGTGCCGAAGTCGGCCGCGTTGTCGCCGTAGCCGATCCCGGCCCCCGCGACGATGTGGCGCACGAGCGAGTAGCCGTTGGAGTGCAGACCGCTGGAGGCGAGGGCCAGCACGACGTCGCCGCTGCGCACCCGGTCGGCGCCGAGCACCTTCGCGGCCTCGACGACGCCGGTCGCGGCGCCCGCGACGTCGTAGTCGCCCAGTCCGAGGAGGCCGGGGTGTTCGGCGGTCTCCCCGCCGACGAGGGCGGTGCCGGTGGCCGAGCAGCCGTCGGCGATGCCGCGGACGATGTCGGCGATCCGCTCGGGGAAGACCTTGCCGCACGCGATGTAGTCGGTCATGAACAGCGGCTTCGCGCCCACCACGACGATGTCGTCGACGACCATGCCGACGAGGTCCTGGCCGATGGTGTCGTGCTTGTCGATGGCCTGGGCGATCGCGACCTTCGTGCCGACGCCATCGGTGGAGGTCGCCAGCAGCGGCTTGTCGTAGGACAGCAGCGCCGACACGTCGAAGAGACCGGCGAAGCCGCCGACACCGCCCAGCACCTCCGCCCCATGGGTGCGCCGGACCGCCGACTTCATCAACTCGACGGCGAGATCGCCTGCCGCGGTGTCGACGCCGGCTTGGGTATAGGGATTCGGTGGGGTCGAGGCCACCCGACCAGCCTACCGGCCCGCCGGGGCTGCCGGAGCCGGTGCCGGGGCCGATCGAGCCCGGCCGTTGCCTAGGATGGCGACATGAACGCCGCCGCCGGACCGGAGTGGGTCGTGCGCGAGGATGCCGGACTTCCGGTGCTCGTCGCGCTGTACCTGCGACAGGTGCTCGGCCTGCGCTTCCCCGAGGAGCTGCCGCTGCTCCGGGGAGTGCCCGCGACGGATGCGAGCGAGTTCGACCGGTCCCCCGAGCTGGAGAAGCAGTGGCGCGCGTTCTGGGAGATGACGGTGGAGCCGCAGGCCCATCCCTCCCCCGTGCCGCTCGACCTCGTCGACGGATTCGACATGCTCATCGCGTTGCCGACCGAGGGCTTCGCCGAGCTGCACGCCGCGATCCTGCCGCACGGCGCGGAGGCCGTCGCCGTCGCCCGGCGGGCGCACGACCGCTACCGCGCCGGACTCGGGACAGGCTCGTCCTACCGGGCCTACGCGAGCGCGATCGCGCAGCACGAGCGCAACGTCGGACGCCGGGCGCACTCGTTCGAGCTGAACGTGCAGGTGCTGCCGCTCACGCAGCGCGGGGTGTGGTGGATCGGGTCGCTCACCGTCGCGGTGACCGATGGGCTCCGCGGCGACGTCGCGGCGTTCGACTCCGCGATCGCGCCCGTGATCGCCGACCTCGCGTGACCCGGATCAGGCCCCGTCGGCGGTCTCGGTGACGGTCTCGCGGTCGACGCGGACGTCGCGGGTCCGGCGGCCGACGATCCGTTCGAGGATGAGCGCGACCGCGCCGCCGAGGGCGATCCCGACCGGGATGCAGATCAGCGCGACGAAGCCGAGCACCTGCGGCATCGAGTAGACGAGGCCGGTGTTCTCGCTCTTCTGCTGGGTGCCGTCGAAGGCGAGGGTGAGGATGACGGCGACGACGAGCCCCAGGACCGCACCGGAGATCATGAGGCGCCCGTAGCGGGGGCTCCGGCGCAGCTGCGCCGTCTCGATGTGGTGCTCGGTGTGCGACATGGCATCCATTGTCCCACCCGGCACCGTGTCTGCGGGGCGTGCCGGCTGGGAGTCACCCCCCGACTGAGAGTCACCCCGGGGGTCGCGTGCGGGCCAGGAGCCGCGGCAGGGTGCCCGTCAGGTGCAGCACCGACAGGGTCGACACGATCAGCGCCAGCACGATCCCGAGCGCCGGCACGAGCCGCGGATCGGCCTCCGCCGCCAGCCCATCGGGCACGAGCCCCGCGCCGCCGGGGGTGAGGGTCACGGCGTCGCCCGTCGCGAAGGACGCCGGCTCGGGGGCGGCGGGACCGGGCACCGGCACGGCGGCGCCCGTTGCCGACGGCCGTGGACGGACGGGGTTCTGCGGCTCGTCGCCGTCGTGATCGTCCTCGCCGCCGGGGACGGTCGGCGTCACCGGGTCGCTCGCGTCGTAGCTGACGTAGACGGGTGTCGGCACCTTCGCGACATCGCGCTGACCGCCGGTGGTGAGCCAGTACCCGACCTGCCCGGTGAGCTTCTGGAACTCGATGAAGGATGCCGGGAACGCCCCCCAGTAGGCGGCGTTCAGCGAGGTGCGCGCGACCTGACCGGCATCTTCGGCCGTCACACCGAGGTAGCGCGGATCGGCGGTGAACCCCGCGGCGGCGGCGATGTCGACGCCGCGGAGCTCGGCGAGGACGACGGAGCGCGGCGGGATCGGGTACCAGGCGCCGAGGTCGGTCATCGACGCGGCGTATCCGCTGGCCTGGGCGACGAGCCGGCCGTCGCCCCGCTCGTCGAGCGTCAGCACCGGGTCGGTCACGCTCCAGTAGGTCATGCCGCCGTAGTAGGCGACCGTGAACGACCCGGTCCAGCGGATCTCGAGCCCTGCGCCGTCGACCCGCCGGCCCGTTCCGCCGTCGATGACGACCTGGTTGCCCGTCGCGCTCGTGAGCGACGAGACCGAGACCGGCCGACCCGACGGGTCGAGGCAGCGCGTCGCGAAGGTTGCCGTGTCGTACGCACCGTCGACGTCGGGCTTCTCGATGCGCACCGCGCCCGCGGTCGCCCGGTAGAACGGGTCGGCCGCGGTCCATTCGCGCGCCCCGCCGGAGTCGCCCGCCCTGCCCGCGCTGAGGAAGTTGCAGCCGCCGGCGAAGGCCCCGGCTCCCGACTCGGTGTTGATGCCCCAGCGCAGCTGCGCGTCGGTCAGCTCCGTGCCCGCCGAGGACTCGGGGACGGTCACGATGATGTCGCCGCCGTCGTCCGCGGTGGCGGCCGCAGGGACCGAGAGCAGGGCGACGAGCCCGGCCGCAGCGACCGCGGCGGCAGCCGTCCGGAGCCTCACGAGCGCGCCACCGTGAGCTGGGCGGTCGGCGCGTCCGGCGACGCAGCCGGCTCGGCCACCGCAGGCGGCGACGCATCCGCGCCGGGTCGCGCCGGCACCGCTGCAGCCGCTGCGGGCACGGCATCCGCCCGTTCCCCGCGGCGCGCGTGGCGGCGTCGCGTC
>Ga0307406_10001465_pt1 | contig 13046 bp, 12 predicted proteins | sample 322Cmetagenome_3_FD_203706 | JGI IMG/M metagenome (GOLD analysis project Ga0307406, IMG submission 203706) | Maize rhizosphere microbial communities from greenhouse at UC Davis, California, United States - 322HYB-C-2 | ecosystem: Host-associated > Plants > Roots > Rhizosphere > Soil | place... | reverse complement strand
CCGGTCCAATGATATGCACGATCCCCTGATCTGGACTATGCATATCAAATAGCGTTATACCAAACTCCTTGCAGTTTTGAGCAAGCGTCTGAATTTGTATCGACGATACCTGATCTATAATTGGAAGCGACCTGTCGCTTGTCGGGACATTGTGATCCATAGTGGCAAAAGTCAGATCTGGCCGCCTGATGCGTCTTTTACTCATTCGAAGCCCATCAAAAGCCTGAGGCGATGTCACTTCGTGAATAAGATGCCGATCTATATATAACAAGGATTGACCATCTTCCTCTCCCTCTTTTTCATATACTATATGACTGTCCCAGATCTTCTCAAATATTGTCTTTGGCTGCAAGCTGACTAGAGAAAAAATATCTCATAAGAGGAATATAAACAAACAGACAGGTGGACAGAGGTAGATAGTTTTAAATCAGGTGGCTTCACTCAATTTCATAAATGTACCCTCACGACAAGAGATATCCTGATTATATTGCAGACCAGATAAAGAAGGGAACCACCACCTGCGGCCTAATATGCAAAGACGGGGTAGTGCTGGCTGCTGATACTCGCGCAAGTGCAGGCTTCTTTATCGCCGACAGGCATGTGATGAAGATCCAAAGGGTCGACCGTCATCTGGCAATGACTATAGCCGGCGGTGTGGCAGACGCACAGAACCTCGTCGACATCATGCGTTACAATTCCAACCTTTATAGGCTCCAGAATAAGGAGCTGATGCCAATTAAGTCTGCTGCAAGGCTATGCTCAAATGTGCTTTTCAACCAGCGATTCTTCCCCTACTATGTCCAGATAATAATGGCAGGCTGGAAAGAAGAAGAAGGTAGCCAAATCTACAATATCGATCTGTTTGGCTCGATGACGACAGAGAAATTCATCTCGACTGGCAGTGGCTCTCCTGTTGCATACGGCTATCTAGAATCGGAGTACAAGGATGATATGAGTGTAAATGATGCTTACAAGGTAGCCATGCAAGCGATAGCAGCTGCTATTAGGAGAAATGCAGGAACAGGCGACAGCATCAATGTCGTCATTATCGATAAGGATGGCTACCGCGCGCTGACAAAGGAAGAAAAGGCTGAAGTACGCGTAGTCTTCTAATCAGCGCTTACAATAGCCAATGCTTGCGTTTAAGTCAGAGATTGCATACGCAAGGAAAATCGCATATTCAATGCTATGACTGCCACATCGTCAAATTACCATCAGTAGCAGCATAATTGGTTGCAAAAAATTTTCAACCATCATTGTCGATAGCTATAGACTGTCATAGCATCATAAATTTTATGCCCCAATAACAACTCTATTTCTTCTTGGCCACAGTATCTGATAGAATAGCTAATCTAGAATTGCGAGCTATGATCGAATATTATGTCTTGCAGTCATTTTGATCGCAGTAGAAGACTACTTCGACAAGAGGAACTTTAGAACCATTTGCTTCTTTGCAATAGATGACATCTTATGGAGTATAGGTTCTTTTGCATTATGCAAAGTACTACATTTCCTTGTGACGGTGATACATAGTTATAGACTCATATTTTACACACTACCAATATCTGTTAGTTCGTTCATGAACAGGCTGCTATCAAGCCTAGAGAACCTTGATAGGTTTATTGCAGCTCCTGGCTGTATTATTTCGCGAATATATTTCCCTGTTTCCACTTGCGTCCACCATTTCTCTCCAAATTTATCCTGCAGATGATGATCAAGCTCAACAGCACGAACTGCAGCAATCAGATAGCTTGGCACATACATTATTGCATCTGGTAATATGTGGTGTAGCATCCAATATTCACCCGGCATTTCAAAGCCGGTATATTCCTTCATCAATCGCGCATATACGTCGCTTGCCTCTTCCATCGACAGTTTCTCATGCCAAAACTCAGTCTTCATTAGTGAATTGACAGTGTAGAAGGTGACAAAGAACAGATCCATGAAGTTGTTCCTTGCCTCAATCTCTTCAAGAATCTGGTTGTTCTTAATTCCAAGCGATGACAAATATTTCCTATTCTTTGTCAGGCGCTCTAGGAATATTGAGAATATCTCGGCTATTCCCATTGAGAAACTGTAGCGATTCCAATATTCTGCCTGCGCGTTTATTGAAGAGGCATGTACTGCATGTCCCATTTCATGGTAGCACCCTTGCAGGTCAAAATATGGGCTTTCGCTTTTGTACAACACCCTGATATCGTTTGGCACCTGTACAAAGAAGCATATCGGCGATGGGTACTTATTCTTCCGCTGTTCCGTATCGATGTGAATTGAAGAGAGGTCAAATTGCATTGTTGCAAGAGTGCGTCTGACTTGCTCTGGGGGATTTACACCGACGAAGTCTTTCTCAAGATCAGCATATATCATGTTGCGGAAAAAATAGAAATCATCATAATATTCTGCTTTCCTTCCAAGCACCTTTTTCGACATAGCTTGAAGTGCTTCTTGGAAGGGTTTTCTTGCTTGCCTTCCCATAGACTTCACAAAATTTCGCAGATGGGAGTAAGAGACCTTTTCGTTCTCAAGGTAGCCATCTAGAGGAGTCAATTTGTTGTCCGAGTGTTGGCGGTAAATTCTATCCATCTGGTCAAAGCGCTCTGTGATAACAGGTGAAATGTACCTTGTCTTTGAAATGAATTCATCAAATACCTGCTTGCGCTTTTTCGGATCTTTCTCAATGCTGTTGAACTGACGCCATGTGCTCCAGTTAACAGGAGCTCTGGCAAACCGGTAGCGCGAAGAAATAATCTTTTCATTACGTAAATTGTATAGCTTGAGCTCAAGCTTTTTCGTTGACGAATCCGCAATGTTTTCGAGCGAGCTTAGAAACAACTCCCTTGGCTGCGAAAAGAAGTTGACAAACGTCTCTGCACTAATAATCCTCATTTCTGCAAGCCGCTCTATTATGCCTTCGCTATAGGAGAAACCTGCATGTTGTTTATATCGCTCGTCCATTTCCGCAATGTAGATCTGCTCGTCGAGCTGGCACCATTGATTTAGGTCCATTTGGCTTGAGCATGCAGCCTATCCAATTTTAAGTTTCAAAATATAATAGCAATATATGCATCCGCTAGCAGTATATACGCAGAATCCAGAATCCATAACCGACAGCAGGCGGGTAATAGGATATGAGGCAGGGTGATAAAAAATTGGAGTTAAAGTTGCGTTAATGATTTTTCTTACTTTTTCTATCAAAAAAGACATGAGCACCAATAAAAGCAGAATCTGCAAACATGAAGGTAGCTTAAGCGACTATCAATACATATGCCGCTACAGCAATAGCAGCGCACTTTTGCTGCTGCAGTAGGCGATCGTTCTTCTTGTGGTAGTAATAATACTTCATCATCATTATCATCACAATCGAGGCGCATATTTTTACATTCAAGATTGGCACTGACGCAGAATGTGTGTGTGATTATTCAATACTAAAAGAAGAAAAAGGTATGTGCTCTTATGCACCAGCCATGTTATTGCGCAGCTCTACTCCTTTATGATCGTCGGCTTGCTCTAAAGCAGCGGCCTTGTGCATTTCTGACAGAGCGCAACCCATCTGGGCTTCGGGCTTACCTCTTCTCATTAAGCCTCGGTATAATCCTGCTTCTAGGGTCTGACCGTGAGCCTTCTCCCATTCTTCGACTGGGATGCTATACTTCTTCTGAATTCTATCGCGGTACCATTCTGGGATGACATTGAATGCACAGAATGGGATGATTCGGAGGTCTGGAGTAAGATAATGGATGTCACATCTCTGGAGCCTTTCAAGATCCTCATTGTACTTGTCTTGGAAGTGCATCATGCCAAGAAAGAGTGACCTTACGTGCCATGAGCCTACAGAGTCAAAGTTGCGCTTGAGCAGGATGCTTGAGAACATTCTTGCCAGATCTAGGCCTCTTGGCTGCTTGTCTTTGTTGACAAATTGCTTTAGCTTACGGACGACTTCAAGCAGTGCCCAGTACCTATTGGCACCCGATTTGATCTCGTCAGCCTTTTCTTCAAAGTATTCAAGGACTCCCTTGATGTCAACAAACGATGTAAGAGGTATCAGTTTTTTTGTATCCCTGTCTTCAAATACATAAGTGCCTGCGCCGCATGCAAAGTGTATCGACAATTCATACTTAGGCTTCTTGCTGAAAGCCTCAATCACATTTGTCATGGGCATGCATGAGGGGACTGGAAACCATGAGTCTTTTGAAATTTCACCATTAGTCTGCTCTTCGATCCTTTCAATGCAATCTGGAATTGTAATTCGGTATTTTTCACGCTCTTTCTTTGTCATCCTGCCTGTAAGGGACACAGGCTGGAAGTTGACAGCGTGAACCACATCTAGGTTCTTCTGGGCGTATCCGATGATTCCACCAAGCTCGTGGTCATTAATCGACTTGATGACTGTTGGAACGAATACTACAGTCATTCCACACTTTCTTGCAGATTCCAATGTATATGGAATTTCCCAGTGATTCTTGGGGTTTGTCTTTGGACTTACGCCGTCGAATGAAAGATAGAGGTTGTTGACACCTGCCATTCTTACCTGGCGCATAGTTTCTGGCGACATGGCCAGTTTGATACCGTTGGTGTTAAGTTGGATATGGTCCACACCTTCTTCCTTCATTATATTGATGATTTCATTAATGTCATCCCGGAGCATCGGCTCGCCTCCCGTGACCTGAATAGAGTTACCTGCAATGGGCTTTTCCGCCTTGAGAGTCTTCATCATCGCCCTTATCTGCTCCATGTTTGGCTCATAGAGGTAAGCGCCTTCAAGACCCTTCTTGACGTAAAAGAAGCAGTACCAGCATGTCAGATCACATCTATTGGTGATGATCATGTTGGAAAGCCCAGAATGTGAAAGGTGATTCGTGCAAAGTCCACAGTTGTTGGGGCATGAGCACTTGTCTATCATGACATTTGGAGCATGGGCGCCCTTGCCATCCATCCAATAGGTACTGAACTTCTTGTACATTTCATATGAGCCAAAGTATAGCTCTTCGCATTCGCCGTGCGTTGGGCATATCTTACTCATAAAGACCTTACCCTCCCTTTCAAAGACCTCAGCATCCAGAATCATATTGCAGTCGGGACAGATGCTTTGTGTGAACCGAATTGTGCGTTTAGTGCTTACACTTTTGCTAGACATATTCGAAATTTGGATTAAGTCCATACTACTGCTACCTTTTGGACACAATCCTCGCTTCGATATAAAGCTAACTTACTAATTCCTACGGTGATGAATAGGTTTATAATCATGCTCAATTTCTCGAGAAAACAATCAAGTTCTACATTGAAGTAACAGTGAAGCTCTGTTCTTTTTTGAGAGAATGAGATATAACCCTTTTAAATCTACCAGATATGGACGTTGTTTCACTTACTGAAAAGCGCACATACATTTAAAAAGCAAAAAATATACCATAGTGCCCAGTCTGAGAAGAAGTGAGTATTAGCGACAGGTCAAGGAAGGCGATGGAAAACCTTGGCTTGACAGGTTATGAGATACGTGTTTACCTTTCACTGCTTGACACAGGCTCCATGACTGCCGCAGACATTTCAAAAAAATCAGGGGTTCCATACTCGAAGATCTATGAAGTCCTCAACAGTCTGGAAGAGAAGGGATGGCTTGAGTCTGGCAGCTCGAGGCCGCAAAAATTTTTCCCCAAGTCTCCCTCAACAGCTCTTGGAATCATGAGGACTCGCCACGAGAACAACTTCCGCGAGAGCCAGAGCACTATCGTAAACGAGTTGATGCCAATGTATACAAAAAGCGGCATAAAGGAGAGGCCTGAGATATGGGTCGCAAGAGGAGTCTACAACATAATCGCCAAGGTCAATGAGATAATCCAGAACGTACAGCAGGAACTGCTAGTCGCGCTACCCTTTGTTGCAGTGGACATAGCCAAGCCACTCCAGCCAGAGCTCAGGACCCTGCACGATAGGGGAGATGTCAAGATAAACATCCTTGCGTCTGCCAAGATAAACCCTGATACTGTTAAGACACTATCAAGGGTGGCAGAAGTGAGGCTCAACGATGGTCTTTTTGGAGGCGGCATAATAGGCGACGCAAAACATGTCGTGATACTGCTCGGAGAAGGCACCGGTGAGAACGGCAGCTTTGAACCGATAGCGATCTGGGCTGACCACGCAGGGCTTGCAGGCTTTGCAAAAGGTTACTTCCAGTACCTGTGGGAAGACGCTAGCGAGAAGAAACAATCCAGGTAAAAACGGCGTTATACATATGCAGATAAGTTAATACAGTTTGGCGAGAACACAGTAACCACTGTGGAGTCTGTCGTTGCGAGGAAAAAGCAGCAAGTGACTACAGATGAAGAGCTGTACGTTGGTACAGCAGGGTCTGAGCATATTGAGATGTATCTGAAAGCAATATGGTATATCCGCGAAAGAGGTGAGGAAGTTAAGGTGAGCTCAATAGCTAAGCTTCTAAACGTCACACAGCCATCTGTAGTTCAAATGCTCCGCAAGTTGAACAGATCCCAATTTGTGCGCTACAGCAAGGGTAGCGTGGAAATGACCACGAAAGGAGAGCACATTGGCAAGAAGATGATGCGAAACACCAGGCTGCTCGAAGTCCTAATGAAGGATGCTCTCAAAATAGAAGTAGACGACGAGATGATCTGCGGGATAGAACATCATATGAAGGATATGTTCACAGATGCACTGTGCACGCTTTTAAAGCACCCACGCAAGTGCCCTCACGACCACAAAATTCCAAAGGGCAAGTGCTGTTTGTAGATTTTTATTCTTGCAGTCCCTCATTTTTAGTGTGGACAAGCGATGACTAGATAGCCCTACTGACTTGGTGAACGAGATCTTGAGTAAGGAGTTTGTCCACTCCCTCTCTTACATCTCACAAAACTTGATAAATGGCTAGGTGGCTTTTATATATCTACATTGGTTAACATAGAAACTCCGTCTTCATTGGAGAGCTTTAGAAAGTTTATCATCATAAGCACCTGCAGGTCCTTCATACCTGAAAGTTATCTGCGCGATTATGAAGTATTTCCAGAGCGCGAAGAGGGTCCCGGAGCAATCTATATTGAAGCTGCGGACAAGGTTACACTGAAGAAAATAAGGGAGATGACGTTTGTAAATGCAAAGGAGATCCTTGGCATCATTTATTCATCAAAAAGCGGCAACACTCAGCTAAAGTGGAGGCAGACTCGCAGGAGAATAGGTAAGGTACAAGGCTTTGCATCGCCAAATGCCCTAGTCAATCTAGTTGAGTCAGGTGTATTGACACAGGAATGGGTTGATAACTATTTGAAATTGATCCAAAACCAGCAGCAGAAGCAGCAAGGCCAAGATCCATCGTCTGCTGTAACTGCAAGCGAAAAGACAGTATGATAGTAAAGCCAAGCGGCACGTCAAACACTGCTTTTTTTATAATCCCGGAAGATTCAGATGACCTCTTTACCTTGCGCCGTCTCATAGAGAAGGGTGAGCGCGTCATTGCAGACAGCACTCGTCTAGTCAAGCAGGTCAAGGAATATGGTCGGCCTAACAAGGGTGAGCGCGTCAAGGTGCGTGTTACCATCAAAGTAGAGCAGAGCAAGCTTGACTCTGCAGTAGATAGGCTTAGGATATCTGGCATCATCATAGATACAGACAACGAGATGGTGCCAAAAGGGACTCACCATTCACTTTCTATACATGCAGGTGACATGGCAACAATAGACAAGGGGAGAAGGTGGCGGGACATTGAGCTTAGGATGTTAAAGCGATCTGTGAGCAGCGCCAACTTCATTCTAGTGGCAATAGATACGCAGGAAGCAGCCGTTGCCAAGGTGTCTGGCACACATGTTAAAGTGATCCCAAACATCTATTCCGGCCAGAGCGGTAAGCGCTATCAGACGAAAAACCCTGACATTGAGACCTACTTTGTAGACATCGCCAAGACTGTTTCTTCAGTAATTGGTGAAAATGACAAGGTCATCATATTTGGTCCAGGGGAAAGCAGACGCAGGTTCTTCAATATATTGGTGAGCAGGCAGTATGTCCTAAAAGACATGGTGCAGATTGTTGATGGCATGGATGTTGCAGGCGAGGATGGAATATTTGTATTCCTGCGCTCAGCAGCAATGAAGCAGATCATGAGCACAAGCAAGCTTGCTGAGGTGTCTTCAATGCTAGATATGGTAATGCTGATGGTGAACAGAGGGGAAGCAAAATTTGCGATGGGGATGAACGAAGTGTCAAATGCGGCTGCATTGAAGGCAATAGAGGCGGTAGTATTCTCCGATTCCATCTTCAAAACCGCAAATGAAGATGAGATAGTCAAACTACTCAATTTGATTGAAAGCTATGGAGCAAAGATGTTTGCTGTCGACTCATCGACGGATATTGGTCTGCGTGTATCGTCACTTGGCGGCATTGTGGCGGTTCTTCGCTACGCGATACATTGATTCTGCAGCGAGCCATGACAGATAGGGCTTCGATACATTGCTCATTTTAAGCTCCACTATCTCCGGCACTTCGTATGGATGAAGCCTTACAATTTCAGCCTTGAGCCTTTTTGCTGATTTTGAAGTTGTTTTGAAAAGTACAATGAATTCGTGCTGATCCTCTACTTTTCCTTGCCAAGAGTAGATTGATCGGATCTTGGTAAAATTGACACAAGCACACAACTTGGCGCTGACGACGTGGTTGGCAACATCTGCAGCCAACTCTTCGCTTGGAAACGTTGACAGGATTATGACTCCCGTACTAGCCATATTTCACATATAGCTGTTAATGCAATTAATTATTATTCCTGCACTGTTTCGCAAAGTGGGTTTGCCTTTATGACTATAAACTCCTGGTTTGCCATATTCTTTGACATTACTTTTTCAAAATCTGTCTTGGAGCACGCAACGACGATAGTTGTCTTGTCTGTGTGATATAGATCAAATGCCTGTCCTTGGTGCCGCTCTACATCGCTAATATAGTCTTTGACCTTTGTCTCAAGTGAGGACAGTAGTTCTATCCTGTCGCCTCTCATTTCATGCGGGTCAAGCGTCCATGCTATCGCCACTTTTGTTCTGCTTGCCTTAAGGTCGCGCTTTTTCAGTGTTGCCCGTATCTGGTCAATAAGAAACTTGACGTACCCATCTACACCCTTAATGCTACCGTTGACTAGATACATCAGGGGCCCTGTGCCATCAAGGGACGACCCTATTATTCGGAGGTCATATAGCCCGCTTGTAACGTCATCGATATAGATATCGGCAAATGTGCCGCGCATCAATTCACTGAGGGTATTGTTGTCAGTGGCCTTTTTGCAGATTTCAAGGATGCTGGCCATTCCAGAGTAGTGGCTCAACGTTTTTATGACATGCACCAGCTCGGCTGAATTGACATCTACAAACTTCAGCTTGCGACGCGTGTCAGGGTCGTAGAGCATCTTGGAAATATGATTGTCGTGTTTAGATTTTACCGACCCTATCAGAGTCTCAGAACTAGCTGTAGTAATAGCACTCATGGGGAGGTAATAATACGATACATCTTTCTCAACAGTCATCCCTGTCATGTGCTCTATTAGGGCAATGTTTTCATTGTTGCCACCTACTCCTGTCGGAAGCATATAGATTAGAGAGGCGCCCCGCTTGAGCGCCTTGATGGCATCCTTGAACTTTGTCATAACGTCGCTTTTGACGTCTGGGCCGACCTTCCTTATTCTGGGAGCAAAATAGACGTATGAGGCATTGCTTATCGCAATGTCAATAGGCTCTAGATCAAGGAGAGGTTCATCTTCCATAAGCGAGCTTACGTTTGGATATGTCCTTGCTATATCCGGCTTGAGCAAGATAGCCATCCTGACCGATTCATCGATTAATGAAACCTTGGAGCCGTTTATGGCTATCGAGGAAGCTATTCTATATCCTTCAGTGCTCAAACCATATACCGCAACAGAAGCGGTGTTAGTGGTAGTAGTAGAAGAAGATGTGGCACTCAAAGTGTAGAGTAAGCTCCCCCTTTCATCCCTCCGTATATACCTCACGTGGTCTACAAAAGGTTTTTCCAATGGCTTTTCAGCTACATTGTATATTTGAAGATCTGGTTTGACATTTTGACGCCAAAGCAGGTGATGTTTTTCAAGCGTGCCGTCACCTTGCTGCACAATTCGGGTCATGAGGTTCTTTGCACCTCAAGAAAATACAGAGAAGCAGTTGAACTTGCTAGAATTAAAAAGCTCGATCTTACATTCGTCGGAAGCCACGGCGGAGCTGATAGATACAATAAGCTGCTTGAAAGCGCTCGCAGGACGTACGAGCTTGCAGAAGTTGTAAAGCAATTTGGGCCAGACGTGGCTGTCACCTTTTCATCACCAGAAGGCTCACGGGTAGCTTTTGGCCTTGGAATCAGGCATATTGGTTTTAACGACTCGCCTCATGCAGAAGCTGTTGCAAAGCTTACAATACCTTTGACAAGCAAGCTATATTGCCCTTGGGTGATACCACACTCTGCATGGTCAGGTTATGGCATAGCAAGGAAGAACATTGTACACTACAGGGCGCTTGATCCAGCGGCGTGGCTCAAGCACCATGATAACGACATACCGGAAGTTATGCAGGATAAAAAGATGATCCTTCTTCGACTCGAGGAAAGCAAGGCATCATACATTGCAGACAAGAAGGTTAGTGCTACAAAAATGATCGATAGCTTTGTAGACGAATTATGGCAATCAGCTAACATTGTAGTACTCTGCAGATACGAAGACCAGATAGCAGAAGTGGAGTCACGCTATGGCGACAAGGTGCAGGTGCAAAGAGATGTAGTTGACGGCATCACCCTCATAAAATCTACACAGCTTTTTGTCGGGGCAGGCGGCACAATGACTGCCGAGGCAGCGCTCCTAGGCAAGCCTACACTATCGATAGCACCTATCCAATTTTACGTTGACAAATACCTTGTCAAATCAGGGTTAGTCAAGAGAGCAATCAACTCCAGATCGCTTGTAAGGCTTGGAATGAAAATGATCTCTGACGAACGGTACATACAGACGCAAAAGAAAAGGGCAACGCGGATCCTTGGAAGGATGGAAGACCCCACAGAGACGATAATTAATGCCTTAAGATTATAAGTATGTCCCAAATAGCTGAAGTTACGCCCGGAAGCCCGGTGGAGGAAAAAAATTTCTTTTTCCGCTGAATGTAGTGGCCAAGCATGGGGGCCTTTGGAGCCCTCGACCCCAGTTCGAATCTGGGCCGGGCTATCATAATTAACAAGCAATCAAATATTACGAGTAGTTATTGCGTGTGCTTGTGGAAAAGACCCGTTATCTTACCTGGCAGACAAAACTTACCAGTATGGGTAACGAATTCTTTATAACTAATAGTTGTGGGATGGCCGCATGTCAAACTCGTCAATCAACGAGGATTGGAATACAGCAGCATCAAGGAAAGTCACGGGAGTACTAGTAGCAGTGATACTAGTCGTATCTGCATTGTAGTTTGCAGGAATAGGGAGTTACTACAATGCATATGCGCAGGACAATAGGAATGGAATAAACAATAATAATAATAATTTAGGTGTCCAAATAACAGAGCCAACACCAGAATTAACAGCACAGTGGTGGCAATGGCTACTGTCTTTTCCAGTAGATGAGAATCCTGCCACAGATACCACGGGAGAAGATTGCAGTAAGGGTGATTTTGGCGATACCTTCTTTTTAGCGGGTACTTTGGGTGGTAAGGCAGAGAGGGAGTGTACAATCACTGAAGGTCAAGATATACTGATTCCAATAGTCACTACAATATGTGCAACGATTACAGGTGAAACTGCAGAGTCATTATTGGCACAATGTGCAGACTTTACAGAGCAAACGAGGAATCTAAAGCTCATAATAGACAGAAATCAAGTTCGAAACCTAGAAGACAATAGAGTGACAGTTGAATCGCTCTTTACAATTTCTGACCTCCCAGAAAACAATCTATTCGGATTGCCTGCTGGTTCTTCTATTGACGCAGTAGCCGATGGGTACTGGGTGCTAATAGAAAACTTGTCTGCTGGAGAACATGATATAACAGTGGTCGGAAAACAACATGGGCATTTATCATCCGGAGAAAAGTGGGACCTTAAGACAGACGTAACCTATCATCTTTCGGTCGAAGGGGAATAATATTAATAATAATAAACGAATGAATGATAGAAACAGAGAGACTTATTAGGGAAAAACTGAGAAATACAATCACATCAACGACCAGCTGTGCTTTTGTAGTAATGGAGAAAGACTGCACAAGAAGTATTGGAGAGACAGAGAGCGCTAACAGAAGGTTTAGCAGAACAGTCTAGAGGAGGAGAAAAAAAGAATGTATGCAAGTTCACAATCTTACCTTAAGTCAGGATCCCTTTTATACATAAATTTTTGATAATTTGACCTAAAAAAACCAAACAAATATTTGTGATTATTAAAGAGCGCAGGTGAGATGTCTTTAAAATGGACGGGATGTTTATAGAACATGATGAACACCAATAAGATTGAGGATATATCGGTCCACACACTAACGAAGAAGCAAAAAACAGACGTAATGATGTAAGCGTTGACGATTATTTTAGCCGCATCTTTGGCTGCTACTACTAGTGCCTCTGCTATTACATCAGTAGCATTTGCAACAGTTGCTCCACCACCACCTGCAACCTGTAATGCCGACCCAAACGTTCCACGTGAGGAAACTGCCACCATCGTTGGCACCTCGGGCGATGACAACATAGTTGGGACTCCCAATCGAGATGTTATTGCAGGTCTTGGAGGTGACGATAAGATAGTTGCACTAGATGGAAACGACGTCATTTGCACTGGCGATGGGAATGACAGAATAGATGGGGGCAACGGTGATGACCTCATCGATGCACGCGGCGGTGACGACTCTGTCTATGGTGGCGCTGGGAATGACTTCGTCCATGGCGATTCTGGTGACCTTGGAGACGATTTGGGTAATGACAACATGGTTGGTGGCGCTGGTGATGACACCTTGTTTGGAATGGAAGGTAATGACAACATGGTTGGTGGCGCTGGGAATGACCACATGAGTGGCGTATTCGGAAATGACAACATGGTT
>Ga0307406_10001464_pt1 | contig 13054 bp, 21 predicted proteins | sample 322Cmetagenome_3_FD_203706 | JGI IMG/M metagenome (GOLD analysis project Ga0307406, IMG submission 203706) | Maize rhizosphere microbial communities from greenhouse at UC Davis, California, United States - 322HYB-C-2 | ecosystem: Host-associated > Plants > Roots > Rhizosphere > Soil | place... | reverse complement strand
TGAGACACGGTCGATGTTAATAACGAGTTCTTCAAATTGCTTTGGTTCTTGTGGAGTTTGGTCACGACGTGGTCCACGGTTGTTACCACCACGCTGTCCACCACGGTTTCCACCTTGGGGCGCAGCTGCTGGTGTTGTTGCTTGTTGTACTTCAGCCATATTAGAACTCCAGTCCTTCCTTACGAGCAGCATCAGCAAGAGCTGCAAGACGCTGAGCGTACTTACGACCGTTACGGTCGAATACAATTACGGTAATCTTAGCCTTCTTAGCTTTCTTTGCAATTTCACCACCGACCCAAGCAGCTTGCTCGGTCATGGTACCAGTTTGCTTAGAACCAACGGTTGTCGCTGCAGCAATGGTGTGTTGCTTCACGTCGTCAACAAGTTGAGCGCTAATGTGCTGGTTTGAAATAGTCACAGTAAGGCGTGGGCGCTCAGCAGTTCCTGAGATCTTCGCGCGAACGCGTGCAGCACGGAGGCTACGGTTTACGAGCTTCTTATCGAGTCCGCTCATGATTACTTACCAGCCTTTCCTGCTTTTCGAAGAATAACTTCGTCAGCATATTTAATACCCTTACCCTTGTATGGTTCAGGCTTCTTAAGTGAACGGATTTCAGCTGCAGTTTGGCCAACAAGTTGCTTGTCGATACCCTTAACAGTAATTTCCATCTTGTTCACTTCAAGTTGCACACCATCGCGTGCCTTGTACTTCACTGGGTGTGAGAAACCGAGGGCCATAGTAATTTCTTGACCGCCGCCTTCAACACGGAACCCAACTCCGTTTACTTCAAGCTTCTTTTCGAAACCTTCAGTAACGCCATTTACGGCGTTGTTAAGTAGTGCGCGCTGCAAACCGTGTTGTGCGCGAGCGATACGCTCGTCGTCCTTGCGGGTTACAATCGCGTTGCCATCCTCTTGGGTAACAGTTACGTCAGAGAGATGCGGTACTACGAGCTGGCCTTTTGGACCAACAACAGTAATAGCATCATCAGCGACCGTGATTGTCACGCCTGAGGGAATTTGAATTGGTAGTTTTCCGATTCGACTCATGATGTACTTCCTTTACACACGAGTAAGGCTGTTTGTTTTTGTGCTTCGATCATCAGAACCGGTGCCATGCGCCGGCTTTAGGATTGATGATACTCGCGCAAAATCTCCCAGATTTCACTCGCAATTTATATATCTAGGTAATTGTAGCATTTTACAGATGAAAAAGCAATGCGTTACTACTGCTTGTTGAAGTACATTGAGTCTTTAAAGAACTTCCAGATATAACTAGCTGTCGTTTGAATATCGAGTGAAGTTGGTGGCACTTGTAGCCATCCATGTGGTTGATCGCTCAGTACTACTAAACGAAGTAGTGAATCATCCTGACAGTCAAGCCAGTCGTACGTCGTTACTGTTTCGGTGCTAACAGCGGGTAGTTTCGTTTCGCACTGTCGATCCTTGGCTTGTTCTTCGACGAGCAGCGGCACCGCGGGTAACTTTCGATCGACTGCTCCGGTCAATGGTACTTGCTTGTCGGATACGCTATGGAGTACAAGAAATGAAGGAGTGCGTTCTTCACGGGCACATGATTGATAATATGCCCCCGATACGCTTGCAACCGCATGAATACGATCACCAAGCTTACAGCCAGCGATTACCGCGAAGCCTCCACCGTTCGACATGCCTACGGCAAACACTTTTGTGCTATCGGTACAGTACTGAGACGGCAATGCATCAAGCACCGCACGGGTAAAATGAACGTCGTAGTCACCATCAAGCGAATACGGTGCACCTTGCCACGCCGTAAAGCCCTGATTACCTGGTATCGAGTCTGGGTACACGATAATAGCCGGCAGTATATCAAGTCCTGAATATGCCTGCATTCTATTCCCGCTTCCTTCAATACCATCAAAGCTTACTACCACTGGGTACCGCACAGACGGGTCATAATTGTGTGGTGTACGCACTTGGTAGGTCCGCACGTACCCGGCACTTTCAATCGTATACTTCGTCAATGTATTTGCTCCAGTAATCGTATACTGGCTATCGCACGTTGAGCGGTCAAAGGATTCAAGCTGTGTAGAAAGTGTAACCGCCTCTGTTTCAAGCTTACCAATTTGAACTGATAAATTCTTAATATGTATAAGAAGTGCGGAAACCGTAATGAGTGCTACGAAAAGAAGCGCGAGGGCACCTGCGATATACATCGTTAAAAGCCTGTTTGTCTTCGATTCCTTATTCATAACTGATTTAGTATAGCAAAATAAAAGAACCCCATAGCGGGGTTCTTTTAAAAACAGTCCTGTTTTAGTAAACGCTAAGAAGCAGTTCACCACCAAGGCGTTGTTTGATAGCTTCGCTACCAGTTACAACACCCTTTGAAGTACTGACAAGTACGATACCACGACCGCTCTTAACCTTAGGGATGTCGTTTGCACTTACGTACACGCGGCGTCCAGGCTTAGAAAGGCGCTTGATCTCGTTGATTGTCGAGTTCTCACCAGGTTTGTTAATTGTTACGACAAGAATATCGCGAGGTTTTGCAGCTTCTACCTTAACAGCAGAAACGTAGCCAGCCTTCTTGAGTTCTTGTGCTACAGTTACCTTCAATTTGCTTGAAGGAACAGTGATTTCATTCTTTCCAACCATCACAGCGTTACGAATACGGGTGAGGAGGTCAGCGATTGGGTCAGTTGATTGTAATGACATATATCGTCTCCTTTCCTACCAACTACTCTTAGTTACGCCAGGGATTTCTCCCTTTGATGCTTTTTCGCGGAAGTTAATACGGCTAAGGCCGAAACGGCGCATGTAGCTGTGTGGGCGTCCGTGAAGGGCGTCGCGGTTCTTCCAACGAGTTGGTGAACTGTTACGAGGAAGCTTCTGGAGACCTTCGAGGTCACCAAGTTCCTTGAGCTCAGCACGCTTTTCAGCATACTTGAGGATCATTTTCTTTCGCTTTAGGTCGCGGTGAATTGCTGATGTTTTAGCCATTAGCGTACGCCTCCTTCTTTCTCAAACGGCATCCCGAACTTTACGAGGAGCGCCTTACTTGCTTCTTTGTTACCGTTCTTTACAACAAAAGTAACTTGAAGACCGTGGACGTGCTGTGTTTCTTCGAAAGTCAGCTCTGGGAAAATTGATTGGTCGTTAATACCAAGGTTGTAGTTGCCGCCCTTGTCGAACGCTTTGCCGCTCACGCCGTGGAAGTCACGGACACGAGGAAGGCCAACGTTGATAAGACGATCGAGGAATTCGTACATACGAGCACCACGAAGTGTAACTGAAAGACCAACACGGTTCATACCAGCACGGATCTTGAAGCCTGCAATAGACTTCTTCGCCATACGGTCGATTGGTGACTGACCAGTAATCTTAGTGACTGTGTTGCGAACCACTTCGTAGTGGTGCTTGTCGTCTTTGTTCTTACCGATTCCTACGCTGATGATGATCTTTTCAAGCTTTGGTACTTCGTTGATGTTTGAAAGACCGAGTTCGGCTTGAAGTTCCTTGGCGAATGATTCGCGGTACAAGGCTTTCAGGCGAGGAGCGGTAATAGTAGTAGCTTTAGCCATTACTTGATCTCCTTACTATTTGCTTGACGTGCAACACGTGTAGTGCCGCCGTCAGCGTTCTTTACATATCCGACACGGCTTGTCTTACCAGTCTTTTCGTCAATCACAAGTGCAACCTTTGAAAGTGGAACTGGAACATGAATGTCCTTTGATCCACCGCGAGGGTTGAGCGTGCTTGGCTTAATGTGACGGTGCTTCTGGCCGATACCTTCAAGAAGTACAGCGTTCTTGCTTGCAAGAACAGCGAGTACCTTTGCAGTTGTACCCTTGTCGTCACCGCTAATGATCTTAACGGTGTCGCCCTTTTTAATACGCTTTACGGCTGGCATATTATAGTACCTCCGGTGCTAGGCTAATGATCTTGCTGTATCCAAGGTCACGAAGTTCACGAGGAACTGGACCGAAAACACGAGTACCCTTAGGGGTTTTGTCGTCGTTGATAATAACGGCAGCGTTATCGTCAAAAGCAATAGTGCTTCCATCTTTACGCTTGATCTGGTTCTTCGTACGAACAACCACAGCCTTAACAACAGACTTCTTCTTTACGTTACCAGTTGGGTTTGCATCCTTAACGGTTGCAACAATAACATCACCAACGTGAGCGTAACGACGGCCGGTACCACCGAGAACACGGATACAAAGGATTTCCTTTGCACCACTGTTATCAGCGACCTTTAGACGTGATTCTTGTTGGATCATATTACTTCTCCTCCTCAGCTTCTGCGTTTACAACTTCAGCCTTGAGTTCGATGGTACCGTGAGAACGTTCAACAACTTCTGCAAGTGTAAATGACTTGCGCTTAGAGATTGGACGAGTTTCTACAATAGTAACTCGGTCGCCTTCGTGAGCGTCGTTGTTTTCGTCGTGTGCAATATACTTACGGTTCACAGTGTACTGCTTACGATAAATTGGGTGTGTTTCACGGCTTGTAACCGTGATAACGATTGTCTTGTCAGCCTTATCAGAGGTGACAATACCGGTCAATGTCTTTGCCATATTAGTTTTCCTCCTTAAGGTCTGATGATACGGCTGCGAGTTCAGCCTGCTTAATAGCAGTATGAGCGCGAGCGATAGTTTTACGTTGTACGGTGAGGACGTGTGGATTTACCAGTTCGCCCATCTTGTGACTTCGGCGTGATTCGCGGTGGTCGTTTTGTAGTGTTACGAGCTCTTCCTTAAGTTGGTCGAGTGTTTTCACTTCAACAGCCTTCTTTGATGGAGCCTTAGCCTTAGTGGTTTTCTTTACGTCAGCCATTATGCTTGCTCCTTCACGATGAATTTAGTCTTCACAGGAAGCTTGTGAGCCGCAAGGCGCATTGCTTCACGTGCAACAACTTCGTCTACACCCTTCATTTCGAAGAGGATAGTCCCAGCCTTTACACGAGCTACGAAGAACTCTGGGTTACCTTTACCACCGCCCATCTTCACATCTTGTGGCTTACGGGTACGTGGAAGGTGTGGGAAAATACGAATCCAGATTTTACCACCACGCTTAATGTAGCGGGTCATCGCCTGACGAGCTGACTCGATTTGGCGAGAGGTAATATCGTTGTTCTGCTGCGATTGGAGCGCGTAGTCACCGAAAGCGATGTAGTTACCAGAAGTAGCTACGCCGTCGTTGCGACCTTTACGAACCTTTCGGTGTTTCATTTTCTTAGGAAGTAACATACCGATTAGCTCCTTTCACCCTTGTAGATCCATACCTTCACACCAACGATACCAGCACCAGGAAGTGCAGCACGTGCAGTGTGGAAGTCTACGTCAGCACGAAGTGTGTGTAGTGGCACAGAACCTTCGCTGATTTTCTCACGACGAGCCATTTCAGCGCTGTTCAAACGACCAGATACTTGGATACGAACACCCTTAGCACCGGCAGTCATAACGTTTTGTGCTGACATCTTAAGTGCACGGCGGAAGTTACCACGTCGCTCAAGTTGGTGAGCAATGTTTTCGGCAACGAGCTTAGCACTAAGGTCGGGACGCTTAACTTCTTCAATATTGATACGAACTGGAAGACTTGAGATCTTCTCGAGTTCGCTCTTGAGTTCGGTAACGCCCGCACCGCCACGACCGATAACAACACCAGCTTTCGCTGTGTGAATTGTTACAGTCACGAGGTTTGCAGAACGCTCGATCTCTACGCGAGCAATGGTTGGACGGCTCGCGAATCGCTTTTCAATGAGCTCACGAACACGAATGTCTTCGATAAGCAGACGAGAAAAGTCTTTCTTGTGGGCAAACCAGCGTGAATCCCAGTTCTTGTGAACTTGGAGACGGAAACTGATTGGATTAACCTTCTGTCCCATTATTTCTTCTCCTCTTTCTTCGCTGGCTTTGCAGCAGGCTTCTTAGCAACAGTCTTAGGAGCGTCCGTTACAGGAGCTTCAGAAACAGCGGCTTCAACAGTCTTTGCAGTTGCCTTCTTTGGTTTCAATTCACCAGTTACCTCTACCAAGATGTTTGAAGACTTCTTTTGGTAAGGCAATGCGCGTCCGCGGCTTGCAGGGTTGAAGCGCTTCATACGAGTACCAGTGGTAACTGAGAGTGTCTTGATAACGAGTGTTTTACCGTCAAAACCGTGGTTGTTAACAGCATTAGCCTGAGCGCTTTCGATCGCCTTGATAACAGGGCGAGCAGCACGCTTAGGTGTGTGGTTCAGGATAACGATAGCGTCAGCTACCGAACGGCCACGGACAAGACTCGCAACCAAACCAACCTTACGAGGGGTTTGATCAACGTTCTTAGCGTATGACCGTACAACTTGTACGTCAGCCATTATTTCTTATCCTTTCCACCGTGCTTGCGGAACTTACGAGTTGGGCTAAACTCACCGAGTTTGTGACCAACCATGTTTTCGCTTACAAGCACAGGAACGTGTACTTTACCGTTGTGCACAGCAATAGTACGACCTACCATGTCTGGGGTAATCGTGCTAGCACGAGCCCAAGTCTTGATGATTGTTCGGTCTTCCAGACCCAAGGCCGCCACTTTCTTAGCGAGCTTGAAGTCGATGAAAGGACCTTTTTTCAATGATCGACTCATATTACTTCTTCCTCTTCGCGTCGTGGCGCGACCTTACAATGTGACCAGCAACGTCTTTACGACGACGGGTACGGTAACCGAGTGTAAGTTGACCCCAAGGAGTACGAGGAGCCTTACCAGCACCGTGACGTCCACCGTCACCACCACCATGTGGGTGGTCTGCGGCGTTCATAACAACACCACGGACGCCTGGGCGAATACCCTTACGGCGGTTACGACCTGCTGAACCAATCTTAATGTTCTGGTGCTGAACGTTACCGACAACACCGATGGCAGCGGTAGCTTCAAGTCGGAACTTGCGAACTTCGCCAGAAGGGAGACGCACCTGTGCGTATTCACCTTCTTTAGCCATCAACTGAGCCTTCGTACCAGCTGAACGCACCATTTGGGCGCCCTTACCTGGGTGAAGTTCAATTGCGTAAATTTGGGTACCAACTGGAATGTTGGCAAGTGGCATGCGGTTTGATTGCTCGATTGGAGCTTCCGCACCACTTTTGATTACCTTGCCTACAGTCATTGAGGTATCTGCAAGGATGTAGTGGTAAAGACCATTTTGGTCTTTCACACGAGCAATACGAGCTGAACGGTTAGGGTCGTACTCGATGTGCTCAACGGTTACAACAGCACCTGCTGGAAGATTGTGGTTCATCAGACGATAGTGGCGCTTTACTCCACCACCACGGTGACGAACGGTAATACGACCGGCGTTGTTGCGACCCGCGTTTTGCTTCTTGCTCTTAGTGAGGCTCTTAAGCGGCTTACGAGTTGTAATGTCGCTTAGGTCCTGAGAAGTCATACCACGACGAGCAGGAGTTGTTGGGTTATATTGCTTTAAAGCCATTACTTCTTCTCCTCGCTAGTCTTAGTTTCTTCTGGTTGTTCGAAGAGAGCGATTGAGCTTCCTTCAGCCAATGTTGCATAGGCTTTTTTGCTGTCAGTACGCTTGGTTGTACCAGGGTAACGGTTCTTTCCACGAGAGAAACGAACTGCTTTACCTTGTTGTACGAGCGTCTTAAGCACTTTTACTTCAACACCGTATTGCGCTTCAATAGCGTCGGTGATTTCGTTTTTGTTAGCAGACAGTGGAACGTTGAAGACATATACATTCTTCAATGAAAGGCCATATGCCTTTTCTGTTGTTACAGGAGTAACGAGAATGGTTGTAAGATTCTTAGCCATATTACGCCTCCTCCTTTACCAACCAGCTCTTAAGTGTAGGAACTGATGCGGTTGAAAGTACGATGTGATCAGCATTAAGAATGTGGAACACGCTTAGGTACTTAGTGCTTACAAGAAGCACGCTTTGTAGGTTGCTTGTAGCGCGGATAATCGCAGGAGTCTTTTCGTCAACGACGATAAGAGTCTTGCGGTCAAACTTGTTGTCGCTAAGGAATTTTACAATTTCTACAGTCTTACCGGTGGTCTTAACGTCAATAACGTTAATCTTGCCGGCTTTGTCTGCAAGTGTAAGTGCCTGCTTGATAGCTTGGCGCTTAGACTGGGTTGTAATTTTCTTAGAGTAGTTTTCGTTACCACGTGGACCAAATACGATACCACCGCCACGCCAAATTGGGTTTCGGCTTGAACCGAAACGTGCGCGACCAGTACCCTTTTGCTTCCATGGCTTCTTACCACCACCACTTACTTCACCACGAGTTTTCGTGCGAGCAGCACTTGTACGGCTGTTAGCGAGGTATGCATCGTATGCAAGCTTCAGTAGTTCGTGATTCTTCACTTCTACCGCAAAGACTTCCTTAGGAAGCGTTGTCTTTGCCTGAGTTTTTACAGCTTCAGCCATTATGCCTTACCTCCGATTACAATGAGGCCCTTCTTTGGACCTGGCACTGCACCTCGTAAACCGATAAGGTTGTTGTCGACGTCGATGTAGCTAACGACCAAGTTCTTAACAGTAACTTGTTCGTGACCCATACGACCAGCCATACGCTTGCCCTTAAAGACCTTTTGAGGATACATCGAACCAATTGAACCTGGCTTACGGGTGTTACCCTTTCCACCGTGGGTTTTCTTGTGGCGTTCGAAGTTGTGCCTTTTAATAGTTCCGGCGAAACCTTTACCCTTGCTAATACCAGTAGCGTCAACTACATCGCCTAGCTCGAATGCGGTTACGTCGATTGTGCTTCCGACCGTCAGTTCTTCTGACGTGTCTTCAACGCGAAACTCACGAATGTGCTTCGGAGTTACGTTGGCTGCCTTAAGGTGTCCAGCCACGGCCTTGCTCAGGTTCTTACCCTCTTCAAATCCTACTTGGACAGCGTTGTAACCGTCGGTTTCGACGGTTTTTACCTGAGTCACTGTCACAGGACCAGCTTGAATCAAGGTGACCGGAATCGCCTTTCCATCTTCGCTGATGATTTGGGTCATACCAATTTTGGTACCGAGAAGTGCTTTCATGCTCTTCATTCTCCCACTTAAAATTCTTGGTGGCTGGCAGTATCCTTCGATTCGCCCCTGTTAGGGACATATCTGCTGGACTTACCAATTCACCAAGAATCGTCTGTTATTTCTTATAGTAAAGTTACCTATCTGACTTTAGCACAATTGACCCCGTGCGTCAAGATCTGTACCCCTATGGAAGCGTCAGTGTAACTGGAAGCGTTTGATTTGTCGTATTTCCATTGCCAAGTTGACTGTTGTCGTTGTATCCCCAGCAGTGAGCCGAGTTGTCAGTCGCAATAGCACAGGTATGTCCACCGCCGGCAGATATCGCTTTAATAGTTTTTCCATTCAGCGCGCCCGATGTAGTAACCGCCACAGGACTCGTTCGCTGAGTATTTGTTCCGTCGCCAATTTGTCCGAGGGAATTATCTCCCCAACAGTAGACGGCTCCATCGGCGAGTGCACAGGTATGTGATCCGCCAAGTGCCACCGCACTGATAGTTTTGCCGCTAAGCACACCACTTGTACTAACCGCTACGGGCGTGCTGCGCTGGGTGGTTGTTCCATCGCCGAGTTGCCCTACGTTGTTTGCGCCCCAGCAATAAAGCGAACCATCGGCAATTACACAGACATGAGATCCCCAAGGAGCAGTGGCAATTGCAGTTGCCGTTTTTCCATTAAGTACGCCGCTTGTGTTGACTGCAACAGGGCTGTTTCGCTGGGTACTTGTTCCATCGCCCAGATTACTCGATGAGTTATAGCCCCAACAGTATGGTTTACCGTCGGCGAGCGCGCAGGCGTGCCGGAATCCTTCGGCACTCACTGCAGTGACCGTCTTGCCGCTGAGAGCACCCGTGCTATCTACTTCAACAGGGAGTACCTGAGTACCGCCTGTCCCGTCGCCGAGTTGCCCAGAGGTACCTTGTCCCCAACAATATACTTTGCCATCGCCTACCACACAGGCTTTGTGCGGCCCTACTGAGATCGTTCGTAGCGTTTTGCCATTCAACACACCACTTGTCGTCACTGGTATTGGCGTATAAGAGCCGACTGTTGTACCGTTACCCATTTGTCCTGAATCACCGTTACCCCAACAATACGGGGCGCCACTCGCCAGTGCACAGCTAAAGAATCCGCCCATAGCAACTTCCTGTACTGTTTTTCCGGCTAGGCTCCCAGAGCTCGCAATATTCACCGCCGTTGTGGCGTTTGCAGTAAGGCCATTCCCTATTTGTCCAAACGCGTTCCATCCCCAGCAGAGTACTTGGCTGCCACGAATGACACAGGTATGGCGATCTCCCGAGCTGATTGTCTTTAAGGGAATGATGTTAGCTAAAATTCCGTCACCCGTAACCGCAACTTCGCCCTCACAAACGCCCGTTGTTGGTGTGAGTAGATTATTAGAGGTGACGTACGAAATACCCCGGTATACCGCAGCTAGACAGAACGCAGTACCGTTTGATGAACGATTATAGGTGTACGTCGAACCACTTACCGATGGCGCTGAAGTTACGCCAGCGTCGCCGAGCGCGGTTGGAAATGTCTCAGAGCTAGAAGTTGTTTTATACGTCGAGAGCTTTTTTGACGCCTGAGAGAGGTCAGATAAAATTGCTGCCGTATTCGCACGGTTCGCAATACCGTTATATGCCACGATGGTAATGGCAGCAAGCACAGCGATAACAATAATTACGATGAGCAGCTCAACAATAGTAAAGCCTGGTTTTGCATGGAACAAAGCCGATTTGTTGTGTTTGCGAATCATAGAGTACTCATAGTGTACGTAATTTATAGGGTGTTTACAATAAATGCTTGTGTTTATATTCATAATTGGGCATACTCTAGGTAGAAACGTATAATTTATGCAATTTAATAAAGGGCATCACGATGGCTACAGCTAAAAAAACTGCGTCAAAAAAGACTACTTCTCGTACTACTAAGACGAAAGCAGCACCGGTAAAGAAGGCACCGGTAAAGAAAGCTTCGGTGAAAAAGAAGACTACTTCAAAGCGAGCTTCCGCAAAAGCGACTGAAATGCGCTCATTCCACATTTCTCGTGACACTTCGAACTTCAAATCATTCCAAATTACACGTCAAACTGTCTACTGGATTATCTTGCTTGCATTTATTATCTTCGTACAGCTTTGGATCCTTAAACTTCAAATTGAAGTTACGACTCTTATCGAAGCGCAGCAACAAGAGCTCATTAACCTCTAGAAGCAATCGCACAATAAAAATAACCCCTCACGAGGGGTTATTTTAGTACCGCAGTAGATTACATACGGATTTCTGCGTCAACACCAGCTGGAAGGCTGAGGTTCTGCAGGCTGTCGATAGTCTTTGGTGTCGCACCTGTAATGTCGATAAGACGCTTGTGCACACGCATTTCAAATGTCTCTCCACCCTTCTTGTACACGTGTGGTGACTTCACGACTGTGAATGTACTACGACGAGTTGGAAGTGGCACTGGACCAGCTATTGAAGCGCCGGTGCGAAGTGCTGTGTCGATAATTTGCTTTGCTGATTGGTCGATAACCTTGTGGTCGTATGCCTTAAGGCGGATACGAATTCGTAGACCTTCTTGTTCTGCCATGTGGAAGAAACCTTTCTCTGCTCGTAACGCTGAGCTGCGACTCCGTAACCTCTGCTCGAATCGTATCCTCGTGGCGTACGTCTGACCGAGTTCTCGGGGTAATTAATAATACTTAGTTACTTTACCAGAAATGCCACGGCGGCGCAACTAGCTTTAACGGTTAAAATATGCCATAATATACTTAGCCTTGTCTTTGTCTATAGAAGGGACTTTCATGGGCGACGTACCACAACCGGGAAGGTGGTTTATTCCCAAGATGATAGTAGTCATCCTCATAGGAGCTGTTATCATTGGTGGCTTCTGCTACGCGCTGGCGCAAGGGCTCGGAACACTCCCCGCCTTCAACGACCAGAAAAGGATCCAGGTTTGCGACTTCAGCGACCCTGACGATCTGATAATCGTTGTCATCCGCGAGGACGACTTCAACTCCAACGTGTACTCGAAGAACCTGGACGACTGCAAGTAGTCTGCACTGGTGCTACGAGCACACATTCACCCGCAACCCCGTCGAAGACAAGCAGTCCTCCAGGGCTGCGGGTCTTCGCTTTTAGAGGCTAGTAACTACCTCCGGAAATATTCCAATACTGTTCGAGGGTTTTAATACCTTTTTTCTGCATGTCAGTTGCAACGTCGACGCCAACATAGCGGTAATGCCACTCTTCTGCTTTGTACCCTGTAATTGCCTCATACCCGGCATAATATCGTTGAATAAACCCAAAGCGCGAGGCATGTTCTTGAAGCCATACATACTGAGAGGTGGAACCGAAACAGTCGAGTGTGCAGCCACCCGCTGCTACATCAAATGCGAGCCCTGTTTGGTGCTCACTATAGCCAGGTCGTGCACTATAGGTATCCGCACCGTCTTGCCCACTTACCGATACCCAATAGTTATAGGTAGCAATTTGTGTTGTATACGAGCGGTAGCTACTGGTGACAGAAAATGGCTGGCCTGCGGCTGCCGCTGCTGCATGCATCTGATTAAACGCCTGTGCTGCTTTTGCGCTCAGCGTTGCGCCATTTGTCGTCGTAAGATCTGTTGGTGCATATGTTAAGGGTTGAATGCAGTGCTTTTTATTCACTACAACGTCGATAGAAGCGGGGTTATTGTGCGTTTTCGATGCATTACATGACTTAGGGTCAATTGTCGCCGCGGTCGAACCATCACTCGTCTTTGCCTGTTCGGCTGCGTCTTTTGCCGCTGCCTCTTGCTTTGCCTTTGCTTCAGCTTCTTTGCGTGCTTCAATTATGGCAATTTGTTTGTCTGACTCCTCTATAAATTTTTGAGTAGCGGCATTTGTCTGTGCGATGTGCTGATTAGTGGTGTACGCATACCACACAAGATACCCACACATACCAATAATCGCGAGTAGTATCACGGAAATTGAAATAGCATGCCGCTTACTATACGTACCTACTCGATGCTTTTTCACACTTTTCATATCTTTATTCATTATAAGCTTT
>Ga0307406_10001463_pt1 | contig 13061 bp, 13 predicted proteins | sample 322Cmetagenome_3_FD_203706 | JGI IMG/M metagenome (GOLD analysis project Ga0307406, IMG submission 203706) | Maize rhizosphere microbial communities from greenhouse at UC Davis, California, United States - 322HYB-C-2 | ecosystem: Host-associated > Plants > Roots > Rhizosphere > Soil | place... | reverse complement strand
GAACCGGCTCCGCGAGGGCGTGATCGCGGCCTCACGCCCCGCAAAGCGCACGATCCGGCGGAATTTGGCGCACGCCATCAGCGTCGGCGCCGTGCAGGCCGAAGCGTGCAGCAGGCCTTCGCGCATACGCGACAACTCCTCGATACGACGGCCGATCTCGTCCGCCCGCACTCTCAGCCGCGCCTTGTCGATGACCGGCTCAGGCGCGCCCCCCAGCATGGCCGCGATCTCGTCCAGCGAGAAGCCGGACGCCCGGCCCAACGCGATCAGGGACAAGCGCTCCAGCACCTCCGGATCGAACAGGCGCTTGAGCCCCCGGCGCCCCGTCGACGCGATCAGCCCCCGCTCCTCGTAGTAGCGAAGCGCCGAGGCGCGCACCCCGGAACGGCGGGACAATTCGGCGATGTCGATGTCGCGCACTCTTGACCTCAAGTCGGCTTGAACTTGCAGGATGGGCTCGCGGTCCCCTCGCCGCAACCGTGATGGAGACCGAGATGACCGAACCCGCCCGCCCCGGCGTTCCCGACCAAGGCTACTGGAGCCGATCGGGCGGCTCCGCCTGGGCCGACCTCCAGACCCTGATGGACCGACTGTACCAGCCGATCGGCGAGGCGGTCGCGGACCGGGCCGATCCGCCCGTGGGCGCGCGCGTGCTGGACGTCGGCTGCGGGGCGGGCGCGACGACCCTGGACCTGGCCCGCCGCGTGGGTCCGGCGGGAGGCTGCACTGGCGTCGACATCTCCGCGCCGCTGCTGGAGGCGGCCCGGCGCCGGGTCGCGACAGCCGCCAACGTCGATTTCATCGAGGCTGACGCGCAGACGCATGACTTCGGCGAGGCGACGTTCGACGCCGTGACGTCACGGTTCGGGGTGATGTTCTTCACCGATCCGGACGCCGCCTTCGCCAATCTGAGGCGGGCCACCAAGCCCGGGGGCCGGTTGGCCTTCGCCTGCTGGCGTTCGGTCGCCGAGAACGCCCTGACCCAGATCCCGCTGGAGGCCGCCACGCCCTTCCTGCCCGACCTGCCCCCGTCGCCGCCCGCGGACGCGCCGGGCCGGTTCGCCTTCGCCGACCCCGAACGGGTGAACGGCATCCTGCGGCGCAGCGGCTGGACGGACATTGAGATCACGCCGCTGGACACGCCCACGCCCCTGAGCCTGGACGAGATGCTGGACCTCGGGCTGAAGTTCGGCGTGCTGGGGACGGCCCTGCCGCAACAGGACGAGGCGATGCAGGCGCGGGTGCGCGAAGCGGTGACCGACCGGCTGAGCGCGCACCTCCGGGACGGGATCATTCCGATGAGCGCCGCCTGCTGGCTGGTCTCCGCCCGGCGCTGAAGGCCGCTGGCGGCGGCCGCCGCGCCGTGCGACATCCACGGCATGACCCATAAGGCCCTGTTCTCCCGCGCCCTGTCCCTGGATCCGGAGCGCCTGCATTTCGCCGCCCACAGCCACCACCTGTGGCCCGACGCCAGCTTCGACGGCCAGGTGCGGGCCTGGGTCGAGGCCAACCGGTTCGCCGACCGCAAATGGGATCTGGTTTTCGGCGACGTCGTACCCGAGGCGCAGAAGCACATCGCGAAGGAGCTGAACCTGCCCTCGCCGGACAGCGTCGTCTTCGCGACCAATACCCATGAGTTCCTGCTGCGCATCGTCTCCGGGATCGAGACCAAGCCCGTGCGCATCCTGTCGACCGACGGCGAATTCCACTCGTTCCGCCGTCAGGGCGAACGCTGGGAGGAGGCGGGCGAGGCGGTCATCACCCGCGTGCCCCTGCATCCGTTCGACACCTTCGAAGACCGCTTTACGGAGGCCGCACGAGGCGGCGGTTTCGACCTGATCGTGATCAGCCAGGTCTTCTTCCGCACCGGACAGGTGTTCGGCGGCGTCGAGGCCCTGGCCGGGCTGGCGAAGCCGGAGGGGCCCTGGGTGGTCATCGACGGCTACCACGGCTTCATGGCGATCCCGACCGACCTGTCGGCGGTGGCGGACCGCGTCTTCTATGTCGCCGGGGGCTACAAATACGCCATGTCGGGCGAGGGCGCGGGCTTCCTGCATGCGCCCGACGGCTTCTGCCCCCGTCCGGTGATCACCGGCTGGTTCGCCGAGTTCGGCAATCTGACCGGACCGCCGGAAGGCGTTCAGTACCGCGAGGACGCGGGCCGTTTCTGGGGCGCCACCATGGAGGCCACGCCCCTGTACCGCTTCAACGGCGTGCGTCGAATGCTGGACGAGGCCGGACTGAGCACCGCGGATGTCGCCGCACACGCGCGCGGGCTGATGACGCGGTTCCAGAACGCCGTACAGGCGGGCGAGGCCGGGCGGCTGGACAGGGCCGAGCTGATCAATCCGGTCGCCGGCGATGCGCCGCGCGCCCGCTTCCTGGCCTTCCGTCACACGGACGCGCAGGACTGGCGCAAGCGACTGCTGGACGCCCATGTCGTCACCGACGTGCGGGACGACGTGATCCGCTTCGGCTTCGGCCTGTATCAGGACGAAGCCGACGTGGAGCGGCTCATCGCGGTCTGCAAACGGGTGCTGTGAGCCCCGAGGGCTCTACCAGTCTCCAAGCCCGGGGCAGTTGCCGATGGGCGTGGCGATTTCGTAGGGCGAGAATTCGCCGGTCACCAGCGGGGTCATGATGGTGGTGTTGCTCAGGCAGTATTGCCGGTAGCCGCCCACCACCTCGGTGTAGGTCGCGTCGCTGTAGAAGACGACGTCGTAGTAGATGTTGGTCGTCTTGGCCGAAGCCACACCGGCAATGGCTGCGGCGACGACGGCAGCGCCCAGAATGGTGCCGATCTTCATGGAGTCCTCCCTTTTCACGACCGCGCCCGCGCGCGGACGAAAGCAGGCTAGCGCGAAAGCGCCGCTATCTGGGCGTGTTTATTGATTTAGGCTCTCAACTTAAAGTGAGGCCGCCTCAGTAGAAGGTGGTGTCTTCCTGCTGACGGGGCTCGGGCGCCTTGCGCGGGGCCGGAGCCTGGGTCGGACGCGCCGGAGCCGGGGTCGCCCCCGGCGTTCCCGGCTGGGCGGCGCCGGGCTGGGCCGGGGGCTGACCGGGAACGGGCGTCACCTGCGGCAGGGTCGGATACGGCAGGCTCTGCGGCGCGGGCCCGCCGTCGGGATAGGGCAGCGGCGCCTGGCCGTCCGCCGCAGGCGCCACGGGCGCGATCCGGTCCGGAGCGTCCAGATCATCACGGATGAAGGCCCAGGAACGGGCGTCGGAACAGGCGCAGGCCTTCATGAAGCCCTCGCGGTCGCGCCAGATGATCAGCGGATAGCGGGTCTGCAGCCCGGCCTCGCTCAGATTGCGGCTCAGCTGACCGACGAAGTCGCGGCCGGCGTCGACCACCGCCCCCCGGGCCAGGTTGCCGTCCGCCGACGGTATGCCCGCAGCCGTCCAGTTGTTCACCGGCGTGGCGGTCCAGCGCTGATACAGGACCCAGTCGCGGGTCAGCCACAGCTCGGCCACCGTGGCGCGCTCGGCGGCCGTGGACTGCTGCAGCCCCTCGCGGTCGCCGCGCGCGAACACGAGGATGCGCATCTCGACCCCGGCGGCGCGCAGTTTGGGCCCCTCCTCGCGCTCGAACCGCTGCATGGCGGCGCTGTCACGATAGCCGATGACGTACAGGGCCTGACCGCCGCCGCCCGCCGAGATCCACGAGCTTTCATCCAGCAGGCGCTGGATCTCGACCTGGTTGCGGGTGACCGTCACCGGCTGGAAGCGGGCGTAGAAATTCCAGTAGGCCCAGTAGCCGCCGCCCGCGAGGGCGAGGCCGATCACGGCGGCGAGGGCGGACCAGACGAAAAAGCGACGCATGCGGGGGAGCGCTCCAGCTTCACAGTGCGTGGAGGTTAACGCCTAACATCGAAATGCGCTGCCGCGAACGCCCTATCGGCGAACGGATCAGACTTCGCGCATGGCCGAGGCGCTCCAACGGGCGATGAGCTTGCCCTCCAGTTCAGCGCCGAGCCGGTTGTAGAAGCGCTGGGCGCCGTGGTTGTCGGCGGCGACCTCCCATCGACCCGACAGGCCGTCCCTGGCCGCCTCGGCGGCGAAAGCCCGCATCAGGGCCTCGCCGACGCCGGAGCCGCGCGCCTCCTCGACCACGAACAGATCGTCGAGATTCAGATAGTCCTCGCCGCGCCAGATGCTGTAAGCGCGGGTCCAGGACACATAGCCGACCGGACGGCCTTCCAGCTCGGCCAGAAGGAAGGCCGCGCGGGGCGGCTGGGCGGACAGAGCGTGCGCCAGGCTGGCGGGCGTCACCGCCACGAAGGCGGTCAAACCCTCGTGCTCGGCCAGCCCCAGCATCAGCCGGTGCAGGATGTCGGCGTCGGCGGCGGACGCCGACCGGACGACGACGCCCACCCCCTCAGCCCATGGTCGGGATGACGAAGGAGCTGTCGGCGTGCTCCAGCTCCGAGTCGGGCCAGCGGGCGGTGATGGTCTTGACCTTGGTCCAGAACTTCACGCCTTCCATACCGTGCTGGTTGGTGTCGCCGAAAGCCGAGCGCTTCCAGCCGCCGAAGGTGTGGTAGGCGACCGGCACCGGGATCGGCACGTTGATGCCGACCATGCCGACGTTGACGCGGGCGGCGAAGTCACGGGCCGCGCGACCGTTCTGGGTAAAGATGGCGACGCCGTTGCCGTACTGGTGCTTGGACGGCAGCGACAGGGCCTCCTCGAAGCTGGCGGCGCGCATGATCTGCAGCACCGGGCCGAAAATCTCCTCCTTGTAGGATTCCATGTCGGCCGTGACGTGGTCGAACAGCGACGGGCCGACGAAATAGCCGTTCTCGTGGCCCTGCAGGGTGAAGCCGCGGCCGTCGACGACCAGTTCGGCGCCGTCCTTGACGCCCTGGTCGATCCAGCCCTCGACGCGCGCCTTGTGCGCGGCGGTGACGACCGGGCCGTAGTGGGCGCCGGCGTCGGTCGAGACGCCGACCCGCAGGGTGTCGATCTCGGCGACCATGCGCTCGCGCAATTCGTCGGCGGTCTTCTTGCCGACCGGCACCACGACCGGCAGGGCCATGCAGCGCTCGCCCGCGCTGCCGAAGGCCGCGCCGGACAGGTCCTTGACGACCTGGTCCATGTCGGCGTCGGGCAGGACGATGCCGTGGTTCTTGGCGCCGCCCATGGCCTGGACGCGTTTCCCGTGCTGGGCGCCCATCTGGTAGACGTAGTGGGCGATGTCGGACGAGCCGACGAAGCTGACGGCATGGATCAGCGGGTGGGTCAGGATGGCGTCGACGGCGGTCTTGTCGCCATGCACGACGTTCAGGACGCCGGCGGGGGCGCCCGCCTCCATCATCAGCTCGGCCAGACGGACCGGCAGGGACGGATCACGCTCGGACGGCTTCAGCACGAAGGTGTTGCCGACCGCGATGGCGACGCCGAACATCCACATCGGGATCATGCCGGGGAAGTTGAACGGGGTGATGCCCGAGACCACGCCCAGCGGCTGGCGCATCGAATAGACGTCGATGCCGGGGCCGGCGCCCCAGGTGTACTCGCCCTTCAGCACGTGCGGGATGCCGCAGGCGAACTCGATCACTTCCAGGCCGCGCTGGATGTCACCCTTGGAGTCGGCGATCACCTTGCCGTGTTCCGACGACAGCAGTTCCGCCAGCTCGTTCATGTTGGCCTCGACCAGGCGCTTGAACTCGAACATCACGCGGGCGCGGCGTTGCGGATTGGTCGAGGACCAGCCGTCGAAGGCGGCCTGGGCGGCCTGCACGGCGCGATCGACCTCGCCGGTCGTGGCCAGCTGGACGCGGGCCTGGACCTCGCCGGTGTTCGGATTGAACACGTCGCCGAAGCGACCCGAGGCGCCGACGAACGACGCGCCGCCGATGAAGTGATTGATGTCACGCATGATGTGGGCGTTCCCTGAACCGGAGGCTTGTTCTTATGGGCGGCGGTTTAGCCGCTGCCGCGAGGGAAAACCAGCCGCGCACGCCGGTGCGGGCATTGCGAAACGGTAACTGTCAGACGGTGCGGGTCTGTGATCCAAAAAAGCTCTACCCCGCGCGAGATGCCGTCCGGGAGCCGCCGATGGAGACCGCCATGGAAGACGGACGTTCCCTGGAACAACGCCTGAAGAGTCTTGAACGGCGCAATCGCCTGTTGACCGCGGGACTGGTCGCGACCGCGGCCATGGGCCTGATCGCCGCGGCGTCCGCCAGTGCGAACGGCGACCGATCGTCCCAAGTCTTCGACAAGATCGTCGCCCGCGAGATCGTCGTCGTCGACGCCAACGGCCGCGAGAGGGTGGTGATCGCCGCGCCCCTGCCCGAACCGCGTCTGGCCGGGGCGCTCAGCAAGCGCGGCGATGTTCTGTCCGGCATCCTGTTGTTCGATGGCGAGGGGAACGAGCGGGGCGGCTATGTCACCGGCGACGATCCGTCGACCGGGATATCCCTGACGCTGGACGAGATCGGCCGGATGGCCGTGTCGCTCTGGGCCGGCGAGCGCGGATCGTCCGGCCTTCGGTTCGGCAACCAAGACGGCAACTCCGTCGATCTGCAGGTTAATCCGGCCGGAACCTTCCTGACGCTTCGGGAGAAGGGGCAGATCACCGCCGTGTTGCCGGAGTCCGCGACCCCGCCGCCTCCGGCGCCGACGGGAACGCCGCAATGACCCTCCGCTGTCTGAAACCGGCGGCCTTGGCCGGTCTCGCCCTTCTGGCCGTCGGCGTCGGTCCGATGCGGGCGCAGGACGCCAGCGAAGCGATCCGCGCCGTCGGCGACCCCATCGGCCTGAGCCAGCCTCGGGCGGTGACATCCCTGGACATCGACCCTCGCGGCGAGACGCTGGCGGCGAGCGGGCTCGACGGCGCGGTGCGCCTCTGGTCGCTGGCGACCGGCGCCGCCGGGCCGGTGTTCCCGATCCATGACGGGGACGCGGCCGCCGTGCGCTTCACCGCCGATGGTCGGCGCATCCTCTCGACCGGCGCGGACGGTCAGGTCGCTCTGCTGGACGTCGGCGCCGGAACGCGCGTCCGGACCTGGCGCTTTCCGACCTGGTGCCTCGGACTGACCGTGGTCGACGCGGACACCGCCGCCGTGGGCTGCGCCGACCTGAAAATCCGAATCCTGAACCTGGGCGCCGACCGGATCGTGCGCGAAATCCAGGCTCCCGGAGATCTGCAGTACCAGTACGTCATCTCGCTTTCGGCCTCACCGGACGGCCGACTGCTGGCCTCGAACAACCCGCTCACCCTCTACGAGGTAGAAACCGGCGAACAGCGGGCCAGCGTGCCCAGCTTCGCGCAGCGGATAACGTTCTCACCCGACGGCCGGAGCCTTCTGGGCGGCAGTATGAAGGCTGGGGCTTCGGTGGTGTCGGTCCATCCGCTTCAGGCCCGCGCGCGCCTCGTCACGGACGTGGAACAGCAGGTTCAGACCCCGTCCGGGCGTCAGACCGTTCGGCAAGGGATGCCTATCTACGGCGTCGCCTGGTCGCCTGACGGGCGCTTCTTCGCGACCGGAGGCCTGGACCGGCTGGTGCGCATCTGGCGCATGGAGGACGGCGCCGAACCCGTCGAAGTCGCGCGTCTTGAGGGCCATGAGAGCGCGATCTCCGCCCTGGCCTGGCACGGCGACCATCTGGTCAGCGGCGATCTGGGCGGCCACATCCGGATCTGGCGCCTGGCGAGCAGGTCCTGAAACCTTATCCCCTCAGACCGCCGCGTCGAACAGGGCGTCGCGGGCGACGTCGGCCTTGAGCATGGGGAAGAAATGGGTGCCGCCGTGCACCGTCTCGACCGTCACCCTGGGCAGGCCCGGCGGGCTGCGCGTGGGGAAGCAGGTCGAGCCGGCCTCGGCGCGCAGAATGCGGACCGGTCGGTCGACCCGCTCCAGCGCCCGCCACGGATCGTGCGACTGGGCCGCATAGTTGGAAGCTTCCCATTCCGGCGCGCAGGCCAGGGCGAAACCCTCGGGCGTCTCGATCAGACCATCAGCCAGATAGTCGGCGACCATCATTTCGGGCCAGCCGCGGAAGGCCCCCCGGCCCGAATAGGCGGCGAGCGCCTGCTCCCGGCTGTCGAATACGGCGCGGCGCTTGAGGGCGTTCTTCACCAGCGGGATGCGCGAGGCCAGGCGATCGAACAGGGGCAGCTGGAACAGGGCCACGGTGACGCGGCCCCAGATCACGGGATCCATCAGCACCAGCTTCGACACCCGCTCGGGGCGTTCGGCGGCGGCCAGCAGGGCCGCGGTGCCGCCCATGGAGTGCCCGGCCAGCACCACCGGCGGGCCGTCCAGCGCATCCAGCAGGGCGACCAGGTCGTCCCGGTGATCGCTCCAGCCGCGCCGCCCCTGCCGTTCCGTCGGCAGGGTGGTGCGCCCGTGGCCGCGCAGGTCCGGGGCCCAGATGCGCAGCGTCCCGGACAGAGGCGCCAGCAGGGTGCGGTAGGTCATGGCGTTGAAGCCGTTGGCGTGAACGAAGACCAGGTCCACGGGTCGCTTCGGGTCGCCGAAATCGAGGACCGACATTTCGCCCGCGCCCCACCGGTTGTCGACCGGCAGGCTCAGGCGACGGGGCGGGGAGAGCCGGATCGCATCCATGCGGCAGAGATAGAGACCCGGGAGCCCGTTTTCCAGAGAAACCGGCTTGAAACGGACGTCAGCCAGCGACGCGGCAGGCCGGGCACCGACCGTGGGCCTCGATCGTCGTGCGCTCGATGTCGTAGCCGGCGGCGCCCGCGGCCCGGTCTAGCCCCTCGGCGACCGTTGCGGAGACCTCCTCGGTCGCGCCGCAGCAGTCGCAGATCAGGAAGGCCGCCGCATGGTCCGCCGAGCCCGAGGAGCAGGCGACATAGGCGCTGATCGAGGCGATGCGGTGGGCCAGGCCCTTGCGCTCGAGGAACTCCAGCGCGCGATAGACGGTGGGCGGCTTAGCCGGCTGACCGTCCTCGCCGAAGCGCGCGATCAGGTCATAGGCCTTCACCGGCTCGCCCGCCGCCAGAAGCAGTTCCAGCACCCGCAGGCGGGCCGCGGTCATGCGCTCGCCCTCGCCCGTCAGCCGCGCGTCCGCGGCGGCCAGGGCCAGGGCCACGGTCGAGGCGGACGGCGGACCGTCGTGATGATGGTGATGGCAGGTGTCGCCCATGACTGAGAGCTAATCCTTCCCCCGCCCCGCCGCAACCGCATCCCGCTTGACTTCGTGTGATGTTATCTCATAACACTCATAGCATCCTCCCCGTACGAGTCCTCTCCATGACCCTCGCCGCCGTGTCCCGCGCCGCCCTCCTGACCGCCCTCGGCTGGAGCGCTCTGGCCGGCGTCGCCTCCGCCCAGAGCGGGCCTTCGGCGCCCCGGCAACCGGTGGCGGAGCTGGACGAGGTGGTCGTGACCGGAGCGCCCTTCGGCATCAGCCAGCGGGCCACGACTATCGCCACCACCGTCCTGACCGAGGAACAACTGGCCCAGGCGCCGGCCGCCTCGCTGGGCGATCTGGTCAACGGCCTGCCGGGCGTGCGCTCGACCGATTTCGCGCCGGGCGCCAGCCGCCCTGTGATCCGCGGCCTGTCGGGCCCGCGCGTGCAGGTGCTGACCAACGGCATCGGCCTGATCGACGCCAGTTCGGTCTCGCCCGACCATCAGGTCGCCACCGATCCGGCCGAAGCCAATCGCATCGAGATCGTGCGCGGCCCGGCGACCCTGGCCTACGGCGGCACCGCCATCGGCGGAGTGGTCAATGTGCTGGACGGCCGTATCCCGGACGCCCTGCCCGACGGCGTGGACGGCATGGTCTCGACCCAGGCCTCCAGCGTCGATGACGGCTGGTCGGCTTCGGGCCGCGCCACCTTCGCGCTCGGCCCCGTCGCCGTGAACCTGGAGGGCGTCAAGAAGGACGCCTCCGACTACGACATCCCCTCTCCCGCCATCTCGCAGCGTCTGGCCGACGCCGAGGGCGTCGCGCGCGGCGACGGCGGCACGCAGCCGAACAGCTTCTCGCAGCTGGAGAGCTGGGGCCTGGGCGCCTCCTACATCGGATCGCGCGGCTATATCGGCGCGTCGTACAAGGACCTGTCCTCGACCTACGGCACCGTGGCCGAGCCGGACGTCTTTATCGAGCTGAAGCAGACCCGCGAGGACGTGCGCGGCGAGCTGCGCTTCGACAGCGGCCCGTTCCAGGCGGTGCGCGGCTCGGCCGGCCACGCCGAATACACCCACACCGAGTTCGAGGGTCCGGGCGAACCGGGCACCATCTTCAACTCCGACGGCCAGGAAGGCCGGATCGACCTGGTCCAGCGCACCCGCGACGGCTGGAACGGCGCGGTCGGGGTGCAGGCCCTGTCGCGCACCTTCGAGGCCATCGGCGACGAGGCCTTCGTCCCGTCCAGCAAGATCGAGGAGACCGGGATCTACACGGTCCAGCGCCTGGACCGCGACGGCTGGGGCCTGGAGGGCGGCCTGCGCTATGACCGGCGCAGCCTCGCCGCCAACCCGCTGAACGGCGACCCGCGCGTCGACCGCAGCTTCGACAACTGGTCCGGATCGGCGGCGGTCTTCATCCGCCCGACCCATGACCTCTTCCTGGGCCTCAGCCTGGCGCACAACGAACGCGCACCGTCCGAGGTCGAGCTGTTCGCCGACGGCCTGCACATCGCCACCGCCGTCTATGAGACCGGCGACCCGACGCTGGACAACGAGAAGGTCTCCACCATCGAGGGGACCGTCCACTATGACGCCGGCAAGTTCCGCGGCGACCTGCACGTCTATGCGTCCAAGTACGACGGCTTCATCGACGAGCGCGACACCGGAGCCACCTTCATCGACGACGGCGAGGAATTCCCGATCTTCCAATTCGTCCAGACCGGCGCGAAATTCCGCGGCTTCGAGGCCGAGGCCGAGTACGAGCTGTGGAACTCGGGCGACCGGGCGCTGTCGCTGCAAGGCGCCGCCGACTATGTGCACGCCGAGACCGACGTCGGCCCCGCCGCGCGCATCCCGCCGTACAGCGTGACCGGCCGCCTGGCCTGGACCTCGACCCCGTTCGACGCGACCTTCGAGGTCCGCCACGTGGGCGAGCAGGATCGTCTGGCCGACTACGAGCTGGGCACCGATGGCTACACCCTGGTCAACCTGTCAGGCGTCTGGCGGCCGTTCAGCGACCGCAAGGTCTCGATCTTCGCCGAGGGTCGCAACTTGACGGACGAGGAGGCCCGCGAGCACGTCAGCTTCCTGAAGGACATCGCGCCCCTGCCCGGCCGAAACCTCCGCGTGGGGGTGAGCTACAGCTTCTAGACGAACCTGGAAGGCGAGCCGGTTTGCCGGTCTCCCATCTCTGGGCTAGAAGGCCCGCCTTCCTCTTTTTTCCAGAGCTGATCGCGTCCATGACCGACACCACCGCCCAGACCGCCGGCCTGTCCGGAAACGTCCTCTTCTACAGCCAGCCCGAACCCCTGTCGGTCGAGGCGCACGGCACGCTGGGCGTCGACCCGGTCGACAGGCCCTACGCCTTCACCGCCGTCACCAATCTGGTGCCACTGACCGTGACCGAGTTCGCGCCGGCCGCCCTGTCCTATCCGGTCATCTTCGTCGGCGAGGCTAAGCAGCCCGTCGCCGTGATGGGCCTGCGCCCGGGCGAAAACCTGTACGTCAGCGAAGAGGGCGACTTCCGTCCCGAGGCCTACATCCCGGCCTATGTGCGCCGCTATCCGTTCGTCTTCGCCAACGACGACGCCCAGAAGCGCCTGATCCTGTGCGTCGATCGCGCCGCCCCCTTCCTCAAGGAAGCCGGCCAGACCCCGCTGTTCGTCGATGGCCAGCCGTCGCCGTACACCCAGCAGGCGATGGAGTTCTGCAACAATTTCGAACAGGAGCGTCAGCGCACCGAGGCCTTCGTCGCCCTGCTGACCGAGCTTGACCTGTTCGAGACCAAGGAAGCCGTCTTCACCCCGCGCAACCCGGACGGCACCGCCGCCGAGCCGCAGAAGCTGGCCGAGTATTTCGCCATCTCGGAAGACAAGCTGAAGGCCCTGCCGGCCGAGAAGCTGGTCGAACTGCGCGACAACGGCGCCCTGGGCCAGATCTACGCCCACCTGGTGTCGCTGCTGGGCTGGGATCGCCTGATCGCCATGGCCTTCCAGCGCGCCGCGCAACAGCCGGCCGTCGCTAACGCCTAAGCGTCCATCAGACTTAAGAATGAGAAGACCCCGCCGGCGACGGCGGGGTCTTTTTCTTATCGACGCGCCAGAAGCGAGCGGGTCAGGCTGGAGAAGATCAGCCGCCCCGCCTCGTCCAGCATGTCATGCTGGGCGATGACGATGCCCTTCTCATCACCCACCGGATCCTTGCCCATGACGGTCATGCGCCCGCGCATCAGCTCGCCGGCCGGCGGGTTGCGCATGTAGCGCAAGCCGTCCACCGCCAGCACCTTGGACTGGGCCCAACCCGCCGCCTTGTCGGCGAAGAGCCGGCTCCACAGGGCGTAGACCATGGCGTCGGGCGCGCCATAGGCCGGATCCCAGCCCGGCAGGAAGCGTTCGATGAACACCTCCATCGCCGCCTGGTCGACCATACAGGCCCCCAGCGGTACGACCTCGCCGACGCCCAGATCTTCGAAATGGACGTGCAGGGATTCGGTCATCCGGGGCGCTCCGTCAGGCGGCCGGTTCTTCCGACACCCGAACCAGCAGCTTGCCGTCGTGATCGCCGGTGAACAAGCGGTTCAGCGAGTCGAGCGCGCCTTCCAGCCCGTCATCGACGTGAACCTTCCACTTCACCCGGCCGTCAGCCAGCATCGGACCGACCTCGGCCACCATCTCCTTGCCGCGATGGCCATAGTCGAGAACCAGAAAGCCGCGCACGTCGAGCCGGTGGGTGATCAACCGGCTGAAGTTTGGCGACGGCGGCATGCGGGTGGCGTTGTACGACGATATCAATCCGCAGACGGCCATGCGGCCATGGATCTTCAAACGGTTGAAGACGGCGTTCATGATGTCGCCGCCGACGTTCTCGAAATTCATCTCGAAGCCGTCGGGGGCCAGGCGGTCCAGGGCGTCGCCCACGTCCTCGTTCTTGTAGTCGATGGCGGCGTCGAAC
>Ga0307406_10001462_pt1 | contig 13072 bp, 12 predicted proteins | sample 322Cmetagenome_3_FD_203706 | JGI IMG/M metagenome (GOLD analysis project Ga0307406, IMG submission 203706) | Maize rhizosphere microbial communities from greenhouse at UC Davis, California, United States - 322HYB-C-2 | ecosystem: Host-associated > Plants > Roots > Rhizosphere > Soil | place... | reverse complement strand
TGATTGCCGACGTTCGCGGATATACCCGATACACCCAGGAACACGGGGACGAGGAGGCGGCGCGCCTGGCGGCTTCGTTCGCTGAGATCGTCGAAGGGGCCGTGGCTGAGTCGGATGGCCGGCTTGTGGAGCTCAGGGGCGACGAGGCGCTCGTGGCCTTCGGTTCCCCGCGCGATGCGATACGTACTGCTGTCGCTCTTCAGCATCGGTTCGTCGAGCGCATGCGGGCCGCCGATCCGCTTCCGCTGCGGGTCGGTATCGGCATCGACGCGGGCGAGGCGGTACCGGTGGGCGGGGGATATCGCGGCGGCGCGCTGAACCTCGCGGCACGCCTCTGCAGCCTCGCCCAGCCCGGGGAGGTGCTCGTCTCCGAGGGCCTCGCGCACCTGGCGCGCAAAGTGGATGACACGTCCTACGTCGACCGCGGGAGGGTCAGCGTCAAGGGCCTCTCGCAACGCGTGCGTGTCTACCAGGTCGCGTTCCCGCTCGACATGCCCGCCGACGAGCCGCGGTCGCGCGCGGCTCGGACGACCGCTTTGCTAACGGCCGGCGCGGTCGCCGCTGTCGCCGTGCTTGGGCTCGTCGTAGCCTTTCTAATTACGGGTTTTGCCGGGTCCGATCCGCCGACTCGGATCAAGGAGAACGCGGTGGCGGCCATCGATGCCGCTGGTGGAAAGCTGGTCAGCCAGACACCCGTCGGGAATGGGCCGACCGCGGTCGCCACGGGTCTCGGGTCCGTATGGGTCGCGAACAGCGTCGATGGAACGGTGTCGCGGATCCTTCCCGACCGTGACGAGCGCCCGGTCATCCGTGTGACCGGGACGCCCGGTGGCCTGGCCGTTGGGGAGGACGCAGTCTGGGTGACCGACACGACGGGCCACACGCTCTCCCAAATAAGCCCCGACTCGAACACCGTCGTTCGCGAGGACATCGCCGTGGGGAACGGCGCCGGGGCCATTGCGGTCGGTGAAGGAGCCGTTTGGGTCGCGAACACCCTCGACGGGACGGTTTCGCGGGTGGATCCGGAGCGCGGCGTCGAGACCGACGTCGTCCGCGTCGCCGGTCGTCCCGATGCGCTTGCTGTGGGCGCGGGGTCGATCTGGGTCGCGAACGGCGATACGGCGAGCGTGAGCCGGATCGATCCGGGCAAGCGTTTGGTCGTCCAGACGATCCCAGTGGGAAACGGCCCGCGCGGGATTACGCTCGACGGCGGGACCGTCTGGGTGGCGAACGCTCTCGACGGCACCGTCTCCAAGATTGCGGCGGCGACGGGGACCGTCTCACAGGTCGGAGCCGTGGCCGCTGGAGTCTCCAGTATCGCCATCTCGGGCGGGGCGGTCTGGGCGTCGAGCCCGCCGGCCGGCAAGGTCTTCCGCATCGATCGCGGCACCGCGCAGGTAACCGATGCAATCGAAATGGGGACGAGTCCGAGCGCACTCGCGGCGGGTACGGGTGACACGCTTTGGGCAGCTGCGCTGTCTCCCACATCGCGCCACCGCGGCGGTACGCTCCTCGTGAGCGCCTACCTCTCCGGGTGCAACTGCCTCGACCCGGCTTTCGCGTGGCAGTCCGACGCCTGGCGGGCGCTCTCGATCCTCTACGACGGCCTCGTCACCTACCGCAAGACGAGCGGGGCACCGGGGGCGACCCTCGTCCCCGATCTGGCCCTGAACCTGCCCGTCCCGACCGACGAGGGACGAACGTATCGCTTCCAGCTTCGCAGCGGGCTGCGCTATTCGGACGGCAGCCCGGTACGCGCAAGCGACTTTCGGGCGTCGATGGAGCGCCTGCTGCGGCTCAACGGCGTGAACCTTCCACCGTTTTACGGTGGAATCGTCGGCGCCGAAAGCTGCTCAGCGGAAAGCGGTCGCTGCGACCTGCGGAAAGGGATCGAAGTCGACGACGCCCAGGGCACGATCGCGATTCACCTTTCCGCACCTGATCCCGACCTACTGGCCAAGCTTGCGCTTCCGTTCGCATTCGTGCTTCCGGCCGACGCCCCGGAGCCGGACCACCCACTGACGGATCCTGCTCGGTTCGACGCCGTCGGCGACTACACGATCCCGGGGACGGGTCCGTATGCGGCCGCTTCCTTCAATCCGCAGCGGGAGCTTCGTCTCGAGCGGAATCCCCACTTCAAACTCTTCTCTACTGATGCTCAGCCTGACGGGTACCCCGACCAGATTCTCATTCGCGTCCTGGGTGACGGGAACGCGCCTGATCTACGAAGTGCGGTCGGTGCGGTCGAGGCGGGGAAGTCAGACTGGACGACGCAACTATCGCCGGAGGAGGTCAAGCGCCTTGCGGTTGGAAGCGCGGCTCAACTCCACACGACGCCGATTGGCGGCGTTCAGCATCTGATGCTCAGCATGCGCAAGCGGCCGTTTTCAGACGTTCGCGCTCGTCAGGCACTCGCGTATGCGATCGACCGCAATCGCCTGGTCGAGCTTGCGGGAGGAGAGCTCGTGGCGCGGCCCAGCTGTCAGGTGCTCCCTCCGATCGTGCCGGGATACCGTCCCTATTGCCCGTACACAGTCAATCCGTCCGCCGGAGTGTGGAGCGGTCCCGACCTCGCCCGGGCGCGGAGCCTGGCCGCAAAGTCGCACACGCTCGGTGAGTCGGTGACGATTGCGATTCCACCGGACGACCCTTACGACCAGCGTCTCGGTAAGTACGTTGCCGGCGTTCTCAGACAGGTGGGCTACCGCGCATCGGTGCGCGTCGAGCCCGACATCTTCGCTTCGATGCTCGCGCCAAAGAGTGACGTTAACGCCATACGCGTCGGGTGGCTGCAGGACTTCGCCGCCCCATCGAACTTCATCGAGCCCCTCTTCACATGCTCGGCCAATGAGCAGGGCGGTGTGAACGTTTCTCAGTTCTGCAGCCGGCGCGTAGATGCACTCGTCTCCCAGGCGCGAACTCCGAGCGACGTGGCAGCCACCGCGGATGCCTGGGCCCGCATTGATCGCCTGCTCGTAGACCAGGCTCCGGCGATTCCGCTGTACGCGTTACGCGAGGCCGATTTCGTGTCGAAGCGGGTTGGAAACTACATTTTCAATCCGCAGTTCGGCGTTCTGCTCGACCAGTTATGGGTGCAGTAGGGATGCGAAGGACGGACTTGCGCGCACACGCGTCTCGGACGGCTGGCGGACGGCTGGATTGCCTGGCCCCTGCTGGCCCGAGGGGAGATACTTCAGGCCATGTCCGAGAATTACCTGCTCGCCCAACCGTCCGAGTTGAAGCGCGTGCAGCTCCAGGCGCGTGTGTGGGAACCCACTGGGCAAAGAGGAATACCGTCAGCAGATCGTCGCCTTTGCGCGTCTGGCAAAGGTGCCGTTCATCGGTCAGGAAAAGGTCTTCGAGGACGACTTCGATCGACAGCAGTACGCAGAGTTCTGGGAGGAGTACGACAAGCGGCTGGTGGCTGTCGAGAGAGCCAATGATTCCTGACGCGCTCTTCGCTTAGCTCGCAAACTGTGCGATTTCCTGGGCGGCTACCAGGCGAGCTCATCGAGCGCGCCTAGCGGCGGGCCGCTTCTCGGCGATTCGTTTCCTGGGACGGTTCAAGCGCCGCCGGCGTTCGGCGGGCGGAACTCCCCCACGAGGACGCCGTGGCCGACGAGTGCCAAACCGGCGACCGCGACTCCGGGAACCTCGTCCCAGAGCCGGCCGTACGCGAGCGCCGGGTCCGAGAGCGCATCGTCGAGATAAAAACGGAAGCCGGACGGAAGCAAGGGCAGGACCGTGTGGAGGACCGCCCAGCGTGAAAGCGTGGGTGCGAAAGAGTTTTCGCCCTGCGGCTCAGCGCCCGCTCCCCGAGCCTAAGGAGCGCTTATGCTCGCGGCAAGAAATCAAAGTGGTGGTGATGCTCATGAATGGGGCAAGCTCAGTCCGTGGCGAGCTTCATCCTGCGCCGATTGCTGTGGACGATCCCCATCCTCTGGGTTGTTCTCACGATCGTGTTCTTCATGATGAGGTCGATCGGCGGCGATCCGTTCCGGCACGGGCCACTGCTTGGGCTCTCGAATGCGGGATGGGTGAAGTACGGGGATCCGCAGCCTCCGGCGATCCGCCGCAACCAGCGCGAGAAGTACGGGCTCGACCTGCCCTGGTACCAGCAGTACGGCAATTATCTGAAGGGCGTCGTGACCCTTGACTTCGGGCCCTCGCTGTCGTTTCGGTACATGCGCGTGAGCGACATCATCAAGGAGATGGCGCCGCGCTCGGTCCAGCTCGTGCTGCTGGCGTTCGCGTGGGCGATCCTCATCGGGATCCCGGTCGGAATCCTGGCCGCGCTGCGACCGGGCTCGGTCTTCGACTATGCCGTGCGCGTCCTCACGGGGCTCGGCATCTCGCTGCCCAGCTTTCTCGTCGCCACGCTGCTCATCTACTACGTCTCGGTGAAGCTCGCCCTGCTCCCGACCTCTGGCTGGGACGACAGCTGGCAGAACAAGGTGCTGCCGACCCTCACTCTGAGCCTCGTGCCGATGGCCTACTTCGCACGGCTCTTGCGCGGCACTCTGCTCGAGACCCTGGAGAGCGACTACGTACGGATGGCCCGGGCAAAGGGCCTGTCGCGGAGGCGCATCGTCGGCGTCCACGCGCTCAGGAACTCGTTGCTGCCCCTGATCATCGTCGCCGGGCCGATGTTCGGCGCGATGGTCACCGGCTCGTTCATCGTCGAGAACATCTTCGCCATCCCCGGCATCTCGAAGTACTTCGTCGCGTCGGTGATCGCTCGCGACTACACGGTGGTCATGGGCGTGACGATCGTCCTCGCCGTGATGATCATCTGCCTGAACCTGCTCGTGGACATCGCCCACCACATGCTCGACCCGCGGTTGCGCGAAGCCTGACCCTCGTTTGGGCCTCTCGGCGCAGAGTTTCGCAAGGCCGACACAGGTTGCGCGTCTCACGTGCGTTTCTTCCGTCTAGCCTCGGGTCATGGCGAAAGCGACGACACCCTGGGGGCAGGCAGAGGTCCTGGAGGAGTTCACCGTGCAGCAGCGCGCCGGCGACCGCCGCTTCGCGACGATCGTCCAGCTTCTGATGGACGAGAAGGGGAACGAGCTCGTCCGCTTCGCCTACTCGACCGACGGCACAGCTCGGAGAGGACCCGTCACCCTCCGCGGCCGTGACCTCGAGCGCTTCCGCGCAGCGCTCGCCGAACATCCAACGATCCAAGGAGCGCTCGGGATGGCTGCCTAGGCCCTCGCATAGAGCCGCTCTCGAGCGGCATCCACGAGCGACGCGAGCACGAGCGCGCCGTCCCCCGATCCGAGCAGGGGGTCCACCGCGTGCTCGGGGTGCGGCATCAGCCCGAGGACGTTCCTGTCGGGATTGACGATGCCTGCGATATCGCGCTCCGAGCCATTGGGGTTCGCGCCCCGCGTGTAACGGAGGACGATCTGGTCGTCGTCCAGGTCGGCCGGTGCGTGGTAGCAGCCCTCCCCGTGCTTCACGGGGATCACCAGCTCCTCTCCTGGCTCACACCTGGAGGTAAACGGCGTGTCAGTGCGCTCGACCCGCAGGGGTACGTCCGCGCAGACGAACTCGAGCGACGCGTTGGGGCGAAGGACCCCGGAAAGGAGGCCGGCCTCGCAGAGAATCTGGAAGCCGTTGCAGATCCCGAGGACGAGACCGCCCTCCGCCGCGAACGCGGTCACCGCCTGCATCGCGGGCGAAAAGCGGGCGATCGCGCCGCAGCGCAGATAGTCGCCGTACGAGAACCCGCCGGGGAGGACAACGGCGTCCACCTCGGGCAGCGCTTCTTCAGCGTGCCAGATGAGGCGTGCGTCGGCGCCGAGCGCAGTGAGCGCCCACGCCGCGTCGCGGTCGTCGTTCGAGCCCGGGAAGACGAGCACTGCGATGCGCGGGACGACCTCGCTCATCCGGCGACCTCGATCTCGTAGCTCTCGATCAACGGGTTCGCGAGTAAGCGCTCGCACATGCGTTCGATCTCGCCTCGTGCCTCGTCGGCGGTGGCGGCCTCGACGTCCAGGTCGATCACGCGTCCGACGCGCGCTTCGCCGACCGGGAACCCGAGCTGGCGCAGCGAGCTCTCCACCGCCGCTCCCTGGGGGTCGAGGATCCCTGCCTTCGGCCGAACGAGGACGGTCGCCCTCATCGGAGGACAATCTCCGGGTCGGCGAGGTAGTCCTCGAAGGAGAGGCCGGTGAGGCGCTCGAAGGCCTCGACGTAGCGTGCGCGTGTCTCTGCGACGACCTCCTCGGGAAGCTCGGGGCCGGGTGCGGTCTTGTCCCAGCCGAGCCGCTCGCAGTAGTCGCGAACGTACTGCTTGTCGAATGAGGGCTGCGGCCCGCCGGGCGTGTAGACGTCCGCCGGCCAGAAGCGGGAGGAGTCCGGCGTCAGAGCCTCGTCTCCGAGGACGATCTCGCCGTTCTCGTCGAAACCGAGCTCGAACTTCGTGTCGGCGATGATCACGCCCCGCTCGCCGGCGTACTCGGACGCGTGCCGGTAGAGCTCGAGGACGATTCGCTCGACCTCCGCCAGGCGCTCCTCGCCGACGAGCTCGGCCGCGCGGGCGTGGTCGATGTTCTCGTCATGCCCGGTCTGAGCCTTCGTCGCGGGCGTGAAGATCGGAGCGGGCAGCCGCTCAGACTCCCGTAACCCGGACGGAAGCTCGTGACCCGAGGTCGCGCCGGTCGCGCAGTAGTCCTTCCATCCCGAGCCGGCGAGGTACCCGCGGACGACGCACTCGATCGGGAGCATCTGCAGGCGCTTCGCCTCGGTCGAGCGACCGTCGGGCCGCAGCGCGAGCAGGTGGTTGGGGACGATCTCACGCGTCCGCGAGAACCAGAAGCCGGAGAGGCCGGTGAGCACGCGGCCCTTGTCCGGAATCTCGGTCGGGAGCACGACGTCGAAGGTCGAGATGCGGTCGCTGGCGACGAGGAGAAGGCGCTCGGAGTCGAGCTCGAAGATCTCGCGAACCTTGCCGCTCGCGACGTGGACGGCAGCCTCAGGCATGTACGGGTTCCTCCTTGCGGGTCATGAGGGCGGACAGTCGGTCGAAGACGACGTCGACGTGCTTGAGGGCGTCGTCCAGGTCGAAGGCGGCGTCGAGCGCCTCCGGGGGCAGGGTCAGCTCGGGATCCTCTTCCAGCAGGGCGCGCAGGTCGAGCCCTTCGTCCCACGCGCGGAGTGCGCTCCGCTGGACGAGCCGGTAGGCCTCGTCGCGGGAGAGGCCGGAAGCGACGAGCGAAAGGAGAACGCGCTGGCTGAAGACGAGGCCGTGCGAGGAGTCGAGGTTGGCGTGCATCCGCTGCGGGTCAACGACGAGCCCGTCGACGAGCCAGGTGAAGCGGTCGAGCATGTAGTCGAGCGCGAGGAAGGCGTCCGGGAGGACGACGCGCTCGGCGCTCGAGTGCGAGATGTCCCGTTCGTGCCAGAGCGCGACGTTCTCGAGCCCCACCGTCGCCGCCGCCCGCACGACGCGTGCCAGGCCACAGAGCCGCTCCGAAACGATGGGGTTTCGCTTGTGCGGCATCGCGGACGAGCCCTTCTGGCCTCTCCCGAAGGGCTCCTGAACCTCACGCACCTCGGTGCGCGCGAGGTGGCGGATCTCCGTGGCGAAGCGCTCGACCGACGCGGCGCAAACGGCCAGCGCCGACAGGAGCTCGGCGTGCCGGTCGCGCGGGACCACCTGTGTGGAGACCGGTTCGGGCATGAGTCCGAGGCGGGCGCAGGCGACCCGCTCCACCTCGGGGTCGCCGCCGCCATAGATCCCGACGGCTCCTGAGATCTTCCCGATGCTGATTCCGGCCAGTACGCGCTCGATCCGGTCGCTGTCGCGCTCGAGCTCGAAGGCCCAGCCCGCGAGCTTGGCGCCGAAGGTGATCGGCTCGGCGTGGACGCCGTGAGTTCGCCCGACCATCACGGTGGCGCGATGCTCCTCGGCGCGGCGAGCGATCGCCGCGAAGGCGCTCTGGAGACCGTCGAGGACGAGCAGGCAGGCCTCGCGAGCCTGCAGGGCGAGTGCCGTGTCGAGCACGTCGGAGGATGTCAGGCCGAAGTGGAACCAGCGCCCGTCGTCCCCGAGCTCTTCGGCGACGGCATCCACGAACGCGGCGAGGTCGTGGTGCGTACGCTCCTCGATCTCGGCGACGCGCTCAGGTGTCGGCGGAGTCGCCCGCTCGCGGATGCGCGCGACCGCGTCGGCCGGAACCGCCCCGATCTCGCTCCAGCCCTCGAGCGCGGCCAGCTCGACCTCGAGCCAGCGGGCGAGCTTGCCCTCGTCCGACCAGATGTGCTGCATGGCCGGGCGGGAGTAGCGCGGGATCACCGGTTCGATTCTAGAGGCCGCGGTGGGCGACCCGGGTGGAAAGCCGACCGCCCGTTACGTCCGTATTGTGAGCGTGGCCATGGTGAGCAGGAAGAAAGTCCTGGTGATCGAGGACGAGCGCCCGATTGCGGAACCTCTCGCGGACGCGCTGCGGCGCGAAGGCTTCGACGTCCACCTGGCCGAGACGGCCGCGGACGGCCTCGAGGCCTTCTCGGCACAGGCGCCCGACATCGTTCTCCTCGACGTCATGCTGCCCGACGGCGACGGGCGCGACGTGCTCCGCGAAATCCGCCAGGCATCGCGCACGCCGGTCGTGATGGTGAGCGCGCGCGGGGAGGAGATGGACCGCGTACTCGGCCTCGAGCTCGGCGCGGACGACTACGTCACGAAGCCGTTCAGCGCGGCCGAGCTGGTCGCCCGCATGCGCGCCGTCCTCAGGCGGAGCACGGCCGAGCCCACGGGCCCGTCTGGCGGAGTCGTCACGAGCGGCGACCTGGTCATGAACCTCGACACGCGCACGGTTACCCGGGACCGCCAGCCAGTCGATCTCACGGTGAAGGAGTTCGAGCTCCTGCGCGTCCTCCTCGAGAGCGCCGGCCGGCTGGTGAAACGGGACGACCTCGTCGCGGAGGTCTGGGATGCGAACTGGTTCGGCTCGACGAAAACGCTGGACGTCCACGTGAGCTCCTTGCGCAAGAAGCTCGGCGACGATCCCGCCGCGCCGCGCTACATCCACACCGTCCGCGGAGTCGGCTTCCGGTTTTCGCCCGCGGACGAGCTCGAGCCGTGAGCTTCCGCACCCGCCTCGTCCTCGCGGCTGCCTATCTCGTCGCCGCGGTCGTCCTCGCGCTCGAGATCCCGCTCGCGCTCAGCATCGAGCGCCGGGCGGACTCCGATTTCCAGGCCGACGTGCTCAGCCGAACCGCCCTCCTCGCGGCTCGCATCTCAGATGATGTTGCGGCGGCGCGCCAGGGCGGGGCGAGCGTCGACACCGGTGCCCTGACCGAGGCGGTGAGCTCCTCGGCAGCCACCCCGGACGAGCGCATCGTTGTCACGAACGAAGGCGGCCAGGTGCTCGTGGACAGCACCGGCGAGGCAGCGAGCGGGTCGAAGTTCGGGACCGCGGAGCGGCCGGAGTTCGGCGTCGCCCTCGAGGAGGGGCAAGTCGACTCCAGGCGCCGGTTCAGCGACACAGCCGGCGAGGAGCTCCTGCTCGTGACCGTGCCGGTCGTCGACGGGGGCCTGGTGGTGGGTGCGGTGCGCGTATCGGCCTCGCGGGAGTCCGTTGTCGACCGCGTTCATCGCAGCTGGACGCGCCTCGCGGCGATCGGCCTCGCCGTCGTCGCGGGCGCCTTCGTGCTCGCGTGGTTCCTCGCAACGACTGTGTCGCGTCCCCTGAGCAGGTTGCGCGACACTGCGCGGGAGCTTGGCGCCGGGGACCTCGACGCGCGAGCTCCGACCGACGGCCCGGCCGAGCTCGCGGCCCTGGGCGTTTCTTTCAACCGCATGGCGGATGCTCTCGGCTCGAGCATGCGCGCCCAGCGCGACTTCGTCGCGAACGCGTCGCATCAACTCCGCACGCCGCTAACGGGAATCAAGCTGCGCCTCGAGGCGATCCGGGCCGAAGGCGGGACGGCCGGCGAGAATGCGGCGAAGGCGGAGGAGGAGCTCGACCGTCTCGAGGCGCTCGTCGACGACCTCCTCGATCTCGCCGGTGCCGCGACCACGCCTCCTGCCGGGACAAATGTCGATCTCTCCGCCGTGGTCGAGGAGGCGGTCGAGCGGTGGCAGGCTCCCGCGTCGGACGCGGACAAGAGGGTTGCGACAGGGCGCCGCGAGCAGGCGCTCGTCTTCGCCGATCCCGGGGACCTTGCGCACGTGGTCGACAACCTGGTCGAGAACGCCTTGCGCTACACGCCGCCCGGCGCGCGCGTCACCGTCGAGTCGGAAACGGCGAACGGCCGCGCGACGCTCGTCGTCGCCGACGACGGGCCCGGAATCCCGGACGAGGACCGCGGCCGCGTCTTCGAGCGCTTCTACCGGGGGTCGAACGGCCGCCGGCTCGGGCCGGGCACAGGGCTCGGCCTCGCGATCGTTGCGGAGCTCGTCGAGCGCTGGGGCGGCGAGGTGACGCTCGCGGACGGCCCTGGCACGAGGATCCAGGTGGCCTTCCTGCACGTGCCTACCGATCGTTGACCGTGTCTTTACCGCTTCTGAAGACCACCACTGCTACGTTCAGGCCATGCCTCGACTGACCTCGGTTCTGGTCGCAATCGCCGGCCTCGCGCTGCCCGTGGCGCTCGCGCTCGCGGTCTATCTGAGCTCGGCGAGCACGATCGCCGCGACGCCGGCTGCGGTGCCCGTCAAGACCCCACAGGGGAAGGCGAGCCCGCGGGCGCTCGACGACGACTCGAAGTCCCACGACAAGAAGCACCAGTCGGGTTCGAGCGATGAGGACACGGGTGGCGCCACGTCGACCGGCAGCGGCACGACCACCGATGATCATTCGGGCTCCGACGACCCTTCGGGCTCCGACGACAACTCCGGTTCCGGAAGCTCGGGCTCGAACTCGGGATCCGGCTCCTCCGGCTCCGGATCGAGCGGGTCCGGGTCGGACGACTCCGGTTCGGGCGGCGGGGACGACTGAGCCCGCTCCGGGCGCTGAACTAAGTCTTTACCAGCGCCGACTGAACCTTCACCGGACGCTCGCCCGCGCTTGAACCGGGCCTCTCTACGGTCAGGGAGTCAGCAATTTTCTAGGAGGTCATGTCAGTGAATTCCTTCAACAAGCTCTTGCTCATTCTCGCCACGGTGCTCGCCGTTGGCGTCGGTGTCGCGGTCGCAGCCGGCACGAACGGCGGCTCCAGCTCGGATCCCGCCTCGACTGTGGTCGACGTCAAGGGCCCCTGCGACGAGGCCGAGCACGCGAACGATCCCGAGTGCGCCGGCGCCCAGGTTCCCGAGGAGAACGACGCCGACGAGCAGGGCGAGGATCGAAACGACGATCGCGGCCGCGACCACGTCGAGGACGACGGCGCAGTCGCCAATGACGACGACGAGGGCGAGGACATCAGTGGCCCCTGCGACGAGGCCGAGCACGCCAACGACCCGCGCTGCACGGGTGCGGGCGGAGGAGCCGGCGGCGACGACCAGGGCGAGGTCGAGGACCGAGACGACGACAACTCCGGCCCTTCGGCCAACTCCGGCCCCGGCTCGAGCAACGACGACGATGACGCCGACGACGACAACTCCGGCCCCGGCGGAGGCGACGACGACTCCGGGCATGGCTCGGACGACGGCGGCAACTCCGGCCACGGCGGCGGAGACGACGACTAGCCGCCCGGCGGCACGATTCGACTTGACGGGGCCCGCGAGGGCCCCGTCCTCGTTCTAGACCGCGGTCGCCGGGCCGCCGGGGCCGATGGGGTAGCCGCCGCCCTGCGCGAGGATCTTCGCGGCGAGGATCGCGGCGTTCCGCGCCCCGTTCAGGGAGACGCACGCAACCGGCACGCCGGGAGGCATCTGCACGATCGAGAGGATGGCGTCGAGCCCGCCTGCGGCGGTCTTCGAGGACGTCATCGGGACCCCGATCACGGGCAGTTCGGTGTAGGCCGCGACCGCGCCCGGTAGTGCGGCGGACATTCCGGCTCCGGCGATGATCACCCGGACTCCGCGGAGGGCGGCGTTCGAGGCGTACTCGGCCACGCCACGCGGGTCTCGGTGGGCCGAGAGCACGCGGAGCTCGTTGGAGATCCCGCGCTCGTTCAGCTCCTCGACCGCGGGCTCGATGCCTTCCCGGTCGGACTCTGAGCCGATGAGGATGCCAACGAGCGGGCCCGCGTCCGCGAACTCCTCCAGGGCTGCGAAGGGCACCTCGTGCAGATGGGGCTCACCCTGGGACACGGACCGCCTTCGCTGCGATGTCGGTGCGGAACTGCGCGCCGGGGAAGTCGATCTGCTCGACGGCGGCGTAGGCCTGCTCCCGCGCGTCCGCGACGGAGCCCCCCGTGCCGACCAGGTCGAGCACGCGACCCCCGGCCGAGACGAGCTGGCCGTGGCGGAGCGCCGTGCCCGCATGGAAGACGAGCGCGCCGGTCGCGCCGGCCACCTCGACGCCTCCGATCGGGATGCCGCTCTCCGGATCGTCCGGGTAGCCGGGCGCCGCCAGCACGACGGTCACGGCTGCAAGCGGTCCCGCGTCGAGCTCGACGCCGGCGAGCTCGCCGTGCGCGGCCGCGGCAAGCGCTTCGAGGAGGTCGCCGCCGAGGCGGGGTAGGAGCGCCTGGGTCTCGGGGTCGCCGAAGCGGCAGTTGAACTCGAGGACGCGTGGGCCCGCGTCGGTCAGCATCAGGCCGGCGTAGAGGAGGCCGGTGAAAGGGGTGCCGCGCCGGGCGAGCTCAGCGATCACGGGCCGGTGGACGAGGCCTGCGAGCTCCTCGACGTCGTCCTCGCCGAGCATGGGCACCGGCGAGTAGCTTCCCATGCCGCCCGTGTTCGGGCCCTCGTCTCCATCCTCGAGCCGCTTGAAGTCCTGAGCCGGTGCGAGCGGAAGGACATTCTGGCCGTCCGAGAGTGCGAAGAGCGAGACCTCCTCGCCCTCGAGCAGCTTCTCGACGAGGATGTCGCCGCCGAGCGCGCGGGCGCGCACGAGCGCCGTGCCCGCCTCCTCCTGCGTGTGGCAGACGAAGACGCCCTTGCCCGCCGCGAGGCCGTCGGCCTTGACGACGCAGGGCGCGTGGACCTCTTCCAGAACGGCGGGGGTGGGGACCG
>Ga0307406_10001461_pt1 | contig 13072 bp, 6 predicted proteins | sample 322Cmetagenome_3_FD_203706 | JGI IMG/M metagenome (GOLD analysis project Ga0307406, IMG submission 203706) | Maize rhizosphere microbial communities from greenhouse at UC Davis, California, United States - 322HYB-C-2 | ecosystem: Host-associated > Plants > Roots > Rhizosphere > Soil | place... | reverse complement strand
CAAGCTTCGCCAATTCCGGCGGCACGCCGGGGTCAGCTTCCGGAGTGCGGAGGTTTTCGTCAGGCTTGTCGCCCGGTTGAGCGCCGGGCATCCCCGGCATCGGCTGGCCGGGTTTCCCCTGCCCTTGCATCTGCTGGCGGGCGGCCTGCGCCGCCTTGCCCATCGCCTCGGCGGCCTGGGTCGCTTGATTCGCCGACTGGGTCGCTTGGTTCTGATCCGAGGCTCGCGACGCGGCTTGGAATGCCTCGGCGAGATCCTTCGAAGCGAGCGGCGCGCGATGCTGCTCTGGCTGCTGTCCCTTCGCCTGCTGAGCGTTTCGGTCGAATTCGTCAGCCGCCCGGCCGAGGGCCTCGGCGCTGCGTTGGAGATTCGCGGCCGACTCTTGATGCTTGCCCGCGGCTTCCTGAGGCTTGCCCTCGCCGCTCTTCTGCGCGGCTGACTGTGCCTGTTCGCCGCCTTGGCGCGAAGTCTCACGAGCCTCGTTCATGTGACCCGAGCCCTCCGCTTGCGGCGCTTCAGCAACGGCCTCCGCGAGCTGCTTCGCTCCATCTGCCTGAAGTTCCTCGAGTCCCAGCATCGCCTCCGCAGTCTTTCCTTCTGCCAAGGCATTCAATGCCTCGGCCACCTTTTCCTGGCGGTCCGCCAAGGCTTCGACTTCGGCTTTCATCTCGGCTTGCTCGGCGGAGTTCTGTTCCGACTCACCCTGCTTGGACTCGCCTTGCTCCGGTCGGCTTGGATCCCCCTTCTTGGGATCGGCCACGGCTTCCTTCATGGAGTCGGCAGCTTCTTTTGCGGCATCGGCTGCGGCTTTGTCGTCTCCCTTGGAAAGCGCATCCTTCGCCTGCTCGGTGGCCGCGACAGCTTCGGGCAAACGATCGGCGGCTTCGCTGCGTTGCTGGCGAGCCTCCGCCAATTGCTGCGCCGCCGCCTCTGCGATCTTCGCCTGTTCCTTTTCCAAAGAGTCGCGCAATCCCTCCGGTGAAGTCACCGGCGTCTGCTTGGTCTGTTCCTCCAAGCCCTTCTGCGACTCGCTCAATGCCTTCGCCTCCCCTGATAGCTTTCTCGCTTCCTCTGCCTGTGCTTCCAGCACCTCGGCTCGCGCCTGCGGTTGCTCACGCAATTGCTGCCGCAACTGCTCCTCCACTCCGCGCTGACGATCCTGCCACTGTTGATCCATCGGGGTCTCCTGCTTCTCCGTGGCCTGCTTCTCCGCTTGTCGCGCCAGTTCTCGCTGCTGCTGGGCCAGCTCTTGGAAACGAGCCAACTCCTCCACCTTCTGCCGGTCGCGATCCATCGCTTCGCGCGCCTTCTCCAGATTCTTCACTGCGGCCTCTGCCTGCTCACGGGCGTGATCGAGCTTCTCCTCGCGGCGATGCTGGCCATCCTGCAAGGGAGCACTCTCCAGCTCCTGCCGCGCCTGGGCCAGTTGCTCCGATGCCTTTCGTACTTCGTCCGCCTTGGTTGCGTGGACGCTTTCCTGCATCCGCTCCGCCAGCTTCTGAAGATCCTCCTGGGCCTTGGCCAAGCGATCGCGGGCTTCCTCGAAATGCTTCACCGCATCCTTGCTGAGTTCTTCCTTCTGCATTTCACCGCGATGCCAATCCATGCGCTCTCTCGCCTCGCGGGCCTGACGCATCGCCGACTCGATCGTTTCCCGCGCGCCATCGTGCTCCGCCCGCAGCTCCTGGCGCGCCAGCGACTCGGCGCTTTGATCGATCTTGATCAAAAGCCACTCCGAATGCCCCACGCCCGGGCCATCGAGTTCCTTCGTTCGCGCATCCACTGCCCGCACTCTCAGCCGCAGTTCATTTGCCCCCGGCCAATCCTCTAACAACTCACCCACCGCCATCTCGCTTTCGCCCCGATACCGCGCCGGCTTGGCGCTGCCACCGAGCTTCTCCGGCAGATTCCGCTCCAGTCGCCGCGACTCCTGGCCATGGGTCTTCACTTCCAACTGCAGCGACGCCACGCCGAAATCCTCGGTCACTTCATAGCGCAGCCCTAGCACCTCATCCGGTCGCACCCGCAATTCGGTGGCTATCGGGCTCAGCCAGCGCACTGCCGGGGAAATATCCTCCAGCACGCGAACCGGAAAGCGCAGCGCTTCCACTTCGCGACCGAGACGGTGCTTCAATTTCAGCACGGCTTCACCCGAGCCATCCTTGTTCAAATCCCACGCCATCGCCACACGCCCACCCGAAGCTGACTTCTCCACCTCTCCATCGGCGATTCGCTTGCCATCGATTTCCAACCACGCTGCCTCCACGGCGGTGTTCAGATTACCGGTCAACTCGACCTTGGTCCCACGCACCGCCTCGATGCCGCGACCCAGCGGATCCTCCTTCGGCAGCAAGCCCGTGTATTCCGGAAAGGTCAGCTTCACCCGTGGCTCCGGTATCGATGGTAGCGGCCACACGGTCACTTCGTAGCCATCGCTTTCGCCACGACCGGCGCGAGCCTTGTAGCGAAAGCCCTCGCGCACCGGATCTAGGCGATAGTTCCAGCCATCGCCCGCCGGGAGCATCGGCTGGATGATCTCATTGCCACCCGGCGTCGTCATCACCATTTCCAAATCCTTGGCGGGACCATCGTAGCTGACCGCGATCTCCAGCGCATCGCCTTCTAACAATTCCACATTTCCCGGCTTCACAGAGAACTTCACTGCGGCGGCATTTCCCAGCGTGCTGAAGGGTGCCACCGCCCGCACCGCGAGCCGCGACGCTTCTTTCGGCCACACAATGAAGAGCAGCAACAATAGCGAGGCCAAGGCGATCGCCGGGCGAGCCCACTTCTTCGCCGCGCCCACTGCCTTCAACTCGGCGCGAGCATCAACCTTCCCCACATCATCACCCGCGGCCTTCGCCAGTTCCTCCAACAGACTCTCCGAAACGCCGCCATGATTGCCGGACAGCTCCAGCACCGTGCTCATGCGCTCCTCGATTTCCGGATGCCGCCCTTCGATCCAACGCGCGACCTGGACCAGTCCGATCGTCCGCAACAGCGGTCGCAGCCCGATCGCCGCCGCGGCCAAAGTCCCGAGCACCCATACCCCGAACATCGCCCAACGCACCGCCTGCGGCAGCGGCGCGAGAAAATGATCGAGCGCCATCATCCCCAGCAAGCCGCCAAGCATCACCGTCGCGATCACAAGGCCGCCGCGTGTCCATTGCGCGCGCCGGATGCTCGACCGCACTGCTTCCAGCCGCCGCCCGATTTCCCGTCTTGCTTCGACCGTGCTCATGACATCGCTCCTTTCATCGCATCATGGCAATCCGCCGCCGCGGCGGATCACCCATTCGGCCGCCAGCAGCAGGGCGAACAAGCCCAACACCAGCGCATTGTCCCATAGCGATGTCTCACGCAGTTCCTTGCGCGCGTCGCCTTCCTTTAAAAACAGTCCCGACAGGTCACCGGCGTGCTCCGCATCCGCGACCTTGCCGCCCGAAAGCTGGGCCACGGTTTCCAACAAGGGCCGATTCAGCGTGGTCTCTGCCAGCTCCACCGGTCCGCGCGATCCGACCACACGGAAGCCCGCTGTCACCGCCGCATTGCCATCCTCCGCGGAAAGCCGGTCCGCTTGCGAGCCTCGCAGCCTCACTTCGTAGCGCCCTGCCTTGGCCAGCGGCGCGAGTTCGGCTTCGTGGAGGCCATTTGATCCAGCCACTGACGTCAGCGGAGCACTTGAGATCACTTCGCCGTTTTGCAGCAACTCAGCTTTCAACCCCTCATCGGTCACGGGATTCAGCTCCGCATCACGCAGACGGGCGGTCACCTTGATGCGATCGTCCGCCGTGTAGGTAAGCTGGTCAGTGCCCAGTCTCACTCGCGAGCCACCGGCGCGCAACACCGGGCCAGCTCCCCAGCGGACCATATTGCCCCAGAAGCGGTGGTGATAGAGATCCCCCGCTCCCTCGCGCAACCGCCAGGTGCGGTCTGTCAAAAGCAGCGCCACCTTCCCTTTGCCCGTCTGCCGCGTGACCAGAAGCGCCGAGGCTGCTTCGTGTTCGCGTCGTTTGGCCAATGCATCCAGCGCGGCATTCAATCCCTCTCCGCCACCGATTTCCTCGCCTTGGCTGTCACCATTCGCGGTGAGCAAGACCTCCGCGCCCTCCTTCAAACTGCGGATCGGCTGTCGCCACGAGATCGCTGGGAAGCCAGCCCACACCGCTTCATTGGCCGCCTCACCCGTCGCCTGCTGGACCACCGGGTGCGCGCGACCTTCCGCGGTCAAGGCGAAGCGGAACGGTTCGCCGCCTGTTGAATAGAAAGTACGATGCCTCTCGTAGGTCTCCACCGGCACCAACCCACGGCCGGTTTCCGACGCGATCCCATGTGGCATGTACTGCGGACCGGCGATCATCACCAGCAGTGCAGCCCGCTCCTTGACGCAGGCGTCGAGAATCTTCCAGTCGCGTTCATCAAGCGCATCGGGCGCGATGTCGCCCAGAATGATCACGTCGAACTTCCGCCACTCCGTCTCATCCTTCGGCAAGCGCGTCGCCTGGGCATCGCCGAAGGGCCGGGAAACGGAGGCCGGGATCAAAGCATCACTCTGGCCCTCGATTCGATCGGGATGGAGCAGCACGTATTGCAGGTGCACCGACTTGTCGCGGCCGTAGAAGAGATTCCGCAGGTAGCGGAACTCCCAGCGCGGCGAGCTTTCCACGATCAGGACATTCGTCCGCGCATCGGTGATCGACGTCTCGAACTCCCACGCATTGTTGTCGGCGAATCGTTCGCCTTCGAGGCCAGCAATCTCGATGCGGAATCCACCCACCCCGCCTTCCTTCGGCACCGTGGTGAAGCGGACCTCCTCGCGATGATGATCCTGCGGGATGGAAATCTCGCGCGCATCGATCTCCTCGTCGCCGCGCATCAACTTCACCTTCGCTTGCTTGCCCTTGTAACCATCGAACTTCAGCGAGGCGGTCACCCGCATCCTGTCGCCGAGGTGAATCGCCTCAGGCGCTTTCACCTCCAGAACCGAGGCATCGCGCGGCGGTTCCGCGCTGCCGGTCGCCACCACACCTACCGGCGCATCGAGAATACCGAAGCGCCGCGCCACATCCTCCACCCGGCCGGGCCGGTTATGGCGCCCGTCGCTGACCATGATCACGCCCGCCAGATCATCCGGCGGGACTTGCTCTAAAACCGTGCCGAGCGCGGCGGCCAAGTCGGTCGCATCGCCCCAGCCCTCGGCCTCACCTTCGCCCGCTTCCCGTACGCTGCGCGCGGCGCGGACGGTGCGGACTTTCATCGACTCGGAAAGCGTCTTCACGAGCCCCGCTAGCTCCAAGCCGCGTTCGCCGAGCTCAAGCCGGGTCGCCGCAGCGCCATCGTCTTTGAGATGCATCGACGCCGAGTCATCGAGCACCACCACTACTTCACGGTTCCGCTCGCGCTCGACCTGCCGCACCCACACCGGCTCGATGAGGATCCATCCGAGAACCGCCAGCGCCATCAGGCGCAGAGCCACCACCAATCGCCCACGCTTGGGCGTCACCGCACCCGCTTCATAGCGATAGAGCCAGAGGACTCCCTCCGCCGCCGCCGCGCCAGCCAACGCCACAGCCCACAGCGGCCATTCGGGTGACAAGCGCACGAGCTTTTCCAAGCCGTGGAGGAGCGCCCACAGTCCCAGAAAAACGATTGGGAGACGGATCAGCACCTTCATGCCAAGCCCCGCTCTCCCCGAAATTGCACCAACATCACCATTCCCGTCCTCAACGACCGGGAGACGGTAGCTATTTCAACGAAGTCTGTCGTGAAATTTCATGCACACTCAAACCCCGCTCCGCAGGATCTCCAGCGGCGGATGATGGCAGACGCCTCGGCTCAGGGCGAGACCGCCGAGGACCGAGATCCCGGTCGCGGCGGCGAAGGCCCCGGCCACCACCGTCAGATCCGGCCACGGCGATCCTTGGAAGACGAATTTCGCCAAAGCGGCATTTCCCGCTACGGCAAGCACCACGCCAGTCAGCGCCGATAGCAGGCCGAGCGCCGCATATTCGATCACCAGGATTGTCCGCACCTGCTTGGCGGAGGCGCCGAGCGTTCGCAGCAGGACGCTTTCCCGCAACCGCACGTCGCGGCCATTGAGCAAGGTGCCGATGACGATGGGCAATGCCGCGAGCACCGTGAAACCGGCCAGCACCGAAATGACAGTCGAGATCTTGGTCAGGATGTCCCGCACGGTTTCGAGAACCAGAGTGAGATCGATGGCGGTGACGTTCGCAAACTCCGCGATCAAGGCCCGCTGTAGCTCTCCGGAGGCAGACGGACTCGGCGTCTTGGTGGTGACGACGTGGAAGCCGGGCGCGTCCTCCAGCACCCCAGGCGGAAAGACCATGAAGAAGTTCAGGTTGAAGCGGCTCCAATCGACCTTGCGGAGGCTTGTGACCTTGGCCTTCACCGGCACGCCTTGGACATCCAGCGTGAGTTCATCGCCGATCCCGACTTTCATGTCCTTGGCGATTTGCTCCTCAAGGGAAAGCGGCACCGGTTTGCCGGGTTCCGGCACCGAGGCGTGCCATTCGCCAGCGACCAAGGTTTCGGTGGCATTCATGCCGGCGCGATAGGTCGAGCGGAACTCCCGGCGGGCGATCCAGCGCGGGATGCCGGGGACATCCCGCACCGCCACACCACGGATCGACTCGATGCGCATCGTGACCATCGGCGCGCTTTCCAGCACTGGCATCCCCTGCTTTTCGACGATCCCGCGCACGCCATCGAGTTGATCCGGCTGCACATCGATGAGGTAGAGGTTCGGGCTCCGGGCGTTCTGGGTGACGTTCAGGCGCTGGCGAATCAGACTGCCGACAAGCAGCACCGTGACTAACAGGAAAGTGCCGAGACCCAGCGAAAGCAAGAACAGCAAGGTCTGGTTGCGAGGCCGGTGGAGATTGGAAAGCCCCTGCCGCAGCAAATACGGCCAGCGCGAATTCACCGCACGCCGCGTGACGAAGATCAAGAGCTTGGCCACGCCGACCAGCACCGCAAATGCAACGGCCAAGCCGCCCACCAGCGACAGCGCGCGCTTCCACTCCGGATCATTGGTCAAGGCGAGCAGCACCAGCAGCCCGACCAACAGCGCATACACCGGCAGCGCCCGCAGCGTATTTCCCTCCAAGGTCGCCCCACCCCTCAAGGTAGCCGCTGGCGAAATGCGGCGGATCTTCAGCAGCGGCAGCAGGGCGAATCCGCAGCACACCGCGAAGCCCGCCGCGGTGGTCCGCGCGACCACGGCCCACTCCGGAGAGGGTTCGACCGAGATCGGCAGCTCTCCTTGGAACATGGCCAGCGTCCCCATCTGCAGGACAACGCCCATCATCGCACCAACGATCGCACCTAACAGACCCAGCGCCGCAGCCTGCACGAAATAGATACCGAAGGCGACCTGCCCGGGACAGCCGAGGCAACGCAAAATCGCCACCGTTGGCACCCGTCGCACGACGTGAGCGTGCACCGCGCCTGCCACGCCAATGGCTCCTAGCACGAGCGCCGCCAGTGCCAAGATGCCCAGGAACCGCTGGAAATTCTCCAGCGCGTCGCCGAGGTTTTCGCGGCGGTCCGCCGGGGTCTCAAGCCGCCATGCGGTATCGGGAAAGTCATCCCGGACCTTGTCCTTCAAGTTCGCAGGGGCATCCGGAATCGCCAGATGCACTTGGTGCATCGCCATGCTGTTTTTCGACAACAAACCGCTCCGCTCCACATCTCCCAGTCGCACGTAGGCCTCCGGTGCGAAGCCGCTGAAGCGGCTGCTCTTCGGCGCAGGCTTGGTCACCGAGCCGAGAATCGGCAGCCGCACCCCGCCAAGCTCGACTTCGTCGCCGGGTTTCGCCCCAAACTGATCGAGCAAGGCAGGCTCTAACAAAATCCCCGATTCCTCCTTCAGTTTCTGCCAGCCATCGGCCGGCAGCGTTTCGACCTGTCCGTAAAAGGGATACCCCCCCTCGATCCCACGCACCTGTACCATTCGCGCCCCACCACCGGGGAGGAACTTCAGCATCGAAGGGAATGTCGTCTCACGGCTGATCTCGCTCGCCATTCCTTTCAAGCGAGCAAGGTCCTTGTCCGCTACCGGCTGGCGGGTCGAGATCTGCAAGTCCGAGCCCAGCAGAGCCTTGGCTTGGGTATCGATCCCCTTCTGCACGCTCGCCTTGAGCGAGTGGATCGCGGCAAGCGCTGCGATACCCGCAATGATCGCCAGCGAAAAGATCAACAGGCGTCCGCGCTGCGACCGGCTGTCCCGCCATGCCATCCGCCACGTCCAAGGATGGAAAAGCGCGGCCAGAAAAAATCTTGGAAGGGTACGATCACCGGAACTCATGCGTCTGTAGTCAGCAAAGGCTTGCGGCACCTTGGCACCCGGCACTGATTTGACAAATGGGAGCTTCGTTCACCAACTCCTTTACTTCGGTTTCAAAGAATTCGTCCGGCCAAATCAAGCTTCCACGACTATTTGCCAATCGCTCCTTGCGCCTCGGCACACCCCTCTCCATGGTCTGATCGAATCATCACTAGATTCCCATGGAACCACTCATCATCCTTTCAAATCTGGGTCGGGTACGTGCTTTGACCTTCCGCGCAGCAGGCGATGACCCGCGGCAACAAGCTCACCTCAGCGAGATCCCCGGCAGCCGCGTGGAACTACGCCCACAATCGGTCACCAAAGTCGTCACCGACCAAGCCGGTCGCGGCCCACAAAGCGGACCGGTCGGCCTAGCCTCCGGGATGTCCTACGGGGAAATGCACGGGCTGGAGACCGAATTGGAACGCCAGGCGCTGGCGAGAATTGCCATGGAAATCGGCGACCGGGTGGCCGCTGAGGGCAATCCGCGGTGGCATTTGGTCGCACCCGCGACGATCTTGTCGGCTCTGCAAAAGGCGCTGCCGGATTCGGCCAAGAAGTCCTTGGCAGGAACCAGCACCGGCGACCTCACCAAACTTCCGTTGGCAAAGCTGGAGACCCAGCTCTTGAACAATGGAGTCATGAAGTGACTTCCTGCCCGGAAGTCGCCTCGAATCCGACCTGTGCCCGGTGGGTGGATTGACACGCCGGGGCAGGAGCGGCTTGATCCGGCTATGCCCGAGCGCTTCACTGGTGGTTTCGTCCAGACCAATGGTTATTTGATCGAAACGCCGGATGGCTCGCACCTTTTGGTCGATGCTCCGGCAGGGTCGGCGGCGTGGCTGAAGGTGAAGGGCATCGTGCCAGCGGCCCTGCTACTGACGCACCAGCACTACGATCACGTGGAGGACGCCGCGTCCGTGGCCGCCATGGGGGCCAAAGTTTTCGCCCACGCGCCCTATTCCTCCGGACTCACGCTGGAGGAAATGATGCGCGGCTTCGGCATGCCGGTCCACGTCGAGCCCTATGCGGTGGACGAGTTGCTGGCAGGGCGCACCGAGCTGGAAATCGGCGGGCTCCGGTTGGAACTGGCGCATGTTCCGGGGCATTCGCCCGACAGCATAACGTTCTTCGTGCGAGAGAGCGGCGAGCTTTTCTCGGGCGACACACTCTTCGCCGCATCGATCGGCCGGCCTGACTTGCCGGGCGGCGATGGGCCCCTGCTGATCGACGGGATCCGCGAGAAGTTGTTCGTCCTGCCGGAAAACACCCAGGTGTTCCCCGGTCACGGGCCGTCGACAACGATCGGCGCGGAACGTGCTGGAAACCCCTATTGCGGCGATTGATCGGCACGAAACGCCCGCTTGGCGACGCTTTTCCGGCGCGAGAAATCCGCTGGAAATCCGGGGCTACAACTGCGAGTTTCGCAAAGCCGATGAATCAACCGACGTTTAAAGCCTGATCCGATGGCAGATGATCCTAAAACGCCGGTAGAAACCCCAATGCCGGAGTCGCTGCGGCGGCAGCTCGAGCAGTTCCGCAGGCAACTTTGGCGGACCAAGATTGCGGAAGCGCTGCTGGCGGGATTGTTCGGCTTGGTCGCATCGTTCCTGCTGGTATTCGCACTCGACCGGGTTTGGCAGACGCCGGGGCCGTTACGACTGGCAATTTTGATCGGCGGCACCTCCCTGGCGGCGGTTTTCGCACCGCTGTGGTTGCACCGCTGGGTTTGGAAGCACCGTCGGGAAAACGAACTCGCCCGCCTCATCGCGAAAAAATACCCGGGACTGGGTGACCGGCTGCTCGGCGTGGTGGAATTGCAAGGCCAGCACGAGAATTCCGACACGCTGTCCCCTCGCCTGCGCACCGCCGCCATGGAGCGGGTGGCCGAAGAGGCCGAACGCCGGAAACTGGATGGCGCATTGCCATCGTCACGCAACAAGACCTGGGGATTGGCGGTGGTCGCCGTGATCGCACTCGCAACGGGTGGATTCCTGCTGGCGCCGAAGGCTGGCTGGAGCTCGCTGAAGCGCTGGCTGATGCCGCTTTCCTCCTCTCCCCGCTATACCTTCACGGCGCTGGAGAACGTCCCGGCCGAGCTGACGATCCCACAGGGCGAGGCATTCCGACTGAGCTTGCATCTGGCGGCAGATTCGGAGTGGTCCCCGGAAACCGGCACGGCTCGCTACGGACGGCAGGATCCGGTGGCGGCGACCCTGGAAGAAAAGAACTACCATTTCGATTTTCCCGCCCAGCGCGATCCGGGAGTGATCAAGCTGGAGATCGGCGATGCGAAGCACTCGATCAAGGTGATCCCCACCCTCCGCCCGGCAATTCGGAAGGTCTTTGCAAACGTGACCTACCCGGACTACCTCCAGCTTCCGGGACGGGAGGTCGATTTGGGCTCCGGCGTGCTGACCTCGGTGCAGGGCAGCAAGGTCAGCATCACCACGGACGCCACCCGCGACTTGAAGGCGGCGACTTACGGACCGCTGACGCATGAGCAAGTGGCCGTCGGCGAACGCGGAGCGATGACGGTGACCGGGACCGCCGCCCAAACCCCGCCGCTGGAGGTTGGTGACGAAGGATTCACGGTGCCGATTTCCTGGACCGACGTTTTGGGTCTCGACGGCCAAGCAGGCTTTGAAGTGCGCATCGACGCGCAGCCAGACGAAGCGCCAGCCATTTACCTCCAAGGGATCGCTCGCCAGCACGTGATGCTGCCGGAGGAGACGGTCGATTTCCAGGTGCTCTCGGAGGACGACTTCGGCATCCGCCGGATCGGCTTGGAGTGGCGTGGCGAGTTCACCCGTGCGACCGACGAAACGCCGGCCTCCGGCGAGATGAAGCTGGTGGATGGTGGACCGACGAGCGACCGCCTCTCGGGAGATGCTGCCTTTTCTCCGGCGACCCATGGTATCGCGCCGCAGAAGCTGACGCTGCGGGCTTGGTCGGAGGACTACCTGCCGGGTCGGCCGCGGGCCTACTCGGAGCCGGTCACCTTATTCGTGCTGACGCTGGATGAGCACGCGCAGATGCTGAAGACGCAGTTCGACCGCTCGATCGGCGAACTGGAAGACCTCGCTCGGCGGGAACGGGATCTCTTCGAGGAGAACCAGCGTCTGGAAAAACTGGATGACGCCAAACTCCAGGAGGATGCCGGGAAGAAGCGCCTCGAATCGCAGCAGGAAGCCGAGCGCCAGCAGACGGAGCGGATGCAGGATCTGGCGGAGAAGATGGAGAAGCTTTTCAAGGACAGCGCCCGCAACAAGAGCATCGACAAGGAGACGATGAAGAAGATGGCGGATGCCATGAAGTCGATGAAGGACCTTGCCGAAAAGGACATGCCGGAGGTCGAGAAGAAACTCGGCGAGGCGCAGGACCAGAAGAACTCTGAGAAGAAGGCCAAGGAGGACGTCGAAAAAGCGGTCGAGGAGCAGAAGGATGTGCTCAAGAAAATGCAGGATGCCGTGGACAAGGCCAACGACGCCAATGAGCGCTTCGAAGCCAGCACCTTCATCAACCGTCTGAAGAAGGCCGCCTCGGAGGAGACCGGCATCGCCACCACCGTCATCGAGGGATCCTACTACGAACGCACCGCCGGCCAGCGGATCAACGAGCTGGATCCTGCGGACTCCGGCAAGCTGCTCGAGATCGTGCGCCAGCAATCCAACACGACCTCGGACGTGCGTTGGATTCAGGAAGACCTCGGCCATTTCCACGCTCGAACCAACAAGGAGACCTACCGCAAGGTGCTTGAGGCAATGATGGAGGCACGTATCGACATGCAGCTCGAGGACGTCCGTCGTGTACTGGAAACCAACCAAGGCTCGCTCGCCTGGGAAGGTGCCAGCAAGGCCGCGGCCAAGCTCGCCGAGTGGGCGAAGCTGCTCGAAGGAGAGAAAGACGATGACGGCGGCGGCGGAGGTGGCGGCGGAGGAGGAGAGGATCAAGATGAAGATTTTGAGTTCAACCTGCGCGTGATGAAGATGATCCAGCAGGAGCAGGACATCCGGGCCCGGACCCGTTCACTGGAAACCCTGCGCCGCTCTTACGAAGGCCAACCTGCCAACCCATGAAAACGATCGCCCTATTCCTCGTCCTGCCTGCGCTTGGACTCGCGGCCGAAGAGCCCGATGTGGGTGCCAAGATGGCCGAACATCAGGAGGGTTCGAACAAGCTTTCTGAACGCCAGGATGAACTCGCGGCGGATGTGCAGCAGCTCATCATCGAACAAACGAACGCCAAGGTGATCGAGCTATTAGAGGGCGTCGAGGACGCGATGGACGAGGCGTCCGGGCTCTTGCTCGAGCGCAATACCGGTGGAGAAACGATAGCCGCGGAGACCGACGTGATCGAACGCATTTTCGAAGCGGCCAAGGAACGGCAGAAGCAATCCGGCGGCCAAGGTGAAGCCAGCGGTGCCATGCTGGACATGATGCAAGAGATGATGGGCAAAGGAAAACCGCAGGAAAAGCCCGGGGATCAACCAGGGCAGAAGCCCGGCGACCAAGGTGGCGAAGGCATGACCGGCGAATCCGACAGCGCGAATTCGAAGAACGGCGGAACCTCTGGGGCCAAGTTCGAGGAACGTCGCGTGCCGAAAGCCTCCGGCAAGGCGGGACAAGGAATACCGCGCGAATTCCAAGACGCGCTCGATGCCTACAACCGCGACGCAGAGAAACTCGCGAAATGAGAGCCATCCTTTCTCTCCTCTTCTTC
>Ga0307406_10001460_pt1 | contig 13076 bp, 9 predicted proteins | sample 322Cmetagenome_3_FD_203706 | JGI IMG/M metagenome (GOLD analysis project Ga0307406, IMG submission 203706) | Maize rhizosphere microbial communities from greenhouse at UC Davis, California, United States - 322HYB-C-2 | ecosystem: Host-associated > Plants > Roots > Rhizosphere > Soil | place... | reverse complement strand
CCGCTTCCGGTGCGTCGACGACCAGCCCCTGCTCGCCCTCGATGCGCAGGGTCAGCGACTTGCCGCCCAGTTGGGCGCGATGGGCGTCGAGCAACTGTTCGGACAGCCGCGCGATGTCGGTGGAACCGTGCCCGCGCTCGTTGCGCGACAACAGCAGCAAGGCGCTGATCAGGTCGGTGCATTGCTGTTCGGCACGTTGAATACGCAGCAATCGATTGCGAGTCTTGTCCTCGATGTCCGGGCGCGACAGCAACAGCTCGACCGCCCCCTTGATCACCGCCAGCGGCGTGCGCAATTCGTGGCTGACGTCGGCGTTGAACTCGCGGTCGCGCTGGACCACGTTGGTCAGGCGCTCGGCGTAATCGTCCAGCGCCTCGGCGAGCTGGCCGACCTCGTCGTCGGGGAAATGCGCGGCCAAGGCCTCGGCCTGCGCACTGCGGCCGGAACGCTTGAGCCGGTTGGCCAGCTCCGACACCGGGCTCATCACGCGCGAGGCCGCCCACCAGCCCACCAACAGCGAAAACAGGGTGAACACCAGCACCGACAGATACAGCGCGCGATTGAATTGAGCTTCGCTGCGCGCCGACTGGGTCATGTCGTAAGCGAGGAAAAACCACGCATTCGGCGTCTTGCGCACCGCCAGGTTGTAGTACTCGAACGGTATGGTGGTATCGCCTTCGTTGGTGACGAAGGCGATACCGTCTTTGAGCTCGTACCATTCCGGGCGGTTGGTCCGCACGAACTCGAACCGGTCCGGGGTATAGACGAAGGCCCGGGTCATGTCAAAACCGAACTGCGGATTGTTCGGATCCAGTTCGAACTGCTGCGCGGCCTTGTTGATATTGCGGTTCATCGCGTCCTCGACCAACTGTTTCTCGACCCGTGTGCGGGTCCAGTTGGTCGCGAAGGCAAACATCGTCGTCAGGCCGAAGCCCAGCAGCACGAACGCCAAAATGATGCGGCTGCGCAAGCGCCGCCGGAAGCGCTTGCGTTTCTTCAGCCGCGCTGCGGAAGGATCCTCTGCGGCCACGCGGTCAACCGTTGCTTTCGGGCGCTGCGATGCGGTAGCCGATGCCGTGGCGGGTCTGGATCAACGGCGTCTCGAACGGCTTGTCGACCACCGCGCGCAAACCGTGGATATGCACGCGCAGGCTGTCGGAGTCGGGCAATTCTTCGCCCCACACGCGGGTTTCCAGTTCCTGGCGCGTGACCACCGCCGGCGAGGCTTCCATCAGCGCCTGCAGGATCTTCAGCGCGGTCGGGTTGAGCTGCAGCAGCTTGCCCTGGCGACGCACTTCCAGGGTGTCGAGGTTGTATTCCAGGTCGGCGGCGTTGAGCACGCGGGTCTGCACGCCGCGGCCGCGGCGCGACAGGGCGTTGAGGCGGACCTCGACTTCCTGCAGGGCGAACGGTTTGATCAGATAGTCGTCGGCGCCGGAGTCGAAACCGGCGAGCTTGTTGTCGAGGCTGTCGCGCGCGGTCAGCATCAGCACCGGCGTCTGCTTGCGCGCTTCGTTGCGCAGCTTGCGGCAGACCTCCAGGCCGTCGAGACCGGGCAGGTTCAGATCGAGGACGATGGCGTCGAAGTCGTGCACGACCGCCAGGTGCAGTCCGGTGATGCCGTCGGCGGCGAAATCCACCGTGTGGCCGCGGTCTTCGAGGAAGTCGCCGAGGTTGGCGGCGATGTCCTGATTGTCTTCGATCACGAGTATGCGCATGTGCTCTTCCCAGTGGGTTGGCGTTCGACCGTGCTAAGACGTCCGAGGTTCCGTATTCGTGGGCCGCTGTGCGATGCGCAGCGGCGGCAAGCGACCGATTCTGCCAGAGCGTATGTAAAGTGAACGGAAAAGGTGAACAGGGGCTGGGCCGCCGTTCAAGCGCCGCGGCACCGGCCTAGGCCGAAAGTCATGGCTCGCCCGGCAACGCCAACATACGGAAAACGCCGGAAAAGACCGCAAAAAACAAAGGCCCAGACGCGGGGCCACCGCGCCTGGGCCAAAAGGGTATTGCCCCGATTACCGTAACCTGCTTCCGACCAGATCCCTATCCGTAACGTTCTGACGAGGAGCGTGACTTGGAGGAGCGGCAGTGCTGCGGTCCGGGTAACGCTACGCGGATTTCGATTAAACCGTCGTTAAAAACGATGTTAAAAAATAATTAAACGCAACCTGAAGTTGTCATCTTGAGGGCCCGGCCCTTCCGCGCCGGGGAGGCACCGTTCGGCGGATCGCCGGCAGATGACCTGCCAGGCTTGCCATTCCCCTCGGCCGGCCCGCTCCCGGGCCCGGCCGGACGCCTGTTCAGCGTCTCGTGGCGGTGCGACGCCCGGTCCCCAGCTTCAGCTGACCGGCCACGTGCTCGATGATTTCCCCGGCCACGTCGACCCCGCTGGCCTCCTCGATGCCCTCCAGGCCCGGCGAGGCGTTGACCTCCAGCACCAGGGGGCCGCGGACCGAGCGGATCAGGTCGACGCCGGCCACGCCCAGGCCGAGCACGCGGGCGGCGCGGACCGCCACCTCCTGTTCGGCCGTGCTGGCGCGCACGCCCTTGGCGGTGCCGCCGCGGTGCAGGTTGGAACGGAAGTCGCCCTTCGGCGCCTGCCGCTTCATCGCCGCGACCACCTTGCCGCCGACCACGAAGCAGCGCAGGTCGGCGCCCTTGGCCTCGGCGACGAACTCCTGGACCAGGAAATTCGCATACAGCCCGCGCAGCGCTTCGATCACGCCCTTCGACGCCGACAGCTTCTCGGTCAGCATCACCCCGGCGCCCTGGGTGCCCTCGTTGAGCTTGATCACGTGCGGCGGCGGGCCGAGCATCGACAGCAGGTCGGCGGTGTCGTCGGGGTTGTCGCCGAACACCGTCGCCGGCAGGCCGATGCTCTCGGCGGCCAGCAGCTGATGGCTGCGCAGCTTGTCGCGCGCGCGCAGGATCGCATCGGAGGTGTTCGGGGTGTAGGTGTCCATGAGCTCGAACTGGCGCAGGACCGCCGAGCCGTAACGGGTCACCGAGGCGCCGATGCGCGGGATCACGGCGTGGTAGCCGGAGATCTCGCGCCCCTTGTAGTGCATCTCGAAGCCGTCGGACGCGATGCGCATGTAGCAACGCAACGGGTCGAGCACACGCACGCTGTGGCCGCGCTCGCGGGCGGCCTCCACCAGCCGGCGGGTCGAATAGAGCTTGGTGTTGCGCGACAGGATCGCAAGCTTCATCAGAAGGGATTCGCGTGGGTGGAAGAAACGTGGAGAAGAAAGACGAACGGCCCGGCGCGTTCAGACGCGCGGGTGGCGCCGCCGGATGCGTCCGTGCAGGAACGAGCGTGACGGATCGACCGTGAACACCCCGGTCACCGCGGTGCGGCCGAGCAACATCGGGAAACGCATGCCACGACGATCCGCCAGGTTTATTTCAATTTCGCGTTCGATGCCGGCCAGACTCAGCACGGTGCGGATGAAGACCCGGCTGCTGCGGTGACCGCCGGAGTCGGTGACCCAGCGCTCGTCGTGCACCGGCGCCCGCGCCTCGACCCGGCCGGCGCCCAACGCCCCCGGACTCAGCTCGAAACCGACCCAGGGCATGCCGGCCTCGACGAAGCGCCATTGCGCATCGACGTGCAGCGCCGAACTGCGCGCGCCGGTGTCGATCTTGGCGCGTATCGCGGCCAGACCCAACGCGGGCAACGCCGCCGCCTCGCGCCAACCGAGGACGATCTTCGATGACATCGTACCTCCGCTGTAGCGACTGCTGCCGGCCTGGGACGACCGCGACCCGACTTGGACCGCGACCACCGTCGGCCGTTCCGTTCCAGGCGCCGCGCGCCGACAAAAAACGGCGACCTCGCGGCCGCCGTACGTATCGGACCGGAGCGGGCGCGGATCGTCCGGCCTGGGGCTACGGTGCGATACGCGACGACCCACTCGGGACCGGGCGCGCAGTCTAGCGCGCCGACGGTGAAGCGTCGATGCGCGCCGCGCTGCGGCGGGATCGGGCAAGAACCATGGGCGTCGCGAGGAACCTTCACATCGCATAGCCGCCTGGAATCGCTGAACCGGTCAGGGACGGCAGAGCCGGCGCTCGTACTCCAGCTCGCGCTGCAGCGCGGCCGAATCGCCCTGCACCGCCAGTTCGCCGATGTTGTCGCGCGTGCGCAGGCAAGGGTCCTCGCCGCGGCCGCCGAACAGTCGGCCGACGCGCTCGACCGTACGGGCGATCGAGTTCGGCGGCTGCATACGGAAACGCCGCGCGCCCTGCCCCGGCAACACCGGCAAGCGACTGGCCAACAGATCGGGGCCAGGCGCATCCCACGGCGCCCGCGTCGCGCCGGCCGGATCGAGCGCGTCACGGTCGATGCGGATCGCGGTGAGGCCGGTCGCTTCGGCAGGTTCGGCCGTAGCGACCGGCGCGGCGTGTGGCGGCGTTATCTGGAGCGGCGCGGCAGCTTCGGGGACGACTGCGGGGTGCGGCGATCGTGGCGTGGTTTTCTTCGGCAAGTCGCGTGCCGGCGCTGTGCCCACCGCTTCGTTCGAGCGCGAAGGCGACGCCGGCGCCGGCCGCAGAAGAATCACCGTCAGGCTCGCTGCGCTGTCGACCGGATCGGCCGGCCTGCGCAACTGCAACGCCGCCCAGATCAAGCCCGCATGGACCAGCGCGACCACCGTCCAGGCAAGAGCACGTTCGAAGCGCACTTCGCCGAACTCATGCGCGCGCATCGGCGCCCCCGCTCATCGCTGACGCGCACAGCCACCCCATGCTCCTGGCATCCTGCCCCATCGCTCGCATCCCTTCGCTGTCGATCGCGCAGCAGTGTGCCTGCTGCGATCAGTGCCGCAAGGTTCGGCAACGAGCGCGGTTGGCCGCGGTTAAAGCTTGGTCGGCCGACTCCGCGGGTCCTGGCCATCACGCGTAGCAAGCCCCGCTCTTTCACCCCGTAGACAGCAAGCGCCACGCCAACCAAGCCGGCACGCCGAGGTAGAACGCCAAACGGCCCAACCATTCGAGCGCGTCACGCAGGGCGGCCGCGTGCGCGTAGCGCAACGCCATGGCGAGTATCACGACCGTTTCGATCGCGACCCGCAACACGGCGGCGAACAGCATCAAGCCGATCGACCACGACGCCCACCAGATCAGCAGTCCGGTGAGATAAGCCGCCAGCCCGTAGCTGTAGTACTCACCGAAGGCACCACCGAAGGCGATGACCTGGTGCAGACGGAACGCGACGAGTGCCAACAGCAACGGGAACAGCGCGAATTTCACCAGAGGATGATCGAGCCGGCGTCGATGCGCGTCGTCGCGGGCCTGGATCAGCTCAGCCCGACCGGCGGCGAAGCGGCCTTCCCAAGCGATCGGTACGCCGGTCGCGGCCAACATACGCCGCAGGGCCTCCGGGCGCGTCAACGCCAGGCCCCGCGTCCAGAGCGGACCTGCGGCCAGGCGCACATCGACACCGCTGCGCGGCAGCGGTAGACGCCAGGGCCGCAGCGCGGCGATCGACGCCAGCGGAAGCTCGATCCGTTGCCGGCGCTGGTCGAGCACCCATAGCGCACCTTCGACGCGCGCTTGCGCGGCGAACCTGCGCTCGATGGCCCATGCCGCCACGGACGGCAGCAACACCGCCACCGCGAACAGCCGAAGCTGCGACAGGGATTGGACCTGCAGACCGATGCGCGCCAGCATGTCGAAGGCCAGCCACAGCAGCCCCACGCCCGCGCACAACCTCAACGCGCCGCTCAGCGCACGCCAGAACGGCGTCAGCAGCACGACCTCGATGACCGGCTCCACTGCCGGCGCGGCGACGGCGCGGCGACGCAACGCCTGCCACGCGGCCAGTGCCGCCAAGGCGAGCAGGAACACCGCGCCCGCGCGCCCCACCCAATCGCCCCAGCGCACCATCAAGGTGGGCGACGGATCGCGGGCGCTGACGAAGGCGGTCAACACGGCCTGGTCGCCGACCGCGGTGTTCGCGAGCACCTCGCCGGTGTCGTCGATGATCGCGCTGAGCCCGTTGGTGGTGACGCGCACCTGCGGCAGCCGCGTTTCGATGCTGCGGAAGGCCGCGACCGCCAGGTGCAGGCGCGCGCCCACCGGGTAAGCGGTGAACCAGGAATCGTTGGACATGCCGACGATGGCTTGCGCGCCGAGCCGCGCGCCGTCGATGGCCAGGTCGGTATGCACGTCGTCCAGGCAGATCAACGGCACCACGTTGACCTCGCGCCCATCCGCGCTGCGCAAGGGCAGCACGCGCGCGCCGTCGCCCGCGCGCCAACCGCCGACCCACGGCAACCAGCGCCGCAACACCGGCCCATCGAGCCAACGCGGCACGTATTCGGTCAGCGGGAACGGGTAGGTTTTGCGATAGAAGCCGAGCAAGCCCTTGCCCGGTTCGAGGAACGCGGCCGCGTTGTACTCGCCTTGCCCGTCGCGGTCGTAGGTGCCGAACACCAAGGGCACGCCCGCCGTATCGACGAAGCCCTGTATCTCGCGGTCCAGCGCCGCGCCGTCCTCGCTGCGCGGGCTGGCGAAGCTGGTGGGATATACGGTTTCCGACCACAGCAGCACGTCCGCATCGTGGTCGCGGATAGCCGACCACGAAAGTTCGTAGTGCGTGTCGAGCACCTTCCGGACCACCGCATACGCGCCGATCTCTTTGCGTAAGCGCTCGTAGTCGGTGATGTTGGCCTGGACCATGGCGACGCGCAGGGTCGGCGCGTCATTGGCCGCCGGCGCCTGCAAATCCGCGCGCCGCATCGCACCGTAGCCGGCCATGCACACCACGATCAAGGCCCCCAGCGCGAGTGGCCGCAGCAGCATGCGCGTGCCGCGTTTGCGCTGTTCGATGGCGAAGGCGACCGCCTCGTTGACCAACAGCAGCAACGCGGTGATGCCCGCGGCGCCGCCGAGGTCGGCAACCTGGCGCAACACCGCGGATGGAAACAAGCCGTGCCCCAAGGTGTCGCCCAACAACTTAGGCATCAGCCATTCGCAGGCCACCCAGGCCGACACCGCGGCCAGGGCGCGCAGCACCGGCCCGTAGCGGCGCCCCGCCCACTGGCGTACCAGCGCGAAGGCGAGAAATTGCGGCTGCAACAACGGCGCCAGCACCAGCAGCGCCGCCGTCGCGGTCAACGCGCCCACCCCGGTGTAGGCGCCGATCGCCGCCCCGAACCAATGAAACACCGCGGCCACGAAGGCGACGCTCATCAACGCGCCGTTGGCCAGCGCGCGCAGCGTGGTCTTGCCGTTGTCGAGCACCAACAGCCACGGAACCAGCGCGACGAAGCCCAGGCCCCAGGCGGGGCCGCCGCGAGCGTACAGGCCGAGCAAGGCAGCGGTGGCGAGAATGCCGGCGAGGCTAGGCCAGCGGGACGGGGACAACCGCTCCTGGATCAAATCGAAACACTCCGTGTCGCTGGGTCAGCGCGGGGGAATCCGGATCGGCCGCTGCGGCATCCCGGGCGGTGCGAGTTCCGGCGGCACGATCCGGTCGTCCGGCATCGCGATGGGTTTGCCCTGCGCGTCGTACAAAGTGAAGCCGGGCGCGAACATCAGCACCGGCTCGATCGGCACGCCCTCGTCGGTCACCTGATGATGGCGAACATAGCCTTGCGGCAATTCGTAGTTTTCCGGCACGGCCAAGCCGAGCAGCGGCGGACTGGTGCCGGGCGGATTGAACGCGCCCAGGCCCGTACGCACGCCGGCCTGCTGCAAGGCCTCGATGACCTGCGCGCCGGTGGGCTCCGGATCGCCGGGTTGGAAATAAGCCGCTAAATCGTTGGGATCGTTGCTCGGCACGGCCGGCGGCTCCTGCTGCGACGCGGCTTGCTGTGTCGCCCGCGTGGATTGGGAACGGCTGTCCAGCGGAGCGGCCGCCGTGTCGCCCTCCACATCGGCCTGTGCGACGACGGCATTCGCGCCTTGCGCAGACTCGCGCATCCACCACCAGCCCACCGACGCCACCGCGATCACCACGACGGCACCGACCACCCACAGCAAGCGCCTATCGCGAGCCGCGGGCGCTTTCGCAATCACACGCATGCCCTCGCCGTCCGCTCGGGACGACGGGGCATGCGGATGATCGCGCTTGGTCATGAGTCGGCTATCCGCCGGATGCGTCCGTCAGGGCGAAGCCGGCTGATAGACCGACAAAGCCCAGCCCATGCGCTCGTGCCCGTACTGGTTCCAGATCGGGCTGCGGCCGTTGGTGAAGCTGGAGTAGCGCGGCGCGCCGGTGCCGGTGCTGCCGCCCCAGAGGCCGGCCGACACCGTGCCGCCGGTGTAGGTCGGATGGGTGTCGTCGGACTGGATGTAGTCGAACGAGCTCGACGACGACACGAACTTGGTGTTGGCGTCGCGCAAGGTCGCACGCAGGGTGACCGCGGTGCGGTTGATGTAGCTGGCCTCGCTTTCGCCGGACACGTAACGCAGCGCGTCGGAGTCGATCTGGCCGTCGCCGTTGCTGTCGTAGTCGGCGCCCATGTACTGGGCGAAGCTGTCCGCGCACTTGAAGCCCTTCTGGCGCGCGTACTCGCACATCCAGTAGTTCATCTTGGCGATGGCCGGCAGGAAGCGATCGCGCATGTTCACCGTCTGCCCGGTGGCGGAGTCGCGGCACGAGCTCTGCACGTTGTCGGCGTTGTAGCCGGGGTAGTACAGATTGGAGATCACCTTGAGCTTGGTGTTGGCATGCGCATTGGCATTGATGTAGTCCATCGCCGCCGCCACGTAGGTCCTGCAGGAATTGACCGCCGCATCCAGCCCGCTGTAATTGCAGGTGCCGGTTTGCTCCTTGAACGCCGTGCGCGCCTGCAGACCGTCGTTGCCGCACATCTCGAAGCTCACCACCCGGGTCGAGGCGGCCTGCATGTAGGAACGATCGGCAACGATCTTGTTCTCGTAGACATCGCGCGCCACCGCACCGGACTTGGCGCGGCGAATGCTTTCTACGTCCACGTTCCAGCGCGCCGACAGATACTCGGCGTCCACCGTCGGCGCCGAATAGCGCGCCGCGTTACTGATCGAACCGTTATAGCCGGCGAAAATCGAATCGCCATAAGCGACGACGCGGTACTTGGTGCTGGTTGCGGGCCGATCGACGGTCCAGGAAACGTTCTGATTGAGCGTGCTGGCCATGCCCGAGGCCGAGAGCGCGAACAGCGCCACAGCCGAAAGCAACCGCCCCGCCTTATTGCGGAACAGAATCTTCATCCTTAATTCCCCTTCGAGATGATGTGCGCTGCGGACACCTACCGGTGCCCGATGAGTAACGCGAAACCCGAATCACGATGGGGATGCCCGGACCCCGCGGCACGCCCCCCTGCCATCGCCCCCGGACGCTAGCGTATGGTTCCAGGGGGTGCAATGTGCGCTGCAACAGCGGCGGGGGGCTGCATCACGGTTTGGTACATAACATAGAAGCGGCGTCTGTGTGGGATGCACTGACCACGAAGCACAGCGAGCGCTGGACATTCAGCTGGATATGCTCGGCAAGATTGCTGAGCGATGCATGCGATCGATTTCACCTGCATCGAGGCCAAGGATGGACACCGCATCCTGTTCGGATGCCCTCGCGTTTGATCTCGGATACCGGGCACGAGCTTGCAGTGACCAATGTCTCCTGCATCACCTCAAGCCCGGCCCACCCCGACCTTGCTGAGCCTCCATCTGTTGGCCGTGAGCCTGCGCCTGCTGCTGGTTGATCTGCTCGACGCGATCCAAGCTGGTCGTGGCCGGGATCTGGGCGGTGGCCTGCGCATCTACGCCCACGTGATGGTGCGGCCCTTGTGGACCGTGCGGCGATGAATAGACAAACACCTGCACGCCTTGCCACGTGTCTCGCCCGACTACCACGCCGTCGATCTGGCGGCAGACAGGATCGCTCTTTTGAGCGACCAGTACCGCAGCAGCGATGTTGCGGCTTTGGCCGTCGTCCCAGCGACCATCCGCTTGTACGGTGGCGCGAATGCGCTCAAAGCTGGCGTTGTCCGCATGCCCCGGCTGGTCGGCACGCAATGGCGCCACATCTAACGGCGCGACATCTGGGGTGGTGTTGCTTGGTGCAGTCTTCGTGTGGTGAAGCGTGGTCCATTTCATCGCCCCATTGCTGGCATCCAAGAACCCGAAGGTCTTCTGGTCTCCGCCCAAGTCCAAGCCGTTGCGCTCGATCAGTGCCGGATCGACCTTCAGACGTGCCAGATCGATGCTCACCTCCGGAGGATTATTCCAACCTTGCAGTTCGCGGCCTGCGGCGCCGAAGGCGCGGGGCGCGTAATAGTTCTGATAGTCCGACTTTCCCTGCCGCCCAAGATTGGCGTCGCCAGGCTTCTGATCGAAGTGGCATAAGGCCACCGCTTCGCGGTTGGGACTGGCGTTGCCCCTGTCCGATACCAAAGGAATGCTTCCGGCATAGATACGCCCGTCGTCGCTCATTCGAATGTCACGCGTGAACGCGGGTGCGCCGCCCCTGCCGGGACTAATGCAGTCGGTAGTGGCGTCGGCCCGCCTTAGAAAATCCGCTTTGTCGAACACACCAGCGTTCTGCGCACGTGTACGGCTGGCCAGGGCGTTCATCCCACCGATTTCGGCCAGAGCCTCGCCTTCGCGCATGGCCAGCAGATACCGCTCGAAAGGCACGGTGAGGTCAGCCCGGCCTCCGGGTCCTGCGTCTTGTAGAGAATCGTTGATCTCGAAGTCCAAGCGGCCGAGGGCTTGGTCGAGATGGCCGGCGAAGTAAGCATGCCCGGCCTCGTGTCCGATCGTCGCCGTGATGTTGTCGATGCGGGCTTGGGTATTCTTCTCTTGCAGCAGATCGTTGCTCAGGAAGATCGTCTTGCTCTCGGCATCGTAGTGGCCGCCTTCGAAGCGATCATTCGTGAAGGCGATGCGCTGCACACGCCCTTGCTGGGCCACAGCCTGCAGGGTCTGGACCAGGTAGGGAGAAGTTTCTATGGCAGCCGATACATCGGCGCGTGCATTGGCCGGCAGTCCGTTGAGGAGAGGCGCCAGGTTCGGGGGCAGATTGCTCATGAACGTTGTCCTTAACGTCTGGCTCCAAGGCGGGGCGAATTCGGAGCCAATTGCTGGTGATCTTTACGGCTTACCGTGCAGCAGGCGCCCCACCCGTACAGCAAACCCGCATTTCACGGTCCAATCCGCGTCTACGCTTTGGCCGTGAGCGTGAGCTTACGTAGGCAGCGCCGACTACCTTCACCGATGGGGTTGGCGAGGTGATCACCTAAAACGACGGTGAACACGGCCGTAGGGCTGCTCCGGGAAAGCGACGTCGTCTGCAAGCCCCCATCATCGCGCTGACCGTCGACCGCGAAGCCCTGCGCTTTCAAACCTTCGAGCAGCACTCCACTGTCGAGAAAACAGCGAGCACCACCCCACCATTTCGGGTCAACCGATGAGCCGGGGAAAAAGTAGAACTGAACTGGGCCAGGGGGCGGTGTAGTGCCAGTGAGCTGCCATGCCTGCACTTGATAAACCCACCCGTTGCTCAACGCACCGATGCCGGCAGTTGCCTGCGGCCGTTTAGGATCCGGGTGCAGAGCCAGGCCCAAACGTTTTTGCAGGGCGTGCGGTGAAAGGTCAGAGAAGGTACGCAGGCCGCTCGCCACATCGACTAACCGCCGCTGCAGTTCGGCAGTGTCGTATCCCACCTGCTGGGTGGTGCTGACAACTTGAGCGGCAGCTGGAACCGCGGTCCTGTTTGCTGGAGGTTGCATTGAGCTGGACGGCTCAGCGCAGGCGCAGAGCGCCATTCCAAACGCTATCAGAACTATTGGTTGCGCTATGACCTTTGCCATCCGTGCATCCCATCGCTTTCCCATCTAAAAAGAGTATGCGCGGCTACAGACGCGGGACGCCACCTAAACTCGGCATCTCGGCAAGCCCGGTCCGCAGGATGTCGCTCGCAAGGAAGCCCGGTCTTGCTCAGTGCGTTGCGCACCGCTGGGAGAGATGGAGCGGGTGATGGGAATCGAACCCACGCTAGCAGCTTGGGAAGCTGCAGTTCTACCATTGAACTACACCCGCTTGCGGACCAGTTTATAGCGCAGGCCGCGCGGGTGGCAAACATCGGGCTGATGGCGCTGTGGCACGAGGCTGGCACCCTCCCCGTCTGCTCTACCCAGGCGCTTCGTCGACTCTCTGTCGTACTGCCTGCTGTGTCTGCGTACTTATCGAAGCACCGCCCTCGCCTGACGCCCACCACCCCGACGCCTCGCCCAAAAAGAAACCGGGCCTCTCGGCCCGGCTTCGTTGACGCTTAACGCTATGACGCGGTATTGCGGCACAACACCGTAGCCATCAGAACCCGCGGCCCACCTGTGCGAACACGGTGGTGTTGTTGCCGCCGCCCTGGCCGACCGTCGCGCTGGCGCCGATGTTGGCGTCGAGGCCGAACAGGTGGGTGCGGACGCCGAACAGCAGGCTGCCGTAGTTCTGGTCGAACTTGCGGCCCATCACGGCGTAGTCGCCCAGGCCCGGCACGGTCTGCAGACGGGCGTAGGCGTGTTCGGGGGCGTCCTCGAACTCGCGGTCGACGGTCAGGCGCGCGTAGGGGCGGAAGCTTTCGCTGTGGGTGTAGTTGATCTGCCAACCCACGCTGCCGATCAGCGAATCGAACTCCTGCTTCGGATAGGCCAGCGAGGTCGACAGGGTCGGGTCGCTTTCGGCGAAGCCGTCGACTTCGATCTTCTGCGAGACCAGGCCGAGCACCGGGCCGTGACGCAGGGCGTCCTGGCCGAATTCCCAGCCGCCGTTGACGGCGATGGTGAGGTTGTCGCCGTCGGCCGAGCCGTGGTGGACGCGGGTGACCGGGCCGAGGTTGGCGTTGCGGTCGATGTCGAAGTCGAGCTGGGTGTAGCTGACCTGGCCGTTGACCCAGGCGCGTTCGCCGTACCAGCCGACGAAGCCGCCGAGGGTGGCTTCCTTCTGCTCGAATTCGCCGTTGCGCAGGCCGAAGTCGTTCTTCTGCTGGCCATAGCCGGCGAAGGCGCCGAACACCAGGTTGCCGCGGTTCCAGTCGATACCGCCGCTCAGCGCCGGACCGGCGCCGTCGTACAGGTCGCCGTGGCCGTAGC
>Ga0307406_10001459_pt1 | contig 13084 bp, 11 predicted proteins | sample 322Cmetagenome_3_FD_203706 | JGI IMG/M metagenome (GOLD analysis project Ga0307406, IMG submission 203706) | Maize rhizosphere microbial communities from greenhouse at UC Davis, California, United States - 322HYB-C-2 | ecosystem: Host-associated > Plants > Roots > Rhizosphere > Soil | place... | reverse complement strand
CGCCACCGCGATGTGGGACTTCTGGTCGCTCTCGCCCGAGTCGCTTCATCAGGTGACTATCCTGATGTCCGACCGCGGCCTGCCACTGAGCTATCGCCATACCAATGGCTACGGCTCGCACACCTACTCGCTCATCAACGCCGCCGGCGAGCGCTTCTGGGTGAAGTTCCACTTCAAGACTCGCCAAGGCATCAAGACGATGACCAATCGCGAGGGCGAGCAGGTCATCGCGAAGGACCGCGAGTCCTCGCAGAAGGATCTCTACGAGGCCATTGAGCGTGGTGACTTCCCGCAATGGGACATGCAGATCCAAGTGATGGCGGAAGAAGACGCGGAGAAGTGCGCGTTTAATCCCTTCGACCTCACCAAGGTCTGGCCGCACGCCGCCTACCCGGTGATTCCGGTGGGTGTGCTGGAGCTGAATCGCAATCCGGAGAACTACTTCCAGGAGATCGAGCAGTCGGCCTTCTCGCCTTCAAACATCGTTCCCGGTATTAGCTTCTCGCCGGACAAGATGCTGCAAGCCCGCATCTTCTCCTACGCCGATGCCCACCGCTATCGCGTCGGCACCTGGTATGAGGCGCTGCCGGTGAATCGCCCGAAGAGCGCGGTAAATCACTACCACCTCGATGGCTCGATGAATGCCGGCTACAGCACGTCGTCGAGTGCCTACTATGAACCTAATAGTTTCAACGGACCTTCCGAAAGCGACCGCTTCGCCGAACCGGCGTTGAAAATCTCGGGTGATGTCGACCGCTGGAACCACCGCGACGGCAATGACGACTATACCCAGCCTGGCGATCTATTCCGATTGATGAACCCGTCGCAACAGCAACAGCTCTTCAGCAACATCGCCGAGGCGATGCAGGGCGTACCTCAGGAAATCATCGACCGCCAACTCGTTCACTTCGACAAGGTGGATCCCGCCTACGGAGCCGGTGTCCGTGCCGCTCTAAAGGCGCACAGCGATGGCGTTACCAACAACATCTCCGTCCAGGAAGAGCCGCAGGCCGAACCAGCCGGGGTCTAACAATTCACCCGCATGGAGCCCGGGCCGATGCACTGGGAGGGGCGGTCGCCCGGCTCCATCGTAATTTCTCACGCACACCGATGATCACAGAAGCTGAACGAAGCCGCTATGCCGAGCTCCAGCAAATGGCGCTCGATGCTGCCCGTCAGGGCGATACCGAGATGCTGCGTCCGATGCTTGAGGCAGGCATGCCCGTCGAGCTGAAGGACGGCAAGGGCAACACCTTGCTTATGCTTGCCGCCTACCATGGCAATGCGGAGACCGTGAAGTTTCTGTTAGAATATCGTGCTGAAGCCGACACCCGCAACGACCGCGGTCAAACGCCGCTCGCTGGCGTCGCCTTCAAGGGCCATATAAGTGTCGCCCGCGTTCTCCTCGCCGCCGGTGCCGACCCGCTTGCTGATCAAGGTGGCGGTAAGACACCGGTCGTGTTCGCCGCCATGTTCGGTCATCCGGAAATGGTGACCCTTCTCGAACAATCCGCCGCGCATGCCTCCAAACGAAAGCCTTGGCTGGGCTGGCTTGCACGTCTAGTGGCGATCCCACGCGCGGTTTTCTTCCGCAGGCCGCTCCGTCCATTCGTGGCAGTGCCTTGATCACTTCACGAACACCAACCGTCCCCACTTCTCCGGAATGTGCATGGCGATTTCTCCCTGCGGGCTCCAGACCCAGTTGTCCTCCGGGTGATTGTCGTCGGCGATCTTCGTGCCGTGTTCGGGGACGCGGACATACTTGCCGTCCTTCACGAGGTGGACCCACTCGACGCGGGAGAAATTGATCCGCCACGTGTCACCAGCGTTGGGAGGCGAGGGGAGCCTGCCCGTGTATTTCGCGAGGTCCTTCCACGGCAGGAAAACCTCGACCGACCAGCCGGTGTCGGTGTCTCTCGGGTCGTTCAGCGTGCCATCGATCTTCACCGCACTCTTGAGACCGGGAAGATTGGTGCCGAGCGCGGCGTTGCCGCCTTTCGCGTAGGGCTTGTCGAGCGTGAGCTCCCAGATGGTGCCGAGCGCGTTGATCTCGAACTCGTAGTAGTTGAGCGTGTCGCCGTCGGGATCGAGGAAGATCTCGAAGTCGTTGTCGTGGAAGATGATCGCGTTCTTCTCCGTCAGCGTGCCCCAGACGTGCGGCTCCACCATTTCCGCCGCCACGTGTAGGCCATCGGCCGTCCACAGCATCTTCGCGCGGGTGCGGAAGCGCGGCGCAGGCTGCTCCTTGCCGCGGATGTCCATGAAGTCGCTGGTCCAGCCGATCTTCTCCCAAGCAGCGTCTGAAAGATCGCCATCGATCTTCGGGGCGGCTTCGGAGAACCGGCACTCGTAGCTGAGCGGCTCGGCTGCGGCGAGGAGGGGGAGGCAGAGCAGTAAGCGCATAGTCACAGATGAAGGAAGACCGCGGGGGATGCCAATCGGCAAGTTTCGATTCGACGCGAGGGGAGTTCTGCTTGCACGCTGCGGGCATGATCTTGAAAGCCTTGGCAACCGTGGTCGCTGGACTCCTCGCACTCGGCGTCGCGGAAGCAAAACCGCTCCGCGTGCTTACCTACAATCTCCGCTACATCACTTCCGGCGACACCGGTGAGCGCGCATGGACCGAACGCCGCGACCAAGCCGCCGAACTCATCAAACACGACGGGGCCGACATCGTGGGCATTCAGGAAGGCTTGCCGCAGATGATGGACGATCTGGCCGACCGGCTCTCGGGTTACGCGGTGATCGGAGTGGGCCGCGAGGACGGCATCGACAAGGGCGAGTATGCCGCAATCCTCGTCAAAGCAGACCGCTTCCGTGTCCAGGAAAGCGGCACCTTCTGGCTCTCCGACACCCCGGAGATCTGTAACTCCTGCACCTGGGGCAATACCGTCACGCGCATCTGCACGTGGACGAAACTCTACGACCGCGAGACCAAGAAGACATTCCACTTCTTCAACACTCACCTCGACCATGCTTCGCCGGAAGCCCGGCAGAAAGGCACGGAGCTCATTCTTTCGCGCATCGCCGCGCACAAGGGCACGGGACCGGTCGTTCTAACAGGTGACTTCAATGCTCCTGAGGCCGACCCGCTTCATGCGGCCATCAAGGAGGCCGGTTTCGGCGACGTGTGGCGCTCTCTCAACGCCAGCACGCCGCCGGAAGAATCCGGAACCTTCAACCAATTCACCGGGGTGAAGAATGGGTCCCGGATTGACTACATCTATACGACCTCTGACCTGAAAGGATCCGACTCGGAGATCATCCGCAGTTCGAAGAACGGCGTGTATCCTTCCGATCACTTCCCCGTGCGAGCGACGCTGGAGCTGTGACCGGAAGGAGAGGGTCTCTCGCTTACTGCGCTGCGGCGAGTTCTACCTTCAACCGCAGCCACAGCGCATCGAAGCCGCTGCGGCTCACCGTCGCCTTGCGCGTCTCGATGGTGCCGGCGGTCGAGACCGGTGAGTCGCTGACGCCGGTCCAATCGTCCAGGCTATCGGTCTTCTGCACCAGGAAGCTCACATCGGTTGCTTCGAGGTTGCGTTGGTAGGTCAGCGTGAGGACCTCGCCACCCTCATTCTCCAGAGCGAAGCCGGTGGGATTGGTTTCGTAGCTCTCCGGATCGGTGCCGCAGGCGTATTCCAGCAAGTTCCCGCGGCCGTCGGAATCCGGGTCCGCATCGTTGCCCCACAGTGTGGCTTCGAGCTCGGGATTGCCGAGTTCTTCAGCGGTGAAGTGGCTGGAGCGCCAGTTCTCGATCGGAGTCGCCGTGACCGGAGGATTGCTGGCCGTGATCTGCATCGCATTGATGTAGGCGAAGTCGCCCTGCACCAGGGTGAGATCCACCCAGACTTGGCCGAAGGCATCCGGACGAATGCCGGAGATCACCGCCACTTCGTCGTCGTTGTTGTCGCCACCAGTGCTGCCAATGCCGGTGCCGCTGGTGGTGAGGTTCGCGGTGCCGGAATTGCTACCGTAGACATCGTACTTCGTGACCCGGGCCTGCGCATTGGCGCGGGCGCCGAGGAAGCGGAACTCATAGCTCAGCGCGGGATTCAGACCTTCCAGCATGAAGCCACCGGGGGTGTCGTCGCTCGTCGCGTCGTAGATGTCATTGGCGGAGGAATAGAAGAAATCATTGGTGGCGGTTTCGGTCGCCAGTTCGCCGAGGAGCGATGACTGCGGTCCGTAGAGGCCACCGAATGGCGTCTTGCCATTGCAGAGGAAGCCGCCGGTCATGACCATGCGGATCCCGCTATTGGTGCCGGTGCTGCGGATCAGGTTCGGGAGATGCTCGCCCGCGTGGATGCCGCCGCCGCCATTGGTGGGATACCAGTTATTCCAGCGGTTGCCGTTCGCATCGGGGGCGTTGGTCGCATCGCCGTTGATGATGTCGCTCGGGCCGAAGTCGAAGAACAGCTTCTCACCCGCTAGCAGCGTGTTCGGATTGGCGGTGAAGGTCTTGTTCGGGGCGAGCACTGCCTGGAGCGCTGGCTTGATCACCGTGGTGAAGTGGTCGTAGCCCTTGCGGTTCATGTGGGTGTCATCCACGAAGTAGGTTTCCCACTCCGTCGGATTGTTGTCGTGCAGATCGTCCAGCAGCGCGTTTGTGTTGAAGAAGTACAGCTTCAGGTTTGGATCCGATTCGCAGTAGGCCTTGATCAGCGAGTTCGCGGTGCGACGGCGCGGATCGTGATCCGGATTGTTGAAGAAGGAGGGCACCGGGGTGATGCCGATGTAGCAGATCGGCACGTTCGGTTGCTGCGTGCGGACCGAGTTCACGAACGTCTGGAAGTCCGCGAACACCTGCTCGCCGGTCTTGTTGCCGACGCGGATGTCGTTCGTGCCTTCGAAGACCACGATCGCCGATGGCTGGTAGGGAGTGACGATGCGATTGACGATCGGATTGAGGTCCGAGAACTGCGAGCCACCGAAGCCGCGCTGGACGATGCGGTAGTCTGCGAAGTCCTTCGTCAGGTTTTCCCAACGACGGATGCTTGAGCTTCCCACGAAGAGCACGCCTCCCGGAGAGACGGGATCCACGATGTCCTGGGAAGTCCAGCGGTCGACCTCGCCGTTGAGTGCCAGCGGCGGGACGGTGATGCTTTCGACGATCTCGAGGATGTTGAGGTAGGAGAAGCCGCCTTCCGCCACGGAGAGCTGGAGCGATAGCTCGCCGGCCGTCGTGGGCTGCATACCGCCGAGGGCGACGGTGGTGCGGTTGTTGCCGTTGTAGGTGCCGGTGCCGTCATCGCCACCGAGGCCGTTGCCGATTCCGGGGCCCGTCGTTTGCAGGGTGCCGGCGAAGGTGCCATTGCCTGCGGTGACGGTGTAGGTAGAGCGGCGAATATCGGTGCCGCTGGTCCCGACCCGCGAGCCGAAGAAGCGCATGGAGTAGTGCTTCGTGGGGCTAAGACCAGTGACCTTGAGAGTGGTGGCGAAACCGGTCGCACCACTGTTGAAGAGGTAATCTTGCGTGGCGGTTTCCACCGCAAGTTCACCGAGGCGAGATGCCAGCGGTCCATTGGGCGACGTGAGGCCCCCGTTCAGGATACCGTTGTTTTGCCAGTTCGCCGACGTGAGCGTGATGCCCATGGTGGTGGCAGCGTTCGTCGTGGTGACGAGGTTGGCCACGGTGCTGCCGTTGGCGGTCACTGCGAAGTTGTTCCAGTAGTTGCCGAAGGTGTCCGGGCTGGTCGTGGCATTGCCATTGGTTCCGTCGTGCTTGCCGAAGTCCACACGCACCGTCTTCGTGACGATCGGCGGCGCGGGATCGGCCTCGGTGAGTTCCAGGATGCCGAGGTAGGCGAAGCCGCCTTCCATCGCGGTCACGCGGAGCGCGAGCTGGCCGCTGGCATCGGTCTGCAGGCCATTGAGGGAGGCGATGGTGCTGTCGTTGCCGTCGGTGGCACTGACCAGATCGGAACCGGAGGTTTGAAGAACCGTGCTGAAGAGGCCATTGCCTGCCGCCACCGAGTAGAGGGTTTTTCTGACACCTGCGTTGTCCCGGGTGCCGAAGAGGCGGAGATTGTAGAGTTTGCCGGGATCGAGGTTGTTGAGGTTCAGGGTCGCGTAGTTGCCATTGGCTCCATCGACAAACAGGTAGTCCCTGGTGGCCTTGGTGATGGCGAAGTTTCCGAGTTTCGCCGGATCCGGGTTGTCCAAGCCGCCGTTCTGGTAGCCGTTGGACTTCCAATTGGGCCCGAGGGTCAGGCCGATTTTCGTGGAGGCATTGGTGGTGTCGACCAGCCGGAGATAGCTCATCGCCAGAGGGCCGCCGGTCGCGCCGGCTCCCACCACGTTGTTCCAGTAGTTGCCGTTGCCGTCGGCCACGCCGGTGCTCCCGTTGCCCGGGTTGATGGCGGGTGTGCCGGAGGGCGTGACTTCGCCATCCGCGGTATTGTTCGGCCCGAGATCAACGAGCCAGGAGCGGGCGTGAAGCGACGGGACAAGGGCGGCGAAAAGGCCGGCAAGGAGCGCCGGTCGCCACCCCGCGGGGAAGGTGCGAGGGTTCATCATGGGTTCGGTGTATGGAGAAGCTTTGGCGCGGTTGGGGCCACGCCTCAGCGAGACAGAAGTCGCATGGCACGAGCACGGGGGCTCAGCGTGCGAGGGGTAACGACGAGGGACAAAATGACCGCGGGTTAGTGGTCATGGTGGACTTCAATCAGAAACCCCGCCGGGGCGTCAATTCGATTGTATACAAGAAATGAGATAGTGCATACGGCACGGATTTAAGAAGACCGTAGCGGTTTCGCCGCCCTCAGCGGGGTCAAACGAGTCCTTCAGGATGCGACCGGGCCGCGAGACGCCTAGCGCCCCGGTGCGTGAAACAAGCGCTCCACTTCGCGCTTGGTAACCTTGCCCATGGCATTGCGTGGCAGGCTGTCCACCAGCAGCAAATGGCGGGGGAGCTTGTAGGGGGAGAGGCGCTCCTTGCCCCAACGCCGCAGTTCGTCGAGCTCCAGGGATTCTTCGCCGCTCTCGAGCGCAGCGGCAACCGCCACGGCTTCGCCCCACGTTTCATCGGCCAGGCCGACCACCGCGCACTCGCGAATCGCCGGGTGATCTAACAACGCCGCCTCGATCTCCAAGGCGGAGAGCTTGTAGCCGCCGCTCTTGATAATGTCCACGGACAGCCGGCCGAAGATGCGGAAATAGCCATTCTCCAAGACTGCCATGTCGCCGGTGCGGAACCAGCCGTCGTCGAACGAATCTTCGGTGACGTGCGGGAGTCCCCAGTATTCATGGAACACACCGGGACCACGGACTTGGATTTCGCCGGGTTCGTCTTCCGCGATGATGTCTTCGCCTCGTTCGTTGCGCAGGCGCACCTCGACTCCCGGCAGTGGAACGCCGACCGAGCCGGGACGGCGTTCGCCGTGCAAGGGATTGGAGAGAATCATCCCGGTCTCCGTCATGCCGTAGCGCTCTAACAGAACCTGTCCGGTCAGCGCTTGCCATTGGCGGTGGAGTCCGGCAGGCAGCGCTGCGGAGCCGGAAACCATCAGCCGCATCTTGGCGAAGCCGCGCAGGACGGCTTGATCGTGGCTCGAATTGGAGTCTAACAGACCTACCAACTTTGCATAAATCGTCGGCACCGCCATGAAGAGGGTGTAGGCACCTTCGGCGACGCGCGGCAGCACGACCTCCATCTCGAAGCGTGGGAACGCTTCCACCATCGCGCCGGACCACAGCGCACAGCCGAGTACATTCACGATGCCGTGGATGTGATGCAGCGGCAGGAAAAGCGGAATGCGGTCATCTGCACGCCATTCCCACGCGCTTGCCAGCGTCTCGATCTGGGAATTCAGGGTCGCATGAGTGCTCACCACGCCCTTCGGCTTGTTGGTCGTGCCGCTGGTGTAGAGGATCATCGCGCGTCGCTGCGGATGGATCTCTGGAAGCTCACATGCTTCGGCACGCTTGATCTCATCCACGAGCAGCACGGGCCTTCCCGCCACGCGTACGGCGTGGTCAGCGCTGGTGACGATGAGTTCGGTTCCCGAGTCTTCGAGCGCATGTGCCAGTTCGGGCGGCGTGGCGTGTACGGATAGCGGCACCACGATCCCGCCAGCACGCCAGATAGCCCATTGAATGGCCACATAGTCGAAGCCCGCCGGAGCCATCAAGCCTACCCGGGTTTCTGCCAGGTCTCGCCGCCCGTCTAACAAGCTCGCGGCAATTGATGCCGAAATCTGAAGCAGCTCGGAGTAAGAGAACGAACGCTCTCCTTCGCGAAGCGCGATGCGTTCCCCGTGGGTACGGGCTCGGGAAATGAGCGGAAGTTCCTTCATGCTCCGACAATCCATCGAATGAGGAAAAACATCACGGATGGCCCGAGCAGGCAGCCGAGGCCCGTGTAGAAGGTGGCGGTCATCGCGCCGTAGGGCACCAGCTTCGGGTCCGTGGCGGCCAGCCCGCCGGCCACGCCGCTGGTAGTGCCCATCAGACCTCCGTAGATCATGGCCGTGCGGGGATTGTCGAGGCCGATGAATCGCGCTGCAAAGGGCGTGCCGATCATGACTAGGATGGCCTTCACCAAACCTGCGGCAACGCTGAGCGCGATGACTTCCGAACTCGCACCGAGTGCGGTGCCGGTGACCGGGCCTACGATGAAAGTCGCTGCTCCGGCCCCAAGCGTGGTGACGCTCACGGCGTCGCGATAGCCGAACGCCCACGCCACACAGCCACCCATGAAGAACGAGAGGAACACACCAGTGAACAGGGACAGTACGCCGGCGAACCCTGTCCGTCTCAGCTCCTCCAAGTGGACACCCATCGCCGTGGCCACGATCGCGAAGTCTCTGAGCACCGCGCCACCCATCACTCCGATCCCCGCGAGTGCGGGCACATCCGAAATGCCCCTTGTTCCACCCGTGATTTCACCGCCGATATAGGCCACGACCAGTCCGATGAAGATCGCGATGGCCGAGCCATGGAGGCGCCCGCGGGTCAGCTTGGCCGAAAGCAGATAGGAAACCCATACGACCAACCCGATCACGGCGAAGGCCGTGATGAGCGAGTACTCAATGAGCAACGATTGGATGAACTGGCTCATTTCAGCGGGGAGGAGTCATCATCCTTCGAACGTCCGATCCGGCTGTAGACCGGCACCAGCGAGATGCATGCGATCACCGCCAGCGATCCCGCCAACATCGCCGCCGGGCCGCCGTGAATCGCCGCGCGGACATTCTGCGAGGCCGCCATCGCTACGATCACCGGAATGTAAATGGAACTCCAGAACAGTACGCCCGCTTCGGACGGCTCCCGGAACTTGTCTTCTTTCTTCAGCCGATCAGTCACCACGACTAACAAGAGCATCGCGATGCCAACGCCGCCGACGTTGGCGTCCATGCCGAGCATCCAGCCCAGCACTTTGCCGACGAGCAAGCCGGCGAGCAGGCACAGCGATAACAAAGCCGTTCCGTAGATGGCCATTGGGCGGGTTCAGGTTTTCAGCGAGCATGCAGGGCACTAAATTTTTGTATACAAAATAAATGGCGTTTGGATGCTCCGCCTTTAGTCGCTAGTCTCCGTCGCCATGGCGAGCCGCAGTGCCGATGAAATTCGCGAAATCCTCGAGCAACGCATCGTGGAAGGTGAGTTCACGGACGGGGAGCGCCTTGACGAAGTAACGCTCGCGGCCCGATTTGGCGTTTCGCGCACGCCGTTACGCGAAGCACTCCGAATGCTGGCAGGCTCCGGATTGGTCGAGCTGATCCCGCGGCGTGGCGCTTTCGTTCGCCACCCCGGCGTGGTCGAGCTCGTGGAGATGTTCGAGGTGATGGCGGAGCTGGAGGCGATGTGCGGTCGCAATGCCGCCCGGCGGATTTCAACGGGAGCGCTAGCCGAGTTGTCCGTGGCCGCAAGGGCCTGCGAGCAGGCGATGGAAAAGCAGGATCCGGATGGCTACTACCATCGCAACGAGGAGTTCCATCAACTCATCTACAAGGCGGCGGGGAACAGCTTCCTGGCCACCGAGGCACAGCGCTTGCAGAAGCGGCTGCGGCCGTTCCGCCGCATGCAGCTCCATGCCCGTGGCCGGATGCAGCAGTCGATGCGCGAGCACGCTGGCATTTTGAAAGCCCTTGAAGCGGGCGACCCAGAAGTGGCGGCCGCCGCGCTGCGCAGCCATGTGGCGGTGCAGGGAGAGAGGTTCCACGACCTGCTTTCCGCTTACGAGAAGTCCGGGGTGTAGGCCGCAGGCGGCGTTATTTCAGCGCCTTCTCGATAGCCTCGGTCACTTCGGTGCTGTCCGGCTTGGTTTGTGGTTCGAAGCGCGCAAGCGGCTTGCCGTCCTTGCCGATGAGGAATTTGCCAAAGTTCCATTTCACGTCGCCCGGGAAGGCTCCGTCCTTGCCGGTCAGCGCGGCGTAGAGGGGATGTTGCTCCTCGCCCTTCACATGGACCTTGTCCATCAGCGGGAAACTGACGTCGTACTTCGCTTTGCAGAATTTCCCGATCTCCTCCACCGTGCCAGGCTCTTGGCCATTGAAGTCATTGCAGGGAAAGCCGAGCACCACGAAGTCCTTCCTACGATACTTGTCGTAGATCGCCTCCAGCGCCTCGTACTGCGGTGTGAGTCCGCACTTCGAGGCGGTGTTCACGACTAGCACCACCTTGCCCTTGTAGTCGGCCAGGGTCTTGTCCTTGCCGTCGATGGTCTTGAACGGAATGGCGGCCAGATCCGCGGCGGTGGCCGTGGCAAGAAGGACGAGCGAGGCAAGGAGCGATCTCATGGTGCCTCCAACGTCTCCCGTCCCTGGCGACGGCTCAATGATAAACCCTGACCACCCGCGGGGTGATACCGGTGAGGATTTCCCACGCAATGGTGCCGGCCTTCGCCGCGACTTCATCGACGCGGATGTTCGGGCCGAACATTTCCACCTCATCGCCCTCGGCCACGTCGCTATCGGTAACGTCGACCATGAGCTGGTCCATGGTCACGCGGCCAAGCAGGGGAAAGCGTTTCCCGCGGATGAAAGCTTCGGCGCCATGACCGGAAACCGCGCGGGGATAGCCGTCGCCGTAGCCGATGCCGACGGTCGCGACGCGCGTCGGACGGGTGGTCACGAAGGCGCGGCCATACGACACGCCGTGGCCGGCGGGCAACGTGCGGACGAGCGTGACGCGCGACTTCAGGCTCATCACATTCCGCAGCTTTTCCTCATGGCCGGGCAGTGGTGAGATGCCGTAGAGCATCAGTCCCGGGCGGGCGAGGTTGCAGCACTCGCGATCGTAGCCGAGCAGGCCGGCACTATTGGAAAGGTGCCGCCAGCGGAACCGTTCCGGTCCGCCGAGCGAGTCGATGATGCCGACATAGCGGGCGATTTGGGAACGGGTGAATTCCTCATCCTCATCGGCGGACGGGAGGTGCGAGCCGATGCCTTCGATTTCCAAGTTCGGCAGCTTCTCAAGCTCGGCCAGAATCTCCGGCAATCCCTCCGCGACAAAACCGCCACGGCCCATGCCAGAGTCCACGGCGAGGTGGACCTTCAAGCGGCTGCCATGAGCGCGCGCCAAGGCATCGAATTCCCGGGCTTCCTCAAGCGAGGAAAGACAGGGCGTCCAGCCGCGCCCGACGATCTCCGCACGCTCCTGCGACCAGGTGGCACCGAGCAAATAGATCCGCGTGGTCACGCCTGCATCGGCGATGCGACGTGCTTCGCCAACATTCGCGACACCGAAGAAGACGATGTTTTCCTCCGCCACCGCGCGTGCCACGTCCTCAAGCCCGTGCCCATAGGCACCGGCCTTGACCACCGCCATCACGTCGCAGCCGGCGACCTCGCTGGCGGTGCGGAGATTCTGGCGCAGGGCGGAAAGATCGATCTCCGCCCAGGATCGGGGCGGTGAAGGCGGCGGGTTCACGCGGGGAGGAAAGCGGCGAAGCGGCGGGCCGGCAAGTGCTCCCTTTTGAACACACCAGCGTAGACAACGGCTAGGGCGCGTCTCGGCCGTAAGTCAAATAGGCCACAAGCATGCCTATCAAAGGGGCGACGAATATCTGAGTGAGGATGAAGGCAATTGTGAACTCCAGCACCCGTAGGCTGAATTGCTTACGCCCCGTTTTTCCAGCGTGGATATACGCCGCGAAGCCGCCGCAACCCAGCAACACTGCTGCGATAAATCCTAGAAGGGCGATTGAATACCAAGCGGGTCCTGCCTCGAAGAGTTTCCAAAACCATTGAAAGTATGCCGCCATGGATAGCCCTGTGGCGACACCGGGTGTGAACCAGCAGAGCCACATCATGATCACCTCACCACGGGTGTAGGAAGCGGCCCTGCCGGGCTGGATTTCCTCCGGCGCGCTCAAGGCAAGGGCACCCGCGGCGTCGGCTTCACTGCATTCCGCGCCGCGCCGAGGCACAGCTCCGCATGCACGGCCTGCCGCGCCATCTGGCGGCTCTGCTCGCAATGCGAGTCCCACACCTTCTGTTCATTGGCCGGGATCCCGGGGTGGCGATGGAACGGCACGCCGAGGCCAAGAAGCGCGGCCAACCACGCCTCAAGCCCGACCACGCCGGGCCATGCAGGGATGCAGGCTTCCAGGATCGGCGAGGGGCCGATGCTCTGATAGAGGTTCACGAGTTCGGCGTGGACCAGCGGCTTCGTTTCGCGGGCTGCTTGCCAGAAGGCGGATTGGCTTGCCGTGTTGAAGCGGTAGTGGATGGCGTGGAAATCGCGCGTTTCATCCCATGATTGCGCGGCCACGCGGTTGTAGAGCTCGCGGCTGCGTTCACCGGGCATGCCGTCGTTTTCCACCAGGATGCGGATCAGCCATTGGACGTGGCGGATCAGGTGGACGAGTCGCAGTGAGGAAAGGGGCTCGAGGAAGCCATTCGCGTCGCCCACAGCGACGATATTGCCGGTCCAGGGCGCGGTGCGATGCCCGCAATTCCACGTCTGCACCTGCGGGACCAGCGATGAATCGCCGGCCTTGGCGACGAGTTCGGCACAGGCTTCATCGTCGCTGGTGAACTCCGGATTCCAAGCGGTGCCAACACCTACCGAATCATCGTGTTCCACGCGCCAGCGCCAGCCGCTGTCGAGCGTTTCGAGCGTGGTGAAGGGGCGGATC
>Ga0307406_10001457_pt1 | contig 13088 bp, 10 predicted proteins | sample 322Cmetagenome_3_FD_203706 | JGI IMG/M metagenome (GOLD analysis project Ga0307406, IMG submission 203706) | Maize rhizosphere microbial communities from greenhouse at UC Davis, California, United States - 322HYB-C-2 | ecosystem: Host-associated > Plants > Roots > Rhizosphere > Soil | place... | reverse complement strand
AAAACCCCGGACCTTGCGGGCCGGGGCTTCTGTGTTCTTCGGATCCGGGTCTCGCCTTACCGGCGCGCCCTGTCGATCTTGATGGGCACGAAGTTCGACGGGTGGCTGATCACGCGATCGCCTGCGCCGTTGGTGTTCTTCGTGTTCACCAGCATCCCGCCCCAGAGCGCAAAGCTCATCATGGCGTGCTGGAGGTTACGGTCCTTGTCGTTCATCTGTGATGTCTCCTTTCGTTGAACGATGAAAAGAGACACGTCGTGCTGATCGGGAGTCTCACCGTCATAGTCGTTTCGCGTCATGGTCAAGGTAGGATATCCCTGAGCGAATTGCAAGTATTTTTACTCCGCTACCGGACCATATTTCGCACACATGTCATCAACTGTCCCCTCCACGCCACACCAGCCGCCCCGGCCCATCGCCACGCCCTGCGTGAAGGTGTGCATCGTCGACGGTCCGACCGGCCTCTGCCTGGGCTGCTACCGCACCCTTCCGGAGATCGGCGGCTGGAGCGCCCTGACCGACGAACAGCGCGCCGCGATCATGGCCGAGCTGACCTCGCGCCGTTCGCGGATCGACCCGGCGAAACTGGGGCCCGTCTGACCGGGCGGATTCAGATTCCGTCCACCATCCTCCTTCACCGCATCCCAATCGGCGTGTGCGACAGGGGAGGGGCCGCAGTAAGCGGTGATTGCCGCGAGTTCGCGTCTTCATGCGTGTCGACCTGTCTTCCCTCGGGGTGTTGGCCCTGGCCGTCGCCTCGTCGCTGACCGTCCTGTGGTGGATGGAGCAGACCGGCCTGCGTGGCGAAGCCCAGGCCGCCGAGATTCCCGTTGTCCCCGCGATCCATGCCGCCGCGACGGGCGTTCCGGGCCAGGTGCTCAAGGCCGCCGACGGCCACTACTGGGCCGAGGCGCGGATCGACGACCACGCGGTGCGCGTCATGGTCGACACCGGCGCCAGCGTGGTGGTCCTGACCCCCGCCGACGCTGCTCGCCTGGGCTTCGATCTCAAGCCCTCCGATTTCAGCGCCAAGGTGGTCACCGCCTCGGGGCCGGTCCGCGCCGCGCCTGTCCAGCTTCAGGCGATCTCGGTCGCCGGCGCCCGCGTCGAGCAGGTCGAGGCCCTGGTGGTCGAGCAGGGCCTGCCCCACTCTCTGCTGGGCATGAGCTACCTCGGCCGCCTGTCCGCCTTCACCGCTACGCCCGCAGCCCTGACGCTGCGGCCCTAACGCTCACAGCGCTTTCACGACCACCGACAGCGCCGTCGCCACCATGTAGACGGCGAACACCTTGCGCAGGACGCGCTTGTCCAGCCGGTGCGCCAGCTTGGCGCCCCAGGGCGCGACCGCCGTGGTCAGCACGCCCATGACGATGGCCGCGGGCACATTGACGTAGCCGACCGAGAAAGGCGGCCGTCCGGCCGCATCCCAGCCGAACACCACGAAGCCGAACGCCGCCGCCGCGCCGATGGCCACGCCGAAGCCCGAGGCCGTCGCCACCGCCTGATGGATCGGTCGTCCGCACAGGGTCATGGTCAGGCCGCCGAAACTGCCGCCGCCGATCCCCATCATCGCCGACAGCCCGCCGATCCCCGTGCCCACGATGCGCCGTGTCCAGCCGGTCGGCATGTCCTTGGCCAGGGTGAAGCGCTCGGGCAGGAAGCCCAACTGCAGGCCGATCAGCGCCAGGCAGACGCCGTAGACCACGGCCAGCCCCTCCATGGAGGCGATCCCGGCCACGCCGGCGCCGACCAGCCCGCCGAATCCGACCCAGGGCGTCCAGCTTTTCAACACCGCCTCGTCCACGGCTCCGTGGCTGCGGTGCGCCTTCAGCGAGCGCCAGCTGGTCGCCACGATGGTCAGCAGGGAGGTGCCCACCGCGACGTGCAGATTGCTCTCGCCGCCGACGCCCAGCACCTCGAAGGCGTAGAACAGGGCGGGCACGATCACCGTCCCGCCGCCCACGCCGAACAGCCCCGCCACCAGTCCGCCCGCCAGCCCCGCCGCGACCAGCGCCGCCAGCAGGATGAGGATTTCGGACAGGGGGAGGGCGGTCATGGATCGGGTTTAACGGCTCCGCCTCAATCCGCCAGCCAGAACAGGTCCTCGACCTTCGCATCCAGGGCGCGCGCCAGCGACAGGGCGAGGATAGTCGAGGGGATGAAGACCCCGTTCTCCACCGTGTTGACGGTCTTGCGCGACACCCCGGCCTTTTCGGCCAGTTCCGCCTGCGTCAGGCCCGCCGCATGTCACCCAGGGTTACATGGATCAAACGGCTAGAGCAGCAGGGCGCCCTCGTGGCGCAGCAGCCAGGTCTTGCGCTCCAGCCCGCCGCCGAAGCCGACCATGGCGCCGTCCGCGCCGACGACGCGGTGGCAGGGCAGGACCACCGCGATCGGATTGCGGTTCAGCGCCACGCCCGCCGCTTGGGCCGCGCCGGGTTCGCCGGCCCGCTTCGCCATCTCGCCGTAGCTGATGGTCAGGCCAGCCGGGATCTCCGCCAGCGCCTTCCACACCCGCGCCTGGAAGCCGTCGCCCGCCGCCGCGCCGTCCAGCGACCACGGGATGCGGTGCAGCGCGGCCTGGTCGCCGGCGAAATAGGCCGTCAGTCCGTCCCGCACCGCCGCCGCCGTCTCGCCCTCGATCTGGGCCGCGTCCGGATATTCCCGCCGCATCGCCTTGCTCAACCCCTCACCGAACGACACCCCGCGCAGCCGCCCTTCGGCGTCGCAGGCCAGAGCCAACGGACCGACGGGGGAGGGCAGGATGGAGAGGGTCAGAATCATCGGGCCAGTCTAGCCCGGCATCAGGGCGTTCATCTCGCCCCAGCCCAGCGCGCCCGCCATCATCGGCTCGGACACGCCCGTGCTCAGGAAGTCCTTCGCCAGCGCCGCCGTCCGGCCGTAAGCGGCGCTTGCCAGTCCCGATCCGGCGCTCAACCGCCGCACGCCCAGCCGCTCCAGCTCCGCCGCGTCCGGCAGGCCCGGGAAGGCCAGCAGGTTGACCGGCAGGGAGGTCGCGCCGGTCAGGGTGGCGATCCCCTCGGCCTCGACCAGCCCCGGCGCGAACAGGCCGTCGGCCCCGGCCGCCTGATAGATCACCGCGCGGCGCACCGCCTCGTCGACCCGCCCCGCCGGCGCGCCCACGCCCGCCAGCCAGATGTCGCAGCGGGCGTTGATGAACAGGGCGTCGCCCACCGCCGCGCGGATGGCCGCGATCTTGGCCGCCAGCGCCTCGGGCGCCTTGCCGCCGTCCTCGATGTTGACGCCCTGGGCGCCCGTCGCGACCAGCCGCTTCGCCGTCGCCGCCACCTCGGCCGGATCGTCGGAATAGCCGCCCTCGAAGTCGACGCTGACCGGGACGCCCTGCGCCGCCCGCACCACGTCGGCGGACATCTGCACGGCCCGGTCGACCGGCAGAGCGTCGCCGTCCGGCCAGCCCAGGGCCCAGGCGCAGCCCGCGCTGGTGGTGGCGATGGCCCGCGCGCCCAGCGACCGCATCACCGCGGCGCTCCCGGCGTCCCAGGCGTTGGGCAGGATCAACAGGCCGGATCGATGCAGGTCGTGAAAGGCGGTCATGGGAGCTCCTCCGTGTCAGACGTCTACATGGGGGCGCGTTCGGCCCGACGCTGGCGGTTTCCGGACATCCTCACCATCCTCACCATCCTCACCATCCTCGCCTTGCCGCGCCGCAGCAACCTTAACGGCTGCGCACCGTTCTTCCGGCCTCGAACAATGGTCGGAGCCTGACCCATGACGTCTACCAAACTCCTTTACGCAGCCGCCGCCGGCGCGCTGGTCCTTGGCGCCGCGCCGCTGGCCTCGGCCCAGACGCCCTACGGCTCGACCCAGCAACAGCCGACGAACCAGCAGGACGCCGTCGGCGCCATTCTCGGCGCCCTGTTCGGGGATCGCCTCGGCGTCTCGTCCTCGCTGGAGACCGAGTGGAGCCGCGGACGCCGCCCGCTCTCGAACCAGAGCGCGCAGTTCCAGACCCGTCTCGACACCGATGTCCGCTCAGGCCGCCTGTCCAGCAGCGAGGCCAACCGCCTGCGCGGCGAATACGACGATCTGGTCCAACTGGAGGCCCGCTACACCGCCGACGGTCGGGTCACGACCCAGGAGCGGGCCGATCTGGTCGCCCAGTACCGCGATTTCTCGCAGCGGGTCGAAGCCGGCGGCTCCGACTATTCTTCCGGCCGCGCGACGGTCGCCGACGGACGCGCCGATTTCGAGGCCCGGGTCGACACCGCCGTGCGCAACCGCCGCCTGACCCGCACCGAGGGCACGCGGTTGAAGACCGACTATCAGGACCTGATCCGGGTCGAGAGCGGCTACCTGCGCGACGGTCGCCTGACCGCCCAGGAGCGCGACGACCTCGACAGCCGGCTGGATGCGCTGGACGCCCGCGTCGGCGACGCGCCCTCGGGCGGGAACAACGGCGGCGGCTATCAGGACAACCGCACCCGCCTGTCCAATATCGAGCGCGCCCTGTCGTCGAACAACGCGGGGCTCAGCCGCACCGAGATCGCCGACATCCGCGTCGAGGCCGGCGACCTGGCCCGCCTCGAAGCCGCCTATGGCCGCACCCAGCCTTCGTCCGATGATCGGTCCTATCTGGATCGCCGCATCGGCGAGCTGGAGGTTCGCGCCCGCGTGCGCCGCTAGGGCCGATAGGGTCTTGTTGTTCTTGCGCCCGCCGGGCGTAAGGTCGGGAGGCCGCGCCCCGCGGCCTCAGTTCGAAAGGCGGTTCTGATGTCTCGCTTTCGTACTCTGTCGGTGATCGGCGCTCTCGCCGTCGCCGGCTCATTGTCCGCCATGGCGGTCGCCCAGGAACGGACCAGTCCTCCGCGCCCGGGCGGCGGCGACCAGGCGCCCTCCGGCAGCTATCAGCGCACCTGTCGCGGCGTGAACATGAACGGCAACATGCTCAGCGCCCAGTGCCCCGGTCCGACCGGCGCGCCGATCTTTTCCTCGATCGACACCAACAGCTGCCGGGGACGAGACATCGCCAACGACCGCGGCTACCTGCGCTGCAACGGCGGCGGACCCCCGCCGCCCCGCCCGCCGAGGCCGGAACCTCCGCGTCCGCCCCGGCCCGAGCCTCCGACGCCTCCGGGCGGCGGCAACTACGAAGCCATCCTCTACACCAGCGCCGACTTCCGCGGTCGGGCGTTGCGGGTGGCCGGTCCGGTCGTGAACCTGGCGCGCTATCCGGGCTTCAACGACAACGTCCGTTCGATCCGCGTCCTGCGTGGCCGGGCCCAGGTCTGCGTCGACGCCTATTATCGCGGTCAGTGCCAGACGTTGAGCCGGTCCGTGTCCGACCTGCATCGCATCGGCATGGGCAACCGGATCAGCTCGGTTCGCTGAGGTCAGGGCGGGAGGTTTCGATCTCCTGTCTCCGCCTACATTTCGTATTTGATCGCCCGGGTCATTCCTCGACCCGGGCGAACGCCGATTCCACACGCGCGGCCACGGCCGTGATCATGATCGCGCTTAACAGCAGCCCAAGCGCGTTGATCATCGCCGGCCAGCTCCGCAGGATCGAGACCCACAGGCTTTGCAACGGTTCCGGAAGCGTGTTGATCCCCGCCCAGTGCGCCTCCGGGATCTGCGGCTTCCACCGCCCTTCCTCGCCCAGGTCGATGAACGGCAACAGCAGGTCTGCGGCGTAGATCAGGTCGGGACAGTCCTGGTTCAGCGAGGCGGCGGTGGATGACGAGCCGCATCGTCCCGGCCGCAGCATCGCGGTGAGAGGGACCGGCTTGGGCCGATCCGGGTCATGGACCGCCGGGCCCAGCACGCGTCGCCTTTCGACGTCCTCCAGCGCGGTCGCGGTCACCGCGGCGGGGTCATGGGCGTCGTATGCGGCGATGGCGTCCTGAGGCGAAGTCACGGGAACAAGATAGCTGTGCGCCGCGGTCCAGTGGGCCAGAACGGCGACGCCGCAGACAATGATGCAGATCACAGTCACCGCCCGCGAGATGCGGAAACCGTACCCGGCGAACACGTCCACGGCGGTCAGCACCAGCTTGGCGGCGCTGTGGTGCCGCCAGGACATCATCTGGGTCCGTTTCCGGATCCGCTCTTCCTCGACCCGGTTGGCGGAAATATAGCGTCCGGCCTCCCGCAGCGCCTTGGCGACGCGCGCGTAGCTGTCCAGCACGTGATAGCCGGACGGGCGCCATTTGAACCGGCTTTCTGACACCCTCTGCCGCGAAAGATATTCGATCGCCTTGGGGTCGGTTTCGGCGCCCCTGCCCGGCGACCAGCGGAAGGCGGGCTCGCCCGGGCGAAGCGTCAGAAGCAGTCGCCCGGTCGTGAACCACACGATCAGCAGGGCGACGATCAGGCTCAATACGGGCGCCGTCACCCAGTCCTGGCTGACCAGAATCCACTCGAACAGAACCAGGCTGACGATCGCCGCCACGGCGGCGAACCACCATGGGAACGCGCTTCGGGAGCCGCGCCGGAAGGCGATCACCAGAACCGCCAGCCCAACGATGGTGACCGGGGCGCCCGCAAGGGTCAGGGCCTCCGGCCGTCCCAGCTTCCAGAGCGCCCAGGTCGCACCGATCGTCAAACCGAAGCCGAGGGTGCAGGCGAGCGCCGCCACCAGGTATCGCAACGCTCGGAAGCGGCGCCATGCGTGCCTCAGCCGGCTGCGTTCGTGATGATCGTCGGCCCGCTCCAGCAACGGCGGCTTCGGGGCCAGCGGCCCCAGATCCGAGGTTTGCTGATAGGCGAAACCGTCAATGCTCAACGCGCCGGGATCGGGCCAGGCGGCCGGAGGGTGCGCGAACACCGTGGCGCGCGCCTGCCGCAGGTCGATGAACCAGGCCAGATGGTCCTCGACCTTCTCGATCATGACATTGCACCGGCTGCAGTACCGGCCCGGCGGGCGCCCCGATCCACCGGGTTCGGACCTGGCCTCATGGTCGCAGAACTCCAGCCAGAAGCCCGGCTTGGGGCGCGCGCCCTCCTCCTCCAGCGGAGGCGCCTTCGCGGGGCGGGCCGTGTCGGTGAGCTGGTAGTTCCGGCCGTCTTCCTGCGGATAGATGTCCAGCCGTCCGCCGACGGTCATCATGCCCGCTTTCAGGGTTGGGCCCACGCGTGCGTCGAACACCAGGAAGGCGTCTCCGCCGATCGACGCGGCCCGCAGGTTCACGACGCCGGCGAGGTCGCGGGCGCGATTGCGGCAGACGATGAACCCGGCCGCGTTGTCGTGATCGGCGATGCGTCCGCTGGACTTGTCGGCGAAGCGCAGGTCGCCGCCGATTTCAGCATTCTCCAGATCGACCCCGTGGACGCCCCGTGACGCTCGCAGATCGACATCTCGGCCGACAGCCACCTGCGCCATCGAGATGACGGTCGTCTTCTCCGCGGCTTTGAAGCGTCGGCGCCGTTCCGCCATTTCCGTCCAGTCTTCCGGCTCGCGCCTCGCCGCCGCGGGCCACGACGCGATCCAGGCGACAAACTGGTAGAACCGCCGTCGCACCCCATGCGGCGCGCGCCCTTCGCCGGGGCGGAAAAGCGCTTCGTAGGCGGCGGCTAACGGAGTGCGGCTCTGGATGTCGGGGCCGGCCCGAGCGACGGGGGATGCCGGGGCGTCCGGATGTCCCGCGGCCGTCGCCCTGGCGTGAACGCCGAACAAGACGATGGAGCCCGGGGTCCGCAGGCCCCGCAAGCGAAGCTTCCCGAACAGGTCGACCGGCATCCTCCGGTCTCGCGGCCTGCTCCTGATCTGCCCGCCCGGGCCTTGCCAGCCGAGACTCAGATCGCCCTTGAATTGGCTGTCCCGAAGATCCAGCGCGGAGTCGGGTCGTTCCTGATCCCATTCCTGCAGCCGCAGCCGCGTCTCGAACAGCCTGTGGACCTGCGCGCCGAAGGCGCGCGCCTGTTCGCGCACCGGGATCAGGGGATGGCGGACGATCGTTTCCTGCAAACGGGCGCGCAAGCCGCCCGCGATGGAGTCCGGACAGCGGAACAGCGAGCCTTCGAGGCGCATCGCGCCGTTGATCTGCGCATACTTCATGCGGAAGGTGCCGTTGGCCATCATGGACCGGGCGAAGAGCGTGCCTTCCACCCGCAGGCCGTCCGCCCGGACCGCGGTGAGCACCGCCCGCGCGCTCATCTTGCTCAGGCTTCGCTGGATCAGGGTCTGCCAGCGGTAGGTCGCCCCCCGGAGGATCTCCAGCCGCCTGAGGCTGTCCACCCACGCCACGCTTCCCTCGCCCGACGCCGGCGGAAAGGCCTCCGGCTGGTGCAGCGATTGGGCGCCGTCGGCGTCGGCGTTGGCCAGCCGCTCGCCCAGATGGTCGTCGCCGTCGAGGGGAGGGGAGGTCCTGTTGCGCGACGACAACTCGTCGAGATGCTTCTCCAGCATCGCCAGGGGCGACACGATGAGCGCGCGGTTCAGGAACAGGGACCTGCCGATCTCGGCGCCGCGCAACGACAGCCCGCCCCAAATGCGGGCTCTGGCGAGGCGGAGTTCTCCCCGGATGCGGGCTTGCGACAGGTTCAGGGCGCCGTGATCGGGTTCCAGCGGCGTCTGCCGGATGGACCTTTCGAACGGGGCGATGACGAGGTCGCCGGCGTTGAAGCTGCCCTCGACCCGCACGCCGGCGAAACTCACCGGCGTGCGCACCAGGGTGCGTCGCAGGTGAAGGCTGCCGCTCGCCTTCAGCCCGGTCGCGTCGAGCGAACGCAGGGCGGAGCCGGAAAGGTCGAGCGACACCAGCTCGCAATGCGCCAGCAGAATGGGGCATTCGACCACGCAGCCGATCAGCCGCAGCGACACCGGCTGTCGCGCATTGACCAGCCGCAGGCCGTCCTCGCTGGCCCGCGACCGGATGTGGCACCCGATAAGTTGCAGGCCGCCCCGCATCGCCAGCTGCTGGAAGGTTTTGGCGGAGCCCGTCTTGCCTTGGTCGGGGCCCAGTTCGTCCGCCACCCAGGCCAGGGCTTTCAGAATGTCCTCGGCGTAGACGATCGGGAAGCCGTCCAGGTTCACGTCGATGTCCCTGGCGTCGTCCTGGAGAGTCCTGATCTCGTCGGCCAGGGCGGAGGCGCGTGCGGTGCGGGCCTTTCGCCCGGCCAAGGCGGGCGGATTGGCGATCTTGGCCCGATTGCGAACGATCGTCAGGGCCGCGCGCGCCGCCAGGCTGAGCCTTTCGAACGCGCGCACGCTGCGATCCGCATCGGGTTCGTCGAGAAAGGGCTCGAACTCTTCGGCGGACACCAGAAAGGGCGGGCGGTGCACCCCCGACACGGCGTTGCTGGTCCTGATCTGATCCGAGGTTCCCAGCACCCGTCCGCTCGCATCCACACGTCCCCCGTGCTTCAGCGCCCGTTTCAGGGTCTTCAGATCGATATGTCTGTTCGCACAGCCCCGCCGGCCGATCCCCATTCGTGCAACTCCCCCGAGCACTTCATGGGTAACCGGCGTTCTGCCAAACGCAACTGATTTTGCTCCCCGACCGACTGTTCGCGCCGCAGAGGCCTGGCTGCTGCCAACCTGCTGTCAGCAGCCGGACGCCGCCCTCGCGCGTTCACTGGCGTCCGCCCCTTCCGCTGACTAGATTGCGTTCATGGCCCGTTCTCCCCGGAATTCCTCCCAGACCACCCCGCAGGGGACGCGCAAGCCCGAACATGTCCCCGGGGAGGCCGCCGGCGTGGCCGAGGCCCAGGCGCCCTTTATCTTCGACCCGGGGGCGGGCAAGAACCGCCAGCCCATGTTCGCCCCCGTCACCGGCCCGCGCCTGACGCCGGAGGAGGCGCCGGGCAAGCCGTCCGACTGGGTCCCGCACCGTCCGGACCGCCCGCAGGACCGCAAGTCCATCCCCTTCCGGCTGGAGACCCGGTACAGCCCCGCCGGCGACCAGCCCTCGGCCATCGCCGAACTGGTCGCGACCGCCGAGGCCGGTGAGCGGGATCAGGTGCTGCTCGGCGTCACCGGCTCGGGCAAGACCTTCACCATGGCCAAGGTCATCGAACAGACCCAGCGCCCGGCCCTGATCCTGGCCCACAACAAGACCCTGGCCGCCCAGCTCTATTCCGAGTTCAAAAGCTTCTTCCCGGACAATGCGGTCGAGTATTTCGTCTCGTATTATGACTATTACCAACCGGAAGCTTATGTACCAAGAACAGACACTTACATCGAAAAAGACAGCTCCATAAACGAGCAGATCGACCGCATGCGCCACTCGGCGACGCGGGCGATCCTGGAGCGGGACGATGTCATCGTCGTCGCCTCGGTCAGCTGCATCTACGGCATCGGCTCGGTCGAGACCTATACCGCCATGACCTTCACCCTGAAGGTCGGGGACCAGATCGACGAGAGCAAGCTGCGCGCCGATCTGATCGCGCTGCAGTACAAGCGCAACGACCTGAATTTCGAGCGCGGCATGTTCCGCAAGCGCGGCGACGTGCTGGAGATCTTCCCGGTCCACATGGAGGACCGCGCCTGGCGCATCCAGCTGTTCGGCGACGAGGTCGAGAGCATCCAGGAGTTCGACCCCCTGACCGGCAAGAAGACCAACGACCTGACCGAGGTCACCGTCTACGCCGCCAGCCACTATGTCACGCCCAGACCCTCGCTGAACCAGGCCATGACCGGCATCAAGGCCGAGCTGAAGGAGACGCTCGACTGGATGGTCGAGAACGGCAAGCTGCTGGAGGCCCAGCGCCTGGAGCAACGCGTGCGCTTCGACCTGGAGATGATGGAGGCCACCGGCGCCTGCGCCGGCATCGAGAACTACAGCCGCTGGCTGACCGGCCGCGCGCCGGGCGAGCCGCCGCCCACCTTCTTCGAATACATCCCCGACAACGCCCTGCTGTTCGTCGACGAGAGCCACGTCACCGTCGGCCAGATCAGCGCCATGTACCGCGGCGACTACCGCCGCAAATCGACCCTGGCCGAGTACGGCTTCCGCCTGCCCTCCTGCATCGACAACCGCCCGCTGAAGTTCGACGAGTGGGACGCCATGCGCCCCCAGACCGTGTTCGTCAGCGCCACCCCCGGCCCGTGGGAGCTGGAGCGCACCGGCGGCGTCTTCACCGAACAGGTCATCCGCCCCACCGGCCTGATCGACCCCCCGGTCGAGATCCGCCCGGTCAGCGGAACCACGCGCAACCAGGTCGACGACGTCATCGACGAGGTGAAGGCCGTCGCCCGCCAGGGCTACCGCTCCCTCGTCACCGTCCTGACCAAGAAGATGGCCGAGGACCTGACGGAGTACATGCACGAGCAGGGCGTCCGCGTCCGCTACATGCACTCCGACGTCGACACGCTCGAACGCATCGAGATTCTGCGCGACCTGCGCCTGGGCGCCTTCGACGTCCTGATCGGCATCAACCTGCTGCGCGAGGGCCTGGACATCCCCGAGTGCGGCCTGGTCGCCATCCTCGACGCCGACAAGGAGGGCTTCCTGCGCTCCGAGACCAGCCTGATCCAGACCATCGGCCGCGCGGCGCGGAACGTGGACGGCCGCGTCATCCTCTACGCCGACCGCATGACCGGCTCGATGGAGCGCGCCATCGCCGAGACCAACCGCCGGCGCGAGAAACAGGTCGAGTACAACACCGCCCACGGCATCACGCCGGAGTCGGTCAAGCGCGACATCAAGGAGATCCTGGCGTCGCCCTACGAGTCCCGCGAGATGGACCGCCTGACCAACCCGGGCCTGAAGGACGAGTCCAAGCCCTTCGTCGGCAGCAATTTCCAGGCCGCCCTCAAGGACCTGGAAGGCCGCATGCGCAACGCCGCCGCCAACCTGGAATTCGAGGAAGCCGCCCGCCTGCGCGACGAGATCAAGAAGATGAAGCTCCTCGACCTGGAGTTCGCCAACGAAGTCCTGACCGAGGCAGGGGAGGAGGTCGACAAGGCGGCGCCGAAGCGGTGGAGGGCCGAGGCGGCGGCGGAGAAGGCGGAGGCGTTCAGGAAGGGGCGGTGAGGGAGCAACTACGCAATAAGTCGTTGAAACCTTTCTCGCAGCAGCGCCCAGTTTCGGTATTCTGCGTCGTTGATGCGAGCATCTACTAGCTCAGCCAGATCCGCATCGTCCAAAGCTATGATGTAGCCCCGCTGGTCGCGCGCTGTATCACGACAGCGGTCTTGGAACCGTTGCTTGTCGTCGAAATGACGCACCACCAGCAATCCAACTTGGCCCCGGCCGGGCGAAAACCGGCCTGCAAGCTGATCCAGCTCAGGGTTCGCAACTTCTCCGCCATAGTTTTTGCATTCAACGAAGATCAGCGCCGAAGGATAGTGTCGCGATAACCATTGGAAAAATCCGGCGCTAGCCATGTTGTCATACTGAATATCTATCCTTTTCCGGCCATCATGTATTTCACTCTGCATAACTGGATGGATAGAATCCGGGTAAAGCAGTGCCGTGAGTAAGCTCTCTACCGCCTTCTCATAGTCAGTCGCGTGTTTCCTTCCTGTGGGAATCTCTCGGACACGCTCCAACATTGCCCGCCAATCCGGCATCGCGCTGCCGCCCACTTCGGCGATCTGCTCGTGGGCGAGCGGGTGATACGGCTTCGCTCGCTGCTCACGTTTGTATTCCTCGATTACGTCAGGAGCTTTGATCGTCTCGCGGACGATGTCCTCCTTAGAAGATCCGTATTTTTCCTTGACCTTGGTCTTGAAAGGAAGTTCCCGAGTTCCATCCTTGGCAACACGAACTAGAGCAGTATTTGCTTCAAACTCAACGCGCTGCAAATGTGATAAGAGGTGGTGATGGTAGTAACGCGATAGATTGTAAAGTAAGCTTTGGCGAACAACGGATTTCGGAACAAGCAAAAGGCGCATACCGTCTGCGACGGGAAGTTCGACATGATGCTCTGTCCAAGCACGTGCTTGAGGGTCCCAGATCGGGCCCGACGCCATTCCTATTCGCATCGGTATACCGTGATCGCGACACTGTTCCTGGGTGTATGTGATCAGCGGTCCCCGAATAATATTCGTCGTCATATCGGAAATAATATCGAGGCCGATTCCTGGTATGAGAAGCGCGGTATCTTCGAGATCAGAGATCAAACCGCTCCGCGCGGCTGCACTATTGCGCAGTGAGGCCCAGACA
>Ga0307406_10001456_pt1 | contig 13088 bp, 9 predicted proteins | sample 322Cmetagenome_3_FD_203706 | JGI IMG/M metagenome (GOLD analysis project Ga0307406, IMG submission 203706) | Maize rhizosphere microbial communities from greenhouse at UC Davis, California, United States - 322HYB-C-2 | ecosystem: Host-associated > Plants > Roots > Rhizosphere > Soil | place... | reverse complement strand
GAACGCCACGACGCTCTGGGTCGCTTCGTGTTCCGCCGCGACAGGGTGAAGTGCGGCGCGTACCCGGCGCGGGCCCGACACCCGCCGCATCGTTAGGGGCGCCCGACCCTGCCTAACGGGCAGCTGGCGTCGGCAGATGACACGGTCCTCCGTCGCCCGTTGCGACGGACCGCCAAATCAGTCTGGAGGATGGCCCCGCCGCGCCTCACCCATGCGTTCGGTAGCCGTCCTCATCGGTCGAAGTAGACGAGCGAGACTCGTCATGGCGGAGCGGCTTCCGCGCCGGCCGCCCAACTCCCTCCCGCCCTCCCGAGCATGCGACCGCTCGCGCTCCTCCTGCTGTTCTCGAGCTCCTTCCTCGCCGCCGCGTCGGCCGGGGCCCAGTCCCGCACGACGCGCTACGTCGCGCCGACCGACGAGACGGTCACGACGATCGTCGAGGAGGGGTACGGCAGCTCTCCGAGCCACGTGATCTGGGTGCGGAACGCGTCGTCCGTCACCGTCCAGGTGTACAGCGTCACGCTCCGCGACTGCGAGAACGTCAAGCAGCAGTGCACGCCGACGCCCCTCCGGCTGCGTGTGCGTCCGGGTAGGCGCGAGGTGCTGCGCCGCGTCGAGCCGCGGATCCGGGACGCCGGCTTCAGCTTCCGCTACAGCATGGGGTGGCGGGCGGACTCGAGCGAGGTGGCCGCCCTCCAGGTGTTGGCGGAGAACGGCCTGACGACGGCGCAGCAGCGGCTCGCCGTGCGCGAGGCGGAGGTCGCGGAGCGGCGCGCCGCGGTCGGGAGCCACGACCTCGAGCTCGGCCAGGAGGAGCTCGCCGCCCTCGGTCCCCGGATCGCCGCGCTACGCGTCGAGCCCGACTCGGTCGTCCTGCATGTGGGGCAGATGTTCGTCGTGCACCAGGTGCGCGTGCTGGCCGCGGACGCCGACGGCATGCTGCTTGGGCGCGTGCGCACCTACAACTGGCGGGTGACGCAGAGCGCCGTCGCGGTGCAGTCGGACACCGTCGTCGCGCAGCGCGCGGGGCGCACGACGGCCGAGTTCCGCCTCATGCCGCCGGCCGCGCCCCTCACCGCGCGGCTGCCGATCGTCGTCGTGCCGGACACGACGCAGTGACGGCAGATCACGCGACGTCGGGCGGCCTCTCGGCATCCTCCTCCGCGGTTCACGCTTGAGCCCCTCCTCCTTCGACGTATCCCCCGACGTATCCCCTTCAGGCGCGACCGAGGGGCCGCGGGCGCCAATCGTGCCGCGCCTCGCGGCGCTCGCAGCGGGGCTGCTCCTCCTCGCCGTCGGCGCCTTCATCTCGTTAGGCGCGGTGCTGCTGGCACCGGTCGGGATGCTGATCGCCAGCCGGGTGCAGCGTGCGCGTGGTCGCGTGTTGACGCGCTCGCAGGGTTGGGTAGTGGGGGCAGCTACCGTAATGCTCGCGCTACTAGTCGCGGGCGGCCTCGTCGCGGCGGCCGTTCCCCGCGACGCGTGGCGCCGGGTGGGAGAGGTGGCCGACTCGGCCTCCGTCGCGGCGGCAAAGGAGCCGCCACCGGCTTGGCTCGAGCGCATCGCGCCGGGTGCCACGCAACAGGCCGCGCAGGCGCCACCGATGTCGCCGACGCTCGAGCGCGCCCTGATGGTGTGGAGCATCGCGTTCGCGGTCGGCCTCCTCGGCGCCACCTTCGGCACCGTGGGCTGGGCGGGCGGCATGCTCGTCGGCTACGGCGCGGCGGGCCGCTGGCCGGGCTCGTCGCACGCCGCAAGCCTCGACGCGGACACTGCCTGACGGGGTGATGAGTCTCGCGTCCGTGCGCTCGACGCGATGTGCGCGCGCCGACTGGCCTCCGGACAACCGACGGGGCCGGCCACGTTCATGCGCCCTCCGGGCCCCGCCGCTTCCGTGTGATGCGGCGTCGCCGCCGCGCGACGGAGGACGTGAGCGCGAACAGCGTGAATCCTGACAGCACGGTCACGAGCCCGAGGATCGAGAAGGCGCGCAGCACCGCGTTGTTGATGTCGTCGCGCCCCCGGAAGTCCATCGTGTGCAGCATCCAGAGAAAGTCGAACGTGCGCCAGCGGTCGTTCCGAACGCGGAGCACGCGCCCGACCTCGGCCGGCACGTAGGCGGTCGCGCGCTCGGGGTGGTCGAAGCTCACCGCCCACGCGGGGAGCGGCTGACCCCGGTACTCGTGGTGGCGACCGACGTTCTCGGCAGTGAGATACTCGACTGCGCGGACCCCGGCGGTCCCGGCGAGCGCCGCCCGCGCGATCGCCACCGCCTCCCCCTGCCCCACCGGCGGCCGCAGCTCTCCCGTGACCGCGTCCACGAGCTGCGTCCTCGTCGCCGTGGCCGCCCGCCCGTCGACGCGCGCGAGATACCGAAGGCGGTACACGGGTCGCCCCAGGACCGTGACGAGCTCGACGCCGACGAGCGAGTCGACGGCCTCTCGCCCCCTGAGGGCCGTGAGTGCGATCGCCGGCGACGCGAGCCCGACGTCGCCGGCAAGCAGCGCCGGTGGCCGCAGCAAGTGATCGCCGTGCACCGCGTCGAGCCGCGTCCAGCTGAAGTAGAGGCCGCCCAGCGTCCAGAGTAGGAACTGCAGGCCGATGACGAGGCCGAGGTACCGGTGGACGCGGCGCGCCCGGTAGGTGACGCTGCGGCGCGAACCGCGACGGTGAGCCGCGGTCGGTGAGCCCGAGCGAGTCCGGGTGTCGCTCACGGTGGTCACGTAGTTGCCTCTCGATGGGTGGATGCGCCGCGATCGGCAACGTGCGCGCCGCCGTCGTTTACGCAGAGTAAGATATCCGCGACGAGGGACGGCAACGATCCTGCGGCCGTCCGCACGGGCACGCGAGGCGCGGTACTGCGGTACCCTTCTGCTGGGCATGATGCGTACGATGCGGGCGGAGCGACGCTCGAAGCTCGTTCCACACTCCTGACGACCGGGTACCCTCGACATGGACCACCCCGACGAGCACGCGCACCACGGTCACGGCGATCACGGCGATCACGGCGATCACTCGCACCACGCGGCGCCGACGCCGCAGCCGGCATCCCCGGCGCGAGCGCACGACCATCAGCAGGGCCAAGGTGACCGCTCCGGTGGGACGGCCCTTCCGAAGGCGCCCGCGGAGCCGGGCTACCCCGAGCACCCCGAGCTCGCCGGCCGTGGCGAGGCCACAGAACACGCCGCCCACGCGCACGGTCACCACGCCAGGGCCGACGCCGAGCACGCCGAGCACGCCGGCCACGACAAGCATGCGGGCCACTCGGTCGCGATGTTCCGGGACAGGTTCTGGGTCTCGCTCCTCCTCACCCTCCCGACGCTCGTCTGGGGCCACATGCTCCAGAACGCGCTGAGCTATCACGCCCCGATGTTTCCCGGGTCGATGTACGTCCCGGCCGTCTTCGGTACTGCGGTCTTCCTCTACGGTGGGCTGCCGTTCCTCCAGGGCGCCGTCCGGGAGCTAAAGGACCGGCTGCCGGGGATGATGACGCTCATCGCGCTCGCGATCTCGGTCGCGTTCGTGTTCAGCGCGGTCGTGACCCTCGGCTACCCGGGCATGCCGCTCTGGGAGGAGCTCGCGACCCTGGTGACGATCATGCTCCTCGGCCACTGGATCGAGATGCGGTCGATCTCGCAGGCCCAGGGGGCGCTCAACGAGCTCGCCAAGCTCCTCCCGAGCACCGCGACCCGCGTCGTCGGTGAGCGGACGGAAGAGGTTCCGGTCGCGGAACTGCGCGAAGGCGACGTCATCCTCGTGCGACCCGGAGAGCGGATCGCGGCCGACGGCGTCGTGCGGCAGGGCGCGAGCGCCGTCAACGAGTCGATGATCACCGGCGAGTCGCGGCCGGTGGACAAGCGGGAAGGCGACAAGGCGATCGCCGGCACCGTGAACGAATCGGGCTCGCTCCGCCTCGAGGTGACCGGGACGGGCGAGAGAACCGCGCTCGCCGGGATCATGCGCCTGGTCGAGCAGGCCCAGACGTCGCGCTCGCGCGCGCAGGCGCTCGCGGACCGGGCCGCCTTCATCCTGACGCTGGTGGCGCTGGGCGCCGGCGCCGTGACGCTGGTCGCGTGGCTGGCGATCCGCCCGGGGGACCCGGCGTTCGCGATCGAGCGGGTCGTGACCGTGCTGGTGATCGCGTGCCCCCACGCGCTCGGGCTCGCGATCCCGCTCGTGATCGCGATCTCGACGACGCTCGGCGCCCGGAGCGGGCTGCTCGTGCGCGACCGGCGCGGACTCGAGGAGGCGCGCAACCTGAACGCCGTCGTCTTCGACAAGACGGGCACCCTCACGCTCGGCGAGCACCGCGTCGTGGACGTCGCCACGGCCGACGGCGTGCCGCCCGAGGAGGCGCTGCGGCTCGCCGCGGCCATGGAGCGTGACTCGGAGCACCCGGTGGCGCGCGCCATCGTGGCGAGCGCGGAGGAGCGTGGACTGCGCATCCCGGCGTCCAGCGACTTCGAGTACGTGCCGGGGCGCGGCGTGCGCGGCACCGTCGAGGGGCGGCGCCTCTCGGCGGGCGGGCCCAACCTCCTCGCGCAGAGCGGCGTCGAGCCAGGCCCCGCCCTCCGCGCCGCGGTGGAGCGGGCGGCGGCCAGGGGCCAGGGAACGATCTATCTGGTCGAGGACGGGCGCGTGGCCGCGGCCTTCGCCGTCGCCGACGCGGTCCGGCCGGAGTCGCGCGAGGCGATCCGGCGGCTGCACGAGGCGGGCATCGAGGTGGTGATGCTGACCGGCGACGCGAAGCCCGTCGCGGACGCGGTCGCGAAGGAGCTCGGGATCGACAGGGTCTTTGCGCAGGTGCTGCCCGAGCAGAAGGTCGAGCGCATCAAGGAGCTGCAGGGGCAGGGCAAGCGCGTCGCGATGGTCGGCGATGGCGTGAACGACGCGCCGGCGCTGGTCACGGCCGACGTCGGGATCGCGATCGGGGCCGGCACCGATGTGGCGGTGGAGGCGGGCGACATCGTGCTCGTGCGCAGCGACCCGCGCGACGTGCCGCGGATCGTCGCCCTGAGCCGGGCCAGCTACCGCAAGATGATGCAGAACCTCTGGTGGGCCGCCGGCTACAACATCTTCGCGATCCCGCTGGCAGCCGGCGTGCTCGCGCCGCTCGGGTTCGTCCTCTCGCCCGCGATCGGCGCGATCCTCATGTCGGCGAGCACGGTCATCGTCGCGATCAACGCGCAGCTCCTGCGGCGGGCGAGGCTCTAGCGCTCAACCGTCGCGTCTCTCATCCCGCTCCGCGAGGCACTCATGAAGCGCGAGCCCCACTCGAGCAACTCGCATAGGGCCACCGAACACGTGGGAGAAGGCCACTACGGCCGCCTGGCCGTCATGACTGCGCTCTCGTTCGCCGCGATGTACGTCCTGATGTACGCGATGGTGAACGCGCTCGACAACGTCTTCGTGAACCTCAATCAGGTCTACATGGCCGGGCTGATGGCGGCTCCGATGACGCTCATCGAGCTGGCGCTGATGCGCGGCATGTATCCCGACAGGCGACTGAACGCTTTCATTGCCGCAGCAGCCGTCATCGCGGCGGTCGTGTGCTTCTTCTTGATCCGGCGGCAGACTGCGATCGGGGATCGCCAGTTCCTGCGATCCATGATCCCGCACCACGCGGGAGCGATTCTGATGTGCGAAGAGGCCTCGGTAGGCGACGCTGCCATCAAACGCCTGTGCCAAACCATCATCTCGAGCCAGCAGGCCGAGATCGAGCAGATGAAGGGCATGCTGCGCGGTGCGCGGGACTGATCGCGTCGGAAAGCGCTGCGACCAACCCGGCGAACTGGCCGCAGGTCGCGCGGCGGTTCGGGGGCGCGCCGACAGCCCGCGGCTGACGGGCCGCCCGTCAGCCGCGGGCCATTCTGGCCGCCGGTAGGTCGGGCGCGCCGGCGGGCCCCACGGACGCGAAATGCCTGACGGCGTCGGCGACCATACGACGCGTGCACCACCGCGCGTAGTACCTGCCGAAGAGGCGCCCGAGCCAGCGGGCGAGCCCCTGCTCGGGAAACGCGTAGTCGATGAACACGCGGAGCTGCGACCCACCGCCGGTCTCCGGCGTCAGCTCGAACCCCATGCGGTAGGCGCCGATCACCAGGAGTCGCGGCTCGCCCACCGTCTCCCACGCCTTGCGGTACGGCTGCTCGCGCTCGGTGACGACCTCCTCGACGAAGAGGCGAACGCCAAACACGGTGCCGCCGAGGCGGATCACGGACCCGACGCGCTGCCCGCGCCCCGCGTCGAGGGCGATGCCCATCCGTCCGCCGCCCATCGTCCAGGACGACTGGCTCATGTGGGACGACAGCCGCGCGTGGTCGTCGACGTGGGCGAACACGCGCTCCACCGGGGCGCACACCAAGCCGGCGCTCTCTTCGTGGCGGGTCAGCATAGACGCCTCCTGGCTGCGAGACGCAGCGCACTGCTTACGGACGGCCTCCGGGCCAGACAGACCGGCCCTCTCCATTGTACGGCGCCGCGCAGCGCCGGCCCGTCGGGTAATCGCCGTGCGCGGGTCCGGCCTTTCCCGACGCACGTCACGCGGTTCGCCCGACTCCGTGGGGCCCCGGACCCGCCGTAGACTTGACGCAGCGTAAAGCGCCGGCCCTATTCCGACTACACCGCGGCCTGCGCTCGTCCGACACGCAGGGCTCTCCCAAGACCTCTCCCGATGCCCCGACTCCGCCGCGTGACGGCACTGCTCGTGAGCTTCCTGCTCGCCCAGTTGACGCTGGCGGGGACGGAGGCGCAGTGCGGTGCGCACGGCGCGGTGGCGGCCCGGTCCGCGTCGGCCAGGGAGGCGCACGCGTCGATGGACATGGGGAGCGCAGCTCGGAGTAACGAAGCCGCCGCGAGGGCGGGGGACTGCTCCGACTGCGAGGCGCCGGCGGACCGCGCCCCTTGCGGCCTGCCGTGGTCCCCGGGCGCCCCCTGCGCGCAGATGACATCGTGCATCGCGCCGATGGTCGTCGTCGGGCCGGGCTTCGCGCTCGAGCCCTCACGGGGCTCCGCGCAGGCGATCGCCGCTGAGGCCTCCTTAGCCCCGGGCCCGGCCTCGGCGCCCGAGCCCCCCCCTCCTCGGGCGTAGCCTCCCTCACCGCACGCGTGAGTCGCTCGATGCCGGTCGGAACGGACCGGCATCGAGCGAGGTGCCATCGCGCCGCGGCCGCCGTACGGCCGCGCGCGTCAACCGGAGGTCCTCGAGATGACCAGCACCATGTGGCGCACTCTGCGCCGCGGCAGCAACGCGGCGCGAGCGGCCCTCATGACGGCCGCCCTCGTAGGCGTGCCGGCGCTCTCCCCGGTCGCGTTAGGCGCCCAGGCTGCGCCAGCGCCGCCGCCGCGCCGCCTCCTGCTCGGCGACCTATATCGGGACGTGCGGCGTGAGAGCCCGCGGGCCGAGGCGGCGCGGGCGCTCGCGCGCGCGGCGCGGGCGCGCGTGCCGTCGGCGAAGCTCCCGCCCGACCCCGAGCTCCAGCTCGGTTTCATGAACTACACCCTGCCGGGCCTCGAGCCGATGGACGTGCTCGGGATGACGCAGCTCCAGCTCATGCAGATGGTGCCGGTGGCGGGAAAGCTCGGCCTCTCCGGCCGGGTCGCGACGGCGCAGGCCGCGGCGCAGGCCGAGCGCGCCCGCGACGTGGAGTGGGAGCTCCGCAGCGACGCCGCGATGGCGTTCTACGACGTCTACCAGACGGACCAGAGGCTCGCGGTCGCCCGCGAGACACTCCGCCTGCTGCAGGACATCCGCAAGACGGCCGAGGCGATGTACCGTGTCGGGGAGGGGCGGCAGACGGACGTGCTCCGCGCGCAGGTAGAGGTCGCGCGCATGGTGGAGGACACGGTCCGGATGACGACCATGCGGACCGGCATGGCCGCCCGGCTTAACGTGCTCCTCGACCGCGCGGCCGACGCGCCCGTCGGATCGCCGGCGCTGCCCGCGTTCCCGGACTCCGTGCCGCAGCTCGCGTCGCTCGTCGCGCTCGCGGAGACGGGGCGGCCGATGGTCAGGGCCGGCGAGCGGGAGCTCAAAGCGGCCGAGGCGCAGGCGACGCTAGCGAGGCGCGAGATCTGGCCGGACCTCACCGTCGGCGTGCAGTACGGGCAGCGTGCGGGGGAGATGGGCACCGAGCGGATGGGCAGCCTCATGATGGGCGCCACCGTCCCGGTCTTCGCCCGGAGCCGCCAGCTCCGCATGCGCGAGGAGGCGTCGGCGATGCGGCAGATGGCGGTCGCGGACGTCGCGGCGATGCGCGCCGACACGCGCGGGCGTGTCACGGAGGCGTACGCGAGCTTGGTGCGCGCGCGCAATCTCACCTCGCTCTACCGGACGACCGTGATCCCGCAGGCGGAGGCGACCGTCACGTCGGCGCTCGCGGCCTACCGCGTGGGGGGCGTGGACTTCATGACGCTCCTCGACGACCGGATGACCGTCAACAACTACCGGCAGGAGCTCTTTGCGCTCGAGGCAGACCAGGGGAAGGCGTGGGCCGACCTCGAGATGCTCCTCGGACGCGAGCTGTTCGATGCCAACAATGCGGGCGGCGTCGCCGCGACCGCTGGGGAGAGGAGATGACCATGCGACCCGAGAGTGCCGAGAAGCGGGCCGCGGCCGCCGCGGTCGCGGAGCAGGCGCCGGAGCCGGAGCCGGAGCCGGGCGCGCCGGCGCGCGGGCCGGAGCGGAGCGACTCGCCGTTCGGCACACCGAGTGGCGGCCGCCGGAAGGCGGTGCGTTGGGGACTCTACGCCGGGATCCCGCTCGCCGTGCTCGCCGCGGTGTACGTCGCGACGCGCGGGCCCGAGCGGACGGTGGAGGGGGCGGGGCACGCCCACGGCGCCGCGCCCGCGGCCGACAGCGCACAGCCCGTAATGCTCTCCGCCGCCGAGGCGCAGCGGATCGGCGTGACCTACGCCGTGGCGTCCGTTGGCCCACTGAGCCGGGAGGTCCGCACCGTCGGGCAGGTGACGTTCGACGAGAGGCGAGTGAAGGCGATCGCGCCCAAGATCGACGGGTGGGTGGAGCGACTGTACGTGGACTTCACCGGGCAGGCGGTGCAGACCGGAGCGCCCTTGCTCGCCATCTACTCGCCGATGCTCGTGACGGCGCAGGAGGAGCTGTTGCTCGCCAAGCGGCTCGAGGCGGACGTCGCCGGCGGCTCGGAGGATGCGCGCGCCAGCGCGGCGGAGCTCCTCTCCTCGGCCCGCCGCCGGCTCGCCTACTGGGACATCGCGGCGAGCGACGTCGCGCGCATCGAGCGCACCGGGCAGGTGCAGCGGACGCTCACACTGCGCGCGCCGGTGGGCGGGTTCGTCGTCGAGAAGAACGTGCTCGAGGGGCAGCGGATCATGGCGGGGGAGCCGCTCTACAAGATCGCCGACCTGAGCACCGTGTGGGTCGAGGGCGAGGTGTTCGAGCAGGACCTCGCCGCAGTGCGGACCGGCCAGCGGGTGGTCGCCGAGCTCCAGGCGCTCCCGGGCCGGGACTTCCTCGGGCGCATCGCCTACGTCTACCCGACGTTGGACCCGGAGACCCGCACGGCCCGCGTGCGGGTGGAGCTGCCGAACCCGAGGCTCCTGCTCAAGCCGGGGATGTACGCCACCTTCCGCCTGACGGCACCGGGGCGCGCGGCGGCGCTCAGCGTGCCGCGCGGCGCGGTGCTCTCCACCGGGGAGCGGAGTCTCGTCTTCGTCAAGCGCGCCGACGGGATGCTCGAGCCGCGGGTCGTCGCGCTCGGCGGGGCGACGGACGACCGCATCGAAGTCCTGCGCGGGCTCGCGGCGGGCGACACCGTCGTCGCGTCGGCGACGTTCCTCGTGGACGCGGAGTCGAACCTCGGCTCGGCGCTCGGCGGAATGGGGGACATGCCCGGGATGGACATCGCCGTGCCGACCAACGTGCCGGCGCTCCCGCCGCCCGCTGCGCCCCGGTCGCAGACCCGGCCCTCACCGGCGACTCCGCCGGCGACTTCGCCTGTGGCGGGGCAGTCGCAGCCGGACCACCCGGGCCACGAGAGGTAGCGCCATGCTCACGCGCGTCATCGACTGGTCGGTGAAGAACAGGCTGATCGTCGTCCTGTTCACGGTCGCGGCCATCCTCGGTGGCATCTGGGCGGTGCGGAACACGCCGCTCGAGGCGCTGCCCGACCTATCCGACGTACAGGTGATCGTCCAGGCCAACTACAACGAGCAGGCGCCGCGCATCGTCGAGGACCAGGTCACCTACCCGATCGCCGCCGAGATGCTCAAGGTGCCCGGCGCGCGCACGGTGCGCGGGTACTCGTTCTTCGGCGTCTCGTTCGTGTACGTGATCTTCGAGGACGGCACGGACCTCTACTGGGCGCGCTCGCGCGTGTTGGAGTACCTGAGCGGGATCAAGGGCAAGCTGCCGGCGAGCGTGACGCCCACCCTCGGGCCCGACGCGACGGGGCTCGGGTGGGTGTACCAGTACGCGCTCGAGGACACGACCGGGCGCCTGAACCTCGCCGAGTTGCGCAGCATCCAGGATTGGTACCTCCGCTACGCCCTCACCGCCGTGCCGGGCGTCAGCGAGGTGGCCAGCGTCGGCGGCTTCGAGAAGCAGTACCAGGTGGACATCGACCCGGCCAAGCTCCTCGCCTACGGGATCCCCGTCACCCAGGTGATGGCGGCGATTCAGAACGCCAACAGCGACGTCGGCGCGATGGTCATGGAGCTCTCCGAGCGCGAGTACATGGTGCGCGGGCTCGGCTACCTGAAGAGCATCGGCGACATCGAGAACGTGGTCGTCGGCGCGACCGCGAGCGGCACGCCGATCCGCGTCGCCGAGCTGGGGCGCGTGACGATCGGCCCCGCGGTGCGCCGCGGCGTCGTCGACCTCGACGGGCGGGGCGACGCGGTCGGCGGCATCGTCGTGATGCGCTTCGGCCAGAACGCGCTCACGACCATCAAGCACGTGAAAGCCAAGCTGGCCGAAGTGGAGAAGGGGCTCCCCGCCGGCGTGGTGGTTCGTCCGGTGTACGACCGCTCGGAGCTGATCGAGCGCTCGATCGAGACGCTCAAGGAGAAGCTCCTCGAGGAGTCGCTCATCGTCGCCCTCGTCTGCGTCGTCTTCCTCCTGCACGCGCGCTCGGCGCTCGTCGCCATCCTCACGCTGCCGGTCGGGATCCTCATGGCCTTCATCGCCATGCGCCGGGTCGGCGTCGGGGCCGACATCATGAGCCTGGGCGGAATCGCGATCGCCATCGGGGCGATGATCGACGCGGCGATCGTGATGATCGAGAACATGCACAAGCACCTCGAGCGCGCGATCGAGGCCAAGGAGCGAGCGTTCGGGAGGGACGCGGCGAAGGCGCGGTCCTTCGACACCGCCGTGCTGTCGGCGCAGGAGAGGTGGCAGGTGGTCGTCGAGTCGTCGAGGGAGGTGGGCCCGGCGCTCTTCTTCTCGCTCCTCATCATCACCGTCTCCTTCGTCCCCGTCTTTACGCTCGAGGGGCAGGAGGGGCGGATGTTCACGCCGCTGGCGTTCACGAAGACCTTCGCCATGGCGGCGGCGAGCCTGCTCTCGGTGACGCTCGTGCCGGTGATGATGGGGCTCTTCGTCCGCGGGCGGATCTACCGCGAGCGCGCCAACCCGGTCAACCGGGCGCTCATCCGCCTCTACGGCCCCGTGATCACGTTCGTGCTGCGCCGCCGCTGGCCAGTGATCGTCGGCGCCGTAGTCGCGCTCATCCTCACCTGGGTCCCGTGGACGCGGCTCGGGAGCGAGTTCCTGCCGCCACTCTACGAGGGGACTATCCTCTTCATGCCGACGACGCTGCCGGGGGTGAGCGTGGCCAGGGCGCGCGAGATCGTGCGGCAGCAGGACGCGATCCTCAAGCGCTTCCCCGAGGTGGAGCACGTCTGGGGGAAGGCGGGGCGCGCCGAGACGGCCACCGACCCCGCGGGGCTCGACATGTTCGAGACGACGATCACCCTCAAGCCCGAGTCCGAGTGGCGTGACGGGATGACGTACGATCGGCTTCTCGCCGAGATGGACTCGGCGGTGAGGATGCCCGGCGTCACCAACGCCTGGACGATGCCCATCAAGGGGCGGATCGACATGCTCGCGACGGGGATCCGCACGCCCGTGGGGATCAAGATCTTCGGCCCCGACCTGGCGGAACTTGAGCGAATCGGCAAGGAGGTCGAGCGTTCGGTGGCCATGGTGCCGGGCACGCGGAGCTCCTTCGCCGAGCGCGCCGTGTCCGGCTACTACCTGGACATCGACATCGATCGAGCCTCCGCCGCTCGGCACGGGCTGAACGTGGGCGACATCCAGACGGTGATCGCAACGGCGATCGGCGGGATGACGATCACGCAGACGGTGGAGGGGCGCGAGCGCTACGGCGTGCGCGTGCGCTACCCGCAGGAGCTCCGCGACACGCCGGAGAAGTTGGCCTCGGTGCTCATCCCGGTGAGCCACACGCGGGGCGCTGCCCCGACGCCCGCGGCGCCCGCGCAGGGTATGGGTGGGATGGGCGGCGCGGGCGCGGCATCGGGCGCAGGGGGCGCGGTCGCGCAGGTGCCGCTCGGGCAGGTGGCAACGATCAAGCAGGTCGCCGGCCCGATGGTCGTGCGTACCGAGGACGCGCTCCCCACAGCCTGGGTGTACGTGGACGTGGCCGGACGCGACATCGGGAGCTACGTGGCCGAGGCGCGGCGGATGGTCGAAGCCGAGGTGACGCTCCCGCCGGGGTACACGATGGCGTGGAGCGGGCAGTACGAGTACATGCAGCGCGCGAAGGAGAAGATGTCGCTCGTCATCCCGGCGACGCTGGCGATCATCTTCCTGCTCCTCTACTTCAACTTCCGGAGCGTCGGCGAGACGCTGATCGTCATGCTCTCGCTCCCGTTCGCGCTCGTCGGCGGCATCTGGCTCATCTGGGCTCTCGGCTACAACTGGTCGGTCGCCGTGGCGATCGGCTTCATCGCGCTCGCCGGCGTGGCGGCGGAGACGGGAGTGGTAATGCTCATCTACCTCGACCACGCCTGGAAGGCCCGCCAGGTCGAAGGGCGCCGGCCGACGCTCCAGGACCTGTACGACGCGGTGGTCGAGGGCGCGGTGGAGC
>Ga0307406_10001452_pt1 | contig 13104 bp, 11 predicted proteins | sample 322Cmetagenome_3_FD_203706 | JGI IMG/M metagenome (GOLD analysis project Ga0307406, IMG submission 203706) | Maize rhizosphere microbial communities from greenhouse at UC Davis, California, United States - 322HYB-C-2 | ecosystem: Host-associated > Plants > Roots > Rhizosphere > Soil | place... | reverse complement strand
GGCCGGACGCGTACCGCCAGGTGCTGGCCTCGCCGCCGGCGCTGACCCGGTACGCCGACCGGCCCGGCGAGCTGCTCCTGCCGGTCGCCGAACGGGCCCACCGCACCGCCACCCGCACGGCCTGGCAACACGTCCCGCCGGTCAGCCACGAGACCGGGTCCAACGCCGCCGCCTGGCAGGTCACCTGGCTGCACCCGCTGCTGGGCACCACGACCAGCACCGACCGGGCGCCGCGGGCGTACATGGTGGCGCTGCAGCACGTGGCGGTGACGCTGGACGGCGACCCGGCCTGGCGGGACTGGTGGCGCGGCTCCGGCGTACCGGAGTGCGAGCTGGGCATCGTGGCCGAGGGGCGGCTCGACCACCTGCGGCCGAGCGCCGACATCCGCAAGGTGGCGGACAAGGTCCGGGCCAACTTCACCAGCACGCCGCCGACCGGCGCCGGCCGCCCGGCCGAGCTGCTGGACCAGGCGGCCGCCGAGCTGACCGGGATCTTCCGGGTGATCCGCGAGGCGATCGGGCTGCCCGAGCTGCCGCCGATGCCACCGCTGCCGCCGCTGCCGGAGGAGACGCCGGAGGTGGAGGTGACCGCCAAGTCGTTGCCGGCGGCATCCCGCGAACCGGAACAGCCGGGCTACCTCACGCTCGCTCAGATCCAGGAGTTCTTCGGCTGACGGCGACACGTTCCGGGCGGTGGGCGCCGGGTTCGCGCGGCCGCGGCAGCGCGGGGGTGACCACGACGGCGGTGCCGCCGAGGCCGATGCCGGCGTACGCGATCGGACGGGCCGCCTTGACCACGAAGGCGTACGCGACTCCGGACAGCAGCACGCCCGCGTACCCGCCGGGCAGGGCGTAGGTCAGCGGGTGGCCGGCCGCCACGTCGAGCACCGCGGGCAGGCGGGCGAATGCCAGGTACACCAGCGCGCCGAGCAGCACGGTCGCCGCCGCGGGGGCGACCAGCCGCCGCCAAACCGTCTCGCGCCCCGGTGCTGTGCCGCCTCCGGCGCCTTTTCGTCCGGACGGCGCGGAGAACCCGAACCCCGGTGTTCGGTTCAAGAACAGCAGCGTCGCTGCCGAGGTGGCAACCAGCACCAGCAGGATGCCGAGCGCACCGGCCGTCACCAGCCGGCCGAACTCCGCCGGCGCCCAGCCGCTCCCGACCAGGCCGGCCAGCAGCGCACCGGCCACCGCGCTCTGGGCCAGCGCGGCCGGCACCGGCCGGTCCAGCCCGGTGGGCAGCAGCCGTTCCCGGGCCAGCGCGCGGACGTACCGGCTGACCGTGTGGTGCAGGGCGATCATCGCGGCGAGCAGGCCGGCCGGCAGCAGGACCCGGCCCAGCGGCACCGCCCACGGCGCCAGCCGTTCGGCGGCCAGGTCGAAGACCAGTTCCGGGCCGCGGCCGGCGGACCATGCGGTGACCAGATCCGGGCCGGTGGCCATGCTGATCGCCCAGGCCGACCCGGCGTACAGCAAGGCGAGCAGGACGACGGCCAGCGTGGTGGCCCGGGCGATCGACCGGCGCGGCCGGGCGGTCTCGCCGGCGTACGCCGCGGTGGTCTCGAAGCCGATGAAGGTCAGCGCCGCGGCGACCAGTAGCAGGCCCAGCGCCGGCCGGTCGACCGGGGCGGGCAAGAGCATGTCGAGTGCCGGTCTGCCGGGCGCCGGAGACAGGACGTTCGCGGCGGCGAACCCGGTGATCAGCGCGATCTGGGCCGGCACCAGCACGGCCGGCACGGCGACCGCGAGCCGGACCGGCAGCAGCCCGCCGATCGTGACCAGAAGCCAACCGGCCGCCGCCACGGCCCACCACGGGATCGCCGGCCACAGCGACGCGACGGCGAGGCCCACGGCGCCGGCCAGGCCCACCTGAACGGCGAGGTAGGACAGCACCGCCAGCCCGGCGGCGCCCACGCCGACCGGGCGGCCCAGACCGCGGGCGACGAACGCGTACAGGGCACCGGCGGCCGGTCCGCGCCGGACCATCGCCGCGTAGCCGGCGCCGAACAGCAGCAGGACCAGGCCGGCGGCGAGGAAGGTCAGCGGGACGAACGGGACCTCGCCACGGGCGTACGCGGCCGGAACGACGCCGGCCACGACGGCCAGCGGGGCGGTGGCGGAGAGAGCGAGCAGGACGAGGGCCGAGGCACTGAGGCGTCCGGCGGCGCGGGAGGACCTCGCGGGCGAGAGCACGTGTTCATGGATACGTACCCGACCCGTGGTTTGCCAACGAAGTGTGACTAATACTTAACCGATGGTGAGCGAGATGGCCTGAATCACGGCTCGATGAGGATTTTGCGACCGATGCCGGCGCGGAACTGCGCGAGGGCTTCGGCGTACGAGTCCAGCGGGAACCGGTGGCTGACGAACACCTCGGGGTCCAGCACGCCGGCCGCCATCAGCTGGCCGGCCCGGTCGAAGGTGTGCAGCACCGCCATCGAACCGGTGATGGTGATCTCGCGCCGATAGATCTCGTACGGCTCGATCGCCACCCGGGCGTCGTAGCTGGCGACGCCGAACTGCAGGAAGGTGCCGCCCCGGCCGACCCGCTCGAGCCCGTCCTCGATCGCCGCCTGCACGCCGGTGCAGTCGATCACCACGTCCCAGCCGCGCGGCGCGTCCAACTCGTCGGCGCTGGTCACCGCCGCGGTGCAGCCAAGCCGCTCGGCCGTGCGGAGCCGTTCCGGATTGAGGTCCACGATGGACACGGTAGCCGCACCGGCCCGCTTGGCGAGTTCCATCATCATCAGCCCCATCGTGCCGGAGCCGTAGATCAGGAAGTTGTCCGCCATGGTGCGGGGCAGCACGTCGAAGCCCCGAACGGCGCAGGACAGCGGCTCGATCAGCGCGGCGTCCCGGGCGGCCAGATGCTCCGGCAACCGGAACAGGTTGGCCATCGGGGCGGCCACATACTCGGCCGCCCCGCCGCTGACCGACACCCCGATCGCACCCCAGTTCTCGCACTGATTCCCGCGGGCGCGCTTGCAGTAGTAGCAGTGCCCGCAGAACAGCGACGGGTCGACGGCGACCCGGTCACCGGCGGCGTAGCCGGTGACCGCCGAGCCGACCGCGACGATCTCGCCGGCGAACTCGTGCCCGGGCACGATCGGGAAGGACGGCGCGAACTCGCCGTCCATGATGTGCAGGTCGGTACCGCAGATCCCGACCGCCGCCGGCTGGACGACGACGTCGGTGGGACCGGGCGTGGGGTCCGGCACGTTCTGGATCTCGATCGTGCCCGGAGTGACGACAACGGCGGCTTTCATACGACCGCACCCATCGACAGGCCGTGCACCCATCTGCTCCAGGCCGGAAACAGTCTCTCGGAGGAAATGAGATCGACCAGGAAGATCGGCGCGAGGCCGATCCTGCGGATGCTGGTGAGCAGTCGGGCACCGTCCATCTCTCCAGCTTCCGGCACCTCGCGCGGCACCTCAAGCCGACGGACCCTCGGTCATCGTATTGCTGCCGGCCCGCGGTGAGCGCCCCGACGGGGGACAGCAGGCGCCGGGCACCGTACGGGGGCCGGGGCGGACGTGGCGGCGTCCGCCCCGGCCCGTCCGGGACGCCCCGCGGGGCGCTACGTGACAGCTGAGGCTGGTGCGGTAGAAGTCCACAGTAGGCGACGATCTTGACAGATCTCCAGGGTTGAGCGGCAGCCGGGTCACCGGCGGGATCACTCACATCGCCCGGCCCGCGGCCGATGTGTTTCCCGCGGAACCATCCAGGGAGGCATTAGTGAGCGTGTGGGAGCTGGTGCGGGAGCGTCTGTCCGGCGCCGACCGGCTGCTTCGGCTCGCTGGTGGGCTGATGGCGGTGGCGGTCGTCTGGTTCGCGGTCAACGTGGTCACCCCCGTCGGCCCGGCGATGCTGCTCTGGCTGCCCATCCCGTTGGGCGCGGCGGTGCTGACCGCCGTCTTCTGGCGTACCTCGCGCAGCCCGGACCTGCCGCCGCCCACCCGGCGGTTCTGGCGGCAACTCACCGGCGTCGTCGTGCTGGTCGGCGTGGCTAGCACCGCACAGGCGATCGAGGTGCTGGCCAAGCCGGAGTTGGGCGGCACCTACACCGGTCCGGTGATGTTGACCCTCGACGGCGCCGCCATGCTGCTCATCATCTACGCGTTGTACCGTCTGCCGCTGGGCGCGCAGACGTTGGGCGAACAGGTCCGCCTGGTGCTGGACGCCAGCACGGTGATGCTGGCGACCGCGGTCTTCATGTGGCACTTCCAGACCCGTCCGGTGCTCGGCACGGGCAACAACGGCGCCTTGATCGCCTCGCTGGCGCTCACCGTGCTCTCCATGGTCGCGGTGTTCGCGGTGGCCAAGGTGATGCTGGCCGGATACACCTTCATCGACGGCAAGGGGCTGCGGCTGCTGGCCGTCGCGATGTTCATCGGCGCCATGGCGCCCGCCTCCCAGCCGCTGTTGGCGACGGTCGACCCGCGGCTGTCCGCCATGCAGGTCGGTATCCCCGCGGTGTTCTTCTTCGGCGCCTGGGCCGGCGAGCGGCAGCGGGTGACCACGTCCGGGCCCCGAGGCCGCGGTGCGCCGGAAGAGCGGCGGCGGTCGTTCAGTGTCCTGCCGTACTGCGCGGTGGCGGCGGTCGACGTTCTGCTGATCTATGTCTCCTGGTTCGACCGGGCCGACGAGGCGGTGGTGGTCGGCGTCGCCGTGCTACTCACCGCGCTGGTGGTGCTGCGCCAGATCACCGCCTTCCGGGACAACGGCCAGCTGCTGCGCCGGCTGAACCACGGCGCCACCCACGACGCGCTGACCCAACTCCCCAATCGGGTGTACTTCCACTCCCGCCTGCAGAAGGCGGTGAGCGGGCCGGGCGACCGTCCGGTCGCGGTCGCGCTGATCGACCTGGACGACTTCAAGGAGGTCAACGACACGCTCGGCCACGAGATCGGCGACCTGCTGCTGATCGCGGTGGCGCAGCGGCTGAACGGCTGTGTCCGCGCCGAGGACACCGTGGCGCGGCTGGGCGGAGACGAGTTCGTGGTGGTGCTGGAGGGCGCCGACCCGGCGGCCGCCGACCTGGCCGCGGAGCGGATGATCGAGGCGCTCCGGCCGCCGGTCACGGCCGACGGGCACGAGCTGTCGATCCGCGCCAGCATCGGGATCGCCGACGGGCGTACCGGGGATGAGCCCAGCGTGCTGCTGCGGCGCGCGGACATCGCGATGTACGCCGCCAAGAACCTGCCCGGCACCGCGTACCTGCACTACCGCCCGGAGATGGCGGCCGGCGGCAACGACCAGGCGCACCTGGGCGCCGAGCTGCGCGACGCCATCGGCGCCGGCCAGCTGTTCCTGCTCTACCAGCCGATCGTGGCGCTGGACGACCGGCGGGTGGTGGGCGCCGAGGCGCTGGTCCGCTGGGCCCATCCCACGCGCGGCACGCTGGCCCCGGACGCGTTCATCCCGCTCGCCGAGCGGACCGGCCTGATCGTCCCGCTGGGTCAATGGGTGTTGCGGACCGCGGTCCGGCAGCTGGCCGAGTGGATCACCGAGCACGGCGACCGCGCTCCGGAGGCGCTCAACGTCAACGTCTCGGCCCGGGACCTGCGCGAGCCGGGATTCGCCGGCGGGGTCAAGGCGCTGCTCGACGAGTACGGCGTACCGGCCGACCGGCTGGTGCTGGAGATCACCGAGACGACGGCGCTGGAGCCCGGCCAATCCGTCGCGAACCTGCACCAACTGCGCGGCTACGGCGTCCGGGTGTCGCTGGACGACTTCGGCACCGGCTACTCCACGCTCACCCTGCTGCACGACTGCCCGATCGACGAGATCAAGCTGGATCGCGCATTCACCCAGGCCCAGCTGGACGGGCGGGCACCGATCGCCGCCGCGGTCACCCACCTGGCCCAGGCGCTGGGGCTGCACTCGGTGGCCGAGGGCGTGGAGACCGCCGAGCAGGCCGAACAGCTGCGGTCGCTCGGCTACCCGGCCGCCCAGGGCTACTGGTTCGCCCGGCCGATGACCGCCGATCGGTTCGGCGACGTCCTGGTTACCGATCGGTCCCTGCGACCGGGCGCCGCGGAGTGGCAGATGTCCGCCTGAGGACGATTGCCCATCGGCAACCGGGGGTACCTCTCCGGTGAAGGCAGACGTCACCGCGCAAACCTGGAGGTACCGATGGCTTTCGACGACAAGGTCGACAACAAGTCCGAAGAGCTCGGCGGCAAGGTCAAGGAAGGCGTGGGCAAGGCCACCGACGACGAGCGCATGGAAGCCGAGGGCAAGGCCGACCAGTCCAGCTCCAAGCTGAAGCAGGCCGGCGAGAACATCAAGGACGCCTTCAAGAGCTGACGCCCGATCGCTACGACCGCAGGTATGCCAGCACGGCCAGCACCCGGCGATGTTGCTCATCGTCGGGTGGCAGGTCGAGCTTGGTGAAGATGTTGCGCACGTGCTTCTCCACCGCGCCCTCGGTGACCACGATCTTCCGGGCGATCGCGGTGTTCGAGCGCCCCTCGGCCATCAGCGCCAGCACTTCACGCTCGCGCGGCGTCAGGTTGCGCAGCGGGTCGTCCCGGCGCCGCCGGACCAGCAGCTGGCCGACCACCTCGGGGTCCAGCACGGTGCCGCCACTGGCCACCCGGTCCAGCGCGTCGAGGAACTCGGCGATCTCGGAGACCCGGTCCTTGAGCAGATAGCCGACCGCGCCGGCCCGGTCGGCGAGCAGGTCGTCGGCGTACAAGACCTCGACATACTGCGACAGCACCAAAATCGGCGTGCCCGGTACCTGTGACCGGGCCTCGACCGCCGCCCGCAGACCCTCGTCGGTGTGGGACGGCGGCATCCGTACGTCCACGATCGAGATGTCCGGCTTGTGTTCGGCGACCGCGGCGACCAGCGCCGGGCCGTCCCCGACCGCGGCCACCACGGTGTGGCCGTTCTCCTGAATCAGGCGGATCAGGCCCTCCCGGAGAAGCACCGCGTCGTCGGCGATCACCACCCGCATGGGCCCATCTTGTCAGAGCGGTATCGCGGCCCGGATCGTCGTCCCACGCCGGGCGGCGCTGTCCACATCCAGAATCCCGCCCGCCGCGCGGACCCGCTCGTCCAGGCCGGCCAGGCCGTGCCCCTTGCCGGTGGACGCGCCGCCGACCCCGTCGTCGGACACGGTGATCAGCAGGCCGCCGCCGGCCGGCCGCACGGAGACCTGCGCTTCGGTGGCCTGACTGTGCTTCGCGACGTTGGTCAGCGCCTCGGCCACCACGAAGTACGCGGTCGTCTCCACCGCCGGGTCCAGCCGGCCGGTCTCCGGTGCGTCCAGCTCGACCGGAACGGTGCACCGCCCGGCCAGTGCGGTCAGCGCAGCGGACAGGCCGCGGTCCACGAGGATCGGCGGGGCGATCCCCCGGGACAGGGCGCGCAGTTCGTCCAGCGTCTCCCGGGTCTGGGCGAGCGCCTCCGCGACGGTGGCGCGGGCCGCCGCCGGGTCGCTGGCGAACTGCTGCTCCGCCCGGCCCAGATCCATCGCCAGCCGGACCAGCCGTTGCTGCGGACCGTCGTGGATGTCCCGCTCCAGCCGGCGCAGCGCGATCGCCTCGGCGGACACCGCGGCGGCCTTCTGCGCCTGCGCCTCGTCGCGGGCCGCCTCCGCCTCCGCCACCTGTTCGCGCAACTCGTGCACGCCGCTGAGCAGCGCCCGGGCGAACATCGCCTCGAGCAGCGCGGCGCCGCGTACCACCGGGTACAGGGTCAGCGCGAACAGCAGCCCGACGGTCAGGTAGAACACCGTCCGGGTGGACGTGGCGTCGCCCAGGCCAAGCAGTTCCGGCAGGTCGGTGTTGTCCGGGCCGCGCGGGATCGACCAGTCCCACAACGGGAAGGTCAGACCGCCGATGGTGGCCGCCCACCAGGCGAGCGTGAAACTGAACGCGATGGTGCTGGGAATGAACCGGAACATGGCGTGCAGCAGGTCGAGCCACAACTGGCCGTCGGTCAGCGGGGCCCGCACCTGCGCCAGGAAGCCGGCACCGGCCGGCCGCTTGTAGTACGGGTGCGGCAACCGGCGGCCGATGACTGCGGCGATCCGGACCCGCTCGACGGTGGCCAGGCCACGGGCCAGCAGCAGGACGCCGACCAGCAGCGGCACGCCGATCCAGATCAGCGACAGGCCGACGCCGAGCCAGAAGCCGGTCATGCACAGCACGACGGCGACCAGGCCGAGCGGGAAGCCGACGAGAACGTACTGCGTGTCCCGGCCGAGCCGGCTGACGATGCTGGGGGTCATGCCCTTGACGCTAGGCATCGGGCGCCTCCCCACCGATCCCGCTGGCCGCCCGATCGAGGGTAGGGATAACCCGACCACCGGCTCAACCAGATTGGGCCGTTCAGCTCTTGGCACCCGGCTTGACCAGGCCGGTCTCGTACCCGAAGACCACCGCCTGCACTCTGTCGCGCAACCCCAGCTTCTGCAGGATGCGGCTGACGTGGGTCTTGGTGGTCTGCTCGGCGATGAACAGCTCGGCGGCGATCTCCGCGTTCGACCGGCCCAGCGCGATCAACCGCAGCACCTCGCGTTCCCGGTCGGTCAGGCCGTTCAGCACCGTGGCCGAGGTGGTGGGGTGCGGCCGGGCGGCGACGAAGTTCTCGATCAGACGGCGGGTGACGCTGGGCGAGAGCAACGCCTCGCCGGCGGCTACCACCCGAACCGCGTGCAGCAGTTCCTCCGGCTCGCTGTCCTTGAGCAGGAAACCGCTCGCGCCGATCCGCAACGCCTCGTAGATGTAGTCGTCGAGGTCGAACGTGGTGAGCATCAGCACCCGGGCGGAGTGACCCTCGACCCGTTCCGGGCCGAGGATGGCGCGGGCCGCGGCCAGGCCGTCCAGCACCGGCATCCGGACGTCCATCAGCACGACGTCCGGGCGCAGGCTGCGGTACCGGTCCACTCCGGTCCGGCCGTTGTCCGCCTCGCCGACCACCGCGAGGTCGTCCTGCGACTCCAGGATCGCCCGGATGCCGACGCGGATCATCGCCTGGTCGTCCACGATCAGTACGCGGGTCACGCCATCACTCCCCTGCCAGCGGCAACCGCGCCGCCACCCGGAACCCGCCCCGGTCCCGCGGGCCGGTCTCCAAGGATCCACCCAGCAGCCGGACCCGCTCGCGCATGCCGTGCAATCCGTGCCCGCCGGGCGGGGCCGGTGCCGGCGGGGTGGCCGGCGCGTCGTTGAGCACCTCGAGGCAGAGCGCGCCGTCGCCGTGCGACACCGCCACCGAGGTAGGTGCGCCGGGTGCGTGCCGGATCACGTTGCTCAGCGACTCCTGCACGATCCGGTACGCGGCCGTGCTCACCGTTTCCGGCACCTCGGGCATCCGGCCGACGGTCAGCTCCACCGGCACCCCGGCGCGCCGGGTCGACTCGGCCAGTTCGGTGAGGCGGGACAGGCCGGGCACCGGGGCGAGCGACGGATCCGCGTTCTCGTCGCGCAGCACGGCCAGCAGCTGGCGCATCTCCCGCATCGCCGACCGGGCGCCGGCCGCGATCCGGGCGAACTCCTCTTTGGACTCCGGGTCGATGTCCCTGATCCGGTACGACGCCGAGGTGGCCTGCATGTGGATCACCGACATGCTGTGCGCCACCACGTCGTGCAGCTCCCGGGCGATCCGGGTGCGTTCCTCGGCCACCGCGCGCTGGCTCTGCTCGACCTCGATGTCGCGGCGCGCCTCGGCCAGCTGCCGGCGGATGCCGGACCAGTGCCGCACCACCATGACTGCGATCAGCAGCAGCACCGAGTCGCTGGCGTAGACGATCAGGGTCGCGGCGGCGTCGTCGATCCCGCGACCGCGGGGGTCGGTCACCGCCAGCACGGTCACCAGCAGCACGCTGGCCCACCACACCGACAGCGCCGCCCGCCACGAGTGCCGTGCGGCGATCAGGGCGACGAACAGGCTCAGCGTGATCATCCCGGGGATCGGCAGCGGCCAGGTCATCACCGGGTTCGGCGGCGCGGCCACCGAGAACACCACCACCGCCGCGAACTGCAGCGCGGTCGCCAGCACCGGCCGGGCCACCGCCAGCGGCAGCGATCCGGCCTGTGCGGTGCCGGCCACGAAGGCGACCAGCAACGGCACGTCGTACGCCGAGGCGGTCACCGCGACCGTGACGACGAGCAGGGCGGCCGCCACCGTGCCGGTGCCGAACCACCACAGCAGCGTCGGCGACGGCCGCCTCATCCGGATGTCCACCACGACCCGACGGTACCTAGGGGTTGCGCGCCCACACGTCGCTCCGCGGAGCTATCTCCTTCGGTACCGCGGAGGGACGACCGGCCCGGTACCGGCTGCCGATAGTCCTCCGCATGGATCTGGCTCAGGTGCTCTGCACGGCGGTGGTCGACCATCCGTACGCCCTGCTCGGACCGCTCGTGCTGGCCGAGGGGCCGGCCGCGACCGTACTGGCCGGATCGCTGGTCGGCGCCGGTCTGGCGGCGTTCTGGCCGATCCTGCTGATCGTGGTCGCGGCGGACGTGACCGCGGACAGCGCGCTCTACCTGCTCGGCCGGTTCGCTAACCGGCCGGGTGTGGCCAGGCTGCTGCGCCGGCTCGGGCTGACCGAGGTCCGGCGGTCCCGGCTCGTCGCCGCGGTCACCCGGAACCTGCCCAGGGTGGTGGCCGGCGCCAAGGCGGTGGACATCGCGGCGGTGCCGGCGTTCCTCGCGGCGGGGCTGGCGCGGATCCCGTACCGCCGCTTCGTGTCCTGGATCGCGGCCGCCAGCGCCGTCCGCGCGTCGGTCCTGCTCGGTGTCGGCGTGCTGTTCGGCCGGGAGGCGGCCGCCCTGCTCGACTCCCCCGGCACCGCGATCGCGCTGACCGTCGCGCTGGCCGTGATCGTCGCGCTCGGCCACTTCCTCGTCCGGCGCTGGGCCGGACGCCGCTTTCGACTCGTGAACTAGGAGACCACAGTGCGAATCCTCATCGGTGCGGACACCTACGCCCCCGACGTCAACGGCGCGTCCTACTTCGCGCAACGGCTCGCCGCGGCGCTGGCGGTGACCCACGAGGTGCACGTGGCGGTGCCGGCCCGCAGCGCGGAAAGCCGCACGGCGTTCCGCGACGGCATCGTCGAGCACCGGATCCGCTCACTGCCGGTGGTCCGCCGCAAGGGTTTCCGGTTCTGCGCGCCGGTCGGGCTGGTCACCACCGCCCGGCAGATCCTGGCGCACGTCCGGCCGGACGTGGTGCACGTGCAGAGCCATTTCTTCCTGTGCCGGGCGCTGGTCACCGCGGCGAACCAGCTCGGCATCCCGGTGGTGGCGACGAACCACTTCATGCCGGAGAACCTGTCGCACTATCTGCCGGTGCGCGGTGAGCTGCGGGACCGCATCCAGCGGTGGGCATGGGCGGACGCGGCGCGGGTGTTCGCGCGGGCCGACGTGGTGACCGCGCCCACGCCGTACGCCGCGGCGCTGGCGGAGTCGTCGGGAGTGGCCGGGCCGGTGCTGCCGATCTCCTGCGGCCTGGACCTGTCCCGGTTCCGGACCGGCACGTCAGCGACGCGGTTCCGGATGAAGTACCGGGTGCCCCAGCGGCCCACCATCGCCTACGTCGGGCGGCTGGACCTGGAGAAGAACCTGGGCGTGCTGATCCGCGCGCTGCCCGGGGTGCGCCGCCGGATCTCCGACGCGCAACTGGTGCTGGTCGGCGCCGGCGAGCAGCGGCGCCGGCTGGAGTCGCTGGCCCACCGGCTGGGTGTGACCGACGCGGTGGTGTTCACCGGGTTCGTCGACGACGCCGACCTGCCGGCCGCGTACGCCGCCGCCGACGTGTTCGTCAACGCCGGCACCGCCGAACTGCAGAGCCTGGTGACGCTCGAGGCGATGGCCTCCGGCCTGCCGGTGATCGGGGCACACGCCTCCGCGCTCCCGCATCTGGTGCACGACGGGCACAACGGCTACCTGTTCCCGCCGGGCGACGACATTGCGCTCGCCGACCGGCTGGTCGCCGTGCTGTCCGACCACACCCGGGCCAGGACCATGGGGGTACGCAGCCGCGCGCTCGCCGGGCACCATGACCTCGCGGCCACCGTGGCAGCGTTCGAGACGGTCTACGCAGACACCTCCGAGCGTGTCCGGCCGGCCGGCCGGCGAACCGAACTGGTGCCGGCATGACCAGCGAGATCCTGACCATCCGGGGGATCCGCTGGCACCGGGGCGGCCTGGCCGCGGTCGTCGTGGCCGTCGCCGCGGGGATCGCGCTGCACTGGGTCGGGTCGGTCGACGCGGTCAACCAGATGCTCAGCGACACCGTCTCGTCGGCGCCCGGTGCGGCGCTGCTCGGCGTGGCATGCGCGGCCCTCGTGGTGGCGGCCGGCTGCCTCGCCGTCGGTGCGCGGCACGCGGCGCGGTCCGGGCTGATCCGTGGGCTGCTCGGACTGTGGGCGGCCGGGCTGGCGGCGCTCGCGGTGTTCCCCACCAACCTGCCCGGGACGGCGGTGACCACGGGCGCGGTCATCCACCGGTACGGTGCGGCGCTCGCGGTGGCCGTACCGCCGGCCGTCGGCCTGCTGATCGCACGCACCCGGCGGCTGCGGACGGCCTCCTTGGTCACCGGGGCCGCGGCCGCGCTGTACGGGGTAGCGCACGTGCCGTCGATGGTGACCGGCACGGAGGTCCTGCCGTACGCCGGACTGGTCGAGCGGGTGGTGCTCGGCCTGGTGCTGCTGGTGGTCATGATGTCCGCTGCGGCCCTGCGGGACGGGAGCCGGACGTGGACCTGATGGCGTTGATCGAGCCGCTGATGACCTCCCCGGCGCTGTACCCGGTGGTGGCCGGCTTCGCGGCATTCGACGTGCTGTTCCCGGTCATCCCGTCGGAGGGCGCGGTGATCGCGGCCGGCGTGTTCGCCGCCTCGGCGGGCGTGCCGAACCTCCCGCTGGTGATGGCGGTGGCGGCGGCCGGGGCGTTCGTCGGTGACCACGTCGCGTACGGGCTCGGCCGCAGCGTCCTCGGCCCGCGACTGATCCGGCGGTCCAAGCGGCTCGGCAAGGCGGTCGACGCGATCGGCCGGCAGCTGGACAAGCGCGGCGGCACGATGGTCGTGACGTCGCGGTTCGTGCCGGGCGGGCGGACCGCGGTCACCCTGGCGTGCGGC
>Ga0307406_10001450_pt1 | contig 13115 bp, 9 predicted proteins | sample 322Cmetagenome_3_FD_203706 | JGI IMG/M metagenome (GOLD analysis project Ga0307406, IMG submission 203706) | Maize rhizosphere microbial communities from greenhouse at UC Davis, California, United States - 322HYB-C-2 | ecosystem: Host-associated > Plants > Roots > Rhizosphere > Soil | place... | reverse complement strand
ATCCTCCGCGTTGGCCGTATGGGTGCGGCGGGGCGGTGATTTGCGGGTTTCTGGTACTCGGCTTTGTCGCTGCCACAGTATCGCTGCCGACGGCGGTGTTCCTAGTGCTCGCAGTGCTAGCCGTAGCGATGTTGGCCGTGATTCGGGTGCAGCATGCACGCTTCACGAGGTACAACCAGGAGGTGCTCGACAAGCTTCGGGCATACCGTCCGGTACTGACGATGCCTTATAACGGGCATGCCGCCTTCCACATCGGTTTGTGGTCACCTTATCTGGAGAGAGCCGGGCAACCCTTCACAGTCGTGACCACCGACGCACTCGCATTCCAGCGGGTGGCCGAGAGGTACACAATGCCCGTGATCTACGCGCCGCAGGGAGACCGTCGGGCGATCCGAGCAATGTTGCCAAAGACCGTCCGGGCGGCGCTCTACGTTTTCAGCCGTGACAACGACGAGTTCATGAAGGTCCGGCGTATGACACACGTCTGGCTACACCACGGCGACAGCGATAAGGAGGCTTCGCGCCGGCGGAAGTTTCGGGCGTACGACGTCCTCGTCGTGGCTGGCCAGGCAGCGATCGACCGCTACGCCGCACATGGGGTCCACATTCCGTCGAAGAAGTTCAAGATTCTTGGTCGTCCCCAGGTCGAGAACATCGAAACAGTGACGACCTCAATTTGCACCGTCGACAAGCCGGTCGTGCTTTACGCACCGACCTGGTACGCCGTCAATCACAAGTACCACCACTCTTCCCTTCCTATTGGCACAGCGATCGTCTCCGCCCTACTCGTGCGCAATGCAACAGTGATCTTTAGGCCGCACCCGGCCAACCGCAAACTGCCAGAGGCCGCGGCGGCGATTGCCGCCATTCACGAGCTCCTCCGAGTCGACGCCGAGGCGACGTCGCGGCCGCATCGTTGGGACGCGGCGGCGTCGGACCCGACGTTTGCTGAGCTGGCCAACGCTGCGCACGCCATGGTGGCCGATGTGTCCGGGGTCGTCACGGACTTCATGCAGTCGCTTAAGCCGTACGCGATGGTTGCCACAGGCGACAAGACAGATATCTTCCGAGCCCGATTCCCCTCCAGCCGCTCTGCCTACGTCATCGAGTGGGACCTGTCGACCCTCGACGATGCGCTCGACGCCATGCTGGGCGACGACCCGCTCGCACCCACCCGGGCGGAACGTCGCCAGTACTACCTCGGAGGCTATGAAAACGGAGAATCGGCTCGCGCATTTGTCAGGTACTTGCAAACGCTGACCGCGGATTCGCCTATGGAGGCTGTGCCCGCGAAGCGGCTAGTTCGCACACAAACTATCCAAAAGCCTCTGGCGCCCGCTCGCTAACGATAGAGCCAACGGAAAAGGAATTGTCCTAGGACACGTCGATGAGTACTTTTCCGACTGCGCCGTCTTGGACGGCCTGGTGTGCCTGTGCGGTGTTTGCCAGCGGGAAGCGGTGCAGCGGTAGGCCGGCGTTTTCGCCCACGGGTAACGCTCCGTCCCCCAGCGCGAGGGTGATGTCTTCCACGGCTGCGGTCAAGGCCGCATCGCCGACGGTGTAGAGCAGAACGAATTGGTAGCGCAAGTTCTTGATCATGTTCTGTCTGACGTCCAGCTTGAACTCACTGCCTCCGTCGTTGGCATAAATGGCAATCGACGCGCGAGGCTTGACAACATCGATATTGAGCTGCGAGTTGGCCGAGATCGCGACCTCCACCACCAGGTCGACACCGTCAGGTGCGACGTTCTTTATAGCGTCGGCGGCGTCCTTGTCGCGGTAGTTGATGACATGGTGAGCGCCGGCTGCCGTCGCAAGCGCCGCCTTAGCTGGGCCGGAGATCGTGGTAAGGACGGTGGCACCAGCCCAGCGCGCAAGCTGGATGGCGGCGTGACCCACCGCGCCCGCGCCTCCGGCCACCAGCACGACCTTGCCTGTGAGCGCGCCGGGATGCAGCCGCTTCGGTCCGTCCTCTGACACGGTCAAGGCGCGGTGAGCAGTCATGGCCGGAACACCGAGGCTGGCGCCGATGTCGAAGCTCGCGCTGCCGGGAAGTCGTACCACCCGGCCCGCCGGAAGGTTCGTGTACTCCTGCGCGGTACCGGTCGGACGCTGGTGGCCCGCGAGATACACCCAGACGCGATCACCCACGGAGAGGTTCTCGACCCGCTCCCCGACTGCATCAATCACACCTGCACCGTCTTGGTTCGGAGTTACCTCCGGAAACGGGGTTGCCGCACCATCGCCGGAGCCAAGGCGTGACTTCCAGTCGGTGGGGTTGACACCCGAGACGACGACGCGGACACGAGCCTCGCCGGGGCCCGGTTCGGTCACATCGCGATCCACGAGCCGAAGAACCGACGGGTCACCCGTGCGGGAGTAGACAACAGATCTCATGCTCGCCACAACCCGATCATTTCTCGGATCATTCCAGGCCTGCTGGCCGCCCGGGCCGTCTGGGCACACACTGGTTGTGTGACGTCTGACCGTCCCAGGAGATCTGCTATGCCGAAAGCCCAGCCACACTTGCCCGATATCGTGCCGGTGCTCTCGCGAGGAAAGCACCGTAACCCCCGTAAGGGCGCCTGCTTCATGGAGCTGGCTTCCTACCTTGCCGGTGAGCGATGGAGCGATCACCCAGCGTGCACGCACCCGTTGCTGGCGTCCGTCGCGCGCCTGGTCAACGACCACACCTCCGACCGCGGACGCCCACGCTTAGCCGAATTGATTCCATCTGTGATCGGGTTGACCGGCGACGACCTGCACATCGATGCCTTCATCAGCCTCCGCTGCGCGACGATCGCGCTGCCGATCGCAGCAGCTGACCGACAGCGCGTCCTCGCCGTCTCTGTCTTGGTCTGCGAGAGGGTGCTGGCGCGACTGGATGAGCGCCCTGGGGACAGGCTATCTCCCGACAGTGAGCGCGTACTAGGGACTGCGCCCCAAGCGACGCAATGGGCCGACCGTTTCACCAGTAACCTTGGTCCCCGGCTGGCAGCCTTCCGTCGGCAGGCGGCACCGCTCGCTGTTCGCTGCGCGGTCGAGGCTGCCGCACAGGCGATGATCTCGGATCCTGATGTCCTGTTGCGCAAGATGCTGGTCGAATCAGTCGAGATCTGCGCGGCGTGGACCGGCAAGGGAGCATCCACTACCGGGGTTGACGACGCCGCATGGGCCGAAGCGTGCCGGCTCACCATGGCGGCGAACGGTCGGTAACGGGCGGACGACGCGTACGGCCCAGGACGCCTCGACGTCCCCTCGGATGACCTTCAGGAGATTCTGTGTCTTATCGTGATGCAGCGGCCATCAAACGGGCTTTGTCATCTCACACTTGGGCCGTCGTTGGACTAACCCGCCACGAATATCGGTCCGCGCACGGAGTGGCGGCATTCCTACAGGACAACGGCATCCGAATCGTGCCGGTGAATCCGCTGGCCGAATCAGTGCTTGGGGAGGATGGCTACGCCCACCTCCACGACATCGACTTTCCGATCGATGTCGTCGACATCTTCCGTCGCTCGGATAAGGCTGGGCAGCACGTCGACGAGGCGATCGCGATCGGCGCGCGGTGCGTTTGGCTCCAGCTTGGCGTTGTCGATGAGCAGGCGGCCGAACGTGCGCAGGATGCCGGCCTCGCCGTGGTCATGGACGCATGCCCGGTGATCGAGTGGCCGCGCTACGGAGCGCGCCGCTGACACGTCCCTCAAACTGACGCGAACCAAGGCGGCGGATTTCGGTTATTGCCTTCCAGGTGCCTAATGAGCGCGACGACGCGAGCACTACGCAGGTACGGATCAGCCTGCGGAGGATCAGCCAATCGGATCGGTCAAGACGACACCATGAGGACGTCAACGTCTGCGCGAAGGGGCTGGCGGCCGAACTCCGAGCTGGAGGCCGAATCGGCGACCACCCAACATGTCGGGCCAGCCGGTACGGGCCGAGGAGCACGCGGATTACCGGTTCGCCTTTGCCGGCAGCTGGATAGCCATCCTCACCGTCGACGGCATCAGCGAGTCGGCGGTCGTAACCTCTGCCGACATCGGGGTTGCAGCAGGACCTTAATGGCGCGACGTTCAGTCACGCCGGCCGTGAGAGGGTGTGCTGAGGTGGCAGTCGCTAGGGGTGAGATGACGCATCAGCACGAAGGTGGCGCGGACGAGCCGGCGCCTTCCGCGCCACTTAGTCCGGCAACGGCAACCGTTGAGTCTTCGCCCTGGGCGCCACTCGGCCAGCGGGCCTTCCGCTGGTTATGGATCGGTGTATTCATCAGCTACATCGGCACCTGGATGCAAACCGTCGGCGCCCAGTGGCTCTTGGTGGACGCTCCCAATGCGGCCACCTTGGTCTCCCTGGTGCAGGCGGCGAACACCCTGCCCGTGATGTTGTTGGCGCTGCCCGGTGGAGTGCTGGCCGACTCCTTCGATCGGCGCTGGCTGCTGTTTACGGTTCAGGCCTATTTCTTTATTGTCGGGGTCCTGCTGACCGTGCTCACCGTCGCCGGCCTGATGCCGCCGGCGCTGCTACTGGCCTTTACCTTCGCTATTGCGATCGGCGCGGCGGTGCAGCTCCCGACCTGGCAGGCGATGATCCCGCAGCTTGTGCCGAGATCGCAGCTGCGAGCAGCCACCAGGCTGGAAATGGTCGGCGTCAACCTCGCCCGTGCGGCCGGCCCAGCGCTGGCTGGGTTGGTGATCGCGGGCTTCGGCGTACCGGTCGTCTTTGGGCTCAATACCTTATCGGTGGTCTTCCTCGCTGCCGCCCTGCTCTTATGGCGCCGCCGGGCGACCGGCTCAGAAGATACCAGAGAGCGCTTCGTGCCGGCGCTGCGCGCCGGTGGACGCTACGTCTGGCACGAGCCCGTGGTACGCCGCATCTTGCTCAGAGTGATGCTGTTCATCCCGCCCGGGATGGCGCTCTGGGCACTATTGCCCTTGATCGCCAGCCAGCGCTTGGGCTTGGGAGCCGCTGGATATGGCGCCCTCTTCGGCGCCTTGGGCGCCGGCGCTATCGTCGCTGCCCTGGTGCTGGGGCGGGTTAGGGATCACCTGTCCACGAGCGGGCTGCTGACGGCGGCAGCCGTGCTCTTCGCCGCCGCGCTGACCGTAATTGTCCTTCTCACAAATTTTCTGGCAGCACTGGTGATCTTGGTCTTCGCCGGGCTGGCCTGGACGGCAGTGATCTCAACCTTGAACGCGGAGCTGCAGTTGTTCTTGCCGGTCTGGGTCCGTGCTCGAGGCCTGGCCATCTACATGGTCGCTTTCACCGGCTCCATGACAGTCGGTGCCCTGTTGTGGGGGTTGGTTGCTGAGGGTCTCGGTCTGCGGCTGACGTTCTTCATCGCCGCGGCCGTGATGCTGGCTGGCGTTGTTGGTGGAGTCTTCTGGCGCCTGCCGGAGACCGGCCACCTCGACCGCGAACCGGCCGTGTACTGGGGGGAGCCACGAATGGCATTCGTCCCGGAGCCCGACACTGGACCGGTGCTTGTGACAGTGGAGTACACCATCACCCCTGCGCGCGAGCAGGCCTTCCTGGCGGCGATGGATCACCTTCGGCAGTCGCGACGCCGGAGCGGGGCGACCCGCTGGGAGCTGTACAGAGACGGAGACCGACCGGACCGTTTTGTCGAATTGTTCAGCGTCCCCTCCTGGGAGGAGCACCTGCGGCAGCACGAAGGCCGCCTGACTGCGACGGACCAAGAGGTCGAGGAAGCAGTGTTGGCATTTTCAGATCCACCGCCGCGCGCCGAGCACCTGCTTCCCCCGTAGCCATTGCCGGCACGGCTGATCAATACTTCCGAGCGGTGATCTTGCCGAGCCAGCCGAGATTGGTACGGCCACTGGCAATGCCGGTGAATCCAGCCGCAGTAACCAGCTTGAGCGCTTTGTCGATCATGTCCTCCTCCATCGATAGCCGGAGCCATCGCGGACCAGGATGTCGATGTCTTGCTCCCTTTTGGAACTCGGCAATCAGGAGTCGGCCGCCCGGCTTCAGCACGCGATACATCTCGGCAACCGCAGTCTGTTGATCATCATCAGCAACGTGGTGCAGAGCGAGTGTGCAGGAGACAGCGTCGAACGTGCTCTCGCCGAACGGAAGCTGTTGGGCGTACCCGACCTGAAAGCTCACCGGTACGCGATACTTGCGCGCTTGTGCGGTGGCGCGGTTGATCATCTCCGGGCTCGGATCAATGCCGGCTACCGAGCCGGTCGGGGCTACCCGTTCGGCGAAGACCCTGGCGAGCCGGCCGGGACCGCAGCCGACATCGAGAACATGATCACTGGGCCGGAGCTGCAGATCCTCGGCGACCATCGCGCGGAGCCGGCGTCCGCGTCCAGCTAGCAGCCCGGCACCCAGATCGTAGAGCCAAGCCCAGTGAATGAGTCGATCATCGCCGTGGTGTTTGGTGCGACTGGCGTGTGCCATGACATAGAAACTACGTGGTTTTGCGGATGTTGTACGTAACGGCACCTCCTAACGTGCGAGTAAGACCTGATGTAACTGCGGAAGGAGCGCAACTATGAACGAGCCCGATTGGAAGGGTGCGCTGGCCGAGGCCTTCGATCACGCCCTGGCGTACTTCGAAGGGCTGCCGGGTCGGCCCATCATCCCTCCCGCCACTCTTCCGGAGTTGCGAGCGGCCCTGGGCGGGCCATTACCCGAGCAGCCGGTCGAGGACCGAGAAGTCGTGGCGGATCTGGCCATGGCCGCCGATCCAGGGGTCGTCGCGTCGGGCAGCGGCCGCTTCTTCGGATTCGTGGTCGGCGGCACCACTCCAGCAGCGTTGGCGGCGGACTGGCTGGCCTCGAGCTGGGACCAAAACGCCGGTTTGTACGTTCTCGGGCCGGCGGCCAGTGTGGTTGAAGAGGTGGCAGGGGAGTGGCTGGCTGAGCTGCTCGGTCTGCCGGCCGGAGTCTCGGTGGGTTTCGTGACTGGCGCCCAGATGGCTAACTTCACCGGGTTGGCCATCGCCGTACAGGAGATGTTGCGACGCGTCGGATGGGACGTCGCGACCAACGGGCTGTGGGGTGCCCCTACAGTACGCATCCTCGCGGGGCAAAGCCGCCACGGCACAATCGATCGGGCGCTGCGCCTCCTTGGCGCTGGTACCGCGGCCATTGTCGAGGTCAACGCCGACGATCAAGGTCGCATGCAACCTGACGCGCTGGCCGCCGCACTGGAGCAGGGGAGCGGGCCGGCGATCGTCTGCGCCCAGATCGGCAACGTCAACAGTGGAGCCATCGACCCGATCGGCGAAATCTGCCAGATTGCGCACCGGCATGGGGCCTGGGTGCACGTTGACGGCGCATTCGGACTGTGGGCGGCGGCGAGTCCGTTGCTCCAGTCGCTGGTTGCGGGGGTGCAGCTTGCCGATTCCTGGGCGACGGATGCCCACAAGTGGCTCAATGTGCCGTATGACTCGGGTCTGGCGTTCTGTGCTCACCCCGATGCCCATCGGGCAGCGATGGGAAGCAAGGCCGGGTACCTCATGCCAGGCTCCGGCGGTGAGCGCGATGCCCTGGACTACAACCCAGAACATTCTCGACGAGCTCGGGGGTTCGCCGTCTATGCCGCGCTCCGCGCACTCGGACGCCAGGGAGTCGCGGATCTGGTCGAGCGCTGCTGCGGACTTGCAAGACGCTTCGCCGACCAGTTGTCCCGCGCCGGTGACGTCGAGGTGCTCAACGACGTTGTCCTCAACCAGGTCCTGGTGCGCTTTCTGGCGGCCGATGGCGACCATGATGCCCACACTCGCCGGGTGATCGAGCGGGTGCAGCATGGCGGTACCTGCTGGATGAGCGGCACTACCTGGCAGGGGCGGGCGGCAATGCGTATTTCGGTGTCCAACTGGTCGACCGATGAGGAGGACGTGGACCAGTCGGTAGCGGAAATATTGCGCTGCGCCAGAGAATGACGGCGTGGACGAGGAGCTGATCGGCCGAGAGCGCGAACGGACACAGCTGCAGGCCTGGCTGACCGAGGCGCTTGCCGGCCGCGGCTCGCTGGTACTGCTCGGTGGCGAAGCCGGAGTCGGCAAACCACGCTCGTGCAGCGCTCCCTGGCCGACTCCGGACTTCAAATCCTGGAGGGCTTTGCCGTCCAAGGTGGTACGTCGCCTTTCGGACCGGTCGTCGAAGCGCTGCGGTCCTACCTGCGCGCCGGTGGTGAGCCGCTGCTGGAGGGTCCGTTGGCTGCGCACTTAGCCATGCTGCTGCCCGAACTCGGCATGGCAGCCCCTGCCGCTGATCGCGCCACATTGTTCGAGGCGTTCAGACAGGCCTTGGCCGTTATCGCGGCGCGCTGTCCGACAGCGCTGTTCTTGGACGATCTGCAGTGGGCCGACGACGCCACGCCGGAGCTGCTTGGCGTGTTGGCTCGCTCGGTGGACTCACATCCGCTGTTGTTGCTCGGAGCATTCCGCAGCGACGAACTGCCGCGTGGGCACGCGATCCGACGGCTACGCAGCGAGCTCCGCCGCGGCGGACGGCTGCGGCAGTTGACCGTCGAGCCGCTGGACGCCGAGGCGAGCGCGACGCTATTGGAACAGACACTCGGCACAGTCGCGCCGTCGCTGCGTCGGGCGGTGTACGACCGGACCGACGGTGTTCCGTTCTTCGTACGCGAACTCGGCTCGGCTCTCGCAGCCAGCGGGCGCCTCGTCCCTGGCCCATCGGGGCTTGAGTTGTCGGCGGGGAAGGATGTCCCACTCCCGGACAGCGTTCGCGATGCTGTACTGCTTCGGGCAGCCGGCCTGACCGACGATGCACGTGAGGCCGTCGCTACGGCGGCAGTCGCTGGCCAAACGATCGATCCTGAGCTGATCATGGCGGTTGCCGAAGTGTCCGAGTGGCCAGATGAGCTGCTGCGGCGGGGGATTGTGATCGAGACCGACTCGGGCGTCATGGCGTTCAGTCATGCGCTGGTCCGCGACGCGTTCTATGGCGAGCTTCCTTGGACCCGACGGGTTTCTTTGCATCGTGCGGTAGCCGAACGGCTGGAGGCCCAGGGCGCAGCTCCAGTGTTGATCGCCGAGCACTGGGTGCTGGGCCGGCGGCCGGAGCAGGCGCGCAAGGCACTGCTGGTGGCGGCGGTGGCATCGGGCGCCGTACACGCCTATCGGGACGCCGAACGCGCAACCCGCCGAGCGCTGGAGTTGTGGCCGGAGGCGCACCAGGAGAGCGGCCGGCTCGACGTACTGGAACGCCTGGCCGGGTATGCCGAACTCGCCGGCGACGTGGCGGAGGCGATTCCGACCTGGCGCGAAGTTGCCGATGGACGCCGGCAGGAGGGCGACCTTGCCAGGTTGGGAACGGCCCATCATCGACTGGCTGCCGCCCTTGAGCTACAGGGCCGGTGGCAGGAAGCGTTGGCCAGCCGGGAGCAGGCGGCCGTGGCCTTCACGGCGGCTGGCCTCCCGGGCGAGGCTGCCGCGGAGCGTCTTGCCTCGGCAGCGCATCTCCGGTCCGCCGGAAGCTTCCGCGCGGCACTCAGCCTGCTCGAGATCGCCGGTGAGCAGGCCCGGCAGGCGGGCCGGGTCGACCTGCAGGCGCGGATCCTCGGGCAGGAGGGCAACGTACGCGCTCGCATGGGGGAGGGACGGTCGGCGGTGGAGCTGGCGAGGACTGGCCTGGCCATGGCGTTGGAGCATGGCCTTACCGGGCCGACTGCCGACATCTACCAACGGCTCGCCGATGCGCTCGAGCACGCCGGCGACTATTCGGCTGCCAAGGAGACCTACAACGAGGCGTTCAGTTTCTGCGCCACTAATGCGCTCGAGCCCACCGCTCAGCTCTGCCTGGCCTGCCTCACCGCGGTATTGCGGCAATCAGGCGACTGGGATCACGCGGTCACGCTGTGTCGTCAGGTCATCGCCTCCGACGACGCGACATTGCACGCTCGGGCCGTTGCCACCGGGATTCTCGGATCGATCCTCGGCCTGCGCGGCCAGGCCAAGCGGGCTCGGCCGTTGTTGCACGAAGCGCTCACCTTGGCACGCCGGATCGAACTGGCGGCGATGGAGTTGTTGGCGACCTGGGGACTGGCCATTGTCGATCAAATCGACGGGGCGACAGAGTCGGCGGTCGGTCACTGCTGGTCAATCCTGGAACGTTGGAGGCAAACTGAGGATCGTCACTACGTGATCTCCCCGTTGCGCTGGGCGACGACGTTCTTCGCCGAGTCGGGCGATGCTGCGGGCGCTCGCAGCTGCGCGGCCGCACTGGCCCAAGTTGCAGAGGATGCTGGCCATAGCGAGGCGATGTCGGCGTTGTCTCATGCCCTCGGCGAAATGGCATTTCTGGACGGCGCTGCCGAGCAGGCGGCCGGCCACTTCACTCGGGCGCTCATCCTGCTACACGGGGTGGATGCGCCGATCGATCGAGCAGAGTCAGAGCGTCGCGCGGCTGCGGCGCTGATTATGCTCGACCGCCGCGAGGAGGCCATTGAGCATCTGATCTCGGCTCACCGTACGCTTCGGCGGCTCGGTGCTCGGCCGCTGCTGGAACGGGTCAACGCGAGCCTTGCTGAGCTAGGCGAACGCGCCGAGCGGCGACTCAGCCGTCGCGCCTTGGCGCAGGCCGCGAACGGTAGTCTGTCTCGGCGGGAAATCGAGGTGGTCCGGTTGGTGGCCATGGGCTACACCAGCCGCGAGATTGCCCGGGAGCTCTTCTTGAGCCCTCGTACGGTGGAGTCGCACGTGAACAGCGTTCTGCTGAAGCTCGATTGCCGCTCCCGGGCCGACGCGGCTCGGCGGGCCAGCGAGCTCGGTCTGCTGGATGCTAGCTAGCCTCTGAGCCCACATCTGGACGTACGGGCGTCGCTCGCCACCAGCTAGCGTGGGGTGCGTGCGGTTGGCCACGTGGAACGTGAATTCGATCAAGCAGCGGGTACCGCGACTCTTGCCATGGCTGGATCAGCGGCAGCCGGACGTGGTGTGCCTGCAGGAGACCAAACTCGCCGACGACGCTTTTGCCGCGCTCTTGGCCGAGCAGCTGGTGAGCCGTGGTTACGAGTTCGCCACGCACGGTGAGGTGCAGTGGAACGGCGTTGCGATCTTGTCCAAGATCGGATTGGACGACGTCGTGCTCGGGGTGGCCGGAGCGCCCGGCTTTCCGAATCCGGAAGCGCGCGCGGTGACGGCAACATGCGGTGGAATTCGGGTGCACTCGGTGTATGTGCCGAACGGTCGAGTGCCTGGTTCGGACCACTACCGATACAAGCTAGATTGGCTGGCTGCGCTGGCTCAGGACGTTAGCGCTGGCCCAGAGAACGCGGTCGTATGTGGCGATATGAACATCGCACCAGCCGATGAGGATGTCTTCGATCCTGAGGCGTACATCGGCCAGACTCATGTGACCGGCCCGGAGCGCGAGGCGCTCGCCCAGCTTCAAGCACTTGGCCTGCGTGATGTTGTCCGGGATCGCTGGCCGGGCAAGCGCGTGTTTACGTACTGGGACTATCGCGCGGGTATGTTCCACCAAGATCTCGGCATGCGCATTGATCTTGTGCTGGCGACTGCGCCAGTCGCCGAGCGGGTACTGGCGGCATGGGTGGACCGGCAAGCGCGTAAGGGCTCCGGGCCGAGTGATCATGCGCCGGTCATCGTAGACCTGGATGAAGCTCCGGACGGCGACATCGGTCCCGTGGTGCCGCCACCCTCCGCGCCGGCTACCCGGCGGGTGACTCTGCCACAGAGTCGCAGACGTTGAGGCCACTGCCCACACGGTGCCGGGCAAAGGTCCCGCCCTACCCGCTAGTCCAATCAACCAAAAGGGTTCCAGCATTTTTGCGTATTGACGCCGACATCCTGCGGTCGTAACGTCCCCAGAGCAGAGGTTTTTCAATTCCCAACCACATCAATCGGAGGCACCGCCATGTTCGCTCAGGTCATCCAGGGCAAGACATCCAACCCACAAGCGCTGGATGCCGCGCTAAACGAGTGGCAGCGAGATCTTGCAGCCGGAGCGACTGGCTGGCTCGGCAGTACGAGTGGAGTTACCGAAGATGGCCGAGTCATCGCGGTCGTCCGATTCGAGTCCGAGGAGGATGCGCGCCGCAACAGCAATCGCCCTGAGCAGGATCGCTGGTGGTCTGAGACTTCAAAGATCTTCGATGGCGAGGCCACCTTCCGCGACAGCACCGACGTGACCGTCGATGTTCAGGGCGATCCCGATCAAGCCGGCTTCGTCCAAGTCATGCAAGGACGTAGCAGTGATCCGGAACGTGCCCGGAAGTTGATGGACCAAGACTCCGACAAATGGGCCGAATTCCGTCCGGATGTTGTGGGCAGCGTCGCGATAGGCCACCAAGACGGCGGCTACACCATGGTCCTGTACTTCACCTCCGAGGCGGAGGCGCGCGAAGCCGAGCGCAAGGAGCCACCGCCGGAGTTGCAGGCACAAATGGAGGAGATGAACAAGCTCTCCGTCGGAGAAACCGAGTTCTTCGATCTCAAGCAGCCCAGGATCGTCTCTCCGTAGTGATCAACTAGCGTCACCTGGTCATTAATTCGGGAGATCACCCTCGTTGGGTGAGCCGGTCGCTGCACGCTGCCTGCACATTGGTGTTACCCGTCTTACGAAGGGACCAGGATGACCGTGCGGCCAGCCAGACTCAACGCAACGGTTGCCGGTCTGTTCATCATCGGGTCGGCACTCTTCGCGCTGGGATCGGTGCCGGCGTATGTGAATGCAGTCGGAACGACTGCGGATAGCGTGACCTATTTCGTCGGCTCGATTTTCTTCACGGCCGCTTCATTCGCGCAACTCGTGCAAGCCCAGACGCCGGCAATGACCGAGGTTGACGTCGACTCCCAGCATCAGCGGGCGCCGGTCCGTCTCAGGGCTTGGCTACCGCATGATCGCAATTGGCTTGCCGCAATCACACAGTTTCCCGGCACGTTGTTCTTCAATATCAGTACTGCGGCGGCTCTCGTGCACAACGCGACCGTCAAGCAGGAGGACCGGCGCATCTGGCGACCTGATTTCTTTGGGTCCACGATGTTCTTGGTGGCGAGCGTCTTCGCCATCCTCGCCATTGGGCGCTTCCTTAGCCTTCGAGCACGTTCCTTGCCATGGTGGATTGCCTGGCTGAACATGATCGGATCGATCTTGTTCATG
>Ga0307406_10001449_pt1 | contig 13116 bp, 16 predicted proteins | sample 322Cmetagenome_3_FD_203706 | JGI IMG/M metagenome (GOLD analysis project Ga0307406, IMG submission 203706) | Maize rhizosphere microbial communities from greenhouse at UC Davis, California, United States - 322HYB-C-2 | ecosystem: Host-associated > Plants > Roots > Rhizosphere > Soil | place... | reverse complement strand
AGGCCCCTATCTCTTCGGTGCGCGGTTCACCGCGGCCGACGTGATGATCGGCTCGATGTTCATCTGGCACCGCGCCTTCGGCGGGCGCTCCAACCGGCCGAAGATCGATGCCTACATCGACCGCCTGCAGGCCCGCCCCAAGGGCATGAAGTTCGGCTGAGCCATCCATGTCGAAGGCACCTTTCCCCCATGGCGCGGCCACCGGCCTCGACCAGCTGGTCCGCATTGCCGCCGGGCAGCCGCTGGCACCGGCCTGCGACCATTTCTACTTCCTGCGCCACGGCCAGACCGGCCGCAATGCGCAGCGCATCTTCCAGGCCGTGGACGAGCCGCTGAGCGAGCTCGGCCTGCAGCAGGCCGCGCGCGCCGCCCAGCTGCTGGCCGGCGAGCCGATCCGCACCATCGTCTGCAGCGACGCCCGCCGCGCGCACGACACGGCGCATGCCGTGGCCACCGTGCTGCGCCTCGTGCCCACGCCGCAGGCGGGCCTGCGCGAGCGCAACTTCGGTGCGCTCATCGGCACCTCGTCGGCCGAGATCGACTGGGCCTGCGAGCCCGAGGGCGGCGAAACGCTGGCCCAGTTCGTGGCCCGCAAGCGGCTCGCGCTGGACGCCGCGCTCGCGCAGCCCGCACCGGTGCTGGTGGTGGCGCACGGGGGCACGCTCTACGCGCTGGCGGCGCTGATCGGCCTGCCCATCGACCTGGCCCTGCTCGGCAATGCGCAGCCATTGCGTTTTTCGCGCAGCGGCCCCACATGGACCGTGACGCCGCTGCTGCGACATGCCGACGGCGGCTCGAGCCTGGCCTGAGGCGGCCGGCAGGCGTACCGTTCGGCATCCACACCACCGAAAAGCATGGAATTCAAGGACTACTACAGCGCCCTGGGCATCGACCGCACCGCGTCCGACGACGACGTGCGCAAGGCCTACCGCAAGCTCGCGCGCAAGTACCACCCCGACGTCAGCAAGGAACCCGACGCCGAGAAACGCATGCGCGACATCAACGAAGCCAACGACGTGCTGCGCGACAAGGAAAAGCGCGCCGCCTACGACGCGCTGGCCGACCGCGTGGCGCGCGGCGGCCGTCCCGAGGGCGACTTCCAGCCGCCGCCGGGCTGGGACGCCGGCTTCGAATTCCACCGCGGGCCGAACCAGGGCCCGGCCGACCATGCCGAATTCAGCGAATTCTTTTCGTCGCTGTTCGGCGAGGCCGAGCGCCGCGGCGCAGCAAGGCGCAACTACCGCGCACGCGGCGAAGACCATCACGCGGCCATCGAGATCGCGCTCGAAGATGCGCTCAACGGCGCCGAGCGCGAGATCACGCTGCGCGCACAGGAGCTCGACGCGCAGGGCCGGCCCACCTTCAAGACGCGCACGCTCAGCGTCAAGATTCCGCCCGGCGTGCATCCGGGGCAGTTCATCCGGCTCGCCGGACAGGGCATGCCCGGCCATGGCGGTGAGCCCGCGGGCGACCTCTACCTGGAAGTGCGCATCGCGCCGCACCGCCTCTACCGCATCGAGGAACGCGACCTCTACATGAGCTTGCCCGTCACGCCGACCGAGGCCGCGCTCGGCGCGCAGGTCAAGGTGCCCGTTCCCACCGGCGGCGTGGTCGAGGTGACCGTGCCGCGCAACGCGCGCAGCGGCCTCAAGCTGCGGCTCAAGGGCCGCGGGCTGGCCGGCAAGCAGCCTGGCGACCTGTACCTGCTGCTCGACATCGCCCTGCCCCCGGCCGACAACGAGGCCGCGCGCAAGGCCTACGAGCAGCTGGCGCAGGCATCCACTTCGTTCAACCCACGCCAGCATCTGGGAGTGTGAGCATGGCGACCGTTTCCGTGACAACCACAGCCATCAGCGCCTCGCAGCCGCTCGCCGCCAGCGAGCTGGCCCATGCCTGCGGCGCCGACCCCGAATGGGTGGTGCAGCTCGTCGAAGTGGGCATCGTGCAGATCGCCACGGCCGAGGCGCCGCCCGAGCACTGGCGCTTCTCGAGCACCGACCTGCAATGCGCGCTCGAGGCGCGCCGCCTGGAGCGCGACTTTGGCGTCGGCCTCGATGCCGCTGCGCTGATCCTCGATCTGCAGCACGAGGTGCGGCGGCTCAAGGCCGTGATCCGCGCGCACGGGCTTCGCTAGCAGCCGCTGCGAAGCAGGAGCCGCAGTTCAGCCCGGCTTGCCGCGCGTTGTTTTCTTCTGGCCTTCGGCGCGCGGCGCGTTCGCGGCAGCCGCCGGGCCGGTGCTGGCGTTCAGCTGATCGACCCACAGCAAGGTGTCGACGTACGACATGAACCGGTTGAGGTATTCCGGCGAAAGCTCGTGCATCAGCATGAGCGACCGGTGCACCAGGTGGTGCGAGTTGAGCGGGCCCGCGTTCTCCGGCACCTTGGCCAGCGACTGCGTCAGCCGCCGGTCGGCACTGAGCCGCGACCAGGTGCTCCTGAAGTAGCGCAGCGTCTTGAGCTCGGGGGTGGCGGGCGCGGCGCCATCGGCCGGCGCGCCATCATCGCCTTGCGGCGGCGCCTGCCGCGCCATGTGCTCCACGAGCTCCGCGAGCGGGCCGCGGGGAAGCCGGGCCGCCTGTTTCGCGCTCGCATCGCGAACCGCCGGAAGACCGTCCGCGTGCTGGGCGTCTTCGAGCTTCCCGCGATAGGCCGCGAGCAGCGCGGCCAGCCGCTCGTCGAGGATGCGCCGCGCATCGCCCTCATGGGCGGCCGCGCGCCTCGCGAGCGCCTCGATGAAGCGAAAGCGCACGGGATCCCGGCGATGCCCGCCCTGCGCGCGCCAAGCGTCGAGCACTGCGGCGGGATCGATGCTGCTGCTACTCACGGGACTTGGTGCCGGCGCCGGCCTCCCGCGGCGTGGGCGCCATCTCGACACGGCGGTTCTTCGCGCGCCCTTCGGCATCGGCATTGGACGCCACGGCCTGTTCGGAGCCGAAGGCCGCGGCAAACACCGATGACGACGGAACGCCCTCTTCGATCAAGGCCCGCGTCACCGTCAAGGCGCGCTGGGCCGAGAGCTCCCAGTTGTCGGCGAACGGACGGTTGCCGTCCTTCGACTGCCGCATCTGCCGGTCGTCGGTGAAGCCGCTCACCATCAGCACCTCGTCGCGCGCGCGCAGGTAGGCGCCCACGGGCGCGGCCAGGCTCTTGAGCACCTGCCGGCCTTCGGGCTGCAGATCGGCCGAGTTGAAGGCGAACAGCACGCTGCCGCTGATGCCGATGCGCCCGTTGTTCAGCGTGACGCGGCCCGCCGCGAGCGGCCCGGCCAGCGCCTGTTCGAGCGCCTCGCGGCGCTGCGTCTCGGCCTGGCGCTGCTGCACTTCCGCCTGCAGCTTGGCCGCCAGGTCCAGCTGCATGCCGAGCGCGCCCACCAGGATCAGCACGAAGGCCCCCACCAGCCCCGACATCAGGTCGCCGAAGACCGCCCACACCGGCACGCTCGGCTCCAGGCCGGCGTCGAGGTCGTCGCGCATCACGCTTCGCTGCCCACGGCGGCCTGCCGGCTCGCGATCTGCTGCAGGTCTTCGACGATCTGCTTCTGCGACATGATGCTCAGGTCGATGACTTCCCTCGCCTGCGCCACGTAGTAGGCCAGCTGCTCGTCGCTGCGCGCGATGGATTTGCCGAGCGCGCCCTCGACGCGCTGCAGGTGCGCCACCAGCTTGTCGTTCGATTCGCTGAACAGCTGCACGGCAAAGCCGAAGGCCTCGCCCAGGCTGGCCACTTCGACGGCGCTGCCGGTGATCTGCGCGGCGACCGCGGCCATCTTGCCGGTTTCCTCGTCGACCTTTTCCGTGAAGCGGCTGCCCACGCGGTCCAGCACGTCCGCCGATGCACCCACCAGCGCATCGACCGCCGAGCGCTGCTCGGTGGAGGCATGGTTCACGGCATCCAGCAGGGTTCCCAGCGTTTCCATGATGCGGCTGCGTTCTTCCAGCATCGCGTTGTCGCGCGCCATGCTGTCGGACAGCTTCTGGCGCAGCTCGGCCACCACTTCGGCGGCCACCCGCGGCGCTTCCGACGCGGCCTGCAGCAGCCGCGCGATCTCGCCGACCGTGTTCTTCGCGTGCGCCTCGGCCTGAGTGGACATGTCGCGCGCGGTTTGCGCGAGCGCATCGAAGAGCTGCTGCTGCTGGCCTGCCGTGTGCGCGCCCGCCTGCTGCCACTGCTGCTGCAGCGATGCGGACACCGCGGCCAGCGCCTCTGTCCAGGCCGACAGCCGCTGCTCGTCGCGCGCTGCGATGTCGCTCTGCAGCGCGGCATGCGCCTGTTCCACGGTGCGCAGCAGCGAGGCCGAGTGCTGCTCGAAGCCGGCCGCGGCCGCCGCAAGCGACTGCTGCGCATCCTGCGACAGTTTCTCGCTGACGCGCTGGTGCTGTGCGAGCGCGCTGCCCCAGGTGTCCGACACGCCGGCCGCCGTGCTTTCGAGCCGCTTCGAGACGCCCTCCACCAGCGAGGCCGAGCGCTGCTCGAAGGTTTCGGCAAAGCGGTCATGCGAGGCGCGCAGGTCGCTCGACAGCGCCTCGGAGGTGCGCTGGTGCTCGGCGAGCGTCGCCTGCCAGGTGCCTGCCACGCTGGCGGTGGCGGCTTCGAAGCGGCTCGAAAGGCCATCGAGCTGCTGCTGCACGGTGCGCGCGACGGTGTCGTGCAGCGAGGCGGTCTCGCGCGCGATGCCCGCCATGGTCGCCTCGACCACCGGCTGGATCGTCGCGCCCGCGATGCGCGCGCTTTCGCTCAGGCTCTGCTTGAGCGACTGGTCGACCGAGGACGCCAGCCCGGCATACACGGCCTCGGCCTTGGTGTGGAACTGCGCCTGGCCGGCGGCAAGGCGCTCGTTCAGGGCATGGCTCTGGCGCTCCATCGCCGCCATCATGGCCTGCAGCTGGTCGACCAGCCGCGGCATCTGGTGGGCCTGCTGCTCGAGCAGCTGGAACGAGGCCTCGCGCTGGTGGGCCAGCGAGTAGGCGCGCAGCGTGGTCGCGATCCTGCTGTCGAGCATCTGCCCGGCCTGCAGCCGCTCGCGCCGGCACAACGCCGAGGCCAGCCCCAGCATCGCGGAGGCGGCCACGCCGGCCACCGAGGTGCCGAACGCCAGCCCCAGGCCCTTCACGGGCGCCGACAGCGAGGCGCGGATGGCCGGCAGGTCCGTCGCGCTTTCCAGCGCCATGCCGGTGCCGTTCAGCGTGACCACCATGCCGAGGAAGGTGCCCAGCATGCCCAGCAGCACCAGCAGGCCGGCCAGGTACGGCGTGAGCGCCGGGCCCGGCAGGCCGACGCGCTCGCCCTCGATGCGAAGGCGCACCGCGTTGCGCAGCGTGGGATGCAGCCGCTCGAGCCAGGCGCCCAGGCTCGCGGGCGGGCCGGAAAGATCTGCCACGGCACGCGACAAGGTGGAGGTGGCCTGCTGGAAGCGGTGCAGTTCCAGCGCCCCCATCAGGTAGAACGCGCCGACCAGCATCGTGACGGCGAGCGCCAGCGTGTGCGAGCCGATGTATCCGGCCCCGACCCAGCAGACGACGGCCAGGCCCGCGGCAAAAACAGCGTAGTGAAGAAATCTATTCATGGCACTCTGGTTGCCTCATGCGAAGGGCTTCGAGCAGCCCTTCGATCGGTTGGAATCGGAAATCGAGTTCGGCGAGCAGCACGTTCTTCATGTCCTTGCGGAACACGTGCAGCCACTCGCCGGCCTCTGCCTCGCCCTCGGGTTCGCCCGTCGTCTCCGGGCTGGCCTGGCGCAGGCGCGTGAAATGCTTTTCGAGCAACGCGGGCACGGCCGCGAGCAGGCTGTGCTCGCGCGCAGCCAGCACCTGCTCCATCACCACGTCCACCGCCGCAAGCCGGGCCATGGCCGGCGACCTGGCCGCCAGCAGTGCCCGCAAACGGCCGCGCAACGGGCCGATGCCCGCCTCCATGGCCTGTTGCAGCGCGAGATGGCGGCGGCGAAACGGCGCGAAGTCGACGGCTGCCGCCGAAGCTGCAGCGCCGTCTTCGGCCACGGCCTTTGCCAACGCGGCTCGCGCACGGACGCATTCGCGCTCTTCGGCGCTCGCGGAAGCCCGCGCGCGCGAAGGCGCGGCCGCCGCCACGGCGCCGTCCAGCGCGGCCGACAGCGAGATGGCGTCGGTCCAGCCGAACCACTGGCTCAATCGATCCGCGGTGGCCTGCCGGGGTTCGCGGACGTCGACGTCGGTCAGCCGAGAAAGCAAGCGAACAAGCGCCGAGCCATTGAAAACTGTGCGCTGTGAAACTTGCGCCATACCCGCCAGAACGAAAAACCTGGCAGTCTACACCGGCAACTCCCCTTGGCCTCCCCGCCCCGCTGCGCTCGCCAGCACTGAAAGTCCAAGCAAACGTTCCAGGCGGTAACCAGGCGTTCCGCCGGGTTCAGGCGCCTGCTTGCGCGGGCCACCCTGAGCGCGCCGCGCGTTCGAGCGCAGAACGCACCACCAGCCGATGGAACGGTGCGATCAGCCGGATGTAGTTGCGGCCGAAGAGGTTGTGGCAGTGCACCACCGTGACGGCAGTGAGCGAATCCCCCGCCACGGAGCGCATCACCGAGACGCGGAAATCCAGGTGCCGGTCGTCCTCGCCGAGCACCACCTCGTTGGCATGCGTTTCGTAGACGCGAAAGATGCCGACGCGCGGCGCACCGCCCGGCGTGCCGGCGCGCAGCGCGCCGGCCGTCTTGAGGCCGAAGCCGCCGACCAGCCGGTCGCGCAGCGCCATCAGCCTGTCGACCCAGGGGGCGGGACGCTCGAACGCGAAGCGCGCAAGCGCCATCACGTCGCGGCTGGCGCCCGGCGGCAGATCGATGGCAAAGGCGTCGGCCAGGAAAGCGCCACGGTAGAGGCCGGCGACGCGCCCGCCCGAGGGCAGCGCCTCGCGGCGGGACTTGTGCAATCGATGGTTGTTTGTCATTGGAAGATCTCGAACACATCGCCGTTGGTCGGCGTTGCCTGCTCGTGATAGATGTCGTAGAGATACTGCGAAAGCTCGCCGCGCGTGAGGTCGGACGGAATCGCAAGCTGGATCCTGCAGCGCTTCCCGTCCGCCCCCTTCAAATAGCTGATCCAGCAGTCTCCGGCCCTTTCGATGGCCACGATCCGGCCGAACACATTGAACAGGTAGCGCTCGCCGCTCATGGGTATTCACGCTGGACCGCGTGCGAGAAGGCCAGCGGATCGGACGCCAGCGAAGCGTGAAGGAAGGTCGGGCGCAGGTTGACAGCCGCCAGCTCCGCGATGGGAAACCAGCGAAATTCCAGATCCAGGTGGCTCTCGATGCCCCGGTAGCTTCGCGTCTTGTCGAGGCGGGGCGAATCCTCGGGCAACGAGACGAGAAAATAGAACCCGATCTCGTGGTTCCGCCGGCCCGCAAGGTCGAAGAAATTCTCCGCCACATGAAGAAGCCGGCCGCATTCGACTTCTTCGCCAAGCTCCTCCCTCATCTCCCGCACGATGGTGGCCGAGGCCTCTTCGCCAAGCTCCTCCCTCATCTCCCGCACGATGGTGGCCGAGGCCTCTTCGCCAACTTCGACCCTGCCGCCCGGCAAGGCCCAGTAGCCGTCGCCCGGCGCCCGGTGAAGCAGCGCGCAACCCGCATGAAGAATGACCGCGGCGGCCCGCACCTGAAAACGCTGGCCGTGGAGATGGACTGAGATCATGAGGGTTCGAGTATCGGTGGTTAAAGTCCGAACCACTCCTCGTAGAAGATGAACCAACCCCGCCACCCGATGCCCCCCGAAACCAAGCCCCGCTGCACCTGGGCCCAGAGCGATCCGCTGCTGGCCTCCTACCACGACGCCGAATGGGGCGTGCCCGAGCGCGACAGCCGCGCGCTGTGGGAAAAGCTCATGCTCGACGGCTTCCAGGCGGGCCTTTCGTGGCTCACGATCCTGCGCAAGCGTGATGCGTTCCGTGCTTCATTCGAGGGCTTCGTGCCCGAAAAGGTGGCACGGTTCACCTCGGCCGATGTCGACCGGCTGATGCTGGACGCGGGCATCGTGCGCTCGCGCGCCAAGATCGAGGCCACCATCGGCAACGCCCGCGCCTATTTGGCGATGCAGGCCGCGGGCGAGGATTTTTCGGAGTTCGTCTGGGGCATGGCCGGCGGCAAGCCCATCGTCAACAGGACTGGCGCGGTGCCGGCGAAGACGCCGCTTTCGGAGCAGATGTCGGCGGCCTTGAAGAAGCGCGGCTTCAAGTTCGTGGGACCGGTGATCGTCTATGCATGGATGCAGGCTACCGGCATCGTGGACGACCATGCGCCCGACTGCTTCTGCCATCACGCCGCGCCTCGGCAGCGCTGAGAACGCAAAAAAGCCGGACGGCACCTGGGGCGCCGTCCGGCTTTTTTTCTTGCAGAGCAAAGACGCGGCCCGATGCCGCCGTCTCTTCTCTTCTGCCCGCCTTCTTACAGGCCGGCTTGGCGCGTGAAGCTGCGTGCCTGCGAGGGAACCACGCTGCCGGCGAAAGCTTCGCGGCGCAGGTTCTGGCCGGGCGCGTGAGCGGCGGCAACAGCTTCGCTGCGGACCGTGGCGCGGTCGGCCGAGGCAGCCAGCACGGGAGCGACGGTGGCCGAAGCGGCGTCGCTGTAGACGTTGCCTTCGCGGGCAGCGGCAGCGGCCTGGGGAGCCACGTCGGCGCGGCTGTAGCCGGAGGTCAGGGGCTGCACGCCTTCGTAGGTTTCTGCATGGGCGCCGGCAGCGGCGAGCAGGGACAGAGCGGCGGCGGCGAGGATGTTCGAGGTCTTCATTTCAATTTCCTTCTTGATTGGGCTTTGGATGCCCTGAAGTTTGCACCACGATGACAAGGGAAAACCCTAGCCAATCGAATCGCAGTGTTCATGAAACTGAAACAATGACGGGGAACTTTTTGGCGTGAGCGCCAAAGTGCACACTTTTCTTAAGAAATTCGGCTCAGCCTGCGTATTTTTTCTCTAGCTCGTCGAGCGCGGGCTTGCCGACCAGGCGCTGCCGCTCGGCAAACGAAACCACCAGGGACGGGTCCTCGTCGAGGCGGCGAGTATCGCGCAACACGGTCAATGCATGTTGCATGCCAGCCACGGCGCCCTGCAGCGCCGCATTGGCGTACAGCACCAGTCCATAGCCGAGCGCGCCAAGCTCCTGGGCACCGAAGGTGGGCGTCTTGCCGCCGATCACCATGTTCATGAGCTGCGGCTTGTCCAGGCGGCGCGGCATCGCGCGCACCTGGTCGGCCGAGGTCACGGCCTCGACGAAGAGGATGTCGGCGCCGGCCTCGCCGAACTGCTGCGCGCGCTCGATGGCCGCCTCGAAGCCGTGCACGGCCGCGGCGTCGGTTCGGGCCATGACGAGCATGCCGGCATCGGTGCGCGCATCGACCGCGGCCTTGATCTTGCCCAGCATCTCTGCGGTATCGATCACCGCCTTGCCGGCGAAATGGCCGCAGCGCTTGGGGCTGACCTGGTCCTCGAGCTGGATGCAATCGGCCCCCGCCCGCTCCAGCACGCGCACCGCGTGCCGCACGTTGAGCGCGTTGCCGAAGCCGGTGTCGGCGTCGACCAGCAGCGGCAGGTTCACGGCATCGCGGATGCGCGCGGTGTGCTCCGCGATGTCGTGCAGGCCCATGAAGGCCTGGTCGGGCAGGCCGAAGTGCATGTTGGTGACGCCGGCACCAGTGACGTAGATGGCCTCGAAGCCCAGGTCCTCGATCACGCGGGCCGACAGCGCATTGAACGCGCCCGGCACCAGCACGCCGCGGCGCGCCTCGGCCAGGCGGCGCAGGGTCTTCTTCGGCGACTCGTTGTCTTGGGTCATGGTCATGCGGCGTACAGATCCACGTACTCGTGCACCGGCATGGCCTCGAGCTTCTTCGCATCGAGCGACGCGTCGAGAATCGCCTGCTGCTGCCTGTGCGCGAAGCGGCGCGCCAGGTTGGTACGGAACTTGGCTTCGAGCAGCGGAATGCCTTCGGCGCGGCGGCGCTTGTGGCCGATCGGGTATTCGACCGCGACCTCCGCAAAGCTGGTGCCGTCCTTGAACTCCACGGTCATCGCATTGGCGATGCTGCGCTTCTCGGGGTCGTGATAGTCGGCCGTGAAGCGCGGGTCTTCCACGCACACGATCTTGTCGCGCAGCGCATCGATGCGCGGGTCGCTCGCCACGCCGTCCTCGTAGTCGGCGGCGGTGAGACGCCCGAAGATCATGGGCACCGCCACCATGTACTGAATGCAGTGGTCGCGGTCGGCCGGATTGGCGAGCGGCCCCTTCTTGTCGATGATGCGGATGCAGGCCTCGTGCGTGCGGATGGTCACGCGCTCAATATCCTCCACCGTCTTGCCGGACTGCTGCAGCTGCGCATGCAGCGCCATGCCGGCCTCTACCGCCGTCTGGCTGTGGAACTCGGCGGGAAAGCTGATCTTGAACAGCACGTTCTCCATCACGTAGCTGCCGTACGGGCGCTGGAACCTGAACGGCTGCCCCTCGAACAGCACGTCGTAGAAGCCCCAGGTCTTCGCGGTGAGCACGCTCGGGTAGCCCATCTCGCCGGTCCCGGCGATCAGGGCGAGCCGCACCGCGCGGCTGGTGGCGTCGCCCGCGGCCCAGCTCTTGCGGCTGCCGGTGTTGGGCGCATGGCGGTAGGTGCGCAGGCTCTGCCCGTCGACCCATGCGAGCGACACGGCATTCACGATCTCGTCGCGCGACAGCCCCATCAGGCGCGCCACCACCGCGGTCGAGGCCACCTTCACCAGAACCACATGGTCGAGCCCCACCTTGTTGAACGAATTCTCCAGGGCCAGGCAGCCCTGGATCTCGTGCGCCTGGATCATGGCGGTGAGCACGTCGCGCATCAGGAGCGGCCGGCGCCCGGCGGCCACCGCATTGCGGCTGAGCCAGTCGGCCGTGGCCAGGATGCCGCCGAGGTTGTCGCTCGGATGGCCCCACTCGGCCGCGAGCCAGGTGTCGTTGAAGTCGAGCCAGCGGATCATCGTGCCGATGTTGAAGGCGGCCTGGACGGGATCGAGCTGGTAGGGCGTGCCGGGCACCTTCGCGCCGTGCGGCACCACCGTGCCGGGCACGACCGGCCCGAGCAGCTTGGTGCAGGCCGGGTACTCGAGCGCCTCGAGGCCGCAGCCGAGCGTGTCGACCAGGCAGTGGCGCGCGGTTTCGTAGGCCAGCGCGCTCGTGATCTGCTGGGGGGCAAGCACGTAGTCGACGATGTCGACCAGCACCTGGTCGGGTTCGGGGCGGATGTTGCTGATTTGAGTGGACATGGCTCTTCTCTGTTGCGGTATGTGGCGGCCTTCAGCGGCGATCGGAAATCGGCACGAAGGCGAGGTCTTCCGGACCGGTGTAGTTGGCGCTGGGCCGGATGATCTTGTTGTCCTGCCGCTGCTCGACGATGTGCGCGGCCCAGCCGCTGGTGCGCGCAATCACGAAGAGCGGCGTGAACATGGCCGTCGGCACGCCGAGCATGTGGTAGCTCACGGCGCTGAACCAGTCGAGGTTCGGGAACATCTTCTTCGCATCCCACATCACGCCTTCGATGCGTTCGGCGATGTCGTACATGCGCGTGGACCCGGCCTCGTCGGAGAGCTGCCTGGCGACCCGCTTGATGACCGCATTGCGCGGGTCCGACACGGTATAGACCGGGTGGCCGAAGCCGATCACGACTTCCTTCGTTTCCACGCGGCGGCGGATGTCGGCCTCGGCTTCATCGGGCGTGTCGTAGCGCTTCTGGATCTCGAAGGCCACCTCGTTGGCGCCGCCGTGCTTGGGACCGCGCAGCGCGCCGATGGCCCCGGTGATGGCCGAGTACACGTCGGAGCCCGTGCCCGCCACCACGCGCGCAGTGAAAGTCGAGGCGTTGAACTCGTGCTCGGCATAGAGATTGAGCGAGGTGTGCATCGCCCGCTCCCAGCTCGCCGATGGCGCGCGGCCATGCAGCAGGTGCAGGAAGTGCGCGCCGATCGAGTCGTCGTCGGTCTCGACCTCGATGCGCCGGCCCTGCGTGGACCAGTGATACCAGTAGAGCAGCATCGAGCCGAGCGACGCCATCAACCGGTCGGCGATGTCGCGTGCGCCCGGCAGCGAGTGGTCGTCCTTCTCGGGCAGCACGCAGCCGAGCGCGGAGACGCCGGTGCGCATCACGTCCATCGGATGGGCGCTGGCGGGCAGGCGCTCCAGCGCCTCCTTCACGCTCGCGGGCAGGCCGCGCATGGCCCTCAGGCGGCTCTTGTAGGCGCGCAGCTCGCAGGCATTGGGCAGCTTGCCGTGCACCAGCAGGTGCGCGATTTCCTCGAACTCGCAGACATCGGCAATGTCGAGGATGTCGTAGCCGCGGTAGTGCAGGTCATTGCCGGTGCGCCCCACAGTGCACAGCGCGGTGTTGCCCGCGGCCACGCCCGAAAGCGCGACGGATTTCTTCGGCTTGAAGCCGGCGGCGGGCGGGTTCTCTGTGGCCAGTGTCATACGGTCTCCTCGAATGTTTCTTCATGAAGGCGCGGCGTATTCGCCAGCCGCACCGGTCGTCCGGCGGCGTCCACCGCCACCATCTCGAATTCGCCGTCGAGCACGCGCACGAGCGCCTCGGTGGCCACGTCCTGCACGCTGCCGGCCACGCGCACGGTGAGCGAGCTGCGGCCCACGCGCGACACCTGCGTATCGAGCACGAGCGTGCTGCCCAGCCGCACCGGCGCATGGAACAGCACCTCGCCGCAGCGCGCCATCACCACGTCGCCGCGCACGAAGCTGCGGCCCGACAGGAACGCCGCCTTCGACAGCAGCTGAAGTGCCTGACCGCCGAACAAGGTGCCGTAGTGGTTGGTGTGTTCCGGGAACACCACCTCGATCAAACGGACAGTGCCGCGTGCGTTTTGCATGATTCGCAATTTACGCAACATCGTGCCCATAATGAAGACCTGAATTGGCGAATGATTGCGAACGGATCGCCATCGATTTGCGAATGTTGCGAAGAACGGATCAACGATGAAGAAAACCTTCATGGGCGTGCGGCTGCGAAGCCTGCGCGAGGAGCGCGGCCTGAGCCAGCTCGCGCTGGCGCAGCAGCTCGGCCTGTCGCCCAGCTACCTGAACCAGATCGAGCAGAACCAGCGGCCGCTCACCGTGCCGGTGCT
>Ga0307406_10001448_pt1 | contig 13119 bp, 11 predicted proteins | sample 322Cmetagenome_3_FD_203706 | JGI IMG/M metagenome (GOLD analysis project Ga0307406, IMG submission 203706) | Maize rhizosphere microbial communities from greenhouse at UC Davis, California, United States - 322HYB-C-2 | ecosystem: Host-associated > Plants > Roots > Rhizosphere > Soil | place... | reverse complement strand
ATCGGCACGGTGGGTCTCATTCGGAAGCGCAGCCTGTCGGCGGCGCTGCCGATCGCCCTGTATCTCGTCGTCGCGGTTCTCTATGTCGTGTCCAGCGCCATGGTGTGGCCGGAGCTGAGAGACATGCTCACCGGTGCCTGGTACAACAACGCGCCCCGGCTCGCTGCGCTGCTGCCGATGCTCGTGGTGCCGATCGCGGCGCTCGGAGGCCTTCTCGTGTTCCGCTGGATCCGCGGCCTGCTCGCCGCCGAAGGGGCCCGGCGCAGAGCCGTGGCGGTGGGCATCGCCGCGGTCGGGATCGTGCTCGTCGGCGGACAGCTCTATGCGAACCAGCAGGCGGTCAGATTCGTGTCCACCGTCTACGCGTACGGCGAAGAGTCTCGGCTTATCTCGACCGACGAGCTCGAGCTGCTGGAGCGGTTGCCCGAGGAGACTCCTGAGGATGCGGTGATCGCGGGCAGCGCGTGGACCGGTGCCGGGCTCGCCTACGCCTATGCCGATCGCCGCGTCACGATGCCGCATACGCTCACCAGTCTCACGGAGGATCAGCAGCTCATCCTCGACGAACTGGCTGACGCGGAACCCGGCTCGGAGGTGTGCGACGCGGTGGAACGAACCGGCACGACCTATGTGCTGGACTTCGGTACCCAGGAGATCCACGGGGCGCGTCACGACTTCGAGGGGCTTCGACGCCTGGCCTCATCCGATGCGGTCACGCTCGTCGACGCCGAGGGCCGGGCGAAACTGTATGAAGTGACGGGATGCTGACACGGTGACTCATGAGATCTTCGTCCCCTTCTGGGGCGATCCCGCACTCCTGTTCGAGACGGTCGAGTCCGTCCGAGCGCAGAGCGACCCTGACTGGCGGATGGTCGTCATCGACGACTGCTACCCGGACGAGAGCGTCGCCGAGTACTTCACCACGCTGGGCGACCCGCGCGTCGAGTATTCGAGAAACCCCACGAACCTCGGGATCACCGAGAACTACCGGGAGGCGATCCGCCGGGCGACCAGCGAATTCGTCACGATCCTCGGGTGCGACGATCTCATGCACCCCGAGTACCTGCGAGTCGTGAGGGCGGCGGCGACGCGTGTGCCGGGTGTCGACGTCATCCAGCCGGGAGTCACGGTCATCGACGAGAACGGTCGAGAGATCATGCCTCTCGTCGATTCCGTCAAGCAGCGGATCCTGGCACCCAGGACCACAGGAGGGATCGCGGTCCTCACGGGCGCGCAGATGGCCACGAGCCTGATCCGAGGCGACTGGCTGTATTGGCCGTCTCTGACCTTCCGCACCGCGACTCTCAAGCGCATCGACTTCCGTGACGGTCTGCCGATCATCCAGGATCTCGCCCTCCTCATGGACATCGCCTTCGAAGGCGGCTCTCTCGTCTTCGTACCCGAGACCGTCTTCTCGTATCGGCGACACGGCTCGAGTGCATCGCAGAAGACGCTCCTCGACGGCCGGCGCTTCCGGGACGAGCGCACTTACTATCGCGAGGCGTTCGCCCTGGCGAGAGCCATCGGCTGGCGCGGGACCGCACGCACCGCCCGAATCCGGCTCATGTCACGCCTGCACGCGGTCACCGAGCTGCCCGGCGTCATCACGCACGGCGATCGTGCTGGACTACAATCGACGCTGGCGCACATCTTCACCATCTGAGCGCCGAGCTGGCGTGAAGTTCTCGCCGGCGATGGATCCCCGGAGGCCCACTGATGCCTGAGCATGTATTGATCACTGGAGGAGCGGGCTTCATCGGCACGCGTCTCGCCGCCCGGTTCGCACAGGACGGTCATGCGGTCACAGTGCTCGACTCGCTCATTCCCCAGGTCCATGGGGATGACCCGCAGCGGACTTCACCTCTGCTGAGATCGTTGCGCGGCATCGCGGACGTGATCGAGGGCACCGTGACGTCGACCGACGATCTCCGCCGTGCGCTCGACGGCGCCACGGTCGTGGTGCATCTCGCGGCTGAGACCGGCACGGGGCAGTCGATGTACGAGATCGACCGATATGTCGAGACCAACGTGGGCGGCACGGCGAAGCTTCTCGACGTGCTCGCGAACGACCCCAATTCCGTGCATCGAATCGTCATCGCGTCGTCCCGGTCGATCTACGGCGAGGGCTCGTACCGGACCGGAGACGGACGACTGGTGTACCCCGGTCATCGCGCAGATGCGGATATGGCGGCCGGCGACTTCGACGTCCACCACCCGGGAGAGGAAGCTCTCACGCTCGTCCCCACGGACGAAGACGCGAAGCTCCATCCGTCGAGCGTGTACGGGATCACCAAGCAGATGCAGGAATCGCTGGTGATGACGGTGGCGCCGACGATCGGCAAGGACGGCGTCTCGGTCCGGTACCAGAACGTGTACGGGCCCGGCCAGTCGCTCAAGAACCCCTACACGGGCATCCTGTCGATCTTCTCGACCCTGATCCGCCAGGGCAAGGAGATCAATATCTTCGAGGACGGAGAGGAGAGCCGAGACTTCGTGTACATCGACGATGTCGTCGAGGCGACTTTCCTGGCGGCGACCGATCCACGGGCGGCAGGACAGACCTTCAACGTCGGATCCGGGGTCGCCACGACCGTCAACGAGGTCGTCGCCGCGCTGTTCGAAGCCTTCGGCCGCGACGTGCCGACGCGGGTGTCTGGAAACTACCGCCTGGGTGACATCCGACACAATGTCGCGGATACGCGTCGTCTCCAGGAGGTTCTCGGCTTCATTCCCGCGACTGAATTCCGCGACGGGGTGCGCGCGTTCGTCGAATGGGTGCTGTCGGAGCCGATCGAGGCAGACGGCTACGAGCGTTCACTCGATGAGATGAGCAAGAGAAATCTCCTGAAGTGACGCATCCGCTCCTGCGGGCAGAGAAGTTCCCGTATCGGAAGAACAGCCTCAATCTCTTCCGATTGATTCTGGCGTTCCTGGTCCTGTTCGCTCACGCCTTCTATATCGTCGGCCGTTCGGACAGCCCGGGGTTCAACGGCGAGAACCTGGGCGGCTGGGCGGTGATCGGGTTCTTCGTGCTCAGCGGGTTCCTGATCACGCGATCACGATTCCGATCGGATGCCGGGACCTTTCTCCTGCACCGCATCGCGCGCATCATCCCGGCGTTCGTGGTCTGCCTGGTCGTGACGGCATTCCTCTTCGCGCCGCTGGCTCAGCTGCTGACGAAGGGAACACTCGACGGGTTCCTCACCACGGGCCCGACGCCCCTGGAATACGTGTGGGGAAACCTCTTCCTGCACATCGATCAGTACCAGATCGGCGAGTCGCTCGCGACGGTGCCGTATCCGAACGCCTGGAACGGCTCGCTCTGGACGCTGTACTTCGAGTTCCTCTGCTACCTCGTCGTGTGGCTCCTGGGCGGCCTCGCCATCTATCGACGCTCTATCGCCCTCGTCGCATCGCTCTGGCTGGTGTCGGTCGCACTGCGGGCGACCGTCGCGCTGGGCTACACCGGAGGCCTCGACGAGGACTTCTCGCTGTTCGTGAGACTCGTCCCGTACTTCCTGGGCGGCTCGCTGATGTACTTCTTCGTCGAGCGTCGGGGGATCGTTCCGCTGGCGGGCATACTCGCGATACCCGTTGCAGCGGCCCTGATGGTGTTCGTTCCGGTGCTCGGTGGGCCGTTGGCGGCGCCGGTCCTCGGCTACGCGCTGCTCTATCTTTCGACGATCATCCCCCAGCCCTCGTGGATCGCGCGCAACGACGTGTCGTACGGCTTCTACATCTACGCCTGGCCCGTCCAGCAGCTGGTGGTCATCGTGGGCGGCGCGCAGTGGGGACTCGCTCTCTACATCGTCATCACGACGGCGCTGACGTTCGTGCTGGGATGGCTGAGCTGGGTTCTGGTCGAGCGGCACTTCATCCGGCTCGTGCGCGGGCCGAGGGACGGCGTGCGCGAGTCGCCCGATCCCACATCATCGGTGCAGACGCCTGCCTAGACCACCCAGGTGCGTGAACACGCTGCGGCGGACGCGGGGTCGTGTGTGAGCGTCGCGGGCGTCTAGCCGCGGTCGGCTCTGGCCCGCAGGCGGCGTCCGGCCTCTCGCCACAGGCGGACGAGCAGGAGCCTCGAGCGCAGGGCGGCGGCCAGGCCGCGCGGTCGCGAGGTGGAGGCGTTGCTGTCGTGGACGCGGCGCAGCACAGTCGCCTGGTCGAGGTGTGTGAGCGTGCCCGCGCGGTTCGCGGCGGTCGCGATCCACAGGTCATGCGATTCGCGGAGGTCTTCGGGGAAGGGCGTGACGAGCGCGAGGATGTCGCGACGAATCGCCATGGCGCATCCGAAGTACGGAGCGTTGCCGGCGAGGATCCGGAGCTCGGTACGCAGCGTCGGAGGCGTGGCGCCGCCGCGGAGGCGCCACGGCCGACCGGTCAGGGGGGAGCGCAGCGGGGCGCCCGAACCGAGCAGCAGCAGATTCGATGCGGCGACGCCGAACTCGGCGGCGGCGTCGGCGAGCGCGTCTCGTCGTCCGGGTACCCAGACGTCGTCCTGATCGCTCAGCAGAAGGACATCTCCGTCTGCGAGCGACAGCGCACGCTCGAAGGATTTCACGTACCCCAGGTTCTGCGGGTTCCGGTGGACCACCATGCGGACATCGCGGTAGGTCTCGAGAAGCGCGACGGTGTCGTCGGTGCTCGCGTCGTCCACGACCACCACCTGATCGTCCGGCCGCAGTTCCGCGAGGATCGAATCGAGCTGCTCGCGCAGGTACTCCGCACCGTTGTAGGTGGCCATGCAGACGCTCACAGATGGGTCTCGCATCACGGAGTCTCCTCTTCGGTCTCGGACCGGGCATCCCTGGTGGCGGTGGCATCGGATCGGGGAGCGAGGCCGACGCGGGTGGCGAGGACGATGCACCCCAGCAATGTGGCGGTCTCGCTCACCGCGAAGCCGATCGCGACGCCCGTGGTTCCAAGCCACGAACCCAGCGCGACCATCATGGCCACTCCGACGATCGCGGCGAACATGCTGACGGCGAGGACGAAGCCGTCGCGACGCGCGGGGATCAGGATATTGCGGATGAGCGGCGTCGACATCGTCACTGCGATGAAGGCGATTCCGAGGAAGTGGAAGGCCGCGGGGTCACCCTGCTTGTCCGCACCGAAGAGCAGGCCGCTGAGCAGGGGGCCGCAGATCGCGAGCACGACCCAACCGATCGCCGCGATCACTCCCATGACGGCGAAGGCAGCGAGGTTGCGCGCGCGGCGGCTCCGATGATCGGTGGTCTCCAGCACCCAGCCCTGAAGCGCATTCCCGGCGGCGGACACCCCGAGGGTTCCGTATCGGTAGATGCGATCGCTGGAGGCGTAGGCGGCGACATCGACGGGCGAGGCGATGAGACCGGCGACGGGGACCGGCGCATTCTGATAGAGGCTGCCGATCGACTCGACGCCCCACGCGGCCTTCATGTCGCCGACGTCGGATCGCAGTCGTGCGAGTCCCGGCCACGTCGGCCACAGACGATGCAGGATGCGTCGGTGGAACGCGAGCGTGCCCAGCACAATCGAGAGGCTGAGCAGCACTCCGTACCAGAGCACGTTCTGCGTCACGAGGACGACCACGATCGCGACGGCGGTGGCCAGGCCCCGTGGGACCACCTCGTACCAGAGAGCGATGCGGGGAGACGAGACGCCGACGGCGTACCAGCTGAGGCCGATGCCGTTCAGGGCTCCGGCCACGGCGAAGGCGGCGGCGACGCCCCATGATGACGTGGGGGAGATGACCGAGGCCACGATCGCGCTCAGCAGAGACGCGACGACGACGACTGCAGCGCGGATATAGAAGGAACGGCCGTACAGGGCGCGACGGTCGTCGTCGGAGCTCGCCATCGCCACGAGCGGCGTGCCGAGGATGTTCCATCCGACGAGTCCGATCGCGCCTGCGAACGTTCCGACACCGAGACCGATGTTCAGCGCGGTCCAGTCATCCGTGCTCGACGCCCGCGACATGAAGGGGAGCGCGATGAGGGGAAGGACGGAGGCGAGGAACGGCAGCGTCGAGAATCCGATGAGGCGACGCGCGAGTGCATTCGCCGGCGACGGTGTCGGTCGTGCTCCACTCATCGGGCGATGCCGATCGACGGTGCTGCGAACCGGGCAGTCGCCTCGATCGAGCACGGGTGAGGGAAAGCCCGGGACATGAAATCATCCTACGGCCTCGAGGGGGCGGCCACCTGGGAGCACGAGCCGCCCGTCCACGTTCGGGCATACGCGTAGACTTGTCGAGACCCGACGAGCTCTTGCGAGGAACGATGGCGCATACGCCTGGCCGTGGAGCGATTGTGCTCGCCGCATACGACCCCCACCCCGAGCTCTTCGCTCGACAGATCCGCTCCCTGCGGTCCCAGACCGTGACCGAGTGGGAGTGCATCATCTCCGTCGATGGCGATGATGCGACGGTGCGCAGGGTTCTCGGCGAGGTCGCCGCCGACGATGATCGGTTCCGCGTGCTCGCAGACGGGGAGCGGCTCGGGTTCTACCTCAACTTCGAGCGGGGGATGCGTGCCGTCTCGACCGGCACGGCCTGGGTCGCGCTGTGCGACCAGGACGACTCCTGGTACCCGGAGAAGCTCGAAGTGCTGCTGCCGCACCTCGAGTACGCCGATCTGGTGTCGGGCCAAGCACGACTGGTCACCTATCCCGACGAGGTCGTGACGGGACGAACCGAGCGTCGCGATCTCGGACCGATCATGACGCTGCTCAACAACCAGTTCACCGGGTCCCTCTGCGTCCTCCGAGGCGATCTGATCGCGCCGTCGCTGCCGTTCCCGCGCATGTCGACGCGGGCGGCCGCCCACGATCACTGGCTCGCGGCACTCGCAGGTGCTCGCGGGGGCACCCGCGTCGTCGACGCGGTGGTCCAGGACTACGTCCAGCATGCGAACAACGTCTTCGGCGACCCGAGTCGCATGGGTGCTGCGACGCGTTTCTCCGCGCTCGCCACGGCATGGCGCAACGCGCGGGCTTTCACCGAGCGCTACGAGGGCTCTTCCAGCCTCCCTGCCATGCTCAGGATGCTGTTCCGGGTATACGTCGGCTGGCGGCAGCTTCTCGCCGAGACCGTCGCCGAGCGGACCGGCGATCCGACGACTCCTGTCAGCGCCTTCGGAGTCGACCGCCGGTTCTGGCCGACGGTTCGTCTTCTCCGCCGAGCGCGGAGGCGCGGCTATGTGCGCACCCGGTTCGTGCTCGAGTACCTCGCCAGCTGGATCGCCGGCGCCTTCGTCGGCGGACGCTCCGCCACGAGTCCTAGGGCGAAACCGACCAGCTGATGCGGGCCGCCGCCGCCTGCGTCTTCGCGGGAGCGCGCCCGCCACGGCCACGGCAGCCGTCCGCAGCTCCGCGGAACAGAATGGCCACCATGAGACGTCGTGGTCTCGCGGAGGCCGCGATCAGCGCGAAGTAGGCGAGGTCGATCGCCAGGTCGGCGAGCACGCGCAGCGGCGCGGTGCGCAGGTGACGACGAGTGAGGATGAGCCGGTTGCGCATCCGGTAGTAATACCGGAAGGGCGTGCTCACCATCGTCGAGATCGTCGGGGGGAGCGGAGCGAACGGCCGGAGGCGAGCCGGCCGCCCCAGCTCGTGTTCTATGCGGGTGGGGGCGGCGATGATCCGGAATCCGAGGGCCATCGAGCGCAGCTCGTAGTCGGTGTCGACGAGGTCGATGAACAGCGCCTCGTCGAACGGTCCGACAGAGTCCCAGGCTCCCCGCGGAATCAGCATGCCCGATTGGATGACTCTGCGGGCCACAGGCAGGGCGTCGTCCGATCGGGTCTGCCGAACCTCCGCGAACTGTGCGGGCACCACTCCCGAGATCCGGTGATCGGCGGAGGACGCCCGCTCCCAGGTCGTGCGCAGCACACGAAGAGTGTCGGACGACGGCGTCGAGTCCTGGTCGAAGGTCACGACCGCGGAGGCACCGCCCTCGAATGCGACCGTGATGGCCGCGTTCAGCGCGGCCGCGATCCCGTCGTTCGACGGCCTGCGCAGCACCCGAGCGCCCAGGTCGAGGAGCCGGGGGAACACATCGTTCGGATCTCCGCCACCGTCGTCGACCACGATGATCGGATGCTGGGATGCGAGACCGCGCACCGTCTCGATGAGGGAGGGCGTCGGGTTGAAGGTGCTGAAGACGAGCGCGAGGTCACTCATCGTCGGTGATCTGACGATTCCTCGCGAGAGCCTTGAGCTCGGCGACATCCGCTTCCAGCCGGCTCTGGGCGAGCCGGGCGATCGCCGTCTCCTCGGCCAGGCGGCGGAGGCGCTCCTCGCTGCGGGTCAGCTCATAGGAGAGATGCAGAGAGGCGGCGAGCAGCAGAGTGATGGCGAGGGTGAAGATCAGATTCGCCGGCAGCTGGAATCCGAGGGCGAGAGTCAGCCACAGGAGCGCCTCGGGGAAGATCCCGAGCAGGAGGACCGCGAGGCCGATCACCAACCAGAGCACCGCGTACTTCTCGCGCAGCTGGCGCTTGAGCAGCATCGCGGTGACGGCTCCGACGATGAGCAGGCCGAGAACGAGGGCGCCGATGGAGATCATGCGCGGCCTCGCATCGGACGGCGGACCACGGCGAGCGACATCGCGAAGATCGAACGCGCGAGGTAGACGGCCGAGCCGATGAAACCCTGGCTCGGGTTGCCCGACATGCGCGGACGCATGGCGACGGGCACCTGAGTCACCGTGAGGTTCGCGTGAAGCGCAGCGACCAGACTGTCGATGGTGTCGCCGAGGTACTCGGCGGGGTAGTAGGTGACGTACTGGTCGATCGCTCGCCGGTTGGCCGCTCTGAACCCGCTGGTGACGTCGGTGAGCTTCGTGCGCGCGATCCGAGAGATCGCTCCGGCGAGGAACAGCATCGCCCATCTTCTCGGTCCGCTCGCCTGGTAGGTGCCGACTTCAGCGAAGCGTGCGCCGATCGAGATGTCGGCTGATTCGAGACCCCCGAGGATCCGAGCGATGTCTTCAGGATTGTGCTGACCGTCGGCGTCGACCTGGATCGCGGCGTCGTAGTCGTGACGCTGCGCGTACGCGTAACCGGTGCGCATGGCTCCGCCCACTCCCATGTTGTAGGGCAGGGTGAGCACTTCCGCTCCCGCGCTCCGAGCGACCAGTCCCGTGTCGTCCGTCGATCCGTCGTCGACGACGACGATGTCGGCATCCGGAAGGGTCGCCCTGATCTCCGCCACCGTCGCTCCGACGTTGTTGGCCTCGTTCCACGCGGGCACGATGATCAACAGTCGTTCACTAGCCGCGCCCATGGATCTCATTCTAGAGGCATCGCCCTCCGCGAACCCTGGAGCGGGACTCAAGGGATCGGCGTCCCGAACTGGTAGCTGGCGCGATATGCGGCGGGCAGCGCTTCGACCGTCGGCCAGCGCGGTGCCGCCAGACGGATGAGGGTGGCCGAGGACTGGATGTGGCGCAGGACGCCCTTCTCGACGTAGTAGGTCTCGGCGGTGCCGAGCGTCACGAATGTGCCGTCTGCGAGGAGCGGCGCACCCGATGCGAATCCGCCGCGAGTCTCCGCGGTCCAGGAGAGGAAGTACAGGGGTCGGCTTCCGTTCGCCTCGGTCAGTCGCTGCTGGCTGCGCACGTGTCGGAGCTGATTCCCCTGGATCAGGTAGACGGGGTCGGCGCCGGCTGCCTTCACGAACACGGCCTCGGTGATGGTGCGTCCGGTCTTGGGGATGCGAGCGCAGAGGGAGTCGGGAAGAGCGGTCACGGTCACTCCCGCCGTCGCCTTCTGCAGGCGCGTGAGACCGCCGCCGTCGACGGCGTACTGTGCACCGCCGCACGATACGAAGGCCGAGAGCTTCGCATTGACGGGCTTGTTCTTCGCGAGGGTTCCGCTGGGCACGACCCCTGCGTCCTTGATGCCCGCGTCGCGAGCCAGGCCCCAGGTGGGCAGGTGGATGATCTCCGCACCGGTACCGGCGACGTAGACGTCAGGAGAGCCGTTCTCGCGGACCGTCATGCCGGCCGGGAGGATCGCGAGACCCATGGGGATCCTGTTCGCACTGGCAGTGGGGATCGTCGCGACGTACGCGCGGTCGGCGGCACTCAGCTGGGCCCAGGCGAACTGGTTCACCACATGCCGTTTCGTGCCGTTCTCCCAGCGGAAGTACCTGTCGTCGTTCTCCGCCTTGAAGTAGGCGCCCACCGGTGTCCCGGTCCGGAACCTGTCGACGAGCCCGGCAGGCAGCGAGGTGTACGCCGACATGCTGAAGCCGAAGCGCGTGACGATGTCTGCAGACGTGAAGTGGTGCTTCGAGCCGTTGGCCTCGATGAGATACATGCCGCCGTTCCGGCTGTCGCGGATGAACCGCGTGGCGGTGCCGCCGTTGGGGGTGGCGGCGATGACGGCAGGGCTCACGGTGTCGTACCAGCCCACGACCGCCATGTACGCCGCAAGGTCGGTGCTGTTGGTGACGTGCATCTTCTTCTTGTCGGCCACGAGATAGATCTCATCGGCGTTGCTCGCCTTGATCAGGCGGACCGACGGCACCTGCGTCGATCCGAACCAGTCGGTGAAGAGCTGGTAGAAGTTGCGGTTGCCGTAGCTCGAGCAGGCATCGCCCTCACCGTAGCCCGCGGCGAGCGAGGCGCGGTTGGGCTGGTACGGCGTGTAGTAGTAGAGCGCAGAGGTCGCGATGTTCTCGATGTACACCGGCGCGCGGCCGCAACTGGCGTTGGGGTGGTACAGGACGTTCCACGTCTTGCCCGGGGCGTAGTACGTGAACCAGCGTCCCTCGGCGTAGATCTTCATCTGGCGCGCGGCGCCGTACACCTGGTAGAAGAATCCCGCATAGGCAGGATCGCACCCGGCGGTGTCAGGGCATCCCTGCCCCATGGCGATCCGGAAGCGCGCGGCGTCGGGATACACATGGGTGACGAGGCTCTGCTCCTTCTCGAGCATCGAGAGGAGGACCTGAGGGTTGATGCCGCAGGACTGCGCGACCTTGTAGATGATCGTCGACGCGTACTCGCTGAGCCCGGCCGTGTATCCGTTGCAGTACGCGTCGGGCGCCCTGTTCGGAGTGTGCTGCGAGTAGCTCTTCAGGCACGCGTAGTTCGAGCGGCAGACCTTCACCTTGCCCTCGAGGAACGAGTTGATCTGCGCGACGTTCATCGTCGAGCTGTCGAAGAACACCTCGTCCGAGATGATGTTCCCGGGGCGGAACTTCGAGAGGTCCGCCGTCTTGCGGATCGATGTGTCGACGGGGGTCGCGGCCGCACCCGACGACGTGATCGCAGTCGCGGCAGTGGTCACGCCGCCGGAGGTCGAGGGCGAGACGGCGCTGGCCGGCGTCGCCACGAGTAGGGATGCGGCGAGGACGACAGCCGCTGCACTGGCGAGGAGGCCGAGCAGGTGGGGGGATTTTGAGCCGGTCACCTGCTCATTGTGACGGAAATGCACAGACGATGCCAGTGTGAACGATGTGACGCAAGTAAATCGTGTCTTTCTGAGTCCCAGCTGGGATGTGGCACGATATGGGGGTGAAAGGCATAATTCTCGCTGGCGGCTCAGGCACTCGACTGCACCCGATTACGATCGGCATCTCCAAGCAGCTGATACCCGTGTACGACAAGCCGATGGTCTACTACCCGCTGTCGACGCTGATGCTGGCGGGGATCCGGGACATCCTGATCATCACCACGCCTCACGACGCCGAGCAGTTCGAGCGTCTTCTCGGTGACGGCTCGCAGTTCGGGGTCAATCTCACGTTCGCGCAGCAGCCGTCGCCGGACGGCCTCGCACAGGCCTTCGTGATCGGAGCCGACTTCATCGGCGACGACAAGGTCGCCCTCGTGCTCGGTGACAACCTGCTCTACGGTCCGGGGCTCGGCACCCAGCTCAAGCGCTACACGGACGTCGAGGGCGGTGCCGTGTTCGCCTACTGGGTCGCAGAGCCCAACGCCTACGGTGTCGTCGAGTTCGACGCCGACGGTCGCGCCGTCTCCCTGGAGGAGAAGCCGGAGCACCCGAAGAGCAACTACGCCGTGCCAGGGCTCTATTTCTACGACAACGACGTGGTCGAGATCGCGCGCAACCTCGAGCCGAGCGCTCGCGGCGAGTACGAGATCACCGACATCAACCGCGCCTACCTCGAGCGGGGCGGACTGCAGGTCGAGGTGCTCCCTCGAGGGACGGCATGGCTCGACACCGGGACGTTCGACCAGATGGCGGATGCCGGAGACTACGTGCGCACGATGGAACGTCGCACTGGTCTGCGCATCGGCGTCCCGGAAGAGGTCGCCTGGCGTCAGGGGTTCCTCACCGACGATGACCTGCGGGAGCGGGCCACGAAGCTCGTGAAGTCGGGCTACGGCACATACCTGCTCGAGACCCTGGAAAGAGGTCGTTGATGTCGAACATCCTCGTCACCGGAGGGGCCGGCTTCATCGGCTCGAACTTCGTCCACTACGCCATCGAGCACACCGACCACACGGTGACGGTCCTCGATGCGCTGACCTACGCGGGCAACCGGGCCTCGCTCGCGGGGCTTCCCGAAGACCGGGTGCGGTTCGTGCACGGCGACATCACGGATGCCGAGCTCGTCGACGGGCTCACCGCCGAGGCGGACGCCGTGGTGCACTACGCGGCGGAGTCGCACAACGACAACTCACTGCACAGCCCCCGTCCCTTCCTGGACACCAACATCATCGGCACGTACACGCTGCTCGAAGCGGCACGGAAGCACGAGACGCGGTTCCACCACATCTCGACCGATGAGGTCTACGGCGACCTCGAGCTCGATGACCCCGAGCGGTTCACCGAGCAGACTCCGTACAACCCCTCGTCGCCGTACTCGTCGACCAAGGCCGGCAGCGATCTGCTCGTCCGCGCCTGGGTCCGCTCGTTCGGCGTGCAGGCGACGATCTCGAACTGCTCGAACAACTACGGGCCGTACCAGCACGTCGAGAAGTTCATCCCACGCCAGATCACCAACGTGATCCGCGGCATCCGTCCCAAGCTCTACGGGGCGGGTGAGAACGTCAGGGACTGGATCCATGCCAACGACCACTCGTCTGCCGTGCTCACCATCCTCGAGAAGGGCCAGATCGGCGAGACCTATCTGATCGGCGCCGACGGCGAACGCAACAACAAG
>Ga0307406_10001447_pt1 | contig 13126 bp, 20 predicted proteins | sample 322Cmetagenome_3_FD_203706 | JGI IMG/M metagenome (GOLD analysis project Ga0307406, IMG submission 203706) | Maize rhizosphere microbial communities from greenhouse at UC Davis, California, United States - 322HYB-C-2 | ecosystem: Host-associated > Plants > Roots > Rhizosphere > Soil | place... | reverse complement strand
AGCGGCAGCCCTGGCAGCCAGAGTGGCCGCGAGAGTTGACTCCCGCGTGGGCAGCGTCGGTCGACGCGGACGACGGTGACGGACTGCGTTGGTACACGTTGCTCGACGGGCCCCGCCTGGGTGGCGTGTTCGTTTCGCAGAACATCCTGATCGATCTGTCGCAGTGTGAGGGTATGAGTACCGCCGCCCCGGTGCCGGCCGATCTCGTATCGGTCGAGGTGGAACCGCTCTGTGTGACAGATGGCGGCGCGCGTAGCGAGTTCATTCTCAGCCTCGAAGAGGCACGCGAACACACGCGCGGGATGATCGCCGCTGGGAAGCTCATGGCATCGCTGCTCGAGCCCGCAGGGGGTGAGTGACGTGTGGGCAAGACGGTTCGCTCCCTGCTACGGAGTGGGCGGCTCACCGGGCTCGGTCTCCCAGCCGGTGAGCGCCTCGTGCTCCTCGTCCTCGTCGACCACGCAGACGATGATGGCGTGGCGTGGCCAGCCGAGCGCACAATCGCTCTTGAGTCGGGAATGCAACGCTCCAGCGTGCAGAAGCAGCTACCCGCGCTGGTCGCACGTGGTGTCATCGAGCTGGTCGAAGAAGGTGGCCCGCGTCGGTCCGCTCGCTATCGCGTCTCACAGGAGTTATGGACCACTGGGTAGGCCACCCCTCCGTCGGAGTTATGGACCACTGCGTATGCCATATCGGCGTGTCGGTTATGGCCTACTGAGTAGTCCAGAAGGAAGAACTACTCACGGAACACGCTCTGCCGTGGCTGTGCGCGCCCTCCCGGGCGCTCGCCGTTCGCTGCGCTCACTGACCATGATCGACATTCGTCCATTGCGGATCATGGGCGCCATCGGCCAGCTTGCTGGTCGATGCCTGCCCGGCGAGGGCGCTCAGACCGGCCATCTCGAGAGCGAGATGCTGCAACGGAGACGACCAGAGAATCGCCATCACCGACGAGTGGGTGCCAGGCGCACATCGCTGCCACGGGGGATAGCGTCATGAAGAAGTCAGCGGTTGTTGTCGGGGTCGAACTTCCACCATTCCACGTCTTCGAGAGCTTCCTTCAGCGTGGATGCTGCGTTGCTGATGCTGTAAGTTTTTCCGCCTGTCTCGCCGGGCAGGGGCGATGCCCACGTGGCGTAGACCGAGTATCGGGTGTCGCCCGTTCCCGGGCCGCGATCGCGCACCTGCACGAGGACCTCTCGGCCTCCGAAGAACACGAGGTAGGAGTGAAGCATCACTGCTCCGCTCGCTTCACGGCGGCTGTTGAGGAATTCCATGACTTGCTGATCCATTCCCGCACCCTATCGGGGGTGAAGCAACGAGCACCAGGCGTCCCGACATCCGGAATTGCCGCACTCCGAACGAATACCGGGTTGCCCACGGCCGCGCCGATGCCACGCCCTAGGACTGCGCCAAATGGGGAGGCCAAGCAGGAGAGGCAGGAGTCCATGCCACCTCGAGGTTCGCGCCTGGGGCTCGTCGGACGAACGATACGCGACGGCTGAAGCCGGAAAGAGAGGACCAGTGATTCGCTACGAGGAGGCAGCGCGCCGACGAAGATCAGAACCCACGCTCGCGGTCAGGCCGTCTACCAGCACCAGCGCGAGTCCATCGTCCCCGCTTTCGATCGCCTCGCGAACTCGGCGGAGCTCGCGCCTGAGCTCAGCGTCGTAAGCCATGTCGTCTTCGTTACCCATGCCGCCACGATAAGCGCAGGAGCATCATGACCAAGCTCACCTACCGTGAAGCCGCCGTCCGCACGAAGCGCAGCATCCGCACCATCAACCGGTGGCGCAGAGGCGGCATGCCGATGGAGTGGGAGATGCGAGGAGACCAGAGAGTCCGCGTCGTCCGAGAGGACATCCTGCTGCAGTGGTGGCGCGACCGCCTCACCGCATGGCCCACCCACCAGTACCGGTTGCGCAAGATGCGCAGCGACTCAGCGGGAAAGACACCATGAACGACATCTGCACTGATGAGGGCTGCAACGCCTCCGCCGTCGCCATGGGCGAATGCCGGCGGCACTACCAGAACAGGTACCACCGAGAGCGTCGACAGAGGATGCGCGCCGAATGGATCGAGCAAGGCGGCGGAGCCTGCGTGCAGTGCGATTCGACCGAAGAACTCGAGATCGACCACGTCGACCCGCAGGCCAAGGCCTACGAGATCAGCGCGATTTGGAACCGAGCGATCGAAGTCCGGGTCGCCGAGCTCGCGAAGTGCCAGATCCTGTGCCGTACCTGCCACCAGGAGAAGACCAGGCTCGAGCAGACCGGGCCGCACGGACGCGCGGGGAGGTACGAGAATGGGTGCCGGTGCGCAGAGTGCAAAGCAGCGAACGCGAAGAGGAAGCGGAAATACCGGCGTGTCGCAGATTGACTGCAAGTACTGTCATACCGCATTGTAAGAGTCAGACAGAACTGAGGAACGCCCCGCACCATCCGGTCGGGGCGTTCGTCGTGTACTGCCTCGGTGCGTCTCTCGCGCCCCATCCCAGCAGGGCGGCCGGCATGTCCCACCGGCCGCCCGCACGGGTTACGGGATGACAAGCGCGAGGATCGCCACAGCCAACGAACCGGCAGCGATCAGAGTCGACGCCAGCGTCGTCTTCCACGCCGAACGTTGAGACGCCTGAGCCGTCTCGGCCTGCTGCTTCATCACCGCAGCCTGATCGTCCATCACCTTGACCAGCCGCGCGAGGTGCATGTTCTGCTCCGCACCCTGAGCCTGCTTCTGCATGTGGTGAATCTGTTCCATCGGGTCCATCGGGTCCATCCGCACACACTATCGACTGCTGCCCCTCGGGCGGAGGGTAGAGGGCACGCGCCACGATGACCCCTCCGTGGATGCGGCCGCCCCCCGCCCGAGCGCCACCACGAGGAGCGTCCATGTCCCAGCACCACAACAGCACCCGCGCGGACCGCATCGCGAAGAAGAAGTTCAAAGACGAGTGCAAGGCCGCCGACCTCCCGTGCTGGCTCTCCGGCTGCACCATCGACTACGACGCCGCGTGGAACGACTTCGACAACCCCCGCCGCTTCCAACGCGATCACTTCTTCCCCGCCTCCACCCACCCCGACCTGTACTACGACCCGTCGAACTGGCGGCCCGCGTGCGCCGAGTGCAACGAAGCCCGAGGGAACAGCATGGCCGTCGGGGGTCTTGGCATCCCCTCACGCCAGTGGGTACCCACCGAGTAGGAAGCGAGACCCGATGAGCGGCCGCGAGCTCGACCCGGACGGCACGGACAGCTACCACCCCCAGCACCCCTGGGAGCAGGCAGGCCACGACCTCTACCTGCCGCCCGCCGAGCGCACCCGGAAGAACTGGCCACCCGAGCCCGCACAGCCCGCCGGCGCCTTCGAGGAGATCCAGTGGAGAGCTCTTCCGGAGACACCCGTACAACGCAGACGTGAGCGACCGATGTTCGGCCCCGGACACACGTACCCACCGAAGCGGGCACCCCGCGGGCCGGCAGGCGACAGCGGTGCACGACGCCCCATCCTCTGCGCTCTCGGGCTACACACGTACCCGGCACACGTGACGGCGCACACGCAAGCCCCAGCACCCGTCCGGTGCGAGAGGTGCGGACGGGCCCACTGACCTGACAGGGGAGGGGCGTTCGGATCTCTGGACCCCCAACACCGGCCCACCTCCCGCATGGCGGGCTTCCTCTCTCCCCGAATCTGGCGAGGCGTGATTTCACTTGTGACACCGCCACGTGTAACACCGTGAGGAGGTCACCGTGGGTCGTAGCCGTGAGCAGCAGCGCGAGTACATGCGGGCATACCGGGCGCGGAAGCGTGAGGAGGCGGCCGCGGCGAAGGCCAGCGAGCCGAAGCCTGCGGCGCCGAGTGTTACACCGGATGCCCCGCCGCCCCCTCCGCGGTCGACTCGGCACGCGGATGCGGTGGAGCGAATGCTGCAGGAGACCGGGCTGGGCCGTCTCGAGGAGGAGGGCCCGCTCGTCGAGCTGCTCAGAGACCTCGCCGTGGAGCTGGACGAGGCGCCGATCGCGCGGACTCGCCAGCAGTACTTGACCGCGTTGCGTGATGCTCGCCGCGTTCTGGCTGCGGCGCCGGGTGCAGCGGGTGTGGGTGGAGCGAGTGTCGACAAGCCGGACGCTGTCCCGGCCGTCGCCACGGAGCCGGTGGTGCCGGAGATCGACCCGGAGGTGGCGGACTTTGAGAGTTTCAGGCGAGCTAAGGGTGGCTCTTCAGCGGGGTAAGGGCTCGACAACCCCGCGGTTGTGGACTCGTCCACTGCGTGAGCTGACGCCGGAGACGTCGCACGGCTTCCACGTGATCGAGTTCGCGGCCCGGTACCTCGGCATCAAGCTACGCCCGTGGCAGAAGTGGCTGCTGATTCACGCGCTCGAGCTGCTTGCGGACGGCCGGTACCGGTACCGGAAGGTCGTCATCATTGTCGGCCGGCAGAACGGCAAGACGAAGCTCATCGAGGTGCTCGCGCTGTGGTGGCTGTTCGTCGATAGCGACAGCTTCCCTGAGCATGTCCCGGCGGATGAGTTCCTGGTGCTCGGCACCGCGCAGGACAAGGACACCGCGAAGAAGGTGTGGAAGAAGGTTCTCCGCCGCTGCAACCCGAACGTGGAGAAGTGGCCAAACCGGTTCTCGCCGGCGGCGCGCGCCGCGATCATCCCTGCTCTGGTCCGTAAGTCGATGCCACCGTCGGAGTCGAACGGCTCGGAAGCGATCATCCTGAGGAACGGTGCGCAGTACCAGATCGCCGCGTCGACGTCGGGTGGCGGCCGCGGTGACTCGATCTCCCGTGCGGTGCTCGATGAGCTCCGCGAGCAGAAGAACTGGGAGGGCTGGGCTGCCCTGTCGAAGACCCTGAACGGCACGTTCAACTCGCAGATGTGGGCGATCTCGTCCGCTGGCGATGCGAAGTCCGTCGTGCTGAAAGACATCCGCGACGCGGCGGTCGCTGCGCTCGAGGAGTGGCAGCAGTACGTCGAGGCGGGCATCGCGTCCGTCGAGGAGTACGCGAACACTCACGACGTGTCGATCGGGATCTTCGAGTGGTCCGCACCGGACGATTGCAAGCTCGACGACCCGGAGGCATACCTGCAGTCGAACCCGTCGATCGGGTACGGCTACGAGGTCGACGCGCTGCTCTCCGACCTGGAGTCGGGAGAGCCCGAGCACGTCACCCGCACCGAGGTTCTCGGCATCTGGGTGACGGCCGCTCTGGAACCGTCCCTGAACGTGGAGGCGTGGCCGGCTCTCGCCGACCCGCCGCAGGTCGACTACGACGGCGCGGTGACCTACGCGGGGTCGGAGATCTCGCCGTCGTCGCCGGTCATCCTCGGTGTCGACACGTCCGCTGACCGCAAGCGCACCTGGATCGGTGTCGCTGGGTGGCGCGAGGACGGCCTCCAGCACCTCGAGGTGATCGATGTCGTCGCCCGCATGACCATGGTCGCCGGGCGCGTGAAGGCGATCGCCGAAGAGTGGGGCATCGAGTTCGTCGCCCTGCAGGCTCGCGGCTCCTGGTCCGCCGAGCTGAAGGATCCGCTCGAGAAGCTCGGCCTCACCGTCATCGAGGTATCCGGGCCCGCGCTCGGCGCCGGTGTCGGCAAGATGCATGACCGCATTGACGACGGCACCATGCGCCACCGCGAGCAGGAAGCACTCACCCAGGCCGTGAAGCACGCGGTCACCAAGAAGCTCAACGACGTCCGGGTCTGGGATCGCGATGCCTCCCCGGTCGACATCGCACCGCTGGTCGCGGTATCGAACGCGGCCTACGGCCTCGAAGTGATGCCCGAGCTGCAGTCGTCTGCGTACGAGGACCACGGTCTGCTCGTCGCCTGAAAGGAGTCCCTGTGGACGCGTTCACTCTCGGTCTGGTCGCTGTCGTCATGACGCTCGTGCTGTGCGGTCTGCTCATGTGGTGGATGGACCGGCTTCATCTGAACGCCGGCCGCCGCGTCGTCGTGTCCCTCTCGGACGGAACGGTGATCAGCGGGCGCACTGCGGGGTCGTGGCGGTTCGGCCGGATCCGCCTCGTCGAGGTGACCACCGATCAGGGTGAGATCCCCGGCACGGTCATCGTCTTCGCGTCGAGCGTCATCACCGTGCAGGTGCTCGCCTGATGGTCGCCTTCAGCGTGTCGGGCGACCTCGTGAAGGTCGACCCGCTGACCGGCGTGAGCGGTGCTCGCGCGTTCCCGTTCCTCACCCCGGATGCTGGGGTGCCGCTCACCCGCGCTGTCACACTCTCGAAGCTGACGCCCGAGAAGGCGTGGAAGACGCAGCCCTCGCTCCGCAAGGTGGTCGGCTTCATCGCCCGCAACGTGGCATCCGTGCCGTGGAAGGTGTTCGAGCGGGTCGGAGACGACGACCGCCAGCGAGCGGCCGGGTCTCCTGCCGAGCAGGCGCTGCGCAAGCCGCAGCGGTTCCTGACCGGCTTCCAGCTCATGTACCGACTCACCGTCGACAAGTGCCTGTATGACCGGTGGGCGGTGCTCCTGACCCCTGACGGCGTGCCCCACCGCATCCCGCCGCGCGCGCTCGTCATTGAGTCGAACGCGATGGACGAGATCCAGTTCGTCGGCGTGAACGTCGCGGGCCGCACAGTCGACGTGACCGATCTCCCGCTTGCTCTCGGTACCGGGTGGAACGCGTGGTCGGGCGACGGCGTCTCCCCGCTGAGCACGCTCGAGGCGATCCTCACTGAGCAGACGAACGCGATCGAGTGGCGCAAGCGGCTGTGGGATGAGCGCCCGAAGTTCTCGGGCATCGTGAAGCGGCCGGCGAATGCGCCGAAGTGGAGCGAGACGCAGCGCACCCGCTGGGTGCAGTCGTTCCGCGAGTTCCGTGAAGGTCTCGCCGGCGGCGCGCCGGTGTTCGAGGACGGGATGGAGTGGGAGGACTGGTCGTCCTCGATCGCTCCGACCGACGCTCTCGACATCGAAGGACGCAAGCTCACCGATGCCGAGGTCGCGTCGTCGTTCTTCATTCCCCCCGAACTCGTCGGCGCCCGAGAGGGCACGTTCTCGAACATCACTGCTTTCCGGCAGATGCTCTTCGGTCCCGCGCTCGGCCCGCACTTCGAGGAGTTCGAGCAGGCCTTCAACGCGGAGATCATCCCCGCTCTGGCCGGTGCTGGGTTCTACGCGGAGATGGATCGTCAGACGGCGATCAACGGCTCTCTCATGGAGCAGGCGAAGCTCCTGTCGACGGCAGTCGGCGGCCCGTGGATGGAGCGCGCCGAGGCACGTGCGCTGCAGAACCTTCCGAAGCTCGAAGAGTCCAAGGGACTCCTCACGCCGCTGAACGTCCTCATCGGCGGTCAGGCGTCCCCGCAGGACGGCACGACCGGAGGCGGCGGAGGCGGTGCGGGCGCTGAGCCGCTCGCGATCGATGCCGCAGCGAAGGTCAGCGGCTTCACGGTCGACGAGCTCGTGAAGCTCATCGCCGCGGCGAACGGTCTCATCCGATCGGGGTTCCTCCCCGAGAAAGCGCTCGAGGCCGTCGGCCTGAACCCGATCGAGCACAGCGGTCTTCTGCCGGTGACGGTGCGAGACGACGAGAAGCCAGGAGGTGGCGAAGGTGGCAGCACCAGCAGTGCGTGAGGCTCGGAAGAGTCTCGCCGTATCGGTGAAGGCGGCGGATGCCGACGCCGGGACCGTGACAGCGCTCGTGAGCGCGTTCGGGGTGGTCGACTCCTACGACGAGGAGATCATGCCGGGCGCGTTCGAGAAGTCGCTCGAGAAGTTCGGCGACGACCCGATCCCCATCCTGTGGAACCACCAGTGGGGCGTCATGGACGCGCACCTGGCGGAAGCCAAGGGCGAGGAGACCGACGAGGGTCTCGTCGTGACGATGCAGTTCGACATGGACGACCCGACCTCGGTCAAGGCGTTCCGGCTGCTGAAGTCCCGACGCATCAAGGAGTTCTCGATCGGCGGGTTCGAACCGGCCGACGGTATCCGACGTGTCGAGAAGGACGGCGAGATCGTCTGGCAGATCTACGAGTTCGAGCTCGTCGAGATCTCCCTCGTGCTCCGTGGCGCGAACCCCGAGACGCGCCTCATCGACGTGAAGTCGGCGGCCGAGCTCATCGCGGCGACCGCGGACTCCGCAGACACTGACGGCCCCCCGGCCGCCGATGACGACCCGACAGACGTGAAGCCGGGCCCCGGCGAAGCGGACGAAGACGCCGAAACCTCGGCGGCTTTCACCAGTGCACAGCAGAAGGCTGCCGCGCTGATCACTCTCACAACGCTGGCCGCAGGGCCGGAAGGAGCAAACGCATGAACCTGAAGGAGAAGCTCAAGGCCCTGCTCGCAGAGGCTGCCGAGCTGCAGAAGAAGGGCGCCGATCTCACCGAGGAAGACGTCGCCCGCGTGCCCGTTCTCCGCTCGGAGATCGAGGACACCCAGACGAAGATCAAGGCTCAGGAGGATGCCGCGGCGTCCCTGAAGTCCGCGATCGACGTCGAGGACGCGCAGCCCTCCGAGGAGCGCGAGGCGAAGAAGAACCGTGAGACGTCCGCCGACTCCGTCGGTGACGCGTTCGTGGGCTCCGAGGCGCTGAAGGCGTTCCGCGAGCGTCACCCCAAGGGTGTCGCCAAGGGCACGCCGATCCAGATCGAGGCCCGCGGCGTCGCGTCGAAGAAGTCTTCGATGCGGGCGATCAAGGCGCCGCTGAACACGGTCGACAACGGCGACACGACCCCGACCCGCCTGCCGGGCATCGAGGACGTCACCTACCGGAAGCCGAACACGCTCCTGGACCTGATCACTGTCGGCACCACTGACGCCCCGTGGCTGCAGTACCGTCAGCTGATCTCGGTGACGAACAACGCCGCGATCGTGCCCGAGGCGCAGACGAACAACACGGCTGCGAACCTCAAGCCGATCTCGGACCTGCAGACCCGCACCGCGGATGCGAAGGCGCACACCTACGCCGACGGCATCGAGGCGACGCAGCAGGAGCTCAACGACGACGGCGCGCTCGCGTCGCTGATCAATGGCATCCTGACGCAGAACCTCCGCGACGAGATCGAGCGGGTCATCCTCGCCGGTGACGACGCTGCGGACGAGCCCAACGGCATCCTGAACACCACGGGTGTCCTGCAGCAGGCGTTCGCGACCGACGTCATCACCACGGTGCGCAAGGCGAAGACCCTGCTCCTCGAGACGTCGAACACGACGCCGCAGGCGATCCTCCTCAACCCGGAGGACGACGAGGCGCTCGACCTGCTCAAGGATCTGGAGGGCCGCTACTACAGCGGAGGCCCCTTCACCGCCGGTCCGACGAACCTCTGGGCTGTGCCCCGAGTCACGTCAGCTGCGGTCCCGGTCGGTCAGGCGATCATGGGCGACTTCCGCGCCTTCCAGTTCCTGATCTACGAGGCGCTGTCGATCCTCGCGTTCAACCAGCACAAGGACTACGCGCAGCGCAACCTCGTGTACGTCCGTGCCGAGCTCCGTGGTCTGCAGCTGTTCCGGCAGCCCGCGAAGCTGGCGGTGCTCGACCTCACGGCAGGTGCGTGATGGGCGAGATCGTCGTGAAGGACAACGTCCGCTACACGAAGAAGGACGCGAACCGCGTCGACGTCGTGACCGCCGGCAACGCCGTCCAGACGAAGGTGCCCGTGGAGGACACCGACGCCTGGCGCATCGAGCAGGAGCGCCAGGTGCGCACTGAGCTCGAGGCCGAGCTGAACGCGGAGCGCGGGCGCGCCGAACTGGCGCTGCAGGCCGAACTCGACCAGAAGCGTGCAGATGCTGAGGCCGAGATCGCGAAGCTGCGCGCCGACTTCGACGCGGAGCTTGAGCAGCGCCGCTCCGGCGTCGAGCCCGCACCGACCGGTGAGGAGGTGTCTGCGGTGATCGAGCCGAGCACACCCGAGGCCGTGGCCGACCAGATCGAGGACGAGGCGACGAAGGTCGTCGAGCCCGACGTCAAGAAGGTCGTCGAGCCGACGACCACCAAGCGCCGCACCAGCGGCTCGAAGTAACGAGAGGGGGGCCGCATGTCTCCGATCCCACCCATCGTCGGCGGCCAGACCGTGATCAACGCGGACTTCTGGCTGAAGGCGGCGCACGGCGTCGTCCGACGGTTCTGCGGCTGGCATGTGGCCCCCGTCATCGATGAGACGCTCACGCTCGACGGCAGCGGCGGCAGGGACATTCTCCTGCCGTCGCTGCGGGTCGTGCAGCTCGCATCGGTGATGAACGACGGTGTCGACGTCACCGCACAGGTCGACACCTCTCACGCTGGCATCCTGCGACTCACGTCAGGCTGCTGGACGAACCGCCTCGGCCGCGTCACTGTCACGCTCACTCACGGGTACGAGCTCGACGAGGTGCCCGAGGTCGCCGCGATCATCGCCGGCGTCGCGAAGCGTGGCCCGAACTCGGGCCGCGTCGATGCCTCCGAGTCGACGAACGGATCCTCCCGCGGTGGCTTCGTCGACCGCGGTGCACCGATCTCCGTTCCGCTCACGATCACCGAGCAGGAAGCGCTGTCGACATACCGGCTCGAGTGGGGCACAAGATGAGCACCGTCCTCGACTGGATCTCATCCTCGGAGCCCGAGCACCTAGAGCCGTTCACCCGACTCCGTGCGCAGCAGATCCCGGCGCCCTACAACCCGGAGCGCACGGTCGAGGACTGGAGCGACCCGGACGAGCTGCCGCTGCGCGGATCATGGGACTCTGGCGGCTCGTCGTTCGGATCTGACCCCGTCCGCGAGCAGCTGACCACGTCGAAGCGGATCGCGATCTTCACCCCGAGCGCAGACGTCCGAGAGGGCGACCGGATCCGGGCCTCCGACGGGGCGCTGTTCACCGTCACAGGTCGGCCGTCACGCGACGTCAACCCATGGACCGGCTGGCAGCCGACCGTCGTGCTCGAAGTCGAGGAGAAGAGGGGCTGATGCCTGCCAAGGGACAGACGATCGTCGAGTTCAATCCCGTCTTCTTCGACGAGATCATGCGAACCGCCGGCGTGGAGCGACTCACCGACGACGCCGCGGAGCGCGCACTCGCGATAGCAAAGGCGACCGCGCCCGTCGACACGGGCGACTACCGCGACGGCCTCCACATCGAGCATCGCGAGTCCAAGCACCGCCGCGTGACCCGAGTGGTCGGCGATGACGCAAAGACGCTGCTCGTCGAGTCCAAGACCGGCAACCTCGCCCGCGCATTGAAACAGGCGGCCAAGACATGAGGGTCACGCCACCCGACCTCGAAGCGTGGCTCGTCGGCTACGTGCGCGCGTGCGCGGCCGAGGACGGTCACGACGTCGAGGTCGACAACAAGGAACCTGAGCAGCTGACCCTGCCTCTCGCGAAGCCGTTGATCGTCATCCGTGACGACTCCGGCCCCCGTGTCGACTGGACGACCTTCGACCGGTCGATCGGTGCATCTGTTCTCGCGGGCACCCGACAGAACGACAAGGCAGCGAACGACATAGCACGCTGGCTGGCCTCTGTTCTCGTCGATCACGAACTACCGCTCGTCGAAGGTACTCCGATCGCCTCCGTTGATTTCGACGGCTCCAACGGGCCGTATGCGGTCACCGAAACTCTCGACGTCGCTCGCCGTTACATGACGGCGCAGTACGTCGTGGCCGGCTCCTGGTGAGCCAACCACCCGACACCACGGACGCGTCGGCAGTCGACGTGACCGTTCCCACCCACCGGCCTCGCACACGCGGGGCCTTCTTCATGTGAAGGAGAACACCCATGACTGCCGACTCCCAGGGCAACGACCTCGACGCCGTTGGCGTCCCGCTGACCGGCCTCGCCGCGTTCGCACCGGTCACGCTCGCGAACGTCATTTCGAAGGCGGAACTCGGCGCGAGCCCGCTCGTGCTGCCCGCCGAAGCGAAGCGCCTCGGTCTCTACAAGGTCGACGGCGGCCCCGCCCCGGCCCGTGAGACCGGTGACGCGATCGAGTTCTTCCAGAAGGGCTACACGCTCGCTGGTGAGGGCTCGCGCTCCGTCGTCATCACGCTCGCCGAGCAGAACGCCGCCGTCATCGCTCTCACCGAGGGTGCCGAGCCCGACGAGAACGGCGTGATCGAGGTCTCGTCCTCGCTCCCCGGCAACCGCTTCATCCTCTACGTCGTCACCCGCTACCGCGGCGGCCTCGAGAAGCGACAGATCGGTGTCGCATCGGTCACGTCCGTCGAGCCCGACCAGCAGACCCGCGGCGAGGTCGAGGGCATCGCCGTCACGTTCACCTGGCAGGAAGACGAGCTGTTCAACGGCGCGCCCTTCTGGCAGTGGGGGCCGGCCGTTCCCGGCGCCGTCATCACCCCCACGGGCGTCACCGCCGGATCTCCCGGAGTGTTCAACCCCGCGGGCGCCGCGGCACCGGCGAACCTCGCCGCTCTGCAGGCGGCCGGCGCGCTCGGTCAGACGACCGCGTGGACGACCGGCCAGCACGTCGTGCTCGGCGACGCCTCCCAGGCTCACTGGGACGGCGACAGCTGGGCCGTCGGCGCAGCGGCCTGACAAGACCGGCTGGCCGAGATGTCGTCGGGTCATCTCGGCCAGCCTCTTCACCACTCACCCGACACCACCCGATGACCCGACAAGGAGACCATCATGGCAACACCCAAGAAGACCACTGAGACCGTGCCCGCGTACGACTTCGACAACTGGTCGGAGGAGGCGGAAGAGAAGGCGATCGCCGCTGCCGTTCCCGACGTGAAGTACATCATCGTCGAGAACCGGTTCATCGGCCGTCTCGCCGACGGCACGATCGTCGAGGTTCCCCTCACGCTCACGCTCGATGAGATCGACGAGATGCAGGAGAGCCACGCGACCCCGATCGACCAGTTCAAGAGCATCCTGAAGAAGGTCGGCGGCGACGCCCTCGCCGCGGACTTCTCCGGCCGTGACATGGTCGAGGGCGCGATCCTCGCCGAGAAGTACTTCCGGGTGCTGCAGCGCGTCCAGCAGGCGGCCTTCCCGGAATGATCGCCGTCGCCCGGGTCATCCGAGAGCACCGTGGGACCGTCGCGCGCACACTGCGCGAGACGTTCGGTGTAGGCATCTCTGACCTGGGCGACGGCCTCACATGGGGAGAAGCGAAGCTGCTCCTCGAAGAAGCATCCGGCGACACCGGTACAGCCCTCGGCG
>Ga0307406_10001446_pt1 | contig 13126 bp, 19 predicted proteins | sample 322Cmetagenome_3_FD_203706 | JGI IMG/M metagenome (GOLD analysis project Ga0307406, IMG submission 203706) | Maize rhizosphere microbial communities from greenhouse at UC Davis, California, United States - 322HYB-C-2 | ecosystem: Host-associated > Plants > Roots > Rhizosphere > Soil | place... | reverse complement strand
GTCGTGGAAAGCACACCCGCGTTTCGGGACTGGTTCATGGGCAAGGTCCGTGAGCACACCGTGTTACGCGATGAACAGACGCGGCTGGCCAGCTTCGCAGTCGTACCCGACCTCGACATGGCTGGGGCCCGGGGCGCTGCCCTGGCCGCTCTGGCCACGCTTCAGCAACAGTCAGGCGACCTTCGGCACCGATGGCAGCCATTCCCATGAACGGGGAGCGCTCAGCGGCAGCAAGCAGGTGCTGCGAGCGTTGGGGATCCTGCTTGCGAGGGTTGCGGCAGATGACAGCCCTCCCAGCCCAACGTTCCTCTATCGACGAGGGTAGTCGGAGCAGCGGATGGCGGTCAGTCGGCGTCAAGGCCGATCTCGAGGATGCCGCCGGATATGGCGTTGAGGAGGGCCCGTGGTGACCTTCCACCGAACTTGATCTGCCACACGACGGTGTCGCCGTTAGCTAGGTCAATCTCCAGCAATGTCAGGTTGCTCCTGCCTATAGCCTGCTCGGCTGCGGTGTTGATGGCCTCGGCAAGGCCGAGCTGGGCTGACGGCAGCCTGCGGACGTTGTCGCCGGAGGCTTGTCGTCAGAACCACAAACCTTGTGTGTTGAACACAAGTGGACAGGTGAGCTGCAACGCCCGCCACGCGCAAGTGGTCGGCCGAAGACGTTGTCGTAGGGGCAGCTCCGCCGGTACGGAACTGCCGTGACAAGCGGGGGAGGATTCCGGCTGCTTGGTCTCTCTCTAGCTCGCTTGGTGGGCCTCGCGGAAACCGAAAATCAGGCCTAGTGCGGCCGCGGCGCCGCCGATGGCCAGGCTCACGAGTGCCGTTGTGGAGTTACCTCCCTGGCGGTCGAAGAGTGTGAAGCCGAGGATCGAGGTGATGACCATGGCCACCACGAGCACAGCCAAGAGGTGAGTAATGATCACCCCAGCCGTTGACCGAGCTTTCTCCGGTCCTCGGGTGGACTCGTCGAGGGACGGCCGGGCCGATGCGGACGTGGGTATGTGGTGGCTGGAGTGATCCAGACCGTCTGAGATATCTGTCTGCGACTCGCCGAAGTTCGTCGGCTGCCCGTCTCGATCATGTAGGTGGGTCAGGGTGGCGTAGTTGAGCTTGTTCATCGTTTCCTCTCCTAGAAATTGCTGTTGATGATGGTGCGGGGATTGCCAGGGTGGCGTGGTGACGGTTGTGCTGGGCGAGGTTGGTTGGGAAGCTCTGCCGATGTGGGTCAACCCCCCGAGTGGCCAAACACCGGCAACTCCATGGGTTGGCCCAAGGAGCCGCTACCGGCGGTAGCGTGCGTACGCGAGAACTAGGGCGGCGCTGCCGAAGATCACCGCTCCCACCGGGATGTCCAGCAAGAGACACAGCGCGGTCAGAAGCACCAGCAGGCCCATGGCCGTCCCCAGTCGCAGGTCGCGGCGTGCCTGGCCGTTTGGCTTGGGATCCTTGAACTGGTGCACCCAGGCCGGGTCCTCCTGTTGGAGCTGGCGCTCCAGGTCGTTCAGCAGATGACGGTCGCGGTCATTCAACATTGACATGGTTCTCTACTTGTTGGGGTGTTGGCATGGCTGCGCAGTGCCACCTGTGGTTAGGGACAGTCGCTGCGGCATCTAGCTCGCCGCGGCGACGGCGAAGTCCTGGTGGCGGATGGTCTGGTCGGACAGGTCGTGTTGAGGGTTGGGTAGTTGTTCGGGAACCGTGACTACCGGACAGCTGGCGTGGCTGATGCAGTAGTGGCTGACCGATCCGGCTAGGTAGCGGTGGTCCCGGACCGGTTCGCGAGTTCCCACGACGAGCAGGTCGGCGTTGGCGCTGAGGCGCACCAAGACATCGCCTACGTCTCCTTGGGCGAACTGGAGTATCGATCCCGGTGGGGAGCTGGTGTCGTCGAAGAGGCGATGGATTCCTCGCCAGTACGGCTCGGCGACATCCTGCTTCGGAACGTATAGCCGAGTGCCCGACTTAACTGCCGAGGGGTTGAGCCCAATCGGCCAGTCCAAGACATGGACTACACGCAGGTCTTTGCCGGTGGTATGCGCGTACGCCGCCGCCCACCGATGAGCGGCCCGAGAGGTCGCCGAGTCGTCCAACCCGACGACGATGCTGTTGCTGATCATGATCAGGTTCCCGTCACCGGACTCCGCTGCCAGACCGGCTCTGGCCTCGACCCACCCTGTTGGACCGGCCGGACTCGGCGAGGTACTGGCATGGGCAGCTGGCAAGGGCCGTGGTGCCGGTGCGGTAGCTGGCACACTCGGCCGCTGTCGAGATGGGTGAAACCGCGTAAGCCGGGACTCGCGGCAGCGAAGTCGATGCTGATGTTGTGGAGGTCCAGGCGACTCCCGACATCGGTCCGGTCGTCCATCTGGCACCTCTTCTGATCGGTATCTCGACTGGCACTGGTCGAGTCCTTCCACCGTCTCCCGCATGGGCGTTGCCAACTAGGGGCAAGACCGGCGACATTCAGACCGTGTTGCTTGCCGAACATAGGCAACGCAGTAGTGGTAGACGCCGCACGAGAGGAGAATGTCGATCATGATCAGCGATTACCCCGGCGAGGGCGCCCAGACGCCGCCGGTCGGTGGCGATCGCATCGCCGGCGCTTCACATGTGGATGCTCCCGAGCAACCAGTCGATGGCGACGCACAACGCGTTGCCGGGCCGGATGATTGGCTGGCGGTGGTGGCTCGTACGGCGGCTGCTGATGCCAACGCCCCCGTCGAGCTGCTGGGGGAGTATCTCAACATCCTCGCTGACGCCGCCATCTCTGGCCGACGACCGGAAAAGCGGGAGCTGGAAGCCGTTCGGAGACTTGGTCGACGCGCAGCTGAACAAGGCGTCGACGCCAACCAGGCGGTCGACTTGTACCTGTCGGCGGCGTGGCGGTTATGGCAGGAGATACCGATGATCGTGCGGTCTCGGGACCGCGACAAGGTGCGGGCCGCCGCGGACGCTGTGTTGCGTGTGATCAGCGACGCCGTCGAGGTGTTGGTCGAGGGCCATCAGGCCGCGCGGCGGCAAATGATTCGCCAAGAGGAGTCGGCGCGGCGGGAGTTCGTCGACGATCTGCTGCGCGGCGACACCGACGTCTCCCGGCTGGTGGAGCGGGCCGAACCCTTCGGGCTTGATCTGGGCCGAAACCACCAGCTGCTGCTCGCTGCGCCGGTCAGGTCGCCTGCCAGTGTCGACAAAGCCGTGGTGGCGATGGAACAGACCATCGTTGAGCGGTTCGGGGATCGAGACGTCTTGATCGCAAGCAAGGACGACCTACTGGTGATGCTCATCCCCGGTGAACTGCGCGACGTGGTATCAGGCACCGACGCCACTGATCCGGCCGGTTTTGTTCACAGCCGGTTGCGGCAGTCTGCGCGGCACGACCGATGGCAGGTGGCTGCCGGTCGCCCGTATCCGGGGGCGTATGGGATTGCGCGTTCTTACGAGGAGGCTCGCGAGGCTCTCCTGTTGGCTCGACGGCTTCATCTCGACGACGACGTCGTGCAGGCCCGCGACCTGCTTGTGTTCCGGGTGTTGGGTCGCGATCAGGCGGCCTTGGTCGACCTGGTGCACGCTCTCCTCGAGCCGCTCACGCGGTCCCGGGGCGGCGCCGAACCGCTGCTCAAAACTCTGGACACCTATTTCGCGACCGGAGCCGTGGCCACCGAAACGGCCCGTCGACTGCACATGTCGGTGCGCACCGTGACCTATCGACTCGCCAAGGTGAAGACTTTGACCGGAGCCGACCCGGCCGACCCGGCCCAACGCCTGGCATTGCACATGGCGGTCGTCGGAGCCCGGCTCCTTAACTGGCCGGCCTCCGACCTACCTCGACAGCCACTGTCGTAGCTGCGGTCGTTTCGACGGCTGGTCTGGTCTGCTTTGTGCGTTTTTGGTCAACTCTTTAATCGCCGAGGTTTGCCAATATTCATGCCGTGCAGATCAGATCAGACTGTATTTATTACGTCCGTCAAGGCGAACTGACGGGCCATTCCGCGGACCGCCGCTGACGGATAGTCCACTCCATTCGCCCCCTTGCCCACTCGGCGAAGTCACCGTCAAACACCACAACATCGACCGCAAGAGTGCACAGCCCGTTGGACCGCAGTGCCTCGAGCAAGCGACGCGGTTCGGTGGCGAGGGAGACGTGGACCAGCACGCGGTTCCGGCGGGGAATCGCTACGTCGAGGTAGCTTTTTGTGAGACTGATGTCCAATCCAAGTAGGCGCTCCGCGAAAACCTGGCCCAACAGAGCATTCACTGCGAACCTGGCTGCCGTCACAACCGGAGCCGTCGCTTCCGTGACCTCATCGAGGTCCACTCTCACCGTAGCCGTACCAAGCTCGGCATTGACGTCCAACAACCGGACGGCTGACCTCAAACCGCCACCAGTCCCTGGCCGCTGTCGCAACACTGTCGTATTCATACCATCATCCTTTCCAAGGAAATGAAGCCGCTGCCGGAACTCCTACAGTCGCCCTCAAGCTGGCTTGACCGTTCCGGTAAGGCCCTCGCCCATACGCGAGAGCGCAATCGGGGCAGGTCACCCGTCAGTAGCATCCGATGCCACCGAACTGGCCACCCGCTGCTTAGTGGCACCATGGGCCCAGGATCGAGCTCGTGCCCGTTCAGCGGCCCAACGCTCACGCGGCTGCGCGTAGCGTCACGAGTGCCTCGGCCGTACGTGTGGCGAGCCGCGTAAGCGAGATGAGTCTGACGCTTGTTGAATCCACCAGGTTCCGCACGGCTCGGATCTCTTATGCTCCCGCTCACCTTTGCCGAGCCTCGGCAATGTGTCATCAACTACTTGGTTCGTCGCAACCCTACAGATTCGGGTGGCCTTTGGGCCATCGTTGAAGGACTACGCGATTAGAGCAACTTGTGGGCATGCTTATGCGTCCTGGGCGTTCGCACAGCAGGTCCGGCAGTTGGACACTGCTGTGATCGCGGACGGCATGCTCAACCTCGGAATCCGTCACACATTCCCGTAACCAGAGACGGGACCGTGCTGGGCATGGTTTCGATGCGCGATCTATTGGCATTTGAGATGTGGGTGGCATAGCGGAGGTGGGGCCAACTCCTGCTCAAGCAGATGGCTGCCGGTATAAGTCGACCGGCGGTAGTCCCGGGCGCCGCTAGCCGACCTGGCTGGCGCCCAAGGCGTCGAGCTGATCATCGTTGATTCCCGCGGCTGCGGCGCGTTCGGAGCGGCACTCCTCGACAGCGAGTCAAGGCCCTGGTCGGAGTCGCTCGCTGTTCGATCTTGATCGTCGCGCCGGGGTCGACTGATCGCACCGCGCCGCGGGACCGGCAAACCATGTCGCCCACTTGCGCAGCGGAAGCGGTGATCCGCGAACGATCGGTGGCTGGCCTCATCGCCGCGGGTGGTGGACGGTGCGTCACAGCAGAAGAAGGCGCCGAAATCGTGGTGTCGGACCAGCGCAACGCCACCGACTCGCACTGACGAAAGGATGGAAATGCAGATAGGAACAACGGACAACGTCGACTTCAGCCGGTTCGAGGTATACGCCGATGGTCGGCTCGCGGGGTACTCCAGTTACCGCATACGAAATGGCCGGATGTCCATGCTTCACACCTGGACGGATCCAGGCTTCCAACGCAGGGCCTTGCCTCGGCAGTCGTACGCGCCGCGCTGGAATCGGCGCGGTTACGCAACCTCAAGGTGCTGCCATACTGCGGCTTCGTGGCCGGGTACATCCGCCACAGCGACCAATATCTCGACCTTGTGCCGGAGGACCAGCGGAAGCGGTTCAACCTGCAGCCCAAGCACGGCTCAGGCGCTGTCCGCAGCGGCCACATCAAGCCTTGAATGGTCCGGTAGGGCTGAACTGGTGATTCTGGTCATGCTCGCGATGACTATGAAAGGTCGCATCTAGGACGCCGGGGCTGCGGTGATGGGCAACTCCAGACCGCGGGCCCGACCTAGCCCCCCGCCCCTGAGGCTCTCGATCTCGGTCTGATTGGGCCAGGAGCTGATTGAAAGCTCGGCACGCACACGACCAGATGCTGCTCCAGCTGAACGGGCAACTGGACCGCACCAGCGAGTTCGGGTGTTTCGCTGCGAGGCAATCGCGAGGCCCTGATGATCAGCGCCTTGCCTGTACGCTCAGCCTGCAACGGTGGACCTAATCAAGATCACCTTCCGTTGAACACGCGATACTAGAACATGACGCGAACAGAAGTGCTGGACGATCCATCCGTCGTTGCGGTGGAGGACGTCGCCGAGGCGTTGGGCACAGACTTACGCGCCGGACTGACCTCCGCTGAGGCGGCGAGCAGACTCGGCGAGGACGGGCCGAACCAGTTGCGCGCCGCGCCGCCGGTGCCTACCTGGCGCAAGATCTTGGCCCAGTTTCAGGACCCGTTGATCTATCTATTGCTCGGTGCAGTTGTCATCTCTGTGGTTGCCTGGGTGATCGAGGGTCGGGCGGGTTGGCCGGTGGATGCGCTGGTGATTGCCGCTGTCGTCGTTTTGAACGCTGTGCTCGGTTATGTGCAGCAGGCCAAGGCCGAAAGTGCCGTCGCTGCGCTGCAACACATGACAGCGATTACCTCAGCGGTGATCCGCGACGGCCAGGTGATCAGAGTTCCCAGCGATGAGCTCGTTCGGGGAGATCTGCTCGTTTTGAGCGAGGGTGAGGCGGTCGGAGGTGACGGGCGGCTTTGCCAGGCCGCGGCGCTGAAGATTCAGGAGTCCTCACTGACCGGCGAAAGCGAGGCGGTGCAGAAGGAGGTGATCACCTTGTCCGCGCCGGCCGCGCTTGGTGATCAACGCGGCATGGTGTTCAAGGGTACGGCCGTCGTGCAGGGGACGGGCCAAGCCGTCGTCACCGCAACCGGAATGGACACCGAGATGGGTGCCATCGCTGAGATGTTGGAAGCGACGCAGGAGGAGCCGACTCCACTCCAAAAAGAAGTAGGCCGGATCGGGCGGATGCTCGGCATCGCAGTGATCATCATCGCCGTCGTCGTGGTGCTTACAGTCTTCTTGATCTCTGATATCCGTACGGCCGCCGATGCGGTCACGGTGCTGCTGTTGGGAGTGTCTTTGGCGGTAGCCGCAGTTCCGGAGGGCCTGCCGGCAATCTTGTCGGTAGTGCTGGCCCTCGGCGTGCAACGGATGGCCAAACAGAAAGCGATCGTCAAGAAGCTCTCTTCGGTGGAGACTCTTGGTTCTGCTTCGGTGATCGCGTCGGACAAGACCGGCACCTTGACCAAGTCGGAGATGACGATCGAACGTGTGATTACCGCATCAGGTAACACCTACATCACTGGTGTCGGCTACACACCGGTGGGCCGGGGTCATCCACGAGGGGGACGACTTGACCGAGGGTCCGGTGAAAGTGGAAAACGTGGTGGTGCTGAGCGGCGGCAGTTTGGCCAGCAATGCCGAGCTACGCGAGTACGACGGCAAATGGCATATCGAAGGCGATCCGACTGAGGCGGCCTTCCTGGTGGCCGAACGCAAGCTGGGGGCCACGGAACGACGGCTGCAGCGGTTCGAGCGGGTCGGTGAGATTCCCTTCAGCTCAGAGCGCAAGCTGATGTCCACGATCGAAAAGGATCATCCGACGCTTTGATGTTGATCACTAAGGGAGCTCCAGACGTCCTGCTCGGTCGTTGCAATCGGGCCCGGATGGGCATGGATGTGGTCGAGCTAGACGAGGAGATCCGGCAGCGCATCATGGCCGATGTCGCCGAACTGACTGACAATGCGCTGCGGACCCTCTCGGTCGCCTACCGCCCGCTTGCCGGGGGCGAGGACGCCGGGCCGTCAGAAGCCTTGGAACACGATCTGATCTTCGTTGGAACGGTCGGGATTATCGATCCGCCTCGTCCGGAGGCCGCGGTTGCGATTGCTGATGCTCACAGAGCGGGGATTCGCGTCATCATGATCACCGGCGACCATCCCCGTACTGCGGCACGCATTGCCGCTGACCTTGGGATTGTGAAGCCCCGCGCACCGGCGTTGAGCGGTCTGGAGCTTGACGAGCTGGAGGAAGCGGCCTTTGCTGCTGCAGTGCAAAGGACGTCTGTCTATGCCCGAGTCGCGCCGAAGCACAAGCTCAAGATCATCGACGCGCTGCAGGCAGACGGGAATATTGTCGCGATGACCGGAGACGGGGTCAACGACGCCCCTGCCTTGAAGTCAGCCGACATTGGCATCGCAATGGGCCTTACCGGCACCGAGGTGACCAAGCAAGCGGCGAAGATGATCTTGGCCGACGACAACTTCGCCACCATTGTGCATGCGGTGCGTGAGGGCCGAGGGATCTTCGACAACATCAAGAAGTTCCTGCGTTACCTGCTCTCCTCCAACATGGGCGAGGTGCTGACGGTGTTCTTGGGAGTGGTCCTCGCGGGCGTGATCGGCTTGACGGGGTCGGGGGAGGCCGTCGTGCTGCCGCTCCTTGCCACCCAGATCCTGTGGATCAATCTGATCACTGATTCCTCACCCGCTCTTGCGATGGGCGTTGACCCCGAGACCGAGGACGTAATGGCTCGCCGGCCGAGAAGGTTGACCGACCGGGTTATTGACGGACGCATGTGGGCGGGCGTGCTGGAGATAGGTGCGGTAATGGCTGTCCTCACGCTGCTCAGCATCGATCTCTACTTGCCTGGTGGGCTTTTCGAGGGGTGTGCAGAGTCTGGATAACGCGCGCACCGTCGGCTTCACGGTGCTGGTCTTCTGCCAGCTCTTCAACGTGCTGAACGCCCGCTCCGAAACCACAAGTGCTTTTCATCATTTGTTCGTCAATCCCTGGCTGTGGGGCGCCCTTGCGATTTCGATCGTGCTGCAGGTAGCTGTGGTGCATCTCGGATTCCTCAACCTTGCCTTCGGCACAGTGCCGCTGAGCTGGGACCAGTGGCGGGTATGCCTGGGCATGGCAAGCGTTGTCCTCTGGTTCAGCGAGCTTCGCAAACTCGTCGTGCGAACCTGGTATCGCCGGTCTGCCAGAAGTCCGGAGTAGCCCGACCACGTCTAGAAAAAGCCGTTGTTCAATCCGCCAGGTCGGCCGTCGCCGGCCTCTCGGCGACGTCTTGGACCATCGCCCACAGCGCCTATCGGTGAGCGGGTAGCCGAGCCTCACTGCACCTGCGGCGAGCGCGGCGACGCAGGCTCGATACGGTGCCAAGGTGACTGAAGTGGAGAGCATGGAACAGGTGATGATCGGCGCCCGGGTGAAGCCCGTCCTCGAACTTGAGGGACTGCGGTTCCGGGACCTGAACGGCAACGGTGTCCTCGACCCGTACGAGGACTGGCGGTTGAGCGCGGCGGAGCGCGCTGCGGACCTGGTCTGGCGGATGACACCGGAGGAGAAGATCGGCCTGATGGTCATCAATTCCCGGACGATGGGGATCTCTCAGCCCGATCCCGAGCTCACCAGTCACGACGGGACCCTCGACGAGCAGTACCACCGCATCAAGAATGACCCGCACAACACCGCGGGCTTGCCGTACGAGGGGACGACGCAGCAGATCACTGAGCTGCACATGCGGCACTTCATCATGCGGGAGACGCCGCGCGGATCGCTGATCGCGGCGTGGATCAACGCAATGAATGAGGTCGCCGAGGGCACCCGGCTCGGCATCCCCGTGGTGGTGGCCGCCAATTCCAAGAACGAGCTGGGTGGCTTCAAATTGGGCTCCACGCCGAACGACCAAGACTTCACCCAGTGGCCCGGCACGCTGGGCTTGGCCGCTACCGGTGATCTTGATCTTATTGCCGACTTCGCGGCGAAGTCGCGCGCGGAGTGGGTCGCCTCGGGGTTGCGCAAGGGCTATATGTATATGGCCGATACGGTCACCGACCCCCGCTGGTTCCGGAGCAACGGGACCTTCGGTGAGGACCCCAACTTCAACGCGGCCGCCATCGCAAGCGTGGTGGGAGGCTTCCAGGGCGAGCATGGCCTAGACCGCGACGGGGTGGCCTTGACCACTAAGCACTTCCCCGGCGGGGGCGCGCGTGAGAACGGCTTCGACCCGCATTACGCGGAAGGACGGTTCAACGTCTACCCGACGCCGGGGTCGCTGCAGAAATACCATCTACCGCCGTTCCAGGCAGCCATCGATGCCGGCACCTCCAGTGTGATGCCGTACTACGCGATTCCATCGGCGGACAAGTCGACCATGCCCCAGCCGCCGCTGACCGAGTTCGAGCCGGTCGGATTCGCCTTCAACAAAGAAGTGTTGGATCTGCTGTCGACGATGGGGCATCGGGGCTATGTCAACTCCGACTCAGGCATCCTGTCCAAGATGGCCTGGGGAGTGGCCGAGCTGAGTGTTCCCGAACGGGTTGGGAAGGCGGTGATGGCCGGCACCGACATGATCGCCGACACAAACGATGTCGGCTCAATCCGGGAGGCGTACCTGCGCGGGCTCTTCAGCTCCGAACGACTCGACGAGGCAGCGCGCCGGCTTACCGAGGAGATGTTCGCTCTCGGCCTGTTCGACAACCCCTATGTCGACCCGGAGCGGGCCGATGCGGTGGTGGCCAACGACCGGTTCGCCGAGGCGGCCTGGGCGGCCCATCTCAAGTCGGTGGTGCTGATGAAGAATCACGATGACACGCTGCCGCTGCGGCGGGACTGGTTGGCTGGTAAGCGGGTCTACGTCGAGTTGTTCGAGTCGGATCTGCGGGTCGCCAAGCTCGACGGACTGCGCGCGGATCTGGCTGCAGCGCACCCAGATATCTCCTTCACCACCGACTACGGCAACGCCGACGTGGCCGTAGTCTTCCTCAACCCATTCACCGGGGACTACTTCCGGTCCACCGGGCTGCTGGACCTGGAAATTCACGAGGCCACCAACGTCAATCTGGCGAAGATCAAACAGATCCGCGCTGCCGTGCCGCAGCTGGTAATCGGCCTGAATGTGATCCTGCCCTGGGTGCTCGGCAACATTGAACCACTCGCTGACGGGCTGGTCGCCGGATTCGACACCCGGACTGAAGCATTGTTCGAGGTCATAGTCGGCAACGTCGCGCCGAGCGGCCGGCTGCCATTGACCTTTCCCCGCAACTCCGACGCCATCGCCGTGGATGAGAGCGGCATGTGCGCATCGCCCAATGACGTCCCTGGCTACGACAAAGAGACCTATATGGAAGGCCGGCCGTACGTGTACGTCGACAGCGACGGCAACAACTATCGGCTCGGGCACGGCCTGTCCTACCGCTGAGCGGACTCCGGTACGAGCATCAGCCCCGGCAAGCAAGGAATAGAACCCGACTCGGGCCGAGTGGCCGGGCAACTTACCGCAGGCCTTTCAGCCACCTTGGGCTGATCCGGGCCGCCGACGTCATCCAGGAGGCCAAACAAGAAGAGGGCCCGCGGTCGCTATGCGGTCACATGTCCCTGCATCGACGCACGCTAACCACCCGGCCCAACGGAGGTCGAGGGGCGCTCCCGCTCAGCCTGGAGCGGGTCGACGCCGAGAAAAGCCAGGACATCGACGGCCACCGTACGGAGGGCGACCTCGGGCGTGACCGGCCAGGCCACGGATCTGCCCTGCTGCCCAGCAAGCTGGAGGACACCCTCCCCGACGCGGTGCTGTACGCGCGCCTCAATGGGGCCCGCCGCTAGAGCGGCGAGCAGGTCCGCCAGTTGCTCGGCCTGCTCAGCGAGCCCACTGCGGCCGCTGTCGTCGGCGGTCGGGGCGGTCCGGGCCAGCAGCAGGCAGCTGCTACCAAGCAGGTCGAGCTGCCTGGCGTTCGCAGCCTCGGCGGTGACGGCCGCCCGGCGCCGCTGCCAGAGCAGGGAGTGCCGTGCCACCGCCGCGCTGGCCCGTAGGATGCGGGCCAGCTCCGAGAGCTGGACGGGCAGGTCACAAAGCTTGGTTAACGCCCGCTCCGCGAGCCCTGTGTTCCGATCGCGCAGACTGTGCGCGGTCAACCGCAGGCCTCAGCCATCTCGTCCAGCGCCGCCACCTCGGCGCGCTGTACCAGGCGGACCGGGTCTGGCGTGAACAAGACCTGACTGAACAGCAGCGCTACTCCCGCACCCACCAGCGCGTCCAGCAACCGATCAAGGCCGCCCTCGCCGCCCGCGGTGGTCACGGTGAGGATCGCTGCAGAGGCGGCCTGCCTGCGCCGTAACCACCGGCGCTCGGTCCACCAACTGCGCCAGGAACATCGCCACGAACGTGGCGACCCCAAGGGCCAAATAACCGGCGCCAAGGAGCCAGAGCCCACCCTCGCCGCAGATGATCCCCACCGCCACACCTATCAGCAGCCGAACCGCGTTGGTTCCCCGCTGCCCCAGCGAGGTGTTCAGCGCCACGACGGCAGCGATCGGGGCGAAGAACGGGATGTGGTGCTGCATCACCCGCGTCGCGATCAGCCAGGCCATCGTCGCCGCCAACGCCTGCTGCAGTAGCAGCCACGCGTCGGCGGCCAGCCGCTGAGGCAGTGCCGGCAGCAGCCTCCATGCACGCATCTGCGCCACCTCGCTCTCAGCTCCGCAGCACGCAGGGCGTCTTCGATCATGCCGTATTACGGTGTACCGATGATTTCCCCTTCGGTCACGGGCTTAGCTGCGTTTGTGGTTGGCGCGCCTTGGCCGCCTTTCAGTTGAAGGCGACCAAGCCGACCGCGTACGGGGTTGATCACGCGGTCTTGATCAGGCGGGCTTGATCACGCGGTGGATCTTTCCCGGCATCACGAATAGGCGATGTTCTCGGCCTTCAAGATGTCCGTGAAGACCTGCCAGGCTTCGGTGAATAGCTCAGGACCGGAGAACCCGCCGAGGGCGTGAGCCTGCCCGAGATGCGGTTCCAGCGAGAAGAAGCCGTCGAACCCGTCAGCGCGCAGCGCGCGGATGGTTTCCACGATCTCTCCATCACCCTCACCGGAGGTGACCACCTCACCGGTGTCGAGCCGCGCGTCCTTGATCTGCACGTAGGCCAGATGCGGCCGGAGCATGGCGTACGCCTCGGTATACGGCCGGACGCCGACCTGAACGAAGTTGGCAGCGTCCCAGGCCACCTTGAGGTGCTCAGATCCCACCGACTCCACGATGTCCAGACAGCGGCGCGGGATGTCGCCGTAGATGTCCTTCTCGTTCTCATGTAGCAGCACGACCCCGGCGTCTTCGGCCACCGATGCCAGCCC
>Ga0307406_10001442_pt1 | contig 13157 bp, 8 predicted proteins | sample 322Cmetagenome_3_FD_203706 | JGI IMG/M metagenome (GOLD analysis project Ga0307406, IMG submission 203706) | Maize rhizosphere microbial communities from greenhouse at UC Davis, California, United States - 322HYB-C-2 | ecosystem: Host-associated > Plants > Roots > Rhizosphere > Soil | place... | reverse complement strand
CATCACGCCTGCGGCGCAGCAGGCGAGTCCTCCAGTGATGACCCCGACGGCCGCGCTGCTCGCGTGCAGCTCATCGCGGACGATGGTCGGTGCCCAGAACAGGTAGCCGTAGTGGCTCGTCATCGCGAGGAAGTACAACAGCGATGATAGCAGCACGATCGGGTGTGCGAGCGCGCTGAGCGGCGGAACACCGTGTGGCGCTGATGACTCATCGCCGTCGCGTTGCAGGCGAGCGACCAGCCACTCGCGCTGCGTCTCCGAGAGCCACCGTGCGTGACTGGGACGGTCGGTGAGAATCGCCAGCACGGTGAAGCCAATGAGCACCGATGGGAGGCCTTCGAGGAGGAAGACCCATTGCCAGCCCGCGAGCCCATACCAGCCGTCGAGTCCGAGCAGCCATGCACTGATCGGGTTGCCGATCGCGCCGGCGAGGGGGACCGCGATCATGAAGCGAGCGATCCACCGCCGCGCCCCGACGCGGGCGAGAATGAGATTGCTCGGCACCTCGAAGAGTGAGTAGCCGACGAAAAAGATTCCGGTCCCGAGGCCGTAGGTGCTCGCGCTGAAGCGGAGATCGCGGTTCATCTGCAGTGCCGCAATCGAGACATTCGTGCGGTCGATGTAGTTGCAGACGAAGAGCAGGAACAGGAACGGGAGGAGGCGCAGGCTTACACGCCGAATCGTCGTCCGCGCGAGATCCGTATCGTCCTGGTCGACCACCACGCCCGGGACTGCAGTCGCCGAGGCCATCCTGATCGTCAGTGGCATTTGGCTATCGAAAACATGCTGGTGAACGCTTGTCCCGGTCTACGGTAGCCCGAGGCAGTTCATTCACAATCCCGGCTCGTTGTGCGACGCGAACGTACCGGGCTGGGAGCGATCCGAAGGATCAGCTCAATCCGCTGGATCCGTAATCCCAGGGTCTGAGATGCCGGCCCTATCAGGTCTGCGAAGAGAACAAAGGCGAGCCAACGAGGCAGACGGGCGATATGATTGCACCACCCCGACCCGAGCCTGTATGAACCGAGAGCGGAAGGTCCTCGCTATCAGTCTCGCCTACTTGGCACTTGTGGCGACAGCCGCAGCCGCACAGCCGGCACGCGTCGACCGAGCCGAGCATCACGAGTTCACGATCGAGAACTTCAAGACCGAGAGCGGCGTGACGCTCCCGAAAGCGATCGTGGTGTACGGCACGTACGGCCACCTCAACACCGATCGGAGCAACGCGGTGCTGCTGCCGTCGCACTACATGGCGACGCACCACGGATACGAGTGGCTCATCGGCCCCGGCCTCGCGCTGGACACCGCGAAGCTCTTCCTCGTGGCGACGGAGCTCTTCGGGAACGGCCACTCGTCGTCGCCGAGTAATACGCCCGAGCCGTATCATGGCCCGCGGTTTCCGGTCACGACGATTCGTGACAACGTCGAGGCGGTGCACCGCCTGCTGACCGACGATCTCAAGATCACACACCTGCGCGCCATCATCGGGTTCTCGATGGGGGCCCAGCAGGCGTTTCAGTGGGCGGTGAGCTACCCGACCTTCGCGGACCGGATCGTCGCCACGTCGGGGACCGCCAAGACGTATGGCCACGGCATCGTTAGGCTCGAAGGGCAGCTTTCGGCGCTCATGGCCGACCCGGCGTTCAAGGACGGCGACTACACCGAGCCGCCGGCGAAGGGATTGGCCGCGTTCGGCACGGTGTGGGCCGCGTGGCTCTACTCACAGGAGTGGTGGAGGCGGGAGCTCTGGAAGCCCGCCGCGCCTCCGGGCACGACACTCGATCAGTTCATCAAGGGGTGGCCGACGCGGTTCCCCGGCAACAGCGATGCGAACAACCTCATCCTCCAGGCGCGAACCTGGGAGCGCCACGACGTCGGGCAGACGCCGGGCTTCAACGGGGACGTCGAGAAGGCGTTAGGCTCGATCACGGTTCCGTTCCTGTACATGCCGTCGGAGACGGACCTCTACTTTCCGCTCACCGACGCGCAGTACGAGAAGCAGTTCATGAAAACCGTGGTGTTCACTCCGATCCACTCGATCTGGGGCCATCCCGCAGGCGCCGCGCCAAACCCGGAAGACAAGGCGTTCCTCAATGAGACCATCGGACGGTTTCTGGCCGGGCGGACGCAACGTTAGGCATGGTGTTTGTGACGCGCATCACCGCACGACAAGCGAGCTCTGGCGCGGGAACTAGACGTTAGGCTCTTGGCCATTGCCGGCTGAGACCTTCGGGCCTACCATAGCGTCTCCGCATTCGCAGGAAGCGCTGCCATGGGTCTCGAAATCCCCAACCGGGCGGTCACGAAGCCGCCTCTGGTTCGCCCGCATGGTATCCCGCCCCGCGGGATCGACATGGACACGCGAAGCCGGCTCTTCGAGGGCCGGTTCGGCCGAATCTTCCGCTCGCTCGCACCCGCGGACTTCGGCGCCAACGACACCGAGACGGAACAGCTGCTCGAGACGCTCGCCGCCGCGATGATCCACGAGGTCGACTGCCCCAAGGACGGCGCGGACGACGAGGAGAGCGGCATCCCATCCGCCTATACCTACCTCGGTCAGTTCGTCGACCACGACATCACGTTCGACCCGAGCAGCAGCCTGATGCGGCAGAACGATCCCGACGCGCTCGTCGACTTCCGGACGCCGCGTCTCGATCTCGACTCCGTGTACGGCCGGGGGCCCGACGACCAGCCGTACCTGTACGGCGCGGACAAGGATCTGCTGCTCGGCCTCCCGTTGAGCGGGGAAGCGTTAGGCCAACCGATCCGGAAAGCCCAGGACCTGGCGCGTGCGGCGAACGAGCGCGCGATGATTGGCGATCCCCGCAACGACGAGAATGCCATTGTGTCTCAGCTCCAGGGGCTCGTGCTGCGGTTTCACAACAACTTCCGCCGAAACAATCCGCTCCTGACGTTCGAGCAGGTGCAGCAGCAGGTGCGGTTCCACTATCAGTGGGTGGTCACACACGACTTTCTGCGGCGTGTGGTGTCGTCCCGCGTGCTGGAAAAAGTGCTGCCGCACCTGTTCGCGTCGCGGAACCACGGAAACGTCGTCGATCGGCCACCGCATCTTCGCTTCTACCGGCCAAAGAACTCCGCCTTCATGCCGCTCGAGTTCGCGGTTGCCGCGTACCGGTTCGGGCACTCGATGGTGCGTCCGGGGTATCGCCTCAACGACCGCGTGGCGCCAATCCCGATCTTTCCACTGTCGATGTTGCCGCCGGAATGCGCCCAACCCGTCGACGATCTCCGTGGCTTTCGCGCGATGAACCCGCAGTGGGCGATCGACTGGGCGCGCTTCATCGACATCGATAAGCGGCCGGCGGGGCTGGAGGACGACGCGGCCGATGCTCAGTCGGCGCGCACGCAGCTGGCATACAAGATCGACCCCTCGCTTGTCGACCCGCTCTCGAACCTGCCGCTGAGCGTGACCGGCCCCAATCCCGGCCCGTTCAAGTCTCTTGCCGCCCGCAATCTGGTGCGTGGGTGGCGGATGCGATTGCCTAACGGCCAGTCCATCGCCAGGGCCATGGGGGTCGAGCCACTGCACGACGAGGAGATCCTGATCGGCAGCGCGGCAGACGACGCCGCGGACATTCCGCCGATCACGAAGATCTCTGTGAGGTTCGAGGGGAATTGTCCGCTCTGGACGTACGTGCTGGCCGAAGCGGCGCACGGGTTCCGGACGAAGCCGGAGGCGGAGGTCGTGCACACCACCGATGGTGACCACAAGATCGACACGCCGAAGCTCGGCGACGTGGGCGGGACGATCGTGGCCGAGACGTTCGCTGGGATGATGCTCGACGACCGGAGCTCGTTCTGGAACCTGTGGCCGAAATGGGAGCCGGACAAGGCGTTAGGCGGGCGCGGGTTCGATCTGCGGAGGTTCATCCGCTACGCACTGGCCTAGCAATACGGGCGATCAGAAAACCGCAACCACGAACGCTGAGTACGCTGAGAACTGCACGCGGAGGACGCTGAGAAACACAATCTGGCTCGACTTGCAGATTTTTCTCAGCGTATTCAGCGGCGCTTGCGTCTGCGTACTCAGCGTTCGTGGTTCCCTAGTGCGCCAACCCGACGAACCGAACGATATTGCCGAATCGCGAATCCACGCGTAAGGGATCGAACGCCCGGTCGATATTGACCGTGATCAGCCAGGGGGCGTGCTCTTCTCGTGCCTGCTCCAGCCACCGAAACGCCTCGTTATGGTCGCCAAGGCCCACGTACGCGAGCGCCATGTGGAACGGCGGAGGATGATTCCCGGGTGACACGAGGTTCGCGAGAATCGCGATCGCGTCCTCGTGGCGCCCGACCATGGCGTACCCGTAGGCGAGATGCGCCTTGTCACTCGGCGAACCGATCCGAGCTCCCGCCTCGAATTCGGTGATCGCCTCCGCCGGCATTCCCTTCTGCAGGTACGCGTGTCCAAGCTGTGCGTGGGCGAGCGAGAACATCGGTTCGAGCGTCAACGCCTCGCGAAGATGCGTGATGGCCTGGTCGGGTCTCCGCATGCTCAGGTGCAGCCGTCCGAACGTGTGATGCGCGGCCGCCAGCAACGGATCGATCTCGAGCGTCCGGGTCAGCTCGGCCTCGGCTTCGTCGATCCGATTCCAGTGGAACAGGAAGATGCCGTACAGATGCCGGGCTTCCTCGAAGCCCGGATCCAGCAGGATCGCACGCTTGAACGCGCGCTCCGCCGCAGGCTGGTCCCAGTCGAAACCAGCCAGGAGTTGGCCCATCGCCCAGTGAGCCTCCGCGAGCGAGCTGTCGAGCGCGAGGGCGGCAGTCGCGTACTCACGGGCGCGCGGTACTTCCTCGTGCGTCGGCCTGCTTGCCAGGACGATCTGAAGCCAGTGCGTGTCCGACAGCCAGGCGTAGGCGCGCGCGTAGGACCGGTCTCGCGCGACGGCTTGCTCGAAGTAGTTGATCGCCAGTCGCATCTGATCGGGCGCCATTCCGCGACGCACGTAACGACCCTTCAGAAAGAGGTCGTAGGCCGTCAGGTCCTTCGTGGCCGGGCGCACGAGCGGGCCACGCGTAGGAACGAGCTTCACCTCGAGCGCCCGCACGACCGCTTGCGCAATCTCCTCCTGCACCGCGAACACGTCCTCGAGGCGTCGGTCGTAACTCTCGGACCAGATCACGCTCTCGTCCGCATTCACCAATTGCACTCGAACCCTGAGCCGGTCCCCAGCACGACGGACGCTTCCTTCGAGCACGTGCTCGACGTGCAGCAAGTCGGAGATTGCGCGGACGCTCAGTCCCTTGCCTTTGAGCGCAAACGTCGACGTCCGGCCAGTGACGGTGATTCCGTCGACCTTACTGAAGACCCCGATGAGCTCATCGGTAAGTCCGTCGCTGAAATGCTCGTTGTCCGGATCGCCGCTCGTATTCACCATGGGTAACACAGCCACAGACGGATGGACATCCTTCTTGTCGTGGCGCACAGCCGCTTCGTCGTCGAGGTCGCGCAGGATATCCTCGGCGTGTGGCGGACGATTGTCCGGGCTTTTCTCCAGACACCGCATAACGAGTGCGGCCAGTCCCGCGGGGATGCCGCTTCGGCGCCTGTTGACTGGCTCCGGTGTCTCGATGACGTGCGCGGCCATGAGCGCTTGCGCTGCTCGCCCAGCGAACGGCGCACGACCCGCGAGAAGCTCGTAGGCAATCACGCCGAAGGCGTAGATGTCGGCGCGATGGTCGGCCCCCGGGTCGCCCGCAACCTGTTCCGGCGCCATGTACGCGGGCGTGCCGAGCGCCACGCCCACTGCCGTCAGACCGTCGGTGTCGGCCTGCGTCGCCGCGCTTATCGCCTTTGCCACGCCGAAGTCCGTGACCATCGCGTGATGCTCGGTGATGAGGACGTTCTCGGGCTTGATATCACGATGGATGACGCCTTTCCGATGCGCGTACGCCAACGCGGAGGCCACTTCGCGAAGCAGATGTACGGCCTCCTTCAGAGGAATTTCCTCGCCGCGCGCCAGGCGCGCGCGTAACGATTCGCCCTCGACGAAGGGCATCGTGAAGTACGGAAGGCCGCCTGTCTCACCCGCCGACAGCAACGGCACGATATGCGGATGCTGCAGCCGTGCGGCGAGGCTGATCTCGCGCTTGAATCGTTCGATCGATACACCGGAGGCCATGTCCGGTGGCAGTACCTTCACCACGACGGAACGCCCGAGCGCGGTGTCCGACGCCACGAACACCCGCGACATCCCTCCGCCACCAAGCTCCCGCTCCAGGGTGTAGGTCGCACCCAGGGTATGCTGCAGCTGCTCACGCAGGTCGGGCGTCATGCGCAACGTTATGCTTCTCGATTCCCGTCGGCTAGCGTCTCGCACGTGGTACCGTAGCTTGGCGCCATCACGATCCCATCAACGAAACCACGATCGCGTCGCAGCTCCATGTGCTGCTGCTCTGTGGTCGACACCCCTTGCAGCTTCGCTGTCCTCAGCCTTTGGGCGCGACCAGTTTCAGAAACGCCGGATTTCTCCGAAGCGAAGCGAGCTCGGGGTCCGCGCGTAGCGCGTTGCCAAACTCGCTATACGGAGCGCGTCGCAGCGCTATCTGCTGCAAGAGCCGAATCGATTCCGCACTGTCCCCGAGGCGGGCCGCGATCTGTGCACGCGCATACACCGTTCGTCCGAGGTCGAATCTGTCCTCCAGAGCGGCGAGCCGCTCGACGGCCCGCTCGGCATCGATGCGCAGCCCCCGCCGCGCGGCGACCAGACCTTGCATCGTAATGAATACGGTCGTCGTGGGTTGTTGAGCGGCGAGGCGCGCAATGAGCGGCTGCGCGGCATCCAGGTCGCCGAGCAAATACAGCCCCTGCGCGAGATCGTAGCGGCCAATCAGTGAGCGCCGGTCCGCGTCACTCCGAGTTCGCAACCATGCGAGCGTACGTGTCAGTGTCCGTCGACTCTCCGCCGAATCTCCGTGCGCTTCGAGCTCGTTGGCGAGACGAAACAGTAACTGTGCGGTCGTGCCGGCTGCCTGTATTTCGGTGCCGCCTATGGTGGCCGGAATTGCCTGCGAGCCCATCTCCTCAAGCGCGTCGAGTCGCGACCGGAACTCGTCGACTCGTCCGTTGCTTGCGAGCGCTCGCAGCTCGCACCAGAGCGCCAGCCGATTCTCCGGATTGATCTGACTCGCCGCGCGGGCCGCCGCCAGTTCCTCGCCGTACTGGCCGAGCATGTGGCGCGCTTCGGTGACGATCTGCCAATAGCCCTGAGCGATGGATGAGCCACGCGTGTTTTTGTACGGAGTCGACACGTGACCGAGGGTCTCGATCGCTTCCCGCGGGTGGTTCGCCGCGACCGCGGTTACTCCATGAAGGAAGTGAGCCGCGGTTCGAGAATTCGATGCAGCGAGTCAGCCGTTCTGATGTGTCCTGCACCGAAGTAGCCGTCGATTGCGGAGAGGAGCGGAAACGGCCATGTCGAATCAGCACGCGCGGCGCGAAGTAAGTAGGGAATGGCATCGGGCCGGTTCCCGGCATCGATGAGCTCCTGGGCCGCGAGGTAAAGCTTGGACGCCTCCAGGGTCGGCGCTTCGGCCAAGCCGGTCCCGAGCAGTCCGAGTGCGGAGTCCCGGTCTGTCGAGAACAGACCAAGTATTCTCTGTGCGATCGGCCTGAGTGCGGTCGTCGGCGACGAGCGATGCGCGCTTTCCTGCTCGAGCGCGCGCATTGGTGTCCAATTGTCGACTCTGATGACGCGTGGCTGGAAGCGGATCGAGTCGCCATCCAACGAATAGCTCCCGGACACGACGGTCTCGGCGCTGTTTGCGGCCGCGAGGGCTTTGAGGCCCGCCTCGCTGGGGAGCCGTGGATCGGGCGCTGCGAGCGTGACCTGGATGGACGCGGCACGCGCGAGGCCCTGCTCGATCATGGTGCCCGCGATGCGTGCCAGCGGCGCGAGTGTACTATCGCGCGTTAAGTCCTCCATCGGAACAACCAACACGCGACGCGGTCCTCCGTTGCGCGGTTCGGCGTCGATGGCGGGTGTCCGACGGTACCAGAGAGCCGCGGCGCCCACCCCGACGGCTACGACAACCGCAGCAGCAACAAGCGCTCTTACAGCTGACACTCGCCCTCGGCGTCCTGCGAGATCGCTCGAGATCGAATCCAGAACGACGATCACGTTCTGCGCGGATGCCGGGCGATCTTTGGGGTGCTTCGCGAGCAAGCGCATGACCACCGCGCTCAGGGCGGCAGGCAAATCCTGGCGGCGGGTGTCGAGCGGAGCGGGAACCTCGGCCGCGTGCGCGACGAGCAGGGCACTTGGTCCTCGATTGGCGAATGGCGGCTCACCAGCGAGCAGCTCGTACGCTATGACGCCTAACGCGTAAAGGTCGGCTCGATGGTCGACCGCCGGATCGGCCGCTGCCTGCTCGGGCGCCATGTATGCCGGCGTTCCGACGGTTACACCGACGGCAGTACGACTCTCGCTCATCGCATCGGCCGACGCGTCGCCAGCAGTGGCGGCAGCAAGAGCTTTGGCGACGCCGAAATCGGTCACCATCGCGTGACCGCGAGACAGCAGTACGTTGTCCGGTTTCAGGTCGCGGTGTACGACGCCCTGATCGTGTGCGTACGCAAGCGCATCCGTGATCTCGCGCAGAAGCCGCACCGTCTCCGCGACACCAACGCGCGACTCACGCCGAAGACGTTGCCGCAGCGACTCTCCGTCGATGAATGGCATCGTGTACCAGAGCCAACCGTCGCTCTCGCCCGAGTCGAAGACCGGCACGATGTGCGGATGCTGCAGGTTCGCGGCGAGCGCGATCTCGCGACGGAATCGAATCGGGCCGTTGACGCTGAAGTGTGGCTTGAGCGCCTTGAATGCAACTGCTCGACTATGTCGCAGGTCTCGCGCCCGGTACACGACGGCCATTCCGCCGCGTCCCGCTTCACCTTCGAGTGTGTATCGGCCCGCGATCGCGGCCTGCAACCGCTCGATGTCTTGTCGCTCATCATCGGGGCCGAACAGAAACGGTGGCTGCGTCACAGATTGCGTCCGGGCGTCGGCAGCAGCCTAAACGAGATCCAGTAGCACCGATGCCAACGCCTTCGGCTGACTCACCATTACGTCGTGGCCACCCGACAACAGCTCGCGATATCGGTAGCCGCGCTGCTTCGCCCGCTCGGCCGCCTCCTCGAAGAACGACCCTTTAGTACACAGGATGAACGTTGCTTTCACCGAGCGCGTCGCATCGCTCGTGAGTTGAAGAGGCTGCAGCATGGACTTGCGCGGCATGTCGCTGAACCGCGCCTTCATCCACGCCACGTCTACCTCGTCGGTCACGCCGAACTGTTGCGGCGTGGCGGGTGACGGGTCGTGCCACGAGTCTTCCGTCCCCGGCGGAGGCTTTCGGCCGTAATCCACCACTGCCTTCCCGTTCTCCGGCAGCAGCGCGTCGAGATACACGAGTTGCCCGATGCGCGCCGCCGCCTTGTCGGCTACCCCTGTGATGACCATGCCGGCGTAGCTATGCCCCACGAGAACCACGTCGCGCAGATCCTCGTATTCGAGCACCGCCGCGATGTCGGCGATGTGGGTGTCGAGCCCGATGTCTCGCGTTAGGAGATGCGAACGTTCGCCGAGTCCGGTCAGCGTTGGCGTATACACGTCATGCCCAGCTGCACGAAGCAGCGGCGCCAACTTTTTCCAGCACCAGCCGCCGTGCCACGCGCCGTGGACGAGCACGAACGTGGTTCGACGGGGAGCGGCGAGCGCGGCGAGGTCTGCGAGCGCGACGGGTGCGACTGCGAGCGCTGCAACTGCCCGACGACGAGAGACGCGACGTGTGCCGATCATAGATCACCTTCATCAGTAGGCTCCCCACCGCTCTTCAGCCGCTCAGTGGCTAACTCTACATCTTTCGACGGCGCTTGTCTTCCCTCCCGGCTCGCCGCTGCGAGCTTCCCGGGGTACCATGCAGGAGCGGACGTCGACGCGATCCGGAGATTCCATGCACGACGTACAGCCGAGACTCACGGCGGTGCTCGCCTATGAGAGCTTTGTCAGGATCGGACGCATCGACTCGAACTGCGGCGGAAAGAGCGGCACCTGATCAGGGTCCGCGAACACCGCGTCGAAATCCGACGGTGTGAACGCGCGCGCCAGTCGCGCCGCGAACGTCTCGCGCAACTGCCGCACGTAGTACTCCACGTCGTAGTCGCGAGGGTCGGGCTCTCCCTCGCGCTCGTCGAAGTCGACGAGCCCCGCCTCGCCCGCCCGGCGGCGATACACACGAATCCGATCGCCGACGCTCCACTCAGTGACGCCATTTGCGAGCAGCGCCTCGTACGAAAGCTCTCGCCGCTTCTCTCGTGACTCGAGATAGCGCGCTGGGGATTTGGTGAGACGCACCCGCGACGACACGTCGCGCGTGGGCACATCGCGCCGGCGCAGTGCATCCACCGTGGCCGTGTACACGCCGTGCACGCCGGCGATGTCGTTCGTCAGCAGCCGCCCGATTGCCCGTTTCAAGAACGCTTCGCCGAACGGCTCGACACGACTCGACCGGAACGCCACGCCGCGCAGCAGCAGCGTACCATCGTAGCCGAGCAGCGCGTAGTTCTTCGGTTCGTGCGAAAGCATGGCTGCATAACGCCCCTCGAGCTCCAGCTGCACGAGCGGCGGCAGCAGCGCCGCCACCTCGCCAACCACGCGACGCTCATCGGCCTCGGTCCAGGCGTCGGGCACGCCGAAGTACACACCATCCGTGTCGGCCTCGATGAGCGTCACGCCGCGCGCTGCCAGCGATCGGCAGATGAGGTCGAGCGTCTCTCTGCCGCGACGCGTCACTTCGTTGGCCGCGTGCACGTCGGCGAACCGCGTCAGGTCCCCGCCGGCCGCGAGATATCCATAGGCGGAGTTGACCACGATTTTCATCGCGGCGGACATCGCCTCGTTCGTGTGTCGCTCGGCCGATCCCGGCGGCGCGGCGCGGCCGTCCGCTTTCGCTTTCAGTCGGCGTTCGACCAGCCCGTCCACGAGCGCCAGGAGCGCGCCGAGCTTGTCGCGCGCGGGCCCAATGCGGTACGCGCGCATGAGCGACGGGTACAGGCTCGCGACATCCACCTTCACCACGCGATGCGCGACCCCCGACGCGAACAGGTGCAGGGCCGCTCCGCTGTGTGGCGTGCCGTCGTCGGCCTGATGCTTGGGCAGCGCCATCCCCGATCGCACGTACGCGCGCACGAGCAGCGGGTCGATGACACCCGTGGCCGCGCCGGCATCCGCCAGCCGCTCGTAGCGTCGCGGCGCCATCTGCGCGAGCGCGAACGCCGCGCCGCCTAACATGCGCGACAGCTGTGCGACCTCGACGACATCGTCCGTCGCATAACGCCTGACTCGTTCCGGATCGCGCCGGTACGTCGGCCACACCTGGCTGCCCTTGATGTACTCCCGATCCGGTGACGCGAACCCCAGATACTTCGCGACCGCCTTGAGGCCGTGGCCCGGCAGCGACCGTGTCGAGAAGTCGTAGCGGATCACGGCATCCATCGTGTCGATCAGCTCCCGCCCGGGAGCCACATACCTGACGCGGCGTCCGTCGCCAGCCGTGTTCGCCAGCCCGCGCCGCGCGGCGCGCTGCCGAAGCCCGGCTTGCCCGGTCCGAGAGAACACGAGCGGAACGCCCAACTTGCGCGAGCGGCGATCGAGGAAAGGAAGGTCGAAGCCGTGGAGGTTGTGGTTCTCGATGACGTCGGGATCCGCCGCGCCGATTCGCTCGTTCAGCTCGCGAATCAGCCGTGCCTCGGCCTCGTCGCCGCGACCGTGGATCTCCAGCAGCTCCGTCTCGCCATTCGGGTAGCGCACCGAGATCATGAAGATCCGGCACCGTTCGGGGTTGAGTCCCGTCGTCTCCAGGTCGAACTGAAGGCGGTGCAGCTCGTCGAACGACAGGTCGCGAAAATACGTGCGCCCCGTCGCTACGAGGTACTGCTCCTCCGGTTGCAGCGCGAGGACGGTGTCGTCATCCAGGTCGCGAATGTGTCCCACCCGGCGACCCAACCGGCGACTCGCGCCATCGAGCACCGCACTCGTTAGGGTTCGCCCATCGTCCGCCTCGACCAGATAGCGCAGCTCGCCCGGTCCGCTCAGCTCGCGATAGCGCACGCGTGCGCCGGGCGTGCCTTCGGGGGCGAGAGCGCCGCCGAGGTGCTTCAAATCATCGAGCCTGTCGAGCAGCATCCACGGACGGAAGCGCTCGACCTCGCGCACGAGCTCACCGGTCGTCGGAATCCGCCGCCAGACCGTCGCCTGCCCGTTGCTTTCCGCGTACACCGACACGATACCTGGCGTCGGATCCCAACCCCACAGCCACTCATCGGTCACGCTCACGCGTTCAGTCGCTCGAACACGCCGGCGTCGCGATTCTTCCGTACGTCATCCCACCGAAAGCTCTTCCCGTTCATCGCAATGTAGACCCCGGCCGGGAGCGACTGCACGAACGAGAGCGCGCTGCCGAGGTTGAACAGTCCATCAGAGCTGCCGAAGGCGTAGGGGACCATCGCGCCGGTGAGGACGACAGTCTTGTCCGTCACGCCGTCGGCGATGGCGCGCGCGGTCTCCACCATCGTGTCGGTGCCATGCGTGATGACGATCTGCGCTTCCTCACACTCGCGACACGCGCGAACGATCATGGCGCGCTGCTCGTGTGTCATCTCGAGGCTGTCGACCATCATGAGCGTCTCCACGTCGACATCCAACCCGCATCGTCCGCGCCGCAGCATCTCATCGACGTGCGTGTTTCGAAAATAGAGCTTCCCGCTCAGCTCGTCGTATTCCTTGTCGAAGGTGCCACCAGTGACGAAGACGCGAACGGTCATGTCGAGTGAGCGATGTAGTTATTCGAACGTCTGTGCAAACGTGAGACGGTTCCCTTCGGGATCGAGGACCGCGAACTCGCGAAGTCCCCACGGCTTGCTCACGGGCGGTCCCTGCACGTTCGCGCCTCTGGCAGTGAGCTCCGCGTGCAGCGCATCGGCGTCGGTCACGTAGAAGGCGCACGAGCCGATTCCTGTGTGCCGGGAAGAGCGGGCAATGAGCAGGACGCGCATGCTGTCGCGGTCCATCACCCCGATATCGTGCTGGCTGTAGTTGACCTCGAAGCCTAACACGTCGCGGTAGTGCACCACGCCC
>Ga0307406_10001441_pt1 | contig 13157 bp, 9 predicted proteins | sample 322Cmetagenome_3_FD_203706 | JGI IMG/M metagenome (GOLD analysis project Ga0307406, IMG submission 203706) | Maize rhizosphere microbial communities from greenhouse at UC Davis, California, United States - 322HYB-C-2 | ecosystem: Host-associated > Plants > Roots > Rhizosphere > Soil | place... | reverse complement strand
CGTATGCCCGCATCGTCGAGCAACTGCGCTGGCTGCCCGAGCAGGACGAAGAGGTGAGCAAGCCGGGCGAGCTTCCCGCCCGCGAGCAGCGGCTGCTGCTGATGCGGCTCGCGTCGCTGCTCGGCCCGGATGCGATCGCGCATGCGCCGCGTGCCGAGCGCTTCCGCACCGAAGGCGACATGCGCGTCGTCGTCGGGCTGCCCGCGCTGACGCGGGCGATCGCGGAGATCGAGCGCCTGCCGGAAGGGGCGCGCGTGCCCGGGTTCTCGGGCAGCTTCGACGAAGTCACGCAGATGGTGAATCCGTCGGTCAATCCGGAATCGGTGGCCCGGCGCATCCGTGGGTCGAACTGGCGGCTGATCGATCGCAGCGAGAGCGGTTGCCGTCTGGCGGCACCGTCGAAGGATGCGCCGGCGCGCCTCGGCGAGCTGATTGCGGTGCGCGACGGCGACCAATGGCTGCTGGCCGTCGTCCGCCGCATGCAGCGCCAGCAGGTCGACGAGGTGACGATCGGCGCCGAGGTCATCGCCAAGCGCCTGGTGCGCGTCCTCATGCGGGCGTGGAGCACGCCCACCGACGAGGTCCGCGCCGGCGCCGACCGGCCGTTCTTCGGCATCTATCTCCCGGCGCACGCCGAGAATCGCCAGTCCGCGCAGCGCAGCCTCATCGGGCCGGACGACAAGTTCCTGACCGGCGGGATGGTCGAGCTCGACACCGGCAACGCCCGCTACCTGATCCGCTTCACCCAGATGCTCGAGCGCCAGGCCGGCTGGTCGTGGGCGCTGTTCAACGCCGTGCGAAAGCTGGCCGGCTGACCCCCGGCGCGACCGACGAGCGACGCGCGAAACAGCTGCGAGGCCGAAGCCGGGCGTCTTCCCGGGTCTTCGGCATCAGCTCTGGTGGTGCACCGTTCCACCGGCCGATCGGGCTCCTCGCCCGGCGGTTGTCACAAGCGCGGCGGGGGGTGCTAGAGTCGCGGCGTTTTCAACGTCATGGCCTTAGGAGGAGGGGACGTATGGAGCGTCGTGCATTCCTGCAGCACAGTGGCCTCGCGGGCATCCTCGCGGCCGGTAGCGCGCCGGTGTTCGCGCAAGGGACGCCGCAGGTCAAGTGGCGCTGCGCGTCGAGCTTTCCGAAGAGCTTGGACACCATCTACGGCGCCGCCGAAGCCGCGGCCAAGATGGTCAGCGACATCACCGGCGGCAAGTTCCAGATCCAGGTGTTCGCGGCCGGCGAAATCGTGCCCGGCCTGCAGGTCGCCGACGCCGTCCAGGCCGGCACCGTCGAATGCGGGCACACGGCCCCGTACTACTACATCGGCAAGGATCCGACGTTCGCCTTCGGCACGGCGATCCCGTTCGGGCTCAACCAGCGCCAGTTCGACGCGTGGTGGTACTTCGGGCAGGGCAAGGAGCTCTACAACGAGTTCCTGAAGGAGTACGGCATCACGTCGATCCTGTGCGGCAACACCGGCGCGCAGATGGGCGGCTGGTACCGCAAGGAGATCAAGACCGTCGACGATCTCAAGGGCATGAAGATGCGGATCGGTGGCTTCGCCGGCCAGGTGCTCGCGAAGCTCGGCGTCGTGCCGCAGCAGCTCGCCGGCGGCGACATCTACCCGGCGCTCGAGAAGGGCACGATCGACGCCGCCGAATGGGTCGGACCGTACGACGACGAGAAGCTCGGCTTCAACAAGGTGGCGAAGTTCTACTACTACCCCGGCTGGTGGGAAGGCGGCCCGGCGCTGCATTACTTCGTCGGCCAGAAGGCGTACGACGCGCTGCCGCCCGATTACAAGGCGGCGCTGCACGCCGGCTGCGCCGAAGGCAACACGTGGATGATGGCGAAGTACGACGCCCAGAACCCGGGTGCGCTGCGGCGGCTGGTCGCCGGCGGCTCGCAGCTTCGTCCGTTCCCCAAGGCGGTCCTTGACGCCTGCTACAGGGCGGCGATGGAGCGCTACGCCGAGGAGAGCGCGAAGAATCCGAAGTGGAAGAAGATCTACGACAACTACGTCGCGTTCCAGCGCGAGCAGGTGCTGTGGTTCCGCGTGTGCGAGAACACCTACGACAATTACATGGCGACCGCGGGCCAGCAGCCGGCCGCGCCGGCGAAGAAAGCCTGATCGGCCGCGTCGTCGAGCCTGCGAAAGGGCCCCGCTTCGGCGGGGCTTTTTTTTCGACCGCGCCGCGCTACTTCCTGGGCACGTCGGCAGGCGGGCTGCCGAGCTGCTTCAGCAGGTCCGAGTTGGCGTTGTCCGAGTTCTGCTGATCGGTCGTGTCCTGCTGCTTCTGCAGCTCTTCGTCGGTCTTCGGCGCGGCACCCGGGTCGAGCGGGGGCGGGGGCACTTCGCTTCCGACGCCGGGGATGTTGATCTCGATCTTGTTGGGATCGACCTGCGGGCCGTCGTCCTTGTACACCATGACCATTTGCGGGAACGCGATGACGAGCCCGACCATGATCAGCTGGATGACGACGTACGGAATGGCGCCCCAGTAGATCTGCCCGGTCGTCACGGGCGCCATTGTCTTCTTCGTCAGCTTGTCGACATACGCCTTGGCGGGCGCGACGCTTCGCAGGTAGAAGAGCGCGAAGCCGAACGGCGGATGCATGAACGACGTCTGCATGTTCACGCCGAGCAGCACGCCGAACCAGATGAGGTCGATGCCGAGCTTGTCGGCCACCGGCCCGAGCAGCGGCACGACGATGAACGACAGCTCGAAGAAGTCGAGGAAGAACGCGAGCAGGAAGACGAGGATGTTGACGACGATGAGGAAGCCGATCTTGCCGCCGGGGAGGTCGAGCAGCAGGTGCTCGACCCACTTGTGGCCGTCGACGCCGTAGAACGTGAGGCTGAAGATGCGCGCGCCGACGAGGATGAAGACGACGAACGCGGTGAGCTTCGCCGTCGTCTCCATCGCCTGCTTCATCAGCGACGGCGACAGGCGTCGGCGCGCGATCGCCATGATGAGAGCGCCGCCGGCGCCCATCGCGCCGCCTTCGGTCGGCGTCGCCACGCCGATGAAGATCGTGCCGAGCACGAGGAAGATCAGCGCGAGCGGGGGAATCAGCACGAACACGACGCGCTCGGCGAGTCGCGACAGGAGCCTGAGGCCGGTCACCTTGTTGACGATCGCCGCCAGCCACGCGAGGCCGATGCCCACCGCCGTGCACAGCACGATCTTCTCGTCGGTCGGTGCCATGGGTCGGTGCCCCGGGTACCAGAGGTGCCAGAAGAGCGTGGCGACGGCCACCGCCACGATCGTCAGCACCAGCAGCGAACGCGTACCCGGCGTGCCGTCCGGCTCGCGCAGCGTGCGCGCGTCGAGCGGCAGCGCGGGCACCCAGTCCGGTGGGGCCAACGACACGATCAGCGTGTAGCTGGCATAGAGTCCCGCGAGCACGATGCCCGGAATGAACGCGCCGGCGTACATGTCGCCGACCGAGCGGCCGAGCTGGTCGGCCATGATGATCAGCACCAGCGACGGCGGAATGATCTGCGCCAGCGTTCCCGACGCCGCGATCGTGCCGGACGCGAAGCGCCGATCGTAGCCGTAGCGCAGCATGATCGGCAGCGAGATGAGGCCCATCGAGATCACGCTCGCCGCCACGACGCCGGTGGTCGCTGCGAGCAGCGCGCCGACGAAGATGACCGCATAGGCGAGGCCGCCGCGCACCGGACCGAACAGCTGGCCGATCGTGTCGAGCAGGTCCTCGGCCATCCCGGATCGCTCGAGGATCAGCCCCATGAACGTGAAGAACGGCACGGCGAGCAGCGTGTCGTTGCTCATCACACCCCAGATGCGCTCCGGAATGGCGCCGAACAGCGACGGCGAGAGCAATCCGAGCTCGATGCCGATCAGGCCGAACACGATGCCGTTGGCGGCGAGCGCGAAGGCCACCGGATAGCCGAGGAGCAGGAACACGACCAGCGCCGCGAACATGAGCGGCGCCATGTTGGCGATCAGGAATTGGGTCATGCGCGCCTCGTCGCCGCGTTCGCTCGACGGCCGCCCGATTGCCGCGCGCAGGCCGCTGCGCGCATCGCGCCGGTCCTCGCCATCGCGCAGCCTTTCACTCGAGCTCCCCCCGCTGCCGGCGGATCTCTTCGGCGAGGAGCTCCTCGGGGGTTTTCGCTTCGACCTTCTCCGTCGGGTCCGGACCGACACCGCGCAGGAACGCGATGCGCTTCACGAGCTCGGAGAAGCCCTGGAAGGCGAGCAGCACGAAGCCGACCGGCAACAGCACCTTGGCCGGCCACAGCACGAGCCCGCCCGCGGAGCCCGAGATCTCGCCGCTCTGCACGGCGCGCGCCGCCCATGGCCAGGCTTCGTAGAGCACGAGCGCGACCATCGGAAAGAGGAAGAACAAGGTCCCGAGGATGTCGATCCACGTCTGCGCACGCTTGCTGAGGCGCCCGGCGACGACGTCGATGCGAATGTGCTCGTTACGGAGCAGCGTGTACGCGGCGCACAGCAGGAAGACCGCCGAGAACAGGTACCACTGGATCTCGAGCCACGCGTTGCTGCTGTAGTCGAGCGTCTTGCGCACGATGGCATTGCCCGCGCTGATGACGACGGCGGCGAGCACGAGCCAGGTAACCGCCTTGCCGACGCGTGTGTTGACGCCGTCGATCAGGCGGGAGAATGCCAAGAGGCCGTTCACGGGTTCCTCCCTCGCTTGGCGCCGGCATCGCCCGCGGGCGAAAGGGACGACGCTGTCCCGCGGCGAGGCTCTGGGCCCCGTCACTTCGGTGGCGCGATTATAGGAGCGAAAACCGCGCGGATGCCGTGTTTTTTGGCTGCGGACGACGCGGCGCCAGTCGTGCGGCAGGCGAATGCTAGAATTCCCCGTTTACGCACGCTCGCGCGGCGCTCGCGTCCATGTTCGCCAGGTCTCTCCCCCTCGAGAAGTCGGATCCCGAGCTCCACGCGGCCATCGCGGCGGAGAACGCGCGCCAGGAGCAGCACATCGAGCTCATCGCGTCGGAGAACTATGCGAGCCCGGCGGTGATGGCGGCGCAGGGCTCGCAGCTCACCAACAAGTACGCCGAGGGTTACCCGGGGAAGCGTTATTACGGCGGATGCGAATTCGTCGACGTCGCCGAGCAGCTCGCGATCGATCGCGCGAAGAAGCTGTTCCACGCCGAGTTCGCCAACGTGCAGCCCCATTCCGGTGCGCAGGCCAACCAGGCGGTGTTCTTCGCCGCGCTCGAGCCGGGAGACACGATCCTCGGCATGAGCCTCCCGCACGGCGGGCACCTGACGCACGGCTCGCCGGTCAACCTGTCGGGCAAGTGGTTCCGCGTCGTGGCCTACGGGCTGGACGCCGAGACCGAGCGCATCGACTACGACGCGGCGGAACGGCTCGCGCACGAGCACAAGCCGAAGCTCGTCATCGCGGGTGCCTCCGCCTATTCGCGCGTCATCGACTGGCGGCGCTTCAAGGCCATCGCCGACGCCGTCGGTGCGAAGCTCATGGTCGACATGGCGCACTACGCCGGGCTCGTGGCGGCGGGCGTGTATCCGTCGCCGGTCGGCATCGCGGATTTCATCACGACGACCACGCACAAGACGCTGCGCGGTCCGCGCGGCGGGCTGATCCTCGCCAAGGGCGAATACGAGAAGGCGCTGAACTCGGCGGTGTTTCCCGGCCTGCAGGGCGGCCCGCTGATGCACGTCATCGCCGCGAAGGCGGTCGCGCTCGGCGAGGCGCTGACGCACGATTTCAAGGTGTATCAGGAGCGCGTGCTCGAGAACGCCCGCGTCCTCGCGAAGGTGCTGCAGGAACGTGGCGTGCGCATCGTGTCGGGCGGGACCGACTCGCACATGTTCCTCGTCGACCTCCGTGCGAAGCGCATCACCGGCAAGGACGCGGAAGCCGCGCTGTCCGGCGCGCACATCACCGTCAACAAGAACGCGATTCCCAACGACCCGGAGAAGCCTTTCGTCACGTCCGGCATCCGCATCGGCAGCCCGGCGATCACGACGCGCGGATTCGGCGAGCTCGAGTCGGAGCTCCTCGCACACCTGATCGCCGACGTCCTCGACTCGCCGCGCGACGAAGCTGCGATCGAGACCGTGCGTGGCAAGGTGGCCGAGCTCACGGCGCGATTCCCGGTGTACCAGTAGGCACGCGGCAGTCGGCACGGCGCGCCGCGAATCGGGCCCGGAGCAACGCCGGCAACGGCGACGCGTCCGCGCTTCGCGGTCCGCCGTGCATCGAGCGCGGCGTGGCGTTTGGCAGGGCGTGAGAAACGAACCGGCGCGGCGCGCCGTTGCGCCGCCCGGGCTGTCGCGGCGCTTCCGACTAACGGTCCTGTGTTCGCCGATCGCTGATCCCCGACGATGAAGTGCCCATTCTGCAAGAGCGCCGACACGCAGGTGATCGACTCGCGCGTGTCCGAGGCCGGCGACTCGATCCGCCGGCGGCGCAAGTGCTCGGCCTGCGAGAAGCGCTTCACGACCTACGAGACGGTCGAGCTCCGCATGCCGCAGGTCGTCAAGGGGGACGGCTCGCGCGCCGATTTCGACGAGCAGAAGCTTCGCACCGGCTTCCAGCGCGCGCTGCACAAGCGACCGGTGCCGACGGAGTTCGTCGACGCGGCGATCCAGCGCATCGTGCAGCAGCTCTTGTCGCGCGGCGAGCGCGAGGTGCCGACGCGCGAGATCGGCGAGATGGTGATGCAGGAGCTCTACAAGCTCGACAAGGTCGCGTACATCCGCTTCGCGTCGGTCTACCGCTCGTTCCAGGACGCGTCGGACTTCCACGACGCGCTGGCCGAGGTCGAGGCGCCGTCGCGGCGCGGACGTCGCTGACCGTCGCCGATGGTCGCGTCCGGCGGCGACGACGATGCGCGCTTCATGGCGCATGCGCTCGCGCTCGCCGCGCGCGGTCTTTTCACGACGTCGCCGAACCCGCGTGTCGGGTGCGTGATCGTCCGTGACGGACGCATCGTCGGCGAAGGCTTCCATGCGCGGGCGGGCGGTCCGCATGCCGAGATCGAAGCGCTGCGCGACGCGGCGGCACGCCACGAGGACGTCCGCGGGGCGACCGTCTACGTGACCCTGGAGCCGTGCAACCACGTCGGGCGCACCGGCCCTTGCGCGCAGGCGCTCGTCGATGCGGGCGTTGCCCGCGTCGTCGCGGCGATGCGCGACCCGAACCCGGACGCGAAGGACGGCGGCGAAACGCTGGCGCAAGCCGGCATCCGCTTCGAGTCGGGCGTGCGCGAGGCCGAAGCGCGCGAACTCAACCCGGGCTTCGTGTCATGCATGACCCGCGGGTTGCCGTTCGTGCGGATGAAAGTCGCGGCCAGCCTCGATGGGCGCACGGCGATGGCCGGCGGCGAGAGCCGCTGGATCACCAGTGAAGCGGCACGCGCCGACGGTCACGCGTGGCGCGCGCGCGCATGCGCGGTGCTGACGGGCATCGGCACCGTGCAGGCCGATGATCCACAGATGACCGTGCGCGCGGTCGCCACGACGCGCCAGCCGCTGCGCATCGTCGTCGACCGGCATGCGCAGACGCCGCCGGATGCCAAGGTCCTGCGGGGCGGCGCGCTGGTCGTCACCGCGGGCGCGCGGAACGCGCAATGGGGGGAAGACGTGGCGCACCTTGCGCTGCCCGACGGGCAGGGGCGCGTCGATCTCGTCGCGATGATGCGCGAGCTCGCGCGGCGCGAGCTGGGCGAGATCCACGTCGAGGCCGGCGCACGGCTCAACGGCGCGCTGCTCGCCGCCGGCGTGGTCGACGAGCTCCTCGTGTATGTCGCACCGGCGCTCCTCGGCGATCCCGCGCGCGGCATCGCGCAATACGCCGACGCGCTGCGCCCGCTGGCGGGTCGCGTGCGGCTCGCGTGGGACGCGATCGACCGGGTGGGTGACGATCTTCGCGTGCGTGCGCGCGTGCTCCGCGAGGACGCGCGCTGATGTTCACCGGTATCGTTCAGGCGATCGGGACGCTGCTCTCCACGAGCGAGGGCCCGTCCGCATCGCGGCTCACCGTCGATCCCGGCAAGCTCGATATCGCCGATGTGGCGCTCGGCGATTCGATCGCGGTCAACGGTTGCTGCCTCACGGTGGTGAACGTCATGCACCCGGCGCGCACGCTCGCGTTCGACGTCTCACGCGAGACGCTGCGCTGCACGGCCGGGCTGGAGCAGCCGGGCCCCGTGAACCTCGAGAAGGCGTTGCGGCTGGCCGATCGTCTCGGTGGCCACCTGGTGACCGGGCACGTCGATGGCGTGGGCCGCATCGTGTCGTGCGATCCCGTCGGCGAGGACGATGCGGGAAGCCGGCGCCTGGTCGTCGCCGTGGACGACGCGCTCGCGCGCTTCATCGCGCCGAAAGGATCGGTCGCCGTGCACGGCGTGAGCCTCACGGTCAACGACGTGCGGCGCGCGGAATTCGAGGCGAACCTGATTCCGCACACGCTCGCGGTGACGACGCTCGGGCGCCTCGCCGCCGGCGACCGCGTCAACATCGAGGTCGACCTGATGGCGCGCTATGCGGCGCGACTCCTCGAGACGGACCGCTCGTAGCACCGATGCAGCGCGTCGCGTCGATGCGCGCTAGAAGTTCACCTGGTGGCCGCCCTTGAGCCGCAGCATCTCGCGCGCTTCGTCGGGCGTCGCCACTTCCAGCCCGAGACCCTCGATCGTCTGCCGCGCCGCGCGCACCTGCTCGGCGTTCGTGCGCGCGAGCTTCCCGGGAGCGATCCACAGCGAGTCCTCGAGACCGACGCGCACGTTGCCGCCGAGCGCGACCGACTGCGCGGCGATCGTCAACTGGTTGCGGCCGGCGCCGAGCACGCTCCACTGGTACTGGTCGCCGAACAGCCGATCGGCCGTGCGCTTCATGTGCGCGACGTCCTCGGGATGCGGACCGATGCCGCCGAGGATGCCGAACACCGACTGGATGAACAGCGGTGCCTTCACGAGACCACGGTCGACGAAGTGCTTCAGCGTGTACAGATGTCCGATGTCGTAGCACTCGACCTCGAAGCGCGTCCCGTTGCCGGCGCAGGTCGTGAGGATGTTCGCGATGTCCTTGAACGTGTTCTTGAAGATGCGGTCCTCGGAGCCCTCGAGGTAGGGGCGTTCCCAGTCGAACTTGAACTCGGGATAGCGCGCGAGCATCGGATACAGGCCGAAGTTCATCGAGCCCATGTTGAGCGACGCGACCTCGGGCTTGAAGTGCGCGCAGGGCTTCAGCCGCTCCTCGACGCTCATCGTCGGCGCGCCGCCCGTGGTGATGTTGATCACGACGTTGCACGCCGCCTTGATGCGCTTCAGGAAGGGCGCGAACGCCTCGGGCCGCTGGTCGGGACGACCGTCGCGCGGATCGCGCGCGTGCAGATGCACGATCGACGCGCCGGCCTCCCAGGCGCCGATCGCTGCGTCGGCGATCTCGTCGGCCGTGATCGGCAGGTGCGGCGACATCGTCGGCGTGTGGATCGCGCCGGTCACCGCGCAGGTGATGATGACCTTGCGCGTCGGCTTCGATGGCTTGTCGGGCATGGCGTCCTCGTCGTCTCGGTCGTTCACGATTTGGGTTGCGTGCGCTTGTGCGCGGCCAGCGCCGCCAGCCGGTCGTTGCGCCAGCGCGATTTCTCCGCGATGGCGCGTTCGTCCGGCGGCGGCCCCCACGCGTCCGCCGCGCGCTGCCAGTTCGCATCGTCCCACACCGAGCGCGGCGGCGGGGCCGCGAGATAGCGGCGGAACCACGGGACGTAGCGGCGACAGTAATCCGCGATCCCGCCGGGCGCGTTGAGCTCGATCGTCTCGAACGGTCCCATGAAGGACCAGCGCAGGCCCAGCCCGTCGGCGATCGTGCGGTCGAGGTCGGCGGGTGTCACGTAGCCGTCCTGCACGAGCCGGAACGCCTCGGACAGCAGCGCGGCCTGCAGGCGGTTCAGGATGAAGCCGTCGATCTCGCGGCGCACCTCGACCGGCGCCTGGCCGACGGCGTCCATGACCTCGCGCGCGCGGGCGATGCAGCCGGCATCGGTCCACGGCGCGCCGCACAGTTCGACGACGGGCGCGAGATGCGGCGGATTGACAGGATGCGCGACCAGGCAGCGGCCGCGTCCCGGCAATGCCGCCGTGAACTGCGAGGCGACGATGGCGGACGTCGACGAGGCGAGCACGGTCTCCGGTCGGGCGGCGCGGTCCATGCGCGCGAAGAGGTCCTGCTTGACGTCGAGCGTCTCGGGCCCGCTCTCCTGCACGTAGTCCGCGCTGGCGACGGCGTCCTCGAGCGTCGGAAAGACGCGCACCCGCCGCGACGCGCGTTCCGCGTCGTCGACGAGCCCGTGGCGCTCGAGGTCGCGAAGCGACTCCGCGATCCGGTGCGTCGCGGAACTTCGCTGCGCTTCCGCCGCGTCCCACACGCGCACTTCCCATCCGGCGCGCGCGAATACATGCGCCCATGAGCAGCCGATCAGGCCTGCTCCGACGATTGCAGCGGTTGGCATCGAGGTCCTTTCGTCTACGGAATCGGTCGGCGGTGGCTCGAAGCTGAGGCGAATCGGCCGCGTCGGCGCGCAGGCGTTCGCGCGAGCCCGCTAGAGCCAGAGCACCTTGCGTCGCATGTCGAGGTTCTCCGACAACAGCTGCGACGGCCCGACGTGCGTCACCTGGCCGGTCTCGAGCACGACGGTGCGATCGGACAGCGCGAGCGCGAGATCGAGATGATGATCGACGATGACGATCGCGATGTCGCGGCGCAGCTTGTCGAAGGCTTCGAACAACTCCTCGATGACCGCCGGCGCCAAGCCTTCGAACGGCTCGTCGAGCAGCAGCACGCGCGTGTCGCCCGACAGCGCGCGGGCCACGGCGACCATCTGCTGTTCGCCGCCCGACAGATAGTCGGCCGGCGAACGCCAGCGCTCGCGGATGCGCGGGAAGAAGGCGAAGATGCGCTCGTCGTCCCAGTACGTGCCCGCGCGATTGCGCCGTTTCAGGCGGCCGAGCTCCATGTTCTCCGCGACCGACATGCCGGCGAACAAGCCGCGTCCCTGCGGGACGTAGGCGACGCCGCGTTGCGCGATCTCCGACGCCGGCCGGCCGGCGAGCGCCGCGCCGGCGAGCTCGATCGTGCCGTCGGCCGGCGGCGCGATGCCGACGATCGTCTTCAGCAGCGTCGACTTGCCCGCGCCGTTGCGGCCGAGCAGCGCGACGATCTCGCCGTCGTTCACGTGCAGGCTCACGTCGCGCAGGATGTGGCTCTTGCCGTAGAACGTGTTCACGCGATCGAGCCGCAGCAGCGTCGTGTCGCGCGCGGCGGAGGCGCGGTGGCGCTCGGCCAGCGCGTGCATGCCCGATCCGATGTAGATCTCCTGCACGCGCGCCGATCCGCGCGCATCGTCGACGGTGCCGTCGACGAGCACCTCGCCGTCGTTCATGACGGTGACGGCATCGGCGAGCGCGAACACGCGGTCGATGTCGTGCTCGACGAGGAACACGGGCAGGTCCGCGGAGATCGCCTTGATCAGCGCGCCGACGCGGTCGCGCTCCGCCGCGGCGAGCCCGGCGAGCGGCTCGTCGAGCAGCAGGATGCGCGGCCGCGTGGCGAGCGCGAGCGCCATGTCGAGCAGGCGCTGGCCACCGTAGGAGAGCGACGCCGCTTCGGCGCGCTCGATGCCGGACAGGCCCATCGTCTGGACGATCGCGCGCGTTTCCTCGTTGACGTTCGACAGGCGCTGCGCGTCGGTCCACCCGTTGAAGCGCGCCTGATCGCGCGCCTGGACGGCCAGCCGCACGTTCTCGACGACGCTGAGCGTCGGGAAGAGATTGGTGATCTGGAACGAGCGGCCCACGCCCGCCGCCGTGATCGCCTCGGGAGCTAGGCCGGCGATCGACTGGCCGGCGAGCGTGATCGTTCCGCGCTCGGGGACGAACGCGCCGCAGACCAGGTTGAACGCCGTCGTCTTGCCTGCGCCGTTGGGGCCGATCAGCGCGTGCAACTCGCCGTCGCGCACGGCGAAGCTCACGTCCCGCACCGCGTGGATGCCGCCGAAGCTCTTGGCGAGACCGTGCGCCTCGAGCACCGGGCGCTCGGAGGTTTCACGGCGCTTGAGGAATGCCGGCAGCGCGACGTCGCCGGCCTGGCGACGCGCCATCGCGGCGTCGTCCGCCGTCGTGCGGCGCCAGCGCCGCGTGACGCGCTGCCACAGGCCGACCAGGCCGGTCGGGGAGAAGACGATGAACGCGACGAACAGCAAGCCGAAGTAGAGGAGCCAGTTCTCGGTGATCCGCGACAGGTAGTCGCGGAAGATCACGAAGAACAGCGCGCCGAGCGCGGGACCGAGGAACGAGCGCATGCCGCCGATGATGACCATCGCGAGCAGCTCGCCCGAGAACGCGACCGAGATCGGCTCGGCCGACGTCATGCGGTTGTTGAAGAGCAGCAGCATGCCGGCCACGCCGGTCAGCGTCGCCGACACGACGAACGCGAGGAGCTTGTAGCGGTTCGTCGGGTAGCCGATGAAGCGCGCGCGGTCCTCGTTCTCCCGGATGGCGACGAGCACGCTGCCGACCGGCGAGCGATGGAAATGCCACAGTGCGAAAACGAGCACCGCTGCGAGGGTGGCGACGAGGCCGTAGTACATGGCGGCGCTTTCGAACGAAAGACCACCGAACGCCGGACGCGCGATCCCGCCGAGCCCGTTCTCGCCGCCGGTCACCTCGGTCCAGCGGAACGCGACCGAATACAGCACCGCGGACAGTGCCAGCGTCAGCAACGCGAAATAGACGCCGCGGCGCCTCAGGATGAGAAAGCCGAACGCCGTGGCAACGGTGGTGACGACCACGACACCGAAGGCGACGGGAAGCACGAAGCTGTCGGGCCACCATGCGCGCTGCGCGAGCGCGGCCGCATAGGCGGCGAGCCCGAACCAGGCGCCGTGCCCGAACGAGGTGAGGCCCGTATAGCCGACCAGGATGTTGAGCGCCATCGCGGCGACGGCGAACACGACCACCTCGGTCGCCGACGTCACGCCGAGGCCGGCGGCCATCAGGGCGAAGGGCAGGGCCGCCAGCGCAAGCGCGGCGACGATCAGATCACGTGAGCGCGGCATCGTTTCGTCAGGCGACGAGCGCGCCGACCGCGCGACGCTGGCGGGCGCGCGCTCATTCGAACCGCTGGATCCGCTCG